>Ga0070698_100006988_pt1 | contig 12221 bp, 10 predicted proteins | sample KBSK1502metaG_FD_65477 | JGI IMG/M metagenome (GOLD analysis project Ga0070698, IMG submission 65477) | Corn, switchgrass and miscanthus rhizosphere microbial communities from Kellogg Biological Station, Michigan, USA - KBS K1-50-2 metaG | ecosystem: Host-associated > Plants > Roots >...
CGCTCCGCAAGGGCCTCGACGACTACGTGCTGAAGGATCCGCGGCGCTTCCTGCGACTGCCCGCCGCGGTGCGCAGCACCATCGACCACGCGCGCCAGCGCGCGGCCGCGCGCGCGGCCGAGACCCGCTACCACGAGCTCTTCGACGGCGCTCCCGTCGGGCTGATCCGCTCCCTCCCCGACGGCCGCATCCTCGCGGCCAACGCGGCGGCGGCGCGGATCGCGGGGTACGCGAGCGTGTCCGCCCTCCTCGACGCCAGCGTGGCCGACCTCTACGCGGAGGGCGCCGACCGCGCCCGGGTGATGGGCGCGCTCGCGCGGGGCGAGTCCCTGCAGAACCTGGAGGTCCAGGGCCGGCGGCAGGACGGGGCGGTGATCTGGGTGAGCGTCAACGTGCGGCCGGTGCGGAACGCGGCGGGGGCCATCGCGCACCACGAGTGGAGCTTCTCCGACATCACCGAGCGACGGCAGCTCGAGTCCCAGCTGCGGCAGGCCCAGAAGATGGAGGCGGTCGGCCAGCTCGCGGGCGGGGTGGCCCACGACTTCAACAACCTGCTCACCGTGATCGGCGGGCGCTGCTACCTGATGCTGGGCAAGCTCGGGCCGGACGATCCGCTGCGCCGGGAGGTCGAGCTGGTGCGGGGCGCGGCAGAGCGCGCGGCCCGCCTGACCCACCAGCTGCTCGCCTTCAGCCGCAAGCAGGTCCTGGAGCCGCGGGTGCTCGACCTGAACGAGACGGTGAGCGGGATCGAGCCCCTGCTCCGTCGGCTCATCGGCGAGCACATCGAGATCTCGGTCACCGCGGGGCCGCGGCTCGCCCACGTGAAGGCCGACCCGGGGCAGCTCGAGCAGGTGATCCTGAACCTCGCGGTGAACGCGCGCGACGCGATGGGGCGCGGGGGCCGGCTCACGCTCGAGACCGCCAACGTCACGCTCGACGCGGCCGCGGCGCGGCGCTGGCCGGACCTGGAGCCGGGCCCCTACGTGATGCTGTCGGTGACCGACAGCGGACACGGGATGGACGCGGCCACCCGCGCCCAGATCTTCGAGCCGTTCTTCACCACCAAGGAGGTGGGCAAGGGGACCGGGCTCGGGCTGGCCACCGTGTACGGCATCGTGAAGCAGAGCGGCGGGCTCATCGAGGTGGAGAGCGAGCCGGGCCACGGCGCCACCTTCAAGGTGTACCTGCCCGCGGTGGCGGCGCCGGTCGAGGCCGCGGAGCCGGCCAAGGCCCCGGGCACGCGGCTGCGCGGCTCGGAGACCGTGCTGCTGGTGGAGGACGACCCCAACCTGCGCACGCTGGCCCGCGAGATCCTGACCGTGCAGGGCTACACCGTGCTCGAGGCCGCCTCGCCGCTCGAGGCGATCCAGATCCACCAGCGCCACGCCGACGCGATCCACCTCCTCCTCACCGACGTGGTCATGCCCGAGATGAACGGGCCCCAGCTCGCGGCCAAGATCCGGGCGGGCCGGCCCGGCATGGAGGTGCTGTTCATGTCGGGCTACACCGGGTCCGCCCTGGCGCTCCAGAGCGGGGGCGAGTTCGGGGGCGCGTTCCTCGCCAAGCCGTTCACGCCGGACGGCCTGAGCCGCCGGGTGCGCGAGGTCCTCGACGCCTAGCCCTTGAGGCCGCTCAGGCGCACGCCCTCCACGATGCGCCGGTTGGCCACGATGAACACCACCAGCAGCGGCAGCGCGCTCAGCGCCGCCCCCGCCATGATCGGCCCGTAGGACTCCGAGCTGTAGGCGCTGCGGAGCAGGGCGAGCGCCACCGGCAGCGGGAACATCTCCGGCTTGTTCACCGCGATGAGCGGCCACAGGAAGTCGTTCCACGCCGACCGGAAGGCGAAGATCGCGAGCGCGGCCAGCACCGGCTGCGAGAGCGGCAGGATTATCCGAGAGAAGACTTGCCATGGACCTGCGCCGTCGATCAAGGCCGCGTCTTCCAGCTCTCGCGGCATCGTGAGGAAGAACTGCCGCAGGAGGAAGACCCCGAACGCGAAGAGCATCGCCGCCTCCGGCACGATCAGGCCCTGGTAGGTGCTGAGCCAGCCGAGCCGCTGGGTGAGCACGTACTGGGGGACCAGCAGCACCGCGTTCGGGATCATCAGGCTGCCGACCAGGATCGCGAAGACCAGGTCGCGCCCCGGAAAGCGCATGCGGGCGAGCGGGTAGGCGGCCATCGCGCTGGTGGCGAGCGTCACCACCACGCTGCCGGTGGCGACGATGAGGCTGTTGGCGAAGGCGCGCCCGATCCGGGCGGTGCGCGAGGAGCCCCACAGCACCTCGGCGTAGTGGGCGCCGGTCGCGGGCCACGGGATCCACTCGGGCGGGAGCCGGATGATGTTCTCGCTCGGCTTGAGCGAGGTCACCACCACCCACGCGATCGGGGCGAGCCAGAGGGCCGCGAGGGCGAGCAGGGCCGCGGTGAGGGCCCAGCGCTGTCGGTCGAGCGGGCGGCCCGTGCGCGCCATCCCTCAGTACTCGGTGTGGCCGCGCAGCAGGCGGAACTGGAGCAGCGAGAAGGCGAGGATGACCGCGAAGAGCACCCACGCCATCGCGGAGGCGGCGCCGAACTGGAAGAAGTTCTGGAACGCGGTCTCGTAGAGGTGCTGCACCACGGTGCGGGTGGCGTCGCCCGGACCGCCCCCGGTGAGGACGAAGACCTGGCCGAAGAGCTGGAACGAGCCGATCACGTGGGTGACCACCACGAAGAGCAGCACCGGGCGCAGCAGGGGCAGGGTGATCGCCCAGAACGCGCGGCCGCCGGAGGCGCCATCGAGGGCGGCCGCCTCGTAGAGCTCGCGCGGGATCTCCTGGAGCCCGGCGAGGTAGACCATCAGGTAGTAGCCGGTCACCCACCACACGGTGGTGCAGATGATGGCCCCCATCGCGGTGTGGGGATCGGCGAGCCAGGAGCGCGCGGGCGCGCCGAGCGCGCGCAGGTAGTAGTTGAACGGGCCCACCACCGGGTCGAGCAGCCAGAGCCAGGCGAGGCCGACCGTGACCACCGAGAGCGTGAACGGGAAGAAGAAGACGCTGCGCAGCAGGGTCCTCAGGCGGCCGCGGTTCAGCATCAGCGCCAGCGCGAGCGGGACGGCTAGGATCGGCAGGGTGCTGGCCACCGTGTAGAAGCCCGTGTTCCAGAGGCTCACCTGGAAGCGGGTGTCGTCGAGCAGGCGGGCGTAGTTGGCGAGGCCGATCCATTGCTGGGTCGGGCGCCCGAGCCGCGCGTTGGTGAAGGAGAGGCGCAGGCCCTCGAGGAGTGGGTAGAGGCGGTAGACCGCGAAGAGCAGGAGGCCCGGCGCCAGGAAACCCCAGGCGACGCGCGTCTGGCGTGACACGCTAGTCGGGCAGCGCGTTGATCTGGCGGGCCAGATCCTCCATCGCCGCCTTCGCGGGCTTCTGGCCGGTGTAGACCGCCTCGATCGCCGGGCGCGTCAGGTTCTCGGCCGCCACCCATTTGGGAGTGGGCTGGCCCACCTGCCAATTGGGGGCCTGGGCCAGGAGGGCGCGCAGCACCGGGTCGGCGGTGACGCGCGGGTCCGAGTGGGCCTTGCGGCTCGCCGAGACCTGGCCGGCCTTGAGCGTCCACTCCGCCACGTGCTCGGTCATCCAGCGCACGTGGGCCCACGCCGCGTCGCGCTTGGCGCGGTCGGCCGCCTTCGCCTTCGGAAAGGTGTACTGGTGGGGCATCGCCCAGACCACCGCCTGCTTGAACAGGCGCGGCACCGGCACTGCCACGAACTCCACCTTGGCCTCGCGCAGGCCGGTGAAGTTCCAGGAGCCGGCGATCCACATGCCGAGCTTGCCCGCGATGAAGGCGTCGCGGCAGTTGGCGTTGGCGGGCGGAGCGATCTTGAGCTGGCCGTCGAGCGCGGCCCAGAACTCGGCGACCTCGAGGGCGGCGGGCTCGGCGACGCCCGCCTTCTTGAGATCCGGCCCGTAGACGTTCGCCCCGTTCTGCCAGAGCAGGTTGTGGAAGCCCCACGTGTAGCGGCCGGGAGCGACGGTGCCGATCGCGAAGCCGAAGGTGTCGGCCTTGGTCGCGATGCGCTTGGCCATCGTCACCAGCTCGTCGCGGCTCGCCGGCACCCGCGGGCGGCCGTCCGAGCCGGTGAGGCCGGCGTCCTTCATCACCTTCACGTTCATGTAGAGGATGTGCTGGGGCACGTCGAGCGGAAGCGAGTAGCGCTTGCCCTGGAAGGTGCCGCCCTGCCACGTGGCGGGCAGGTAGTCCTCGCCGCGAAAGCCCTTGGCGGCGGCAGTGGCGTCGTCGATCACCTCGAGCACGCCGTCGCTGGCGAAGTGCGGGACCTCGACGGTGTGGATGAGGGCCAGATCGGGGCCCTCTCCGGCCGGCACCGCGACCTGCAGCTTGGCGTAGAGGTCGGCCCACGGCAGACGCTGCTGCTCGATGCGGATGCCGCTGTCGCGGGTGAACTGGTCGATCAGCTCGTCCATCACCTTGCCGTCGGCCCCGGTGAGCCCGTTCCAGTAGGTGATGGTGGCCTTGGGCTGCGCGGGGGCCCGGCGGGCCCACGCGGCCACGGAGGCCGCGCCCGCGCCGGCCACGAAGGCGCGACGGCTGACCCGCGCGCGCCGGGTGCCCGGCGCGGCTCCGGCACTGCGGTTGACGCCTGCGACTCCGTTGTCGTGCCCGCTCATTGGCGTATCCTCCGGGCGAGACTGTACGGCCCCGCGCGTCGCACTGTCAAATTGACACGTCTCGCCGCCGCTCCTAGACTCTGGCGCCATGACCACGCGCATCGGCATCGACCTGCGGCGGCGCATCGGCACGGTGGACCCGCGCATCTTCGGCCAGTTCATCGAGCATCTCGGCCGCTGCATCTACGGCGGCATCTATGATGAAGGCTCGCCGCGCAGTGACTCGCGCGGTTTTCGTCTGGACGTCCTGGAGGCGGCGCGGCCGCTCCGCTTCCCGGTGCTGCGCTGGCCGGGCGGCAACTTCGTGAGCGGCTACCACTGGCTCGACGGCGTGGGGCCGCGGGAGGCGCGGCCGCGGCGGAGCGAGCTCGCGTGGTACGCGGAGGAGTCGAACCGCTTCGGGACCAACGAGTTCATCGAGTACTGCCGAGAGCTCGGCACCGAGCCGATCATCTGCGTGAACATGGGCTCGGGCGCCATGGACGAAGCGCAGGCGTGGGTCGAGTACTGCAACGGCGAGGGCAACACCTCGTGGGCCAACCTGAGGCGCAGTCACGGCCATCCCGAGCCCCACCGCGTGCGCTACTGGGGGCTCGGCAACGAGATGTACGGGGGCTGGCAGATCGGCAGCCTCGAGGCGCGCGACTACGTGAAGAAGGCGCGCGCGTTCGCGATGGTGATGAAGCGCACCGATCCCTCCATCCAGCTGGTGGGCTGCGGCCAGAACGGCTGGAGCGAGTGGGACGAGGTAGTGCTGGACGGCCTGGCCGAGCTGGTCGATTTCCACTCCATCCACCTCTACACCGGCGGGATGGACCACTACACCACCGTCATGCAGTCGCACCAGGCGGAGCGGGCGGTGCGTATCTGCGCGGCCCTCATCGAGCGGGTGCGCCACGCCAAGCGGATCGCCCATCCCGTCCACATCGCCTTCGACGAGTGGAACGTGTGGTGGCGGACCCGCCGCCACGAGGACCGGGTGGGCGGAGTGGAGGAGCGCTACACCCTCACCGACGCGCTCGCGGTGGCGACCTATCTGCACGGGTTCATCCGGCACTGCCCCGTGGTGCGGATGGCCAACTTCGCCCAGCTCGTGAACGCGATCGCCCCGATCTTCACGAGCCGCCAGGGGCTCTTTCTCCAGACGATCTACCACCCGCTCCGCCTCTACGCCGAGCACACCCGCCCGGTGGCCCTCGATACCCACGTGGACGGCCCGCGCTACACGTTGCCGCCCGAGCAGGAGACCGACGCGGGGGGCGGGCGGGTGCACCACGTCTCGGACCTGGGGCCGTTCCCCCTGATCGACGCGGTGGCGAGCTGCGACGAGGCGGGCCGCGAGATCACGGTGGCCCTGGTCAACCGCGACCGCGACCGGGAGCAGCCCGCGAGCATCGAGGTGGCGGGCGCGGACGTGGCGGGGTCGGTGAGCGTCTCGGAGGTCAACGGGCCGGACGTGTCGGCCACCAACTCGTTCGAGCACCCCACCCGGGTCGACGTGCGCGAGCGCGCGGCCACCGCGCGGAGCGGCGGCCTCGACTACGTCTGCCCGGCCCACTCCATCAGCCTGCTCCGTCTCCGCGCCCGCTGAGCTCAGCCCTCCGCCGCGACCGTCCGGAACGCGCGCTCGGAGGCCTCCAGGGTGCGGCCGACATCCTCCTCGGTGTGGGCCGCCGACACGAACCAGTTGTGAGCCGGGTGCGCGTAGGCTCCGCCCTGCGTCACGAGCGAGCACCAGCGGCGGATCCGCGCGCGCTCCGGATCGTCGGCGAAGCGGATCACCGGCATCGCGGGCTGACCGGCGGGAAGCAGCGGCACCCCGTGGCGTCGCGCCTGCTCCGCGAGCCCCTCGACCAGCAGGCCGCCGATGCGGCGGATGTGGGCGATGGCGTCGGTGCGCTCGACCACCGCGAGGGTGGCGAGCGCGGCCGCGAAGGCCCCGCTCGCGAAGAAGAAGGAGCCGGTGAAGTAGACGCGCTCGGCCGCTCCGCGCAGGGCCTCGCGGGCCAGGGCGGCGGACAGGGGGTGACCGTTGGCGATCGCCTTGGAGTAGCAGATGAGGTCCGGCTCCGCGCCCCAGTGCTCGCAGGAGCCCCCCAGGTTGAATCGGAATCCGGCGCGCACGTCGTCCATCGCGAAGAGGGCCCCGTGCTCGTCGCACAGCGCGCGGAGCCCCGCGAAGAAGCCGGGTGCGGGCGCCGCGCCGGTCTGGTGGTCGAACGGGGTGGTCATGACCACCCCGATCTCGCCCGGATGCGCCGCAAAGCAGGCCCGCAGCCCGTCGAGGTCGTTCCACGGGAACTCGAGCAGCTCGTCCCGATGGTGAGCGGGTACGCCGGGGAGGTGCGGGAGGGCCCACGGGCGGGCCGCGTGGTAGGCGCCGCGCGCGCGGACGACGCGCGGCCGGCCGGTGTGGGCGCGGGCCACGTCCACCGCCCAGCTCGTGGCGTCGGCGCCGTTCTTGCCGAAGACGACTAGGTCGGCGCGCGGGGTGAGCGCGACGAGCCGCTCGGCCAGCTCGACCATGCGCGGGCCCGGCAGGGGCAGGCAGTCGCCCGCCGCGACCTGCTCGGCGACCGCCGACTCCACCGCGGGATGGCCGTAGCCGAGGATCATCGGGCCGTAGGCGCACATCCAGTCGACGTACTCGTTGCCGTCGACGTCCCACACCCGGGAGCGCTCCGCGCGGGCGAGGAAGCGCGGGTGCCCCTCGCCGAGGGCCGCGCCGTTCTGATGGCCGTAGATGCCGCCCGGCATGACCCGGCGGGCGCGCTCCCAGAGCGCGTGGCTCGCGGACTGCCCGGGGGCGGGGGGCTCCATGACCGCGGGCATGATAGCACCCGCGCCCGCGTCACCTGTACCCGCGGCGGCTAGAACTCGAGGCCGAGGGCGGTCACCGTCGGCTGATCGGCCCGACCCGTGACCGGCAGGCCCTGGCGCCGCTGAAAAGAGCGCAGTGCCTCGGCGGTGGGCGGGCCCATGGCGGCCCCGGTCGGGCCGGCGTCGTAGCCGCGCTCGCGGAGCGCGACCCGCACCGCCTGCAGGCGCTCCTCGTACCGGCTCACCAGCACGGTGGGTTGGTGGGCGCGATAGTACTCCATGCGCGCCGCCACGCTCCGATCCCATCGGTCGGTAGCCGCGAGCCCGACCTGGATGACGCCGAACACTGCCAGCACGGCCAGCACCGCCAGCAGCGGGAAGAAGGCGGCCGGGCGCACGATCCGATCTCGCAGCGAGTCGAGGTGTGGTCGTGCCATGCCCGCGACCGGTGCAACCGACATGCCGTGCGGCGGCCCGCGGGATCCGCGGGAAAATCGCGGTCGCCGGTTATGGAAGCCGCGCGTGGTGAGAAGAAGCTACCGAGTTGGAGTTTCCGCCGGCGCGTCCGTGGGGCGGGGTTGCGTGGGCTCGGATGCCCTGGGTACCCTGCGGGCGCATGAGGATCGTGGTCACGGGCAGCGCCGGCCACCTGGGGGAAGCGCTGGTGCTGATGCTGCGGAACGCGGGCCGGGACGTCCTCGGGATCGACCGGCGCGCCTCTTGTCTGACCGACGCGGTGGGGTCGATCGTGGATCGGCCGTTCGTGCGGGAGTGCCTGCGCGGCGCCGGCGCCGTCGTGCACGCGGCCACGCTCCACAAGCCGCACGTGGCGACCCACGCGCCCCAGGCGTTCGTCGACACGAACGTGACCGGGACCCTCGTCCTCCTGGAGGAGGCGGTGTCGGCGGCGGTGGGCTGCTTCGTCTTCACGAGCACGACCAGCGCCTTCGGGGCGGCGCTCGAGCCGGCGCCCCCGGATCCGGCCGCGTGGATCACCGAGGAGGTCGTCCCGGTCCCGAGGAACATCTACGGCGTGACCAAGGTGGCGGCGGAGAGCCTGTGCGAGCTCGCTCATCGCCGCCAGGGGCTGCCCTGCGTCGTGCTGCGGACGTCCCGCTTCTTTCCGGAGGAGGACGACCGCGCGGAGATCCGCCGGGCGTATCCCGACGACAACGCGAAGGTGAACGAATTCCTCCACCGACGGGTGGAGATCGAGGACGTGGTGAGCGCGCATCGCCTGGCCCTCGAGCGCGGCCCCGCGATCGGCTTCGGGCGCTACATCATCAGCGCCACGACGCCCTTCACCCCGGCGGACCTGGGAGACCTCCGGCGCGACGCTCCGCGGGTCGTCGGCCGGCTCGTTCCCGGGTACGAGGAGACGTACGCGCGCCTCGGCTGGCGGATGTTCCCGGGCATCGACCGGGTGTACGTGAACGCGCGGGCGCGGCAGGACCTGGGCTGGCGGCCGCGCCACGACTTCGGGGCGGTGCTGGCACGGCTCCGATCGGGCGCGGACTGGCGGAGCCCGCTGGCGCAGGCGATCGGCGCCAAGGGCTACCACGAGGCGACGTTCGCCGAGGGGCCGTACCCGGTGGACTAGGCCGCGCCCCCGCGCGCGAGGCCCGCGCTCTAGGCCCGCGCGCTAGGATAGATGCGGCAGCACCGCGGCGGCGAAGAGCCAGGTGCCCTCCGGCCGGGGCACGTCGGCGAAGTTCACGGTGAGCCGGTGCGCTCCCTGGGCGATGATGCCCCGGATCGCCTCGGTCACCTGGGCCGGCGTCCCCACCAGCTGGATGTCGGCGAGCGACCGGGTCCCCGGGGCGGCCTTGAGCCGCTCGACCTCGCGCTCGCTCTCGCCGATCAGGATCCCGACGCGGACCACCTGCTGGATCTGGTCATAGTCACGGCCGGCCTCGCGACAGTGGCCCTTGAGCACCTCCTGCTTGTGGGCGTAGGCCTCGGGACCCTTCCAGACGTAGTTCCACCAGTCGGCGTGCCGGGCGACGACCCGCAGCAGGTACTTCTCGCCGGAGCCGCCCACCATCACCGGGGGCATCGGCCGCGGGCGCGGCTCGCAGTGGGCGCCGGTCACGGTGTAGTGCTCGCCGTGAAAGTCGATCGGCCCGCCGCCCCACATGCGGCGGATCAGCTCGATGGCCTCCGCGAGCTGGCCGATGCGGATCCGCGCGGTGAGGTACGGCCAGCCGTAGGCGCGATACTCCTCCTCGTTCCAGCCGGCCCCGATGCCCAGGACGAGGCGGCCGCCGGAGAGCGCCTGCGCCGTCGCCGCCATCTTCGCCAGATGCGCCGGGTTGCGGAAGCTGTTGCAGAGCACTTCGTGGCCGCAGAGCTTGTCGGGATAGCGCGCCAGCGCCCACGTGAGCAGCGTCCAGCCCTCCGCCACCTTGTTGGCGCCGTACTGCACGTGGTCGGGCAGCCAGAGCGAGTCGAACGGCGCCACGGTCTGGTCGTAGTAGGGGAAGGTGTCCTCGACGAGCCGCGACCAGATGTTGAGGCCGACCGGAACGCAAGGAGACGTGGGCATGGCCCGGTGATCCTACCGCGCGGGCTCACCTCAGTCCAGGCGCTGGGCTATACTCGACGCCGCTCGCGAAAGGCCGACGACGGCCTGCTCCCCGCGAGCGAAGTGGCGCAGTTGAAGCCCGCCTGTCGGGGCTCGCGCGCGCCTTCCCGAGGTGGCGCGCTGCGCGTTGACGAGCGGACCGCCGGAGCGCAGACTTCGGCCATCCTCGGTGGGCGGGAGGGAGCCGATGAGAAGGGGCCGGAGGGCCGGGGTCATCCTGGCGGTCGGGGCGGCGGCACTGGCGCTCGTCCCGACCGACGCGCTCGCCCAGCGCATGGGCGGAGGCGCGAGGGCCGGCGGCTCCGGCTCATCCCATCACGGCTTCCACAACGGCGGACCGGGCGGACGCTCGTTCGGGCACCGGTCCTTCGGCGCCTTCGGCCGCGGCGTCGTCGTCTTCGTGCCGCCGCTCTGGTACGGATCCGATCTCTCGTACGATCCCGGTCCGGCCTACGCGCCCACGCCCTCCTACGGCCCCGCCGTGTATGGATCCGGAGTCGGCGGGACGCTCGCGCTCGCGCCGGCAACCCCGCCGACGCCCAGCGTGATCCAGTACCCGACCGGCCGGTGGGAGCTGCGCGGCGACGGGCTCACGATTCCGTATCGCTGGGTGTGGATCCCGAATCCGCCCGCGGCGCCCCCGACGCCGCCTCCGCCGAGCGGGGAGCCGAGCGCGCCCGCCCCGTCGAGCAGGCCGGAGCCACCGGGCAATACGAAGATCTATCGCTGGACCGACGGGCAGGGGGTGCTCCACCTGACCGACCGGCTCGACACCGTCCCGGAGCGCTTCCGGGCCCAGGCCCGGGCGAGCCACCCGTCCTAGGCGGTCTCCTGGGGGCCGGGCGCTAGCCGCGGAACTGGCGGCGGTCGCCCGCGCGGAGCCAGAGCCGCACGAGATGGCGGCGCAGCTCGGGCTCGTCCGCGTCCTGGTAGGTCGTCCGGCCGTGGACGATGACCCGGTTGTTCAGCACCTGGATCTGGCCGCGCTCGAGCCAGAGATCGAGGCGGTGCGCGGGGTCGGCCAGGAACTCGTCCATGAGGGTCACCGCGCGTGCCCCGTCCGCGTCGAGGGCGCGCCCGGTCTTCTCGTAGCCCCGCACGATGTGCCGCGCGTTGAAGCGCGTGCGCAGGCCGCCGTCCCACGCGAAGACGGGACGGAAGTTGGTCGCGGCCGCGTCGGCGGCCTGGTACTCCTGATGATCGCGGTAGAAGACGTCGTAGAGTCGGCGCAGCAGGGCGGGCTCCTCGGTCAGGAAGTGGTTGTGGGCCGCCACCGCGCTCGACACGATGCTCATGCCGCCGGCCCGCGCGGGCCGCAGGCAGAAGAGGCTCACGTACGTGGGCGGCGCCTCGCCCATGCTGCTGTCGGTGTGCATCTCGAGCCCGGCGGGCGTCAGCGCGCCCCGGGTGTCGGCGGTGTACTCCGCGCCGTCGTGGCGCACGTCGTAGATCACGGTGCCCTTCCACTCCTGGGCCACCGGCGGCTCGAGGAAGCTCATCAGCACCCAGTAGAGCGCGATCGCCTCGTCGCGGCTCATGGCGTCGACCGGCAGGCGGTCCAGCATCACGAAGCCCGGACCCTCGTCGAGCCGTCGGCGGGCCTCCTCCATGAAGCGCGCGGTGGCCGCGAGCGCGAAGTGCTCGGGCAGGAGCAGCAGCGTGGGTACCGGGGCCCGCCGCAGCTCGGCCAGCGCGGCGTCGAGCTCGGCCAGGACCTCGGCCGGGATCGCCAGCAGGTAGTGGTCACGCGCGAGCGCGGGGCCATGCCAGGCCCGGGGCGAGGGGATCAGGGTGTCGAGCGTCGGCGGCGCGACAGAGGTGGTCACGAGGGAGATTCTACCAGCAGATCCGGAGGTGGCGCGCCGCCCGGGGGTGTGCTCTGGGCGATGACCGGCCACGCGCAGAGCGTGAGGCCGCCGGCTCGGCTACGGCGGGCGCCATGGCGCGGGAGCTGGCCGGGTCTCGCCCACTTCCTCGTCTACCAGGGCGCAAAGCCCTGAAAGAACGAGGACGTCGACTCAAGCGAAGAGGTCCGAGACCTGGATGCGCCGGTCGGGTCGAGCGAGCGGTGACACGGAGGCGCCCGGCTCCAGGATAGTGATCGAGCGGTATCGCCAGCCGAACCGGGCGGTCGCGTCGGGCTCGGCGTC
>Ga0070698_100006989_pt1 | contig 12220 bp, 9 predicted proteins | sample KBSK1502metaG_FD_65477 | JGI IMG/M metagenome (GOLD analysis project Ga0070698, IMG submission 65477) | Corn, switchgrass and miscanthus rhizosphere microbial communities from Kellogg Biological Station, Michigan, USA - KBS K1-50-2 metaG | ecosystem: Host-associated > Plants > Roots >...
GGCTTTCTTCCACCCCGCCCGCGAAGCTACTTGCCGGCCCTGCCCGGCGCGCTGGTGAAGGTGTCCCGCCTTCTCCTCGTGTCCTTTCCCCCGTACCCCCCTGGCGATCCGGAAACGACGCCGGACACCGAGCCCGCAATGGTCAGGCTGCGCCGGCGGTTGGCCACGCGGTCGAAGAGCGCCCGCACGCCGACGCGTGACCTCCGTCGCCCTCCAGGCGACAGATCGACGAGTATCGTCCCCGTCGCCTCTGTCGGAGACGCGGGTCCCGACGTACGATACGCCGTCGATGCGCGGGATGAGACGGGCCCATCGGCGGGGATCGCGGCCCCGGTACGGGGAGCGCTGGTCGACCTTCATCCCCGGCTGGTCGTGATCCTCACCGCGCTCGCCGCGGCGGCGCCGCTCCTGTGCCTGGGTCTGCGCCTGCGCCCGCGCCCGCGCGCCGACGTCGCGGCCGCGTTCCTGCTCCTCACGTTCGTGGTCGCCGCGCGGCTGGGCCTCCTCGCCCTCGTCGAGGCCTCTTCGTTCGAAGTCGGGGTGCGCTACGTGTATCCCATCGCCGGCCTGCTCACCGTCCTCCTCCTCGTCGTCACCGCCGAGGCCGGAGGGCTCTTGTGGTCCCGGCTTCGGCGGCCGGACTCCCGACTCCGTGGCGCGACAGGGTAAGCCGCGCGAGCGAACGCTCGACAACATCCGCGCCTACTGGGAGGCGGAGGCGGCGGAGCTCGGCACCACGCCCGAGGTGACGATCCGTGACTTCTGCTTCCGCATCCACGAGCTCCACACCCTGCTGCCCCTGGTCCCCCGCAACGCGCGTCTGCTCGACGCGGGCTGCGGCACGGGCTTCGGCACCGTAGTCCTCTCCCGGCGGACCCGATACGCGCTCGGGGTCGACGCGTCGCCGACGATGGTGGCGTGGGCGGCCCGTCTGCAAACCGATCCCGAGCAGCGCCGGCGCCTCTCCCGGGCGCTCAGTCCGCTGTGGGAGCTGCCGGAGCCCGATCCCGGCGCGGTCGCGTTCCGGCACGCCGACGTGCTGGCCCTGGATGTCTCCGAGCCGGCCTTCGACGTCGTGACCGCCCAGCGCCTCCTCATCAATCTCCCCACTCCCGCGGACCAGCGCGCCGCCCTGCGCCGCCTCCGCGCCCACGTCCACGACGGGGGCCGGCTGATCCTGGGGGAGACGACGCTCCAGGGCTACGAGCGCACCGACGCCTACCGGTCACGGTACGGACTGCCGGCGCTCGAGCGGTACTGGCACAATCTCTACGTGGACGAGTCCCGCTTCGGGGACTGGGCCGAGGCCGGCTGGGAGGTCGAGCGCGTGCTCGGCTTCGACACCTACATGCTGTTGAGCAAGGTCGTGTATCCCGCCGCGTGCGGACCCGGGAACTGTACGTTTCTTTCCGGCGCCAACACGGCCGCCATGGAGATGGCGTGCCTCTTCCGGACGTGGGCCGCGGCGCGCGAGGTCGGGGACGAGGTGCTGCTGCGTCTCTACGAGGACCGAGTGCGAAGATACGATGCGGCCGAAGCCGGGTCCATCGCCCGCTGGGCCGACCGGCACGGGTCCGCGCTTCCCGAGTGGAGCGGCCTCGGCCACCAGAAGCTCATCCTCGCCCGACCCCGTCCGGCCGGCTCGAGCTAGCGGCGGATCCCGAGCTTCAACAGCACCAGGGGTCGCAGGATCCGCCAGTCCACGACGGGGCGTATGTGCGAGTACCGAAGCCCCGGCCGGGGGCGGGGATACGTCTTGGAGACGGGCACCTCCGTCACGCGGTAGCCGAGAGTCAGCACTTTGTAGTGCAGGTACGACTCGAACTCGTAGCGGTCGTGCCAGTCCTGCCACACGTCGATCCTCGGATCGCGGAAGAGGGACAGGCGGTAGGCGCGGAAGCCGTTGATGGCGTCGGTCGCCGGGAACTCCGTGAGCCATCGGACGAGAAGGCAATGGAAGCGGATCATCAGGTACCGACCGCGAGGAAGGTTGGCGTGGGTCCCCCCCACCCGGAAGCGCGAGCCCTGCACGTAGTCGTAACCGGCGGCGAGAGCCTCCCGGAACCGCGGGATCTCCGCCGGATCGTCCTTGCCGTTGCCGGCCAGCACGACGACGGCCTCATGGCCCTGGGCGATGGCCTGGGCGATACCGGACTTGATCGCCGCGCCCAGTCCCCGGTTGCGCTCGTGGCGGGCGAAGGGCAGGCCGCAGCTTCGGAGGACGTCCGCGGTCCCGTCGGTGGAGCCGTCGTCCACGAGGAGGACGTCGTAGTCGCGCTGCGGCGGGAAGCGTCTCCTCCGTCCACTCGCGGGTGTTGTAGCAGACCATCACCGCGAGGACGTCCGCTGTCTTCCGTGCGACCGGGGACGCCAGGCTAGCGGCCCGTCCTTCGCCGCCTCAGGTAGCCGCCGGGGTTGAAGCTGAGGGAGCACTTCTCCCTCGAGACGTCGGCAGAGAAGTCGTGAGGTGGTTCACCGCGGCAGGTCCCCCGTCGGCAGCCCCGCCACCTCCCGCAACGCGCGGGCGACCTCGATGCGGGCCATGCGCTTGCGCCAAGCGTAGGAAAGGTCGGCGTTGTCGAGCGGCTTGGCCGGCTTGTACGCGATGCCGGCGGCCATCTCGATCGTCTCCGCATCGAGCGGCCGGCCGCGCAGGAACTCCTCGGCGTCCGTCGCCTCCACCGGCGCGGTGTGGACGGCTCCGAGCACGATGCGCGCCTCCTCCACCTCGCGCGACGCGCTCCGCCGGACCGCCACCGCCACGCCCAGCACCGGAAAGTCGATCGAGCCCCGCCGGCGTACCTTGCGGTAGGTCGTCGCCCACCCGGCCCGGTCGGGGACGTGGATCTGCGTGAGCACCTCCTCCGGGCGCTTCGCGAGGTAGGCGATGCCATCGGGGCCGTAGAGGTCGCGAACGGGGATCCGGCGCTCGCCATCGGGCCCCACCAGCGTGACCTCCGCGTCGAGCGCGATCATCACGGGCGCGGTGTCGGAGGACGAGAGCGCCCAGCACTTGTCGGAGCCAGGGGCCACGAGGCAGACGTCCCCGTCCTTCTTCATGCAGTACCCGATGGAAGCGCGCCAGAACTCGGACTGGTTGTAGTAGTTGCAGCGCGTGTCCACGCAGAGGTTTCCGCCCATCGTGCCGGCGTTGCGCAACGGGGGCGAAGAGACCAGGCCCGCCGAGCGGGCCACCGCGGGCCAGCGCGCGTTCACGAGGGGCGAAGATGCGACCGCACCGAGGGTGGCCAGCGCGCCGAGGGTGAGACCGCCGTTGGCTTGAAGGCCCCGGGCGTCTTCGAGGCTCCGCAGGCCGACGAGGAGCCGGGGCGTGAACTGCCGGCGCTTCATGTTCGGGAAGAGGTCGGTGCCCCCCGCCACCGCCATCGCCTCCGGACCGTGTTCGGCGAGCAGGCGCGCGGCCTCCCGCGCGGTGCGCGGAGCCACGTAGCGGAAGGGCGGCAGCCGCATCATCGCGGCGCCCCTTGCGGAGCCGCGGCGGGCGCGGCCGGCTCGAGCGGCGGCACCACGACCGTCTCCGGGTACGTGAGCTCCGGCATGCGCGGGCCGCGCAGCCGTCCCTCCAGCGCCGCGAGCACCTTCTCGGGCGTGATCGGGATCTCGTCGATCCGGATGCCGAGGGCGTCGAAGAGGGCGTTCGCCACCGCCGGGATCACCGGCAGCAGCGGTCCCTGCCCGCATTCCTTGGCCCCGTACGGACCCTCGGGGTCGAGCGTCTCGACGAGGATCGACTCCACCGGCGGCATCTCGAGCGTGGTCGGGCTCTTGTACTCGAGCATGGAGGGGATCTTGTGGCGTCCCTTGCGGAAGGCCTGCTCCTCCATCAGCACCTCGCCGAGGCCCATGTAGACCGAGCCCTCGACCTGGCCGATCACCAGCAGCGGGTTGATGGACTTGCCCACGTCGTGCGCGATCCACACCTTGTCGATGCGGACGATGCCGGTCTCGCGGTCGGCCGACAGCTCCACGACGCACGCCGAGTACGAGTAGGTCGGGGTCGGGCCCACGCCCGCGCCCTTCCACTTCGCCACCGAGCGGGGCGGCTTGTAGGAGCCGACCGCGCCCAGCGTGCCGAGCTCCGACTCCGCGAGCACGACGGCGTCGGCGAAGGTCAGCGAGCGCAAGGGATCGGCAGTGTCGAAGACCCGGCGCGACGCGGCCCGCAGGCGCTCGGCCGGCACCTCGAGCTTCCTCGCCGCCGCCGCGAAGATCTGCTCGCGGACCCGGCGCGCGGCCTGGATGGCGGCGTTTCCGGTCATGAGCGTGACCCGCGACGAGTAGGAGCCGAGGTCCACGGGCGTGAGGTCGGTGTCGGCGGTGACGACGCGGATGTCCTCCGGCCGGATCCCCAGCTCTTCGGCCACCACGTAGGCGAGGACGGAGTCGGAGCCCTGGCCGATGTCCGTGGATCCGCAGAACACGGCCACGCCCCCGCTGCGATCCACCTTGATCTGCACGCCCGAGTGGGGCATGGCGTTCCAGTAGATCGGCAGTCCCGCCCCGCTGATGTAGGCGGAGGCGGCGAGGCCCACGCCGCGGCCCGGACCGAGCCGGCCCCGCTTCGCCGCGAAGCCGCTGCTCTCCACGACGCGCTGCAGGCACTCGCGCAGGCCGATCGTGCGCACCTTCATCTGGTTCGCGGTGACGGCGCCGGGCGCCAGCGCGTTGGAGAGCCGCCACTCGGCCGGATCGAGGCCGAGGTCGTGGCAGAACTTGTCGATGTGGCATTCGAGCGCGTACCGCGGCTGCGGCGTGCCGTGGCCGCGCTTGGGACCGCAGGGCGGCTTGTTGGTGAAGACCCGCACGCCCTCGAACTTGTAGCGCGGGATCCGGTACGTCACCGTCTGCAGCGCCCCCGTGTAGTAGAGGCTGGCGACGCCGTAGCTGCCGTAGGCGCCGCCGTCGAGGGCCGAGCGGAAGTGCATGGCCGTGATCGTGCCGTCGCGCTTCAAGCCCGTCTTGATCCACATCGAGACCGGATGGCGTCCGCGATGGCAGTAGAAGACCTCCTCGCGGTTGAGGGTGATCTTCACCGGACGCCCGGTCTTCATCGAGAGCTTGGCCGCGACGATCTCGTGGCTGAACGGGTCCGACTTGCCGCCGAAGCCCCCGCCGTTGGGACACGCGATCACGCGGATGTGCGCGGCGGCCATCTCCAGCACCTGGGCCAGGGCGCGGTGCACGTAGTGCGGCGTCTGGGTCGACGACCAGAGCGTGAGCTTGCCGTCGGGACCCCGGGACGCCAGCGCCGCGTGCTGCTCCATGGGCAGGTGCGTGTTGCCCTCGAAGAAGAACGTGTCCTCGCGGACGTGGTCGGCCTCGGCGAAGCCGGCCTCGACGTCCCCGAAGTCGAAGGACACCTCCTTGTGCACGTTGCCGCGCGGGCCGTAGTCGTGGATGCGCGCGTCGGACCGGAGCGCCTCGACGATCGACATGAGCGGCGGCAGCACGTCGTAATCCACCCGGATGAGCTTCAGCGCCTCCTCCGCGGTCTCCTCGTCGAGGGCGGCCACCGCCGCCACCGGATCGCCGACGAACCGCACCTTGTCGAGGGCCAGCGCGTGCTCGTCCTGGCTCACGGGCAGGATGCCGAAGGGAATCGGCAGCTCGCTCCCGACGAGCGTCGCGACGACGCCCGGGTGTGCCGCCGCCCGCGACACGTCGATGCTGCGGATCCGCGCATGAGGGTGAGGCGAGCGCAGCAGGCGCGCGTAAGCCGTGCGGGGCAGCACGAGGTCGTCGGCGAAGAGGGTCTGCCCGGTGACCTTGGCCGCCGCGTCCACTTTCGGCAGCGGCTGGCCGATGACGCTCAGCTCGGGCGGGCGCTCTTCAGCCACTGATCTTTTCCATGTCCGGGTGGCGCATGCGCTCGGCAGCCAGCTCGATGGCTTCGAGGATCTTCAAATACCCCGTGCAGCGGCAGAGGTTGCCCGCCGTGGCCTCGGCGATCTCCGGCCGCGTCGGGTGCGGGCGCTCGCGGAGCAGCGCCGCCGCCGAAAGGAGGAACCCGGGGATGCAGTAGCCGCACTGCGCCGATCCCAGCTCGGCGAACGCCTGCTGCAGCGGGTGCAGGGACGTGCCCGCCAGGCCCTCGACGGTCGTGATCTCGCGGCCCTCGCACTCCACGGGCAGGGTCAGGCACGAGAGGATCGGCCGGCCGTCCACGAGCACGGTACAGGTGCCGCACTCGCCCAGCTCGCACCCGTGCTTGGTCCCCGGCAGGCCCAGCTCCTCGCGGAGGACCTCGAGCAGGGTGTGGTGGACGGGGGCCAGGACCTCGCGCTCCTCGCCGTTCACCTTCAGTGCGATGCGCGTCTTCTCCAAGACCGGCGGCCTCCGTCCCGATTTGAACGATCGTTCAAATCATACCATAGGTGCGCGGTCAACGCACCGGCGTGGCGAGCGTGTCGTGGTGGGACTGGATGAGCGACCGCAGGTAGGGGCCGATGCGGTCGTCGCCCTCGAACCCGGCGGCGCGGGCGGCCGCCGCGGAGCGCTCGGCGGAGATGTCGTCGCGCTCGGCGAAGTGCTTCCAGCTCCGGTAGGCACCGATCGTGAAGGCGTCCCAGGCCGCCCCCAGCTCCCGCACAAAGATCGCGTTGCGGGGCCGGCCGAGCGCGGCCAGATACGTGTTCTCCATCTCCCGCTCCCGCAGCAGGTCATCGCGCCGGCCGGCGAGGGCCACGAACATCTCCACGTGGAAGAGGCCGGCCCCCGCGAAGCCTTCCAGACGGCCGAGCTCGGGCCCGCGGACGAGCTCGTCCTCCTGCCACGCGACGAGCCCCGGCTCGGCCAGGGGCGCCGCGCGGCCAAGCTCAGCGTAGCCCGCCACCGGCGCCAGCACCATGAGATCCCATTGATCGCCCTGCGAATGGCGCAGCCGGAGGCCGCGGCCCTTCACCGCCGCCACCAGCTCGAGCAGCCGGCCGGGCGCCGCCCGCAGGAGCGTCATGCGGTAGAGGACGTCGCCGCGCATCGAGGGCGGGGGCTCGTCCGCCCACGCGGAGGACGCGCCCAGGGCGGCGCAGAAGGCGATCAGGGTCGGGCGGAGCGTCACCGCGCGAAGTATACAATCCGCGGGAGAACGCATGCGCGACCCCAATGCCATCGCGGCGCTGAATGCCCTGCCGAGCGCGGGCCTCGTCGCCGGCCCCACGCCCGTCGAAGAGATGAGCCGGCTGCGCGCCGCCCTCGGAGGCGGCCCGCGTCTGCTCGTCAAGCGCGACGACGCGCTGCCCTTCGGCTTCGGCGGCAACAAGGTCCGCAAGCTCGACCTGGTGTCCGCCCGCGCGAGGGCCGAGGGCGCGGACACGCTGCTGACCGTGGGCGGCGTTCAGTCGAACCACGCGCGCGCCACCGCGGCCGCCGCCGTCCGGCTCGGGCTGCGATGTGTGCTCATCCTGAACGGCGCGCGGCCCGACCGGCCCACGGGCAACACGCTGCTCGACGGCCTGCTGGGAGCCGACCTCGAGTACGTGTCTTCGCGGGCCGAGCGCGCACCGGCGATGCGGGCCGCGGCCGATCGGCTCCGAGCGCAAGGCCGGCGTCCGTTCGAGATCCCTCTCGGCGCCTCCACGCCGCTGGGCGCGATGGCGTACGCGCGTGCGGTCGCCGAGCTGGCCACCCAGATCCCCGCGCCCGACGTGATCGTCCACGCGACGTCGTCGGGCGGCACCCAGGCCGGCCTCGTCGCCGGCGGCGCGCTCCTCGAGCTGCCCACGCGGGTCCTCGGCATCAGCGCGGACGATCCGGCACCGGCGCTGGAAGAAGTGGTGGGTGATCTCGTCTCGGGTATCGACGCCGCGCTGGGAACCGACGGGCGGCTGAAGGCCTCGGCGCCGCGGGCGATGATCGACGACTCGTTCGTCGGCGAGGGCTACGGCATCCCGACGCCGGCGTCACGCGAAGCCCTCGCGCTGGCGGCGCGGAGCGAAGGACTCTTCCTCGATCCGACCTACACCGCCAAAGCCATGGCCGGGCTCATCGCCCACGTCCGCGCGGGCCGCTTCCGGTCCGACGAAACGGTCCTCTTCTGGCACACGGGAGGCCAGGTCGGGCTGTTTGCGTAAACGAATCAGGACGACCTCGGCCGGCACCAGCGACGGCGCGAGCGAGGCGAGCGCGGTCAGCAGCAGCGAGCCGAGTACGCCACGCGGCCCCCGGGACGCTACAGGCTCCCCTTCTTCATCTCGCCGAGCAGGTAATCCGTCGAGCGCACGGCCAGTGCCATGATGGTGAGGGTCGGGTTCTGGCAGGCGCCCGCGGTGAAGCTGGCCGCGTCCATCACGTAGAGGTTGGGGACGTCGTGCGTCTGCTGGAACTGGTTCAGCACCGACGTCTTCGGGTCCCTTCCCATGCGCGCGACGCCCATCTCGTGGATCCCGTAGCCGGGGACGCGGTCGAGCGCCATCCACGGCCGGATGCTCTTCGCTCCCGCGGCGGCCATCATCTCCGCCGCCGACTCCATCATGTCGGGGATCATCTTCTTCTCGTTGTCGCGGAAGACCATGTTCACGTGCAGGACGGGGATGCCGAAGGCGTCGACGACGTTGGGGTCGAGCTCGACGTAGTTCTCGTAGTAGGGCAGGCACTCCCCGAAGCCGGCGAGTCCCATCGAGACCACGGGGTCCAGGAGGCTCCGCTTGAACTCGCCCCCGAAGCCGGGCGCGTCCCAGTTGAAGCTCGTGGATCCACCGCCCTGGAAGCCGTAGCCGCGCAGGAACTCCTTGGCCTTGGGACCCGCCTTCGTGTTGCGGAACCGGATCACGTAGATGCCGTCCGGCCGGTTGGGCCCGTCGGCGCTGGGCTTCTCCTTCGCGGCCAGATCGGGGAACTCGCCGCTGGCTCCGCCCGCGACCCACAGGTGGTCCATCAGGTAATGGCCGAGGACGCCGCTGCTGTTGCCGAGACCCGCGGGATCCTGCTCGCCGGCGGAGTTGAGGAGGATGCGCGTCGACTCGAGGGCCTGGGCGCAGAGGACGACCGCCCGCGCGCGCACCTCTTTGGGCTCGCGCGTCACCCGGTCGATGTAGAGCACGCCGCGCGCCCGGTGCTTCACCGGGTCCATGAGCACCTTGTAGGCCATGGCGTTCGTCACGAGCGTGCAGCGTCCCGTCTTGAGCGCGTCGGCCACCGTGGTGAACGCGGAGTTGAAGTACGAGTGGGTCACGCAGCCGCGCTCGCACGGGCCGCAGTAGTGACAGGGCTGGCGCCCGTTGATGGCCTTCGTCAGGTTCGCGGAGCGGCCGAGGGTCATGGTCCAGCCCAGCTTGTCCTTCACCCGCGTCTTGAACTGACGCTCGACGCACTTCAGCCCCATCGGCGGGTGGAACCGGCCGTCGGGCAGCTCGTAGACGCCTTCGGCCATCCCCGTGATCCCGACGTAGTCCTCGACGAGGTCGTAGTAGGGCGCGACGTCGTCGTAGCCAAGGGGCCAGTCCTCGCCGAAACCGTCATGGGAGGCGGGCTTGAAGTCCAGATCGGAGAAGCGGTAGCTCTGTCGGCCCCACACGTTCGTCCGCCCTCCCACCACCTGCATGCGGCCCTGCCAGGAGAACGGCTTGTCCTTGGCCGTCGTGTAGGGCTCTTCGATGTCGTTGCGGAACCAGTCGTAGTTCCACTCCGAGCACGCGTAGCAATCCTTCTGGACGGGGCGCGTGCGGCGGATGACCTCGGGCGCGCGGTTGCGGTACGCGAGGTCCGCCGCGGGCTGGTGCTCCTTGTAGTCGGCGTCGGTGAGGGCCCGCCCGGCGTCGAGGAGACCCACGTTCACGCCGGCCTCGGCGAGGCGCTTCGCCGCCCAGCCGCCGGAGGCTCCCGAGCCCACCACGATGACGTCGAAGGTCCGGCCGGCCGCGTCCTGCATGTGTGCCCTCCCCGCGCGGGGCCTGAGGCTAACAGCCACCGGGACCCTGGTCAACGGCATCGCGCTTTCGCGGGGATTGTCGGCCTCCCTTGCGCGTGCTAAAAGGGACGACGCGAGGAAACCCCATGGACAAGCGGCCGCCGGGAAACGCAGAGGCCACCGAGAACGGACAAGAGGCAAGAACAACCGCAACCGCCGCGAGCGGAGCGGGATTGACTCCCGCGGAGCGAGCGGGGGGTCTGGGGGGTGCGCCGCTAGCATCCTCCAGCTCCGCTGCGAGCGGAGCGGGATTGACTCCCGCGGAGCGAGCGGGGGGTCTGGGGGGTGCGCCGCTAGCACCCTCCAGCTCCACTGCGAGCGGAGCGGGATTGACTCCCGCGGAGCGAGCGGGGGGTCTGGGGGGTGCGCCGCTAGCACCCCCCAGCTCAATGACGAAGCGCGCGCTGCCGGTCGTGAACGACGGGCCCGAGGCGGGCGGCGTCGGCCGCCGACAGGTGCTGCAGGGCCTGCTCGCCGGCGTGGGCGCCGCCATCCCGGGAGCGACGCGCGCCCAGGCCATGACGCCGGCCGCGGCCAGCCCGGCCGCCGTCCAGGCGGCGGCGGCGAAGGCCAAGGCCGCCGACTGGAAGCCCGAGTTCCTCGATGCGCACCAGCTCGCGACCCTGCAGGCGCTCTGCGAGCGCATCGTGCCCGGCTCGCTCGCGGCGCGATCCGAACGCTTCGTCGACGCGCTGCTGGCCGTGGACACCCGGGACAACCGGCAGCGCTTCGTCTCCGCGCTGGGGGCGATGGAGGCCGAGGCCCGCCTCCGGTTCGGCCGGCCCTTCAAGTCGCTGTCGGAGGCGCAGCAGAACGAGATCCTCTCCGCCGCCGCCTCCGGCAAGCGGGGACAGGAAGATTGGGTCTGGACGCCGGGCACCATCGTGAGGCAGCCGGAGCCGGCGCCCCCGAGGACCACGACGCGCGATCACTTCGACAACGTGAAGCAGTGGATCGTGGGGGCGTACTACTCGTCCGAAGCGGGGATGAAGGAGCTGGGCTCCACCGGGCAGATGTTCTTCGCCAGCTTCCCCGACTGCGACCACGAAGGCGGCCACTCCGGCTAGGAGGCCTTCGTTGGCGTCGATCAACCGCGACGTCTGGAAGAAGACCGGCGACCCCAAGAAGATCGCGCTCGTGATCGCGGGGGCCGGCTCCCTCGGCAGCTACGAGGCGGGCGTGCTGGCCGAGCTGACCTACGCCCTCGACGTCCTGAACCAGTCTCGGGAGCCGCTCGACGGTCCCCCGGGCCCGAGGGAAGGCCCCTTCGTGATCGACGCCATCACCGGCGCGTCGGCCGGCGGCATGAACGCGGCGATCCTGGCCCGCGTCTCGATGTACGAGTCGCCGCGGCGCGATCGGCTGCACACCGCCTGGGTCAAGCAGATCAACATCGACGCGCTTCTCGAGGACGACCCCCGGCAGCAGAATGCGCTGCTGTCGAAGACCATCGTGAGGAAGATCGCCGAGGCGCACCTTCTCGACGCCCCGCCGGCGACGTCCGACCCCGCCTCGTTCGCGCCCGACGACCTGCGCGTGGGCCTGACGCTCACCAACCTCAACGGCCTCGACTACCGCGTCCTGACGAAGAGCCTCAACTCGCCCGCGCCCGGGTTCCTGACCACACGTTTCTCGGACCAGGGCCGGTTCCGCTTCAAGAAGGGCGGCTTCGGCGAGGTCGACTGGCGCTTGCTGACCGACTCCGCCATCGCGACCGGGAACTTCCCGCTCGCCTTCATGCCGCAGACGCTCATGCGCAACGCGACGGACTACGCCACGGAGAACCCGCCCACCCTGACGGAACCGCCACCGCCGCCGGGGAAGCCGTACTTCCCGCACGGTCTCGCGTTCATCGATGGCGGGATGTTCGACAACGAGCCGCTGGGGATGGCCATCAACTTCGCGGCCGAGATCGACGCCGGACCTCCGGACCGCGAGCGGCTCTTCCTGCTCGTCCACCCGAACATCACCCTGTCGGACCATCGCGACGAGACGGACGACGAGGTCGGCTACCTGAGCGAGGAGCTCGGCCTCGCCGCGCAGGCCAAGCGCCTCCTGAGCATGCTGATGACGGAGAACGCCGTCAGCGACTGGGTCCGCGCCAACAAGGTGAACGACCGGGCGACGTGGCGCGACGAGTTCGTCCGGGAGCTGGGCCGGATGGTCGCCGGCACCGACGTCGCCGACCCTCAGGCGCTGATCGACGGCCTCGACGGACTGGCCGACGCCATCACGCGCAAGAGGGCGAAGACCAACGCCGTCGCGTACCGGGCGGCCGCGCTCCGGCAGATCCAG
>Ga0070698_100006990_pt1 | contig 12218 bp, 8 predicted proteins | sample KBSK1502metaG_FD_65477 | JGI IMG/M metagenome (GOLD analysis project Ga0070698, IMG submission 65477) | Corn, switchgrass and miscanthus rhizosphere microbial communities from Kellogg Biological Station, Michigan, USA - KBS K1-50-2 metaG | ecosystem: Host-associated > Plants > Roots >...
TCAGCTCGTCGAGTGCCGTGGTCATCTCCAACGCAGCGCGCAGCGCGCGGTCGGCATCGTCCGCAGACGCCACCGGTGCGCCAAATAATGCCATGAGCGCATCGCCCACATACTTGTCCACCACACCGGCGTGCTTTTCCACAATGCCGGCCATCCGAGTGAAGTAGTGGTTGAGAATCCCGAGCATCTCTTCAGGACCGAGGGCTTCGCTCATTCTGGTAAAGTTTCGCAGGTCCGAAAAGAGTACTGTCACTTCCCGCTGTTCACCGCCGAGCGTGACCTTCTTCCGAAGTAACTCCGATGCTATCGCCGGGGAGACGACCTTGCCTAACAAGTCGCGAACACGGTCGCGTTCTGCCAGGCCAGCGCTCATTTGATTGAAGGAGACGGCAAGCGATCCGATTTCATCCTCCTGCTTAAGGTCCACGCGGTGATTGTAATTTCCGGCAGCAATCTCACGCGCGCCGCTGGCCAGTTCCAATACCGGCCGGGAAACGCTGCGCGCGATCCACAGGCCAAGTATGGCGGATACGCCCAGGCCTAGCAGCGCCAGGATCAGGTAGATTCGTTCAAGTCGAAGATAGGGCGCGAGTTCCTTGTCGAGCGAACGTTGCAGCAGCGCGAGCGGGCGTGCGTTCTCGGTCGGAAGCGGCACGACGTAACTAACGAAACTTTCCCGGGCGAGGCGCAGATCAATCACCTGCTTCGGCGGGAGTACGCGATTGCGCAGCATCTGAGTGATGGCGCGTCGGTTTGGCAGCGTCGTGCCAAACAAGTCGGCGCCATTGAGAAAAGTGATCTCGAGGTTGGTGTAGACTTTGATTTCACGCGCGAAATCGTCGTCGATGCGGAACATTGGACAAAGCCACGCAATGGGATCCGGCGCGAGCAACGGCGCGACTGCGATGGCGTAGAGTTCGCGGTCGAGCACAACAAACGCGTAGGTGGCGTCGTTCGTCTCGGCCTTGTCGATCAGTTTTGGAAACGGAAACGGCACGCTGTGCAATTGTGAGCGGCGCGTGTCAAAAAGAAGTTCCTTATCGAGAGATGCGATCAATACCGCATCGGCTCTGACCCGGCCGCGGAGACTCGCTAACGCAGATAGCGTAGTCTCACGGTCCTGATCGGCCCCGGCGAAGGCTTCCTGAAACGCGTGATCACGCGAAAGAATGGCGGCCGCAGTCGTGATCTGCTGATTACGCTGTTCGATCAGCTTTTCGAAAATGCGGGCACCGGTGCGGAGGCTGGATTGAATCTGCGCCACGGCATGCTGTCGATTGGCCTGCCGGACGAGAAGGTAGATTGCGCATTGCAACAGGGTCAGGAGCGCAATCAGGAAAAAGAGCAGCCGGCTTCGAAAACTGCGGAATCGAAGTTTCAGCGATAGCCTCCGGTGGTTAAGCCGGGCGCCCGCTTGGCACGCACGTCGTGCTTGAGCGGCAGAGTGAACGGCAAACTTTTTGTACCACCGCCGACATCAACCCGTTGGGCGAGCGCTTCCGGCTGGCCTTTCAATGCCGGGTGCCACACCTGCACGTTGTATTGCCCGGCCGGCAGATCTTTCAACACGGCGCGTCCGTCTTGTCTCGTCACTTGAAAATACGGCGTCGGCAGCACGGCGATGTAAGCAATCATCCAATCGTGAATGTTACAGCCCAGAGTGATGAAGCCGACCTTATCGAACACCACCGGTTCGGCGGGAACGCCGCTGTAAAGCGGCAGCTCGAATTTTTTCGCGGGCGAAAACGAATAAACGTGATGTCGAATGTTATCGCTGTTCGGGAAAATGACCGCGGTGCCCACTTGTACTGCCGTCACGTAAGGAACGAATTGTTTGTCGCGTTGGTCGACGACGGCGTGCTTTTTCGGGGCTGCGCTTGCAGCACCGGCGGCAGCAGCATAGACAACGGCATCGGACCCCGGCAGGCCTTTGTCGTCCTTGACGATAACCTCCACCGACCCAGCCAGGAGATCGCCGGCGAAAACCAAAACAGTAAGCAGCACCAATCCGCGCGACGGCCTCATTTCAATACGCCACGGCGATGTTCGCTTGCACCAGGTGATTGTCGTATTGCAACGGATCGTGCGTGGTGATGGCATACTCGTAGCCGAGCTGAATCGACGCGTATTTCATCAGTTGATAGGCAACTGAAAACGAAAGTGCATGCGTGCGTCCCAACAATTTGTAGGCGGTACGCAGCGGCTGGCCGAACTCGTCTTGGTCTTCGCGTTCGATCGAGAACCGGGCAATATCGGGCCGCGGCGGAACCGCGTATGAAATCACGTCACCCTCGCGATAGATGTAGCCAACGGTGACTTGGAGGGACGACGTGACATCGAAGACCATGCGCGCATTGCCGCGATGAACCTGACGATCGTAGAAATCGTTCGGCGCGACAAAACTTTCAAACGCATAACCGCCTTCCAGCGCGATCCGGTCGGAGAGCGCAATGCCGGCCTCAAAATTGAGCACGTTGTCACAACCGCTTTGTGCAGTGTCCTGGAACCGATCGTAGCCAAACCGGTCCTCCAGCAAAACCCAGGGCGCCTGGCGGCCCAACCCGAAGCGATAGCGCAAGCCAGCGGAAGCGCCCGGACCGATGGTATTAAACGCACCGAAGCGATCCCACACTTCGCCGCGCAAATCCGCTCCGAGATTTAGTCGTAAATCACGGGTAAGCTGGAGACTGTTGCCGGCACTGATATCGCTCCTCCATGCCCAGTCATCGCGCACATCGGCGGAGCGATCGGAATTCGAGAGATTGCTGTTATAAACCACTCCCGTCTCCGCTTCGATCCGCCACTCTGCGCGCGCGAAACTCGAAAACAAGATCAGGAAAACCATGCCTAGCGTCGTTCTCGTGTCCATACGTCAATGAAGAGCTGAGCCCGCGAAACTTCGCGCAAATGCGGATAAAGGCGAATGGCAGGACGCGAAAAAAACATCGGATGCTTGGACCGCGATTCCCGATCGTAGAAGTCGCCGCGACCGAGAGGGCCGACTCGCCGCAGCGCATGCTCCATGTGGTTCTTAGTCCGATGAAATGCGAGGCCAAACAGCGTGTCTCAACTGTGCGACGGCGTGCGACGCGATTGGGCTTGCGGCACGGCGTTAACCGAAAGTGTCGGACTGCGGATCCCAGAAGTCGCCTTCTAAGCCGAGGTCCGCGAAGATAGAACGCATCTCATCAGCCTGCGGACGCCGTGAGTTCTCTTGTAAGCGCGTCGAATACCAGGTCGTCGCGAGCGTCCATAGCTGATTCATCGTGACGAGCGGCCGCATTGGATAACCATGCGCGGCACACCACTCCCGAACCCGTTCTTCCGACCGGAAGAAAAGCATGTTGCTTCAGGTGAAAACAATGTCGTCCCACCACTTGGCCGCGGGAACAAGGCAATGAAAAAGCCAGCTGCAAGGCGGCGGACCTTCTAAACCAATCTCCAGTGAGAGCGGTTCACCTGATTGTTCGCAGCGGGAATGAACCCGTCCCGGGCGATGCAGCGTTGCCGGTATACCGAATGAATCCCAGGCGCAGTTAGCGAAATACTTCCTCTCATCAACGATTACGACATGTTGGGTCGGTACACCGGAAAATGGCGGAGCCATCCGAATAGATTCTCCATCGGGTTCCAATACCAAGACTCGTTCAGCGCGTAAACTGACATAGGCTTCGCGGACGCTGCTGACATCGGAGCCAACAGTTTCAGCTACTGCTTCCAGCGACGGCCTTTGTCCGGTCTCAGCGAAGCACCGGTAAATCGCCAGTTTCGTCTGCGTATCGAGACTCATGCGCGATGTGAGATTACTTTGGAGTGAGTAATCTGAAAATCACCGATTAAGAGACGGCAGTCGGCTGGACAATCAAAATGTTCGCCGTGCTGCGCGCTGTCGGCGGGAGCTTGCTCTACATTCGTTGGCGTTGGTGAGGAGTTGGCGTATTCGCCACGCCATTGTCACTGTAGCCAGCGAGCTGAAAGGCAGGTTAAGGATCGCTCGATTGAAGAAACGGATTAAGCAACGTCGAAACGATCAAGGTTCATCACCTTGTTCCACGCCGCGACGAAGTCGGAGACGAACGTTTTCTCTGCGTCCGAACTTCCGTAGACTTCGGCCAGTGCGCGGAGTTGAGAGTTCGAGCCGAAGACAAGGTCTACACGCGAGCCGGTCCACTTGACTTCGCCCGTGTTGCGATCGCGGCCTTGAAACACGTCTGCGTCTTGCGAGAGCGGCTTCCACTCCGTGCCCATGTCGAGCAGGTTCACGAAGAAGTCGTTAGTCAGCGCCTCCGGTCGCTTGGTAAAGACACCGTGCTTTGCATCGCCGGCGTTGGCGCCGAGGACGCGCATGCCACCCACGAGCACAGTCATTTCGGGTGCGGTCAGGGTGAGTAACTGCGCCTTGTCGATCAGCAACGCCTCCGCCGGTACGGTATATTTGCCCTTGAGATAATTGCGGAAGCCGTCGGCGTAAGGCTCGAGCACCGCGAAGGACTCGACGTCCGTCTGCTCCCGACCGGCGTCCATGCGTCCCGGAGCGAAAGGAACTGTCACCTTGTGGCCGGCGTTCTTTGCCGCCTGCTCGATTCCCGCACAACCGGCAAGCACGATCAGATCGGCCAGCGATACTTTCTTGCCGCTGGATTGAGCGCTGTTGAACTCGTTCTGGATGCGTTCCAGAGCCTTGAGCACCTTGGCCAGTTGGGCGGGTTGGTTAACTTTCCAATCCTTTTGCGGCGCCAGACGAATACGGGCGCCGTTCGCGCCGCCACGCTTGTCGGAGCCACGGAACGTGGACGCCGACGCCCACGCGGTCGAAACCAGCTCCGAGATGGACAGACCAGACGCCAGGATTTTGGTCTTTAGCGAGGCGATATCCTGCGCATCGATCAATTTGTGATTCACCGCGGGAATGGGGTCCTGCCAGATAAGTTCTTCCGCAGGAATCTCCGGCCCGAGATAACGCGCGCGCGGACCCATATCGCGGTGCGTCAGCTTGAACCACGCCCGGGCGAACGCATCGGCGAGCTGATCCGGATGCTCCATGAAGCGACGCGAAATCTTTTCGTAGGTCGGATCCAGCCGCAGCGAGAGGTCGGTGGTCAGCATGGTCGGCCGGTGTTTTTCCGAGGGGTGATACGCATCCGGCACCGTGGCGTCAGCTCCCTTCGCTACCCACTGGTGCGCACCGCCCGGGCTCTTCGTCAGTTCCCATTCGTTATTGAAAAGGTTCTCGAAAAAATTGTTGCTCCACTTGGTCGGGGTGTTTGTCCAGGTAACTTCCAAGCCACTGGTGATGGTGTCCGGGCCTTTGCCCGTGCCGAAGTCGTTTTTCCACCCGAAGCCCATTTCTTCGAGACCCGCTGCTTCGGGTTCGTGCGCCACATGGGACGCCGGGGCGGCGCCGTGAGTCTTGCCAAAGCTATGGCCACCGGCGATGAGCGCGACGGTTTCCTCGTCGTTCATGGCCATGCGGCCGAAGGTGTCGCGAATATCGTAGGCCGCCTTGATGGGATCCGGATTGCCGTCCGGACCTTCGGGGTTGACGTAAATCAGGCCCATCTGCACCGCGGCCAGCGGATTCTCCAATTTGCGCGAGTGGATGTCTCCATCCGCGTCGTCATCGGACACGAGCACCGCGGTGTCCTTCTCAATACCGTGCGAGCCGTGCGCGTAGCGAATGTCGCCGCCGAGCCAGGCGGTTTCCCCGCCCCAATAGACATCCTGGTCCGGCTCCCAGGTGTCCTCGCGCCCGCCGCCGAAACCGAACGTCTTGAAGCCCATCGTTTCCAGCGCCACGTTCCCGGCAAGGATCATCAGGTCGGCCCACGAAATCTTGCGGCCGTATTTCTGCTTGATCGGCCAAAGGAGCCGGCGCGCCTTGTCCAGACTGACGTTGTCCGGCCAACTGTTGATCGGCGCGAAGCGCTGCTGGCCCCGGCCGCCGCCGCCTCGACCGTCGCCGATGCGGTACGTGCCGGCGCTATGCCACGCCATGCGAATGAACAACGGGCCGTAGTGGCCGAAGTCCGCCGGCCACCAGTCCTGCGAATCGGTCATCAATGCTGCGAGATCTTTTTTTACCGCAGCCAGGTCGAGACTTTTGAACTCCTTGGCGTAATCGAAGTCCTCGCCCATGGGATTGGACTTGGCGGAATGCTGATGCAGGAGTTCGAGCTTCAACTGGTTTGGCCACCAGTCGTGGTTCGACGGGCCGCGGGCGGCGTGGTGGACGGGGCATTTGGCTTCGGTTGGCATATATTTTCTCCTTAGGTGGGTTGAACTGCGGAAGAATTGTGAGCTGTGAACCTCAACTAACGAGATTTGGTCCGATTGTTGAAATAGTTGTTTCTTTCGATCACCATAGGAACTGCCTATGGAAATGCATCAGCTTCGATACGCGGTGGCGGTGGCGCGCGCGGGCAACTTCTCTCGCGCCGCGGAGCAATGCCATGTCTCCCAGCCGTCGTTGAGTCAGCAAATCCTCAAACTCGAGGAGGAGCTGGGCGAGCGATTGTTTGACCGCACGAAACGTGAGGCCAAGCTGACGCCACATGGCGAGGCATTCTTGCCTCGGGCGGTGAAGATTCTCGAGGAAGTGGACGCTGCCAGGCGTGACGCTTCCGATGCACAGCGTTTGCTGCGCGGCCGACTGATCGTAGGTGTGTTGCCGACAATTGCGCCGTATCTACTGCCGGAGGCGCTGGTAACGTTCGCGGAAAAGTTCCCCGGGGTGGAAATCGTGGTGCACGAGGATACGACGGCGCGGTTGCTCAAGCTCGCGCAGGCATATGAAATCGATTTTGCGCTGGCCAGTCGACCCATCCAGGACGAGCGGATGGAGGTGAAGGATTTGTTTACCGAGGAGTTGAGACTGGCCTTGCCTCCGGGCCATCGGTTAACACGCAAACGGACGGTGCGCCTTGTTGACCTCGAAAAAGAGCCTTTCATCGTGATGAAGGAGGGACACTGCCTCGGCGATCAAGTGCTGAGTTTTTGCGAACGGCGCGACTTTAGGCCGACCATCAACTTTCGCAGTGCGCAGCTGGAAACGATTCAAGCCCTCGTCCGTTCCGGGGTCGGCATCTCGCTCATTCCCGCGATGGCTGTGCGCAGCGAGCGCAAAGACTTGCCCGAGTATCGTTCGCTCCCCGCGCCCAAGCCCGAACGGAAGATCGTGGCGGTCTGGCCGAAGCAACGTTCGCTGGGTCGCGCGGCGAATGAGTTCTTGAAACAGATTTCTGCGAGGTGCAAGGAGTTCAAACGCTAAGGCATCCAATGCAGCCTGCGACGTTTCGTTCAGCATCGACTGCGCGCTGTGTTGTCGAGCGGGCACACGACGTCCCCGCTGCGCCAAATCTCAAAGTCTTGCGAATGACAAGTGCCGGGTTGATTGCGCCGGCATAAAACACCGCCGCAAAAAGGCGGATGACCGGAGCGGGATAATTCGCCGTGGCGAATTTCCTGAATCCAAAGCGCACCCGCGCTGCATCTCACAGTGCAAAAGCTCGCGCGCTTATGGAAACACTTCTGCAGGATATCCGCTTCGGCTTTCGCCAACTCATGAAACAACCCGGCTTTGCCGCGCTCGCCATCATTTCCATGGCGCTCGGCATCGGCGCTAACACTTCGATCTTTAGTTTAGTCGATACGGCTTTGCTGCGGCCGCTCGCCGTGAAGGAGCCTTCGCAGTTGGTCGAGCTTTACGGCACGGTGCACAACGGCGCGGACTGGTCGCTGCAGTCGTATTTGAACTACAAAGATTACCGCGATCGTAACAAAGTCTTTTCCGGTCTGTTTGTTTATCGCGTTGTCGTCAGCAGTCTCACGGTGAACAACTCCAGCCAGCGGGTCTGGGGATATCTCGTTTCCGGAAACTACTTTGATGTTCTCGGCGTGAAGCCGATGCTTGGGCGCGCATTTTTGCCCGAGGAAGATCAGACGCCTGATTCACATCCCGTCGCCGTGATTAGCTATAACTGTTGGCAACACCGCTTCGGCGGCGATCCGCAGATCGTGGGGAAGACGGTCGAGTTCAACAGCCGCCCGTTCTCTATTATCGGCGTCGCGCCGAAAGGATTTATTGGCACCGAAGTCGCCTACGATCCGGAGATGTTCATTCCGGTAATGATGGCGAAGACAATCGAGCCCGGGAGCACGTGGATCGACAAACGCGACTCGAACAATCTTTTCACCGTCGGCCGGTTGAAGCCCGGCGTGTCGTTCGCCGAAGCGAAGGCTGCGCTGGAGACGCTGACCGCGCAACTCGCTAAGGATTATCCGCAGAACGTCGGCCGCGGCATCCGACTCGGTAAACCCGGGTTGTTCATTCCCGATATTGCGAATTCTGTCTTCGCTTTCACTGGAGTGCTCGCGGCCGTGGGTGCGCTGGTGATTTTGCTCGCATGCGTGAATCTCGCCAGTCTGCTCCTCGCGCGCGCGACGGAACGACGGCGAGAAATTGCCGTGCGGCTTGCGGTGGGCGCAAGTCGGCAACGACTTGTCAGACAACTGCTCACTGAGAGTCTTCTCATTTCACTCAGCGGTGGCGCGGCCGGCGTATTCCTCGCTGCCGCAATTAATAGCGCCGTGCGAGGCATTCGCCTGCCGAGCGACGTTACTTTGCTGTTCGATCTGCGCACGGACTGGCGCGTGCTCAGCTTCGCGCTGCTGCTCTCGATCGGGACGGGAATTCTGTTCAGCCTCATTCCGGCGCTGCAATCGTCGAAGCCGCAACTTGTGCCCGCGTTGAAAGACGAATCATCGATGGCCGGCTTCCGTCGCTCACGTTTGCGCAACTTCCTCGTTGTCGCACAAGTCAGCCTTTCGTTAGTCCTGCTTATCAGCGCCGGCCTCATTGTGCGCAGTCTGCAAGCCGCTCAGAAGATGCGGCCCGGCTTCAATCCAGAAAACGCGGTCGCGATTTCGTTCGATGTCAGCTTGCAGGGGTATGACGAGGAACGCGGCCGCGCGTTCCAGAAGCAAGTGCTCGAGCGAGCGCAGGCGCTGCCGCAAATTGAAAACGCCGCGCTGACTGATTACCTCCCGCTCGGATTGAACTACAACGACAGCACGATTTATATCGAAGGCACGGAGTTCAAAGGCGCGAGCACGTTGCCGATCGCGATCCCAATCGAGAGCAGCCGCGGTTACTTCGATGTGATGGGCATTCCTCTGCGCGGCCGTGATTTTCGCGACGACGAAAACAAGAAGGAAAGCCGCGTCGCGATCGTGAACGAGACGTTCGCGAAAAAATTCTTCAACGGACAGGACCCCATCGGCCGGCGCTTCAACTGGCATGGACCCAAGGATCCATTCTTCGAGATTGTTGGCGTCGTTCCCGACGGAAAATACAACTCGTTAGGCGAAGATCCCAAGCCCGCGCTCTATACGCCGCTCTATCGAGATTACAGCGGCGCGGTTACGCTCGTCGCGCGCACACGAGGCGATCCGCGGCAAGTGTTGAGCGCCTTGCGCGGCGAAGTGCAAAAGCTCGATCCGTCGATTTCCGTTTACGCAGCAAAGACGCTCAAGGAGCACATGGGCACATCACTTTTCCCGGCGCGCATGGCCGCAATCGCTCTCGGCAGTTTCGGTGTCCTCGCCCTGATTCTCGCGGCAGTCGGGATTTACGGTGTCATGTCGCACGTGGTCGCGGGACGCACGCGCGAGATTGGATTGCGCATTGCGCTCGGCGCGCAGTTTTCCGATGTGCAGAAGCTCATCTTGAAACAAGGCATGGTGCTCGCTGCGATTGGTTCGTTATGCGGGCTAGTCATTGCCTTCGGCGGCGCGCGCATGATGAAGAGCCTGCTCTACGGCGTAAGTACTTCCGATCCGATCACCTTCACGGGTGTCGCCTTGCTCTTGTGCGGCATCGCGCTTTTCGCCTGCTGGATCCCGGCGCGCAGAGCGAGTCGCGTCGAGCCGATGATTGTGTTGCGCGCGGAGTGAGTCAGTAGTGTTCGTGCCGGCGCGGAGGTCAGGCCAGGCACGGATCTCTCTTTTGCGAAGGACACCCGAGGCACTGGCTGCGATACTTTTCTGGATGAGCAGGGCGTTCGTCAAAGAAGATGTCGATCCTCCGGAGCGCAGCGGACGGAAGCGATCGGCATCAGGACTGCCGCCGGGAGCGACCAATTATATCACCGCGCGTGGCGCGAAGCGTTTGCGCGAGGAACTGCAGAACCTTCGCGCGGCAAACGAAGGTAGCGAGCGTATCATCGAATTAGAGAGCATTCTGGCATCGATCCATGTTGTCGATGCTCCGGACACGCCGTCGAACAGTGTCACGTTCGGCGCAACGGTGACGGTCAAGGATAAAAAAGGCGCGACTGAAAAGTTTACTATCGTCGGCGTCGACGAACTCGATTTCGAAGGAAATGCTGTCAGTTGGATTTCTCCGATCGGCAAGGCGCTGCTAGCCGCGGACATGGGCGACTGGATTACACTCGAGGACGGACGAAGCGCGAAAATTGTGAAGATCGAGGCATAGTTGACGTCGGCGAAAAAGTTCGATTTCTGCGAAGAAGATCTGGAACTGGATTTTTAATCAGTCGGCCGGTTCTCAAGTCACTTTGTGATCGACCGGTGTGCGATTGGTGATCCCACTTAGGCCTGATTGACACTCACTCTGCCGGCGATATGATCGGCGCCGTGCCGGAGGAGAAGAAGACGCGCGGCGCCAGCCGATACGACGCGGTCATCGCGACCTTTGTTGGATTCCTCGCCCTGTGTGTTTCTGGCTACACCGCGTATATGCAGCGCCAGCAAGTGCGCGCAGCGGTGTGGCCAATCCTCGAATTCGACAGCAGCAATGCGCCCGACATTCACTTTTCGCTCGCAAACAAGGGAGTCGGACCAGCGATTATCCGGCATGTCATTGTAAGGGTGGATGGCCAACCGGTGAAGAATTGGGACGAGGCACTGGAAAAAATACTGGGAGCTGGGGAGCATCTGGGTGCCGAAAGCGACATGAGTGGTTATGTGTTCGCCGCAGGTGAATCGAGGACTGTCTTCGCTCCGCACGATCCCGAAAATAAACCGCTCAATTACGACAAATCGAACCCGCTCTGGGTGAAGATGAATAAGGAACGCTTCCGCGTGACGGTTGAGATCTGCTACTGCTCGACGCTCGATGAATGTTGGATCTTGCGAGCCGGCGGGTTAACGCCCGGCACGACCGTCGAGACCCGTCGTTGCCCGACTCGGTCGGCAACTAGCTTTCAACAGTAGTCAGGAAGTCTGCCGTTGAGAGCCCCGTGGGAGCCACGCTCCTTTACGGAGTTGAGAATCGAGTGGCTACTTGCCATCGGCGTTCACGGGGGCCGACATACCCCCGATGATTTGCCATGTACCGTTAGTCCTGATCCAGGTGTGCGTGATCCGCATTGCGTCTGTTCGCACCACCTCGCCGGTGTTGCTGCTGGCCCAATTCATTTTGATTCGATAGTGATCGATCGCGATGTCGCCGGTGACGCGAACGGCCAATTGCTCAATTGAGTACGATTGCAGCTTCAGACCTTTTGCGGTGTTGGTCGTGAGCCAATCGGTGATGTGATCTTTTTGAACGGGCGCTGCGCTAACGAAAGGCCAGCCGACGAAATCGTCGTGCCAGAGGGCACGATACTTCTGCAGGTCGTTGGTCTTCACGTATTCCCAGTACGCTTTCTCCAGATTCCAGATTTGCGCTTCAATTCCAGCTCTCCACCCCGAGTCTTCAACCGGACTGGCGGTATTGGCCAAATCTGTGGCTAAGGTGGCTGTGGTCGTCAGTGCGAAAAGAAGCGGGATCGCCTTCAGCGTGGCGCCATCGTATCTTGAAAAGAAGAAGGAGAAATGAAAAAGTAACAAGATCCGAGATGCGAGCGTGTTCAAACAAGGAACACGATTAGAAGTGAGTACAGCTGGAGGTAAATCATGAATTTTAAGTTGGAAGTGATCATCATTCCTGTTTCCGATGTGGATCGGGCGAAGAGGTTCTACGAGAATCTTGGCTGGCGCCTTGACGCCGACTTCGCAAATGGCGGCTTCCGCGTCGTGCAGCTGACGCCGCCTAACTCGGCCGCTTCAATTATCTTCGGCAAAGGAATCATGTCGGCCAAGAGTGCCTTGGCGGACAGCCTGGTCCTTGCCGTCGACGATGTCGACGCCGCGCGCGCTGACTTAATCAATCACGGCGTCAAAGTAAGTGAAGTTTTCCACTACGCAGGCGGCCCATT
>Ga0070698_100006991_pt1 | contig 12217 bp, 14 predicted proteins | sample KBSK1502metaG_FD_65477 | JGI IMG/M metagenome (GOLD analysis project Ga0070698, IMG submission 65477) | Corn, switchgrass and miscanthus rhizosphere microbial communities from Kellogg Biological Station, Michigan, USA - KBS K1-50-2 metaG | ecosystem: Host-associated > Plants > Roots >...
ATGCCGGCGTCGGTGATCATCACTGACATCGCTCGTCCCGTGGCCGAAGCCTGAGCCGTGCCCACCAAGGCTCTGTTCTGCATCAGGGCGAGGTCCCGGCTGATGGTGGACCGCTCCAGCATCAGCCTCGCGGCCAGCGCCGCCGGCCTCACCGGGCCTGCGGCGCTGATGAGGCTGGCCAGGATCTCCATCTGGGGCTGGGTGAGCCCCGCCGTCTGCAGTGCCTGCTCGTAGAGGCGCGCGACCACCCGATGGAGCCGGGCGACGCGCATGCCGAGGCAGGCGCCGGCAACCTCAGCGGCGAGGTCATCCGCGATCGCGTGCTGCTGCTCCATGCGCGTCCCAAGTCTGGCCAGCCGAGGTGTTGCATCCACACCATGCTATCAATAGTGTATCTACAACACATTCGCTGGTGGGGAGGGACCTGGAACATGGCCAACAGCGGCCAGCTCCTGCAGCGGAACAAGGACTTCGCGGCCACCTGCGCCCACGAGGAAGCCGGCATCATCGCCAGGCACCGCGTCTACGTGACCACCTGCCTGGATCCCCGGACCGACCCGTCAGCCTTCGTCGAACCGGAGCCCGGCGACGCGATGGTGGTCCGCACCGCCGGCGGCCGCGTCTCGGCCGGCGTGCTGAAAGATCTCGCCTACATCGGCTACCTGGGCGGCACGCTGGTGCCAGGCGGGCCGCGGTTCGAGGTGGCGGTCGTGCACCACACCCAGTGCGGCATCCGCTTCCTCGCCGGCGACACGTTCCGCCGGGGATTCGCTGAGCTCATCGACGGCGGCGACGCCGCCCTTGCCGCGGAAGCCGTCACCGACCCCGAGCAGACCGTCCGCTTCGACGTCGAGCTCCTGCGTTCGGCCACCGTCCTGCCGGACACGATCACCGTCTCCGGCCACGTCTACGACGTCACCACCGGTCTCGTCCGCACGATCGTCCCCGCCGCGCCCGTGCACCCCCGCACGCCCGCCCTGGAACCGAACGAGAAGTGAACACGATGCCAGCTCAAACAGCACTTACCGAATTCGGTACAGTCCTTATCACCATTCGTTCCCAGAGGTCGTTCTTCGAGGTGACCACGGCCGTCGAGGCGAGCTTGCAGCGGCTGTCCGTCCCGAGGCTGATGGAACACGTGGCGCGCGGCGACCGTGAGGGACTCGAGGCTTACGTCAATCAGGTCTCGGCGCCGACCAAGTTCTCGATCTTCTGGGAGATGGACCAGGGCCCGGCGATGAGACTGGCCGGCATCCCGATTGAGTCCAAGTTCTACCTGGTCGGCAACGCCGTCGTCGCCAGGGATCTGTTCCGCTACACTGCCGCGGCCGGCCTCGGAGCGCCGGTGCGTGTCTGCGTCTCCCAGCGCGACGGTGAGCAAACGCGCATCGACCTGGACCAGGTCACCGCCTTTTTCCGCCAGTTTCCGGAAACCGGGCCCTCTGAGGTGCCCCGGCTGCTGGATACAGAAATGGTCAAGGTCTTCCAAGACGCTGCCGGTTAGATCCTTTCCGGGCGTGGAGGTGATCGGCAGATGGGCTGTGCGGCCGAGGGCCATGCGGCCCGGTTCTGGCGCCTGCGCGGTGGTCAGGAGCGCTGCGCATCTGATCTCCGGTGAACGAGCCGCGGCGTCCGCTGAGGTCCGGGCATGCTCGGAGTGACGCGTGGTGCGGCGCTCTATGTCGGAGCGCTGATCGGGCCCGGGCTGTTGCTCGTGCCGTCGCTCGCGACGCAAGCCGCAGGCCCCGCCACGATCCTCGCCTGGGCCGGCCTGCTCGTCTTGTCGTTGCCGCTCGCGATCACTTTCGCGGCGCTGGGGGTGCGCCATCCCGTTTCGGGCGGCGTTTCCGCCTACGTGCAGGAGGGCTTCGGGCCGGCCGCGGCCGCGGTCACCGGCGTGAGCTTCATGGCCGCGGTGCTCTTCGCTGCGCCCGCGGTGTCGCTGATCGGCGGCTACTACGTCGCTGACCTCACCGGATCGAGCACCTCGGTCGCGGTCGGGGTGGGGTTCGTGATCTTCACGGTGGTCTTCGGCGCGAACGCGCTCGGCCTGCGTGTCTCGTCGGGTTCCAGCTGGCATTGTCGGCGGTCCTCGTCGGCGTGATCACGGTCGCGGTCGCGGTCGCGCTCCCGTCGCGGGCGACGCACAACTGGACGCCGTTCGCGCCGCACGGCTGGTGGGCCATCGGCACCGCCGCCAACATCCTCATGTGGCTCTTCTTCGGCTGGGAGGCGATGGCGCAGCTGGCCGGCGAGTTCCGCGACCCGGGGCGTGACCTGCCGCGGGCGATGGCGCTCGCGTTCGCCATCGTGGCCGTTCTCTACGTCGCCCTGGCCGTGGCGAAGATCGCCGTCACCGCAGGCAGCGGCTCGCGGGTGCCGCTCGCAGACCTGATCGCTGTCGGTTTCGGCCGGGCCGGCCGGGACGCGACGGCGGTGCTCGCGGTTGCGCTGACTATGGGAACGATGAACGTTTACACCGCCGGCTCGGCCAAGCTCGCCGCGTCGCTCGCGCAGGCAGGCGGATTGCCGCGCTGGATGGGCGGCGACGCCGAGCGCAGCGTGCCGCGCCGGCCGCTGGCCGCGCTGGCGGTGACAACCGCGATCCTCCTCGGCGCCCTCGTGGCCGGCGCCATCTCGGCGGCGGCGCTCGTGCGCGCGACGTCGGCCTGCTTCATCCTCGTGTACGTGCTCGCGCTCGCGTCGGCAGTCCGCATCTCGAGCGGGGCGCTGCGCGCAGCCGCGGTCGTCGCGCTCGCCCTGATCTGCGTCGTCGGGGTCTTCTCCTCCTGGTACCTCCTCGTCCCGGCCGTCGCCGCGCTGCTCTCGATCGGCTTTCGCCACACCGCCGCGCGGCACGTCCAAGACCGGCGCGAACAGCGAGAAAAAGCCGGCGTCCCGCCAACACCAGGCGCACCCGATGCAGGTGAAGAAACGCCACCTCGACCCTGACCGACAGCGCGCTCGCACCCCGCCGAACGCGCCGAACTCAACGGCGTCACCAGCCCAGGACCCGGAGAGTAAGCCGCAGCGCTGCTGGCATGCGCCCCAGCATCACCGAATCCGGCCCGGAACTCGACATGACTGCCGCAGCGACCGGTGACCTGGACAAGGCTCTGCAAGCCTCATCGGCTGGCCCGCCATCCGCCGTGCGAATCCGCGCCCGAACGGATAATCTGCGTGCATGGGGCTCACATATGCCTATTGGTTCAGTAGGCATTCCTATTCGGCGATCTGATTCCCTACCGGAACGATAGAAATGTCCCACGGCGATCGCCGACGAAGGCCGGGGGAGCGTGAATGAATATTCCACTTCGTGCATAGATTTGTGCATGGGCGACCTACTCATTTCGGCTACTTGTTGCGGCGCGTCGGTTGCGCCGCCACCGTCTGTGACGGCAGCCGGGCTCCGCCAGTGCCGGACGGAGTCGCCATGGTGAGCATCCCGGCGTCAGGGTGAGCGTGGCGGAGACGTTCATTTGACGAGGTGTGCCAGCAACCGCGGTTCGCCGGAGTAACGTCCAGCACTGGCGGCGAATGACCACGTAACATCAGGCGGCCGGGCCTTACACTGACTGGATCGCGCGGGTAGTTGCCAGCGCGACGCCGGTCTCCGCTATTGCGCTCTCTGGTTCGGGCAGGGCGACCAGCCGATGCCACGGCAACTCGGCGCGTACTTGCTCGGCGGTCAGCTTGCATCCCATCAGTCCGCCCACCAGCGCGGCGACGGTATCGGTATCGCCGCCAAGCTGCACCGCGCTCACCAGCCCGCTGCGCAGGGACGTGGCTCGTGTCGCGCACCACAGTACTGCGGCCACCGTGTCATACGGGTCCGGGCTGATGCCGCCGGCGGGCGGTTCCCACGTTCCCGCGGACACCTGTGTCAGCATCTCGGCTAGCCGCGCGTCGGTGGTGACCTCCTGGGCGGCCTGGCGGGCTTCCTCGGCGGCTGCCGCCAGGAGCATGGACGGGCTGGCGTTCTCCAGGGCCCACGATGCGCACGCTGCGATCACGCACGCCGCAACCAGCGCGGCGGGGTCGGCGTGGGTTGCCCGGGACATCGCGATCGTCAGTTGCCGGCGTCGTTCGGCCTGGTCATGGGGTAGTACCCAGCCGATGGGCAGGGCGCGCATCGCCGCCCCGTTCGTGGCTCTTGCGGGGGAGCCGGCGGCCTCGTCGCCGCGGCGGAATCGCTCGATCGCCGCGGTCGTGGTCGGGCCGAGGCCTCTGATGGCCGCCTCTTGCGCGGCCAGTTCCGCGAGGAAAGCGGCCGGATCGCCGTCGCCGTCCCCGTCGGCCAGGTGGTGGGCGACCAGCAGGGTCAGGGCCGTGTCGTCGGAGGTCGCACCGCGGGGCCATCCCTCACGAGCGGGCAGCTGTTCGATCTGGCCGGAGGTGGCGGGGGCGGTCGCGTCGGGCGGGCTTTCCCACGGGAGGCCGAGCGTGTCGCCGCAGGCGTAAGCGGTCAGAGCGCCGTCGATGCGCCCGGCCAGGTCGAAGACGTCCTCCGGGTACAGCACGCACAGCAGGCCGTAACCCATCACCTGGACCGCCGAACGGGCCAGTGCTCCTTGTTGTATCGCCAGGCGTTCCTGCCCGGATGCGAGTGCGGCTCTGCTCAGCGTGACCCTGGCATGGGTGATGTCGTAGCGGGTGCGCGACTGGATGAAGGCCTCCAGGGCGCTGGCGGCGAGTTCCTGGGCGCGGACGGCGTCGCCGTCGCGCAGCAGGAGCTCTGCGCGCGTGTGCCATATCTTCGCGCGTTCCAGGGTCTCGCCGAGGCTTTCCGCGAGCTGCCCGGCCTCGGCGAAGTAGCGTTCGGCTTCGTCACGGTCGCCCGCGCCGAGCCGCACTCGTCCCAGCGCGTGCAGGCTCTGCAAGACGCCGCGCGCGTCCGCGACTTCACGGCGCAGCCGGAGCGCTTCACTGTGGTGGTGCTCGGCTGCGGCCCACTCTTGTTTAGTCTCGGCGACAGTGCCGAGGTTGGCCAGGATCGTGCTGTGAATCACGCGGTCGCGGTCGGCTTCGGGCACATCCTCCAGGAGTTCCAGGGCGTCACCGAATCGGGTTTCGGCGGCCCGGATGTCGCCGCCGAAGTATTCGGTGGCGGCCACGATGCCGTAACAGCGGGCGCGCAGGCTGGCATCTGAGGTGCTGCTGAGGTCGAGAGCCGAACGCCCGTAACGCTGCGCTTCACTGAAATCGCCGAGGTAAAGCGCGATGTCAGCCAGGCGGATGAGCACGTGGACCCGCTCGGCGGAGCTGTCGATGAGCGCCATCTCGGCTTCGGCCAGAGCGCCGTCGAAATCCCCGCGCACGAATGCGAGCTCGGAGCGGAGCAGCCGGACGCTGCTGTCTTCTACTGGAAGGAGCCCGGTCAGCTTCTCGGCTTCGCCCCAGTCGCCCAAGACGATCAGCACGCCCGCGAGGCGGGGGCCGAGCTCTTCGATGCTCACATGCGGCCGTAGTTTCTGGTACAGCATCAGCGCCGTATGGTACATGCCGGCCCGTTCGGCCTGGGATGCTGCCTGGTAACCGGCCTTGACCATCTGATCGATCTGGCCGGCCTGCTCGAAGTGAAAGGCGGCCGACGCCATGGCGCCGTGGCGCCCGGACCACTCGCCGGCCCGCGCATGCAGGTAGCGCCGCTGGTTGGCGCCCATCTCGGCGTATACCTCGCGCTGCATGAGCGCGTGAACAAAGCTCACCTCGCCGTGCGGCCCCTCCCGCGTCAGCCGGATCTCACACGCCTTGCTCAGTGCGGCTATGGCGTCCTTGGTGTCGCCTTCCATCACGTAGGTGATGGAGGCGAGTTCGTCGGAGGTGTCCAGGACCACCGACGCTGCGCGCAGGAAGTTGCGGGTCATTTCGTCCGCACGAGCGAGCCGGCGCCGCAAGATCGCATCCGCGCGTGGCAGGACGATGTCCCCAGTCAGGGACGATCCCGGTGACTGGGTGATCAGGTTCACTGCTTCGCGCAGGAAGAAGGGATTACCGCCGGTCAGCCGGAACAGGCGGTCGACGATGGACTCGTCGGCCGCCTCGCCCGCGGCCGACATCGTGCGGACGTATTCGCCGACGTGCGCCCGCTCCAGCGGGACGACGGTCAGGGTCACGTGCCCGGTCGCTGACCATTCGGCCATCAGGTCGGCGAGTTCGGGGTAGTCGCTGAGCTGTTCCTCCTGGATGGTGGCAACCGCCAGGACGTGCACCTGCCGCAGCTTGCGGAACAGGTAATTCAGGAAATACAAGGTGTCCGGGTCGGCCGCGTGCAGGTCATCGACCAGGAGAAACAGACCTGCGTTTCCGGAGGTGGCCTTGATGAGGACGCGGGATAGCTCTTCGTAGACTCCCCGGAGGCTGAACGAGCCTTCGGCGAGCTTTTCGCCGATACTGGCCAGGAACGCCCCGATAAACGGGACCGCATCGAGCAGGGCAGGGGCGGCGCGCGCCAGCGTCCGCCGGATCTGGTCGGGAGTGCGGCCGAGATACGCCGCGAGGGCTTCCTTCAGGGGGAGGAGAGGTTCAGCGCCCCGGCCCAGGCACCGTACAGAGATAACGGCCATCCCGCGCTGACGGGCCTCCGCGGCCGCCTCCACGGCGAGCCGCGATTTGCCCACACCGGACTCGCCCAGAATCAGGACGGCATGCCCTTTGCCGGTATCGGCCACCCGGGCGATGTGCTGGCGCAGCAGATCAAGCTCAAGCAGCCGGTCGACCAATGGTTCTTGCGGGCTCTCGCCGCCTGCTTCGGTCGCTTCGTTGGTGTGACCATTCCGTGCAGGCATAGCAAACTACCGTTCGCGTGGGGCTGCCGCCCACGCGCTCAAAAAGTGAGGGGTCATGACCTGGACTTTCGCGACAAATGCCTGCCGCTTGCCCCGGCTCAAGCTCAGCGCATAACTCCCCGGCTTGGATGCCCTGGACGAACGCTTGCCACCCTTCCCTGGTGAACACGAGGATCGGTCCCTCTGGGTGCTTGGAGTCACGGACGGCCCGGCCGTTCGGCAAGTGGGCTACTTCCACGCAGTTGCCGCCGGTTCCGTTGCTGTAGGTGCTCTTGCGCCACGTGGCACCGTCCGGGTCCACGTCCATGGCGCACCTCCTTGGTTTTACGCCAAGTCTTCGGCGCTGCGAGCCAGGAGGCGTCTGGAATCTTCAGGCGACAGAGCCATGGCTCGCAGATGGTCGAACATGAGTCTATAGCGCGCGACGTCGTCTGGAAGTTCGAGATATAGAGCGCCGGACGGGTACTCGAAGTACACGACGTCGCCCGGTGTCGGCGGGTCGAACGTCACCACGGAGAAGGCCGAGTCCATCGCCGGGTGCGCGCCGGCCGAGAACGGAAGTACCTGGATTACGACGTTCGGGGCGCCCGATAGCTCCGACAGCTTCGCCAGCTGGGCCTGCATGACGGCTCGCTCGCCGACAAGGCGGCGGATCACGGCTTCGTTGAGCACGACCCACAGTTGCGGGGCATCGGGTTCGGTCAGCCGGTGCTGCCGGGCCATGCGGACGGCTACCTGCTTGCTGATCTCGCCCTCATCCGCGTTCATCAGCGCTGCCCGGTGCACCGCGGTGGCATAGGCCTCGGTCTGGAGCAAGCCGGGCACGTACTCGGCTTGGTAGGCACTGATGGCCGATGCCGCCGCCTCCAGGCCGACGTAGGTCTGGAACCACTCCGGGACGGCCTCGCCGTATTGCTGCCACCAGCCGCGCTCGCGGGACTGGCGAGCCAGCGTGAGCAGGGCCTCGCGCTCGGGGCCTTCGCCGATGCCGTAGGCCTCGAGCAGGTGGCGGACGTCTCGCGGCAGCACCGAGACCCGGGCGTTCTCGATCTTGGAGATCTTGCCTGGTGACCACTCCAGGTGTTCAGCTACCTGCTCAATCGTCATCTTGGCCGCCAGGCGCAAGCGCTTGAGTTCGGTAGCGAGCTGCCGACGGCGGACGGTTGGGCTTGACGACGCGGCCATAAATTCTCCGAGGAAAGTTTCCGATGATAGTTGCGGCAGAAAGGGTTCCGGGTCCAGCATGGCACTGAAAGACCGATCGGCGAAGGGTAACCAGCCAGATGGACGCGCGAGGGTACTGCCAGGATCGGCTCGAAAGCAGCGGTTCCGGTGATGTGCAACCAACAGAGAGACCGTCGCCCGTGCCGCATCCACGACGCTGCGGCGTACAGATGGCAATTTCGCCCTCCCATCACGGCCACGACCTGGAGCAGTGGCCGCTACACGACACGCTCACCCTCGGAGCTCTCGCGAATGCGGTGCCTTTGGCTCGGGCTCACCTGCGGCAACTTCTATCGGACTGGGGCTGGGCCGAGCTAAGCCCGGATGCCGGCGTGGTGGTCTCGGAGCTGGTGACCAATGCCGTCGCAGAATCCGCCGGGCTCCGACCGGCAGCGGCGCCGATGCTGGTATGGCTCGGATCAGATAGCTATTGCCTTCTCCTCGCCGTGGCAGACGTGAGCCCCCGGCCTCCGGTACGGCTGAACCTTGGGCCAGACGCCGAAGGAGGCCGAGGTCTGGCGCTGGTGGAAGCGCTCAGCAGCCGATGGGGATGGCACCCGGCCAGCATCACCGGGCTGAGCAAGGTTGTCTGGGCGGAATGGCGCCTGCCAGTCGGGGTTGGTCGGCGGCCAGCTACCGGCGTGCCCGTTAGCCGCCGATGCCACCTTGCTGAGGAGGAGACCGTGCAGGGATCACCCGTGCCTGACCCCAGCCGCAGCCACGACGTCAGCGGGCTGACCGATACCGAGCTAGAGCGGACCAGGCGCGATCTTCAGGCGTCTCTGGCCCTCGCCCGTCCTGGCTCTACCGCTTGCGTGCCCATATTGGCCCACCTGAGCGCAGTCGAGTCCGAACTAGCCGAGCGTTCCGCAGGTAGGCCAGGATGACCAAGCTACCTACCCCTTACGCCGCCGCGCGGATCGTCGCGTTCCTGGACGATCACCTGTCCTGGTCCGCGTGGTGGGACAAGCGCTACGGGCTGTGGCGCGTGGCCGAGGACGATACCGACTCTGACCTGTACGCCGAGAGCCGGGACGCGAACGTTGTGATCCGTTACATGCAGGACAACTCCCGAGATGCCGGCCGTATTCACAGGTCATCGGGCTTCTAGCATGATCGTCATGGCGCTGGACGATCGAGCCGGGCGGATCAGGCAGCCAGGTCAGCGCAGGGTGCGTCCCAGGCGCTGATGGCCTTGAGGCGGCAGGCGTCGGCCGGTGGGTGGAGAGTCCAGATCAACTCCAAGTCAACCCGGGAACGGATGGCAGCGACCCGAACCGGGCATACGGTGATCGATGTCCGCCCGGCAGCTGCGGGCGGAGAAGCCGGAGAAGTAGCATGCACCCGCTCGAGCTCGCCATTGGTTATGCCTGGCTCGTCTTCTGGATCTACTGGCTCGTGTCCGCCTCCACCAGCAAGGAGAGCGTCAGGGGCGGGTGGCGGACCCGGCTGACCGGCGTCAGCGCGATTGGGGTCTTCGTGATCGCTGGCGTCCTGCGCGGCGGCAGCCTTGCGGTGCACAGCGTGATCCTCGCGGCGATCGGGGCGCTGCTGTTCGCCTGCGGGATCGCGCTGGCGGTCTGGGCCCGCCTGCACCTGGGCCGCAACTGGGGGATGCCGACGACTCAGCGGGCCGAACCGGAGCTCGTCACCTCAGGCCCTACCGGTTCGTCCGCCACCCGATCTATACCGGGCTCCTGACAGCGATGCTGGGGACCGCGCTGGCCGACAACCTGCTCGGCCTGATCGTCGTCGCGATGCTGGTCGCGTACTTCTATTACTGCGGGATCGTCGAGGAGCGGAACCTGACGGCCACCTTCCCCACGGCGTACCCGGAGTACAAAAGCAGGACGAAGATGCTTATCCCGTTCCTCCTGTAGAACAGCGGATGGGTAGCGCACGCATTCGTGCCGCGCACCCGTCAGCGCGCGAGTGCCGCCGTGGTCAAACCGGTGACCGTGATGTTGTGAATGTGGGGGCGGGGAAGGCCGTGAGGGCTGGTGTGGTGCTCGAAGGAGGCGACCACCCAGTGCTGGGGCTTGACCGGCGCGAACCTGGTCATGCCTGTGCCTTGCATGAACTCGAGCGCTGCGTAGTTCGCTGACCATGCCTGCGACCAGATGGCCTCGAGCTTTTCCCAGAGTTGCTCGGCGAGCTCAGCGTTACCGGCGTGATGAGCGCGCATGGCGGCCTGGAATACCTCGGCGTGGTCGTTAGTGAGTTCGTCGGGGGCTTCCCAGGTGAGGTCTGCGATTTCGCTTCCGGCGGCCAGGTGCTGCAGCGTTGCGTTGTCCACGTCGGTGCCCAGGGCCAGGCCGTGGCCGGGGCAGGCCAGGCCGGTCCACGTCCCGGAGGTTTCGTCGGTGTGGCTGTGGTCCAGCACGTGGGCGAGGTTGTCGTGGACCCAGGTGATCCGCAGCACGCCGGTCAGGCCCATGCCGGTGATGGCGATGGCGGTCATCGCGGTCACCTCCCGATCCCCAGGATGCACCCGGCCACTGTCAATCTGCGGCCTCCCAGTCGGCGTCCCGGTCCGCGGCGCGCTCGAGCACCTGCGGGCATGGGCGGATCTCGGGCTTGGGCGGCTGCAAGATGGCGTCCTTAGCCGGTCCTGGCCAGGGCGGAAACGGGCCGTCGTCGATGGCGCGCCATTTCGCCTCAGGTGCCAGCGCTGCCTCGAGGACGCCGAGATCGCCCGCGGCGCGGGCGTCCCAGACACGGTGGAGCAGGGCGATGGCATCACGGCCGGCTGCGGGTCTGTCAGAGGTCATGTTCCACATTCTTGTACAGCCGCTGGCCCGCTCAGCGCCTTCGGCCGGGCCCACCGTGAGTGCCGTAGGCGGAACTCCGTCGAACGCGCCCTCGGCGGGCTGGGCTTGACCTGATACCTGGGTACAGGGTTTACGCTGGCGGGCATGCGGAGTGCCGAGGTGGCCACCGAGGCCGGCGTCAACGTGCAGACCCTGCGCTACTACGAGCGGCTGGGGCTGCTGGCGTCGCCTGCGCGACGCCCGTCGGGGTACCGGGACTACCGGCCGGAAACGGTTCGCATCGTGCGCTTCGTCAAGCGGGCCCAGCAGCTCGGCTTCACTCTGGAGGAGATCGAGACGCTCCTCGATCTGGCCGCGGGTGGACCCGCGGGCTGCGATGCAGCCCAGGTGCTCGCGTCGGAGAAGATCGCTGCGCTGGACGAGAAGATCGCCACCCTCGTAGCGATGCGCGATTCCTTGCGTCAGCTGCTCACGACCTGCGAGCGCCCGCGTCACCGGCGCGAGTGCCCGCTGCTGAGCGCCATCGCGGATGATGCGGTCGCCGATGCGGGAGCAGCCAATGGGGAGTGACCTGCCACTGGTGGTCCAGATCCTGCACGTGCCGCACTGCCCGCTCCTCCCGGCGGCGCGCGAAGCGGTGGATCGTGCCGCGGCCGCACTCGGTGCCCAGGTGCACATCGACGAAGTCGAGGGAGCGTTTCCGTCGCCGTCCGTGGTGGTCGGAGGTACCGATGTCAGTGGGAGAGGCCCGAGCGGCGGCGCGTGCTGCCGCCTCGATCTCCCCACGGACGAGCAGCTTCGCGGTGCGCTGCAGCGTGCGATGTCGGCACGGCGTCGAGGATCGTCATGAGCTGCGAGCCGCCGGATCGTAACGCCGCGCCGTCCGGCGTGCCGCTGTTCTGCTCACCGCCGTCGATGGCGGCTGACACGCGCGCCAAGCGGCTCGCCGATCGCCTGCTGCCCACGGGAGGTGGTCAGTGGGTGTTCTTCGCCGCGGTGGCGATCGCGATCTCGGTGGCTCCAACCCTTGCGCACGAGCCAGGCCTCGCGGTGGATCTAGTGGCCACGATCGCGGCCAGCACCTGGTGTCTCGTCAACTTCTGGCGCTGTCGCGAGGCACACTGCATCGTCACCGGCACCGGATGGGCGGCGCTCGCCGTGCTCATCGCCATCGAGCTCGTGGTCGGACGCAGCTTCGTGCTGTGGAGCGAAGGTCTCGTGTTCCTCGCCATCCTCCTCGTCGGCGTCGGATTCGAGGCACTGTGGCGGCTGCGCCACGGGACGAACGCGCTGGTCCGCGACCACTGAGCCCAGCGATGCTGGCGCGTGCGCCTACGACATGCCCGGCATCGAGAGGAACTCACGCACCTCGATGGACGCATTCGGCGAGTGGAAATGCGGGTGGCCGTCGAGCAGCTTGGTGATCTCCTCCAG
>Ga0070698_100006993_pt1 | contig 12216 bp, 7 predicted proteins | sample KBSK1502metaG_FD_65477 | JGI IMG/M metagenome (GOLD analysis project Ga0070698, IMG submission 65477) | Corn, switchgrass and miscanthus rhizosphere microbial communities from Kellogg Biological Station, Michigan, USA - KBS K1-50-2 metaG | ecosystem: Host-associated > Plants > Roots >...
TCGTCGAGCGCGGCGAGTACGAAGGCATCCCGGTGCGGTATTGCGCGCGCGCGTGGCCGCGCTCGATCTTCCACGCGCCGTCGCTGGGCGCCGTCGTCGCGACGGAGCTGCGCGATGCCGACGTGCTCCACATCCATGGCCTGTGGAATGCGACGGTCTGGAGCGCGGCGGCGGCCGCTCGACAGGAGCACAAGCCGTACGTGCTGTCGCCGCGCGGCATGCTCGCCCCCGCGGCGCTCGCGCACGACAAGTGGCGGAAGAAGCTGGTCTATCCGCTCGCCGATCGCCGGGTCATCCGTGACGCGGCGCGCCTGCACGCGACCTCGCACAGCGAGTTCGAGGAGCTGAATCGTCTACCCGAGGCCGGGCGCGCGGTGTACGTGCCGAACGGCGTCGAGCTTCCTTCGGGCAGCGACACCGATTCACGCGCGGCGCGCCAGCGCTTCCACCTGCCGCCGACCTCGCCGCTGATCCTCTTCCTCGGCCGCATCCATCCCATCAAGCGTCTGGACCTCGTGGCGGCCGCCTTCGGACGCATCCTCGTGCAGCATCCCGAGGCTCACCTGGTCATCGCCGGCCCGGACGAGGAGGGGCATCGCGCCACGGTCGCGCCGCTCTTCACGCCGTTCGGCTCGTCCGTCACGTGGACGGGGCGCGTGGACGACATCGGGAAGCGGCAGCTGCTGGACGCCGCGGCCACCGTCGTTGTCTGCTCGAACTCCGAGAGTTTCGGCATGAGCGTCGCCGAGGCGATGGCGGCGGGTAAACCCGTCGTCGTGACGCGCACCTGCCCGTGGCCCGAGGTGGAAACGTACGAGGCGGGCTTCTGGGTGGAGCAGACGGGCGACGCGATCGCGGACGGCCTGAACGCCGTGATCTCGAATCCAGCGGCGGCGGAGGCGATGGGACGGCGCGGCCGGGGCCTGATCTCGTCGCGGTACAGCTGGCCGAGCGCCGCGTCCGCACTCATCAAAGCCTACGAAGACATTGCCCCAACTGCCGTCCGCATTGGCTGACCCGGAAAATGGGGTCGGAGGTCATTTTCCGAGGACACTCGCCGGCAAGGCTCGAAACTGTCCTCGAGAAATGACCTCCGACCCCATTTATGGGCGGGTCGTCGTCCTGACGCCGATGATGGGCGGCGCCGACGGCATCTCGGAGATGACACGGCAGTGGGTGCGCGTCATCGAGTCGCGCGTCGGGTGCGACGTCGGGACCCTCGACGTCTGGTCGCTCGATGACGTCGCCAGACCGGCGGCTGCCGCTCCGGCGACCGCGTTTCACACGGCGCACGGCAGGCGCCTCCGCTTCGCGTCGCTCGCGATGCGCGACGGCATCGCCTCCACGGCCGACACGCTGGTCGTGGTGATGCACCTGCACCTCCTGCCCGTGGCGCTTCCGCTCGTCTGGCGCGGTGCAAGGCTCCTGACGATCCTGATGGGCATCGAGGCGTGGACGCCGCTGCGCCCGCTCGAGCGTGCCGCGCTGGACCGTGCCTGGAAGGTGGTCGCGATCTCCGACCATACGGTCGCGCGGTTTCGAGCGGCGAACCCCTCGCTCTCCGCCATGCCAATCACCGTCTGCCGGCCGGGAACACCGTCGATGACGCCGCCGTCGCCCGAGCGCTTCGATGGTCCGTACGCGCTCATCGTCGGCCGCATGAGCGCCCGCGAGCGGTACAAGGGGCACGACATGCTCATCGACGTCTGGCCGCTCGTGCGCGACGTTGTTCCGGCCGCGCGCCTGGTCGTCGCGGGCGACGGTGACGACGCAGCCCGGCTGCGGGCGAAAGCGGGCGACGGGATCGACTTCCTCGGACGGGTGGACGAGGCGCGGCTCGCGGCGTTGTACCGCGACGCCACGATGTTCGTGATGCCCAGCACGGACGAGGGGTTCGGGCTGGTCTACCTCGAGGCGATGCGCGCGTCGACGCCGTGCATTGCCGGGCGCGGCGCCGCCGAGGAGATCATCACCGATGGACACGATGGTGTGATCGTGGATGCCGGCGATCGGGACGCGGTGGTCGCCGCCCTCGTGCAGCTGTTCGCCGATTCTCACGCCCGCGCCAGGATGGCCGCGGCGGCGGCGCAACGGGTCAACGGCGAATTCGGTGCAGCGGCGCTCGGTGCGCGCGTGCGCCGCGTCCTCGAGCTCGGGGAAGACTAGTGCTCGTTCTCGGCATCAACGCGTATCACGGCGACGTCGCCGCCGCCATCCTGCGCGACGGGCAGCTCGTCGCGGCGGTCGAGGAAGAGCGCTTCCGCCGCATCAAGCACTACGCCGGATTTCCACGCGAGGCGATCCGCGCGTGCCTGGCGATGGCTGGCGCCGAGCCGCGCGACATCGACGCCTTTGCGGTCTCGCGCGATCCCAAGGCGCACCTGTGGCGCAAGGGCCTGTTCGCGCTGAAGCACCGGCCCAGCCTCTCGCTGATCCGCGACCGCGCAGCGAACGTCATGTCCGTGCGGCACATCGCGGACGCGTGCGCGTCAGCGCTGGACCTCGATGCGTCGCACGTGTCGGGGCGGATGCACTACGTCGAACACCACGCCGCGCACCTTGCCAGCAGCTTCTTCGCGAGCCCGTTCGACGACGCTGCCCTCTGCGCAATCGACGGGTTCGGCGACTTCGTCAGCACATCGACGGGCCTCGGCCGCGGGCCGTGCATCGCGATTCAGCACCGCGTCTTCTTTCCGCACTCTCTCGGCCTGCTGTATCTCGCCCTGACGCAGTTCCTCGGCTTCCCGAAGTACGGCGACGAATTCAAGGTGATGGGGCTTGCGCCGTATGGAGAGCCGTCGTTCGTGGACGAGATCCGGCAGCTCGTTCGGGTCGGCGAACACGGTCAGCTGTGCATCGACCTCTCGTACTTCACGCACTGGTCGGGCGGGATGACGATGACGTGGGACGACGGCGAGCCGGAGATCGGACGCGTCTTCACGCCGAAGCTCGAGGCGCTGCTGGGCCCCGCGCGGCAGCCGCAGGATCCGCTCGAGCCCAGGCACGAGGCGATTGCCGCGTCGCTGCAGCGGGTCTTCGAGGAAGCGGCGTTCGCGATGCTCCGGGCGCTCCATGCGCGCGTGCGCAACCCGCGGCTGTGCCTGGCGGGCGGATGCGCCATGAACAGCGTCGCCAACGGGAAAATCCGCTCCGAGACGCCGTTCACCGACGTCTACATTCAGCCGGCTGCCGGCGACAACGGGACCGCGCTTGGCGCGGCGCTGCACGTCTGGCATCAGCTGGGCGGGCGCCGCCAGTTCGAGATGCGGCACGGCTACTGGGGGCCGCAGTTCGAGGACGCCGCCATCGCGGCGGCGATCGATGCGCGGCAGGACGAGATCGAGGCGCGCCGCTGCGGCCGGTCGCGCATCGCGAGCGAAGAGCACCTGTGCGAGTGGACCGCCTCGCGCATCGCCGACGGCAGCGTGGTTGGCTGGTTCCAGGGGCGGATGGAGTGGGGCGCCCGCGCGCTGGGCAACCGGAGCATCGTGGCGGATCCGCGCCGGCGCGACATGCGCGACATCATCAACGCCCGCATCAAGTTCCGCGAGAAGTTCCGGCCGTTTGCCCCTTCCATCGCAATCGAGGCGCTGAACGATTTCTTCGTGGACGCGGTGCCGGACCCGTTCATGGTGCAGGTGTATCCGGTGCGGCCGGACAAACGCGACGTCATTCCCGCCGTGACGCACGTCGATGGATCGGGCCGGCTCCAGACCGTCAGCCGCGAGACCAACCCGCGCTACTGGTCGTTGATCCAGGCGTTCGGCCGGAAGACCGGCGTGCCTGTGTTGCTGAACACCTCGTTCAACGAGAACGAGCCCATCGTGCTGACGCCCCAGGAAGCGCTCGACTGCTTCCTGCGGACCGACATGGACGTGCTGGTGATGGGCTCGCACGTGCTGGAGAAGGGCGGTCGGGCCGCCTGAAGGCGGCCCCTACGAGCCGCCAATGTAGGGGCCGGCTTCAGCCGGCCCACCGCGCGACTGTCCGCTGCCCGCTGACCCGTGCACGTCTGCTTCTTCAACCGCTCCTACTGGCCCGATCTCGGCGCCACGGGTCAGCTGCTCACCGAGCTTGCCGAGGATCTCGTGCGCGCGCACGGGTGGGATGTGACGGTCGTGGCCGGCTACCCGCTTCGTTCGAACGCGAAGCTGCCCGCATCGGAATGGCGCAACGGCGTCCACATCGTCCGGGCCGCAGGGTCCACGCTCGACCCGAAGCAGTTCTTCGGCCGTGCCACGAACTACCTCACCTACTTCGCGTCGGCCGCGTTCAACGGCCTGCGGATCCGCAAGCCCGACGTCGTCGTCGCCATGACCGACCCGCCGATCATCGGCCTCGCGGCGCTCGCGGCGGCCCGCAAGTCGGGCGTGCCGTTCGTGTTTCTCTGCGAGGACATCTTTCCGGAAGTGGCGACGCTGCTGGAGGATTTTCACAGCGGCACGGTCAACGACGCGCTGACGCAGGTGAACCGGTTTCTCGTGCGCAAGGCGCGGCGGATTATCGCGCTTGGCGACACGATGAAGCGCCGGCTCGTCGAAGGGAAGGGCGCCGACCCGGCGAAGGTCTCGGTCATCCACAACTGGGCCGATTGCAGCGCCGTGGCGCCCGGACCGCGTGACAACCCGTTTGCGCGACGGCACGGGCTGGTCGACAAGTTCGTCGCGCTCCATGCGGGCAACATCGGCCTCTCCCAGGAGCTCGAGATCGTGCTGCACGCGGCCGAGCAGCTGCGCGACAGGCCCGACATCGTGTTCGTGTTCGTCGGTGACGGCGCGAAGAAGAAGGACCTGCAGGACATCGCGGAGCGGCGCGACCTGCGGAACGTGATGTTCCTGCCCTACCAGCCGCGCGAGGAGATGGACCAGTCCTACGCGACCGCGGACGTGTCGCTCATCTCGCTCAAGCGCGGCCTGGCCGGCGTGATCGTGCCGAGCAAGGTGTACAACGTCCTGGCGTCGGGACGCCCCTGCGTTGCCGCGGTCGAGGAGGACTGCGAGGTCGCGGACATCATCCGGCGCGCCAATTGCGGCTACGTCGTCGGCCCTGGCGATGCATCGGCGCTGCGGGCACGGGTCGTCGAGCTCGCGGACAATCGCGAGCAGGCCGCCGCGATGGGCACTCGAGCGCGTGACGCCGCGCTCGAATTCGACCGGCCTCGCCAGGTGGCCGCCTACGACGGGCTCTTGCGAGAGGTCGCCTCATGCTGAAGCGCGCGTTCGACGTGACGCTGTCGGGCATCGGGCTGCTGATCTCTGCGCCGCTCTGGCTGCTGATTGCTTCAGCGATCAAGCTCGAAGACGGCGGCCCCGTGCTGTTCGTGCAGGACCGCGTCGGGATCGGCGGCTCGAGCTTCCGCGCCCTGAAGTTCCGATCGATGGTGCCGCACGCGTCGAGCCTGCCGCCGCACCAGGCGGGCGAGGACGATCCGAGAATCACCCGCATCGGTCGCCTGCTGCGCGCCACGGCGATGGACGAGCTGCCCCAGCTCTACAACATCTTTCGCGGCGACATGAGCTTCGTCGGTCCGCGGCCGCTGATGCCCGGCGAAATCGAGGTGCGTGGCAACGGAGTGCTCGTTCGCCTCGACTCGATTGCCGGTTACAAAACTCGCCACTCGGTGCGCCCGGGGCTGACCGGCCTCTCGCAGGTCTACGCGCCGCGCGACACGCCGCGCGCGCGCAAGTTCCGCCTCGACGCCATCTACGTTCGCAACGCCAGCTTCTGCCTCGACCTGATGCTCGTGGCGCTGTCGTTCTGGATCACCTTCCGCGGCCGCTGGGAAGTGCGCGCAAGAAAATTCTGATCCGCCTCGCGCGCCGCGCTTCGGCGAGACAAGCCCTATAATGGTCGCGCCCGGCGCGGGCACGGCTCGCGTCTGGACACTGACCAGATGCTGGACGTTGCGGTCATCGGAGGCGGGCCGGGTGGGCTCTACACGGCGACCCTCCTAGCCAGGGCCGGTTTCGCCGTGACGGCCTTCGAGGAGCACGACGAAGTCGGCCAGCCGGTTCATTGCACCGGCGTGCTCGCCGACGATGCGTTCGGCGAATTCGACCTTCCCCGCTCACCGATCCTCAACACCCTCTCCACCGCGAAGTTCATCTCTCCCGCGGGATTCCAGATTTCCTACACGACGCCGTCGATCGAGGCCCACGTGGTCGATCGCCGGCGGCTCGACCAGGTGATTGCCGCGCAGGCGACCAGGGCGGGCGTCCGCGTGCGCGCGGGCTGCCGCGTGCGCAACCTGGACCCGACCAATCACGGCATGCGGATCGACATCGACGGTGCCGATGCCGTCGAGGCGCGGTCGGCGGTGCTCGCCTGCGGCGCCAGCTACGGGCTGCAGCGGCGCTTCGGCCTCGGCATGCCGGCGGTGTCGCTCAACTCGGCGCAGCTCGAGTTGCCGGCGGTCCGCGGCGGCGACGTCGAGGTGTATTTCGGCAACGATACGGCGCCCGGCGGCTTCGCCTGGATGGTGCCCGTCCGCCGTCCGTCGGGTCCCTTCGTGCGCGTCGGCCTGATGTGCGAGGGCGACGCGTCGATCTTCTTCCGCCAGTTCGTCAACCGCGTCGGCCCCGCCTGGGGCATCGAACCGGAGCTGGTGACCGAGCCACGCCGACGCTTTCTCCCGCTCTCGGCGCTTCCGCGCACCTACGCGTCGCGACTGCTGGTCGTGGGTGACGCGGCGGGACTGGTCAAGCCGACGACGGGCGGAGGCATCTACTACAGCCTGGTCAGCGCCGCGCTCGCGGCCGAGACGCTCGTCCCGGCGCTCCGCAGCGATCGGCTCGACGCCGGCGCCCTGGCGGTCTACCAGCAGCGCTGGCGTCAACGTCTCGGCCCGGAATTCCAGGCGCAGCTCGCGCTCCGGATGCTTGCGCAGCGGATGTCGGACGATGAAATCGATTCGCTGTTCGACCTGGCGCTGACCGACGGGGTGATGCCGATCGTCCGCCGCACGGCGAAGTTCAACCGTCACCGGAACCTGATCATCGCGCTCTTCAAGCACGCGCCGGCGCGCCGGGTGCTGTTCAGGCGTTTGATGGACTAGTGCGAATCTGCCTCGCGACGGCGCACTGCAAGCCGGCGTTCATTCCCCTCGCGCTGCTGTACCTGAAAGCGTCCCTCGTCGAGCAGAAGGGGTTCGACGACCGCGACGTCTCCATCCTCGAATTCGGGCCGGATGCGCCTGGTGACGAGATCGCCGGCGCCGTGGTCGCGACCGGCGCCGACCTCATCGCCTTTTCCTGCTATGTCTGGAACATCCGCGCGCTGATGTGCGCTGCGGCACGCATCAAGGCCCTCCGGCCGTCGGCGACGATTGTCTTCGGTGGTCCCGAAGTCGGGCCTGTTGCCGCGTCCACGCTCGAGCGATATCCGGCGATTGATGTCGTGGTGAAGAGCGAAGGAGAAGTGCCGTTCTCCGCGATTGCCGAGCGCCGGCCGGCCGGGCTTGACCTCGACGAGGTCGCCGGCATCTGCTTCCGGCGCGACGGCGCGATCGTCGACACCGGTGACGCGCCCATCCTGCGCGACCTGAACGTGCTGCCGTCGCCGCACACCGAACGGTTTGCGACGGCCGGCAAGAGAGTCGTCTGCGTCGAGACACAGCGCGGGTGCGTCTTTCGGTGCAGCTTCTGCTTCTACAACAAGGATCTGTCGATCAGAAACAGGCGGTTCGATCTCGAGCGCGTCAAGCGGGAAATAGGTTTCTGGCTCGAGCGCGACGCCGTCGAACTGTATCTGATGGACCCGGTGTTCAACCTCAACGCGGAGCGCGCCAAGGAGATCTGCCGCTTCATTGCGGCGCATAACCATCGGCAGATCCCGGTGCACACGGAGGTGTGGGCCGAGTTCATCGACGACGAGCTGGCCTCGCTGATGCGCGACGCCCACTTCGGGTACATCGAAGTGGGGCTCCAGACGACAGACGACAACGTCCTGGCGACCGTCGAGCGGCGCCTCCGCCTGCAGAAGTTCATCGACGGCATCGCCTGCCTGCGGAGGTACGGCCTGCCCTTCGAGGTCCAGTTGATCTACGGGCTGCCGGGAGAGACGCGGGACACGTTCCGGAAATCGCTGAATTTCGCCGCCTCGCTCGACCCGTCGGTCCTTTCAGTCTTCCCGCTGATGGTGCTGCCGGGAACGGAGCTGTGGCGGAAGGCGGAGGGGCTCGACCTCGCCTACGACGCCGAGCCTCCGTACTACGTGCGGTCGCATTTCTCGATGGGCGAGGACGACATCCGGTACGGATGGCGCGTGAACGAGGCGCTCGACTGGCTCGAGCCGTTCCACACCATCCGGTTCCTGCGCCGCGAGCCGGGCATCAGCTACGCGGACGTCGTCGACGACTGGATTGCGTCGCGCCCCGACTCGCTCGCGGCCTTCGTCGAGCGGCTCTGCGCGAAAAACGACATCCCGCCGGATTTCTACCGCGCGTCGGCATCCGTCGAGTCGGCCGGCACGCGCGGTTAGTACTCGATCTGCAGCTCTCCGTGGCTCGTCGTCATGCGCAGCAGGACCAGGCCCGGCATGGTGACGCGCGAGGAGTCATGGCTGCTGCGCTTGATCGTCGTGACGCCGCTCTTGGCGTCGAACGTCGCCTGCACCACCAGCCGATCGTGCCCGTTGTGAAGCTCGAACTTCTGGTGGAGCGCCTTCAATGACCCGTCGGCGTTGGTCGTCCACTCGTACTTCTTGACGGCCCGGTCGGGGACGATCTCGGGCTGAAGCACTGCACCCTTCCGGTAGCGATAGCTCATCACCTGGACCCGCGCCTCGTTCGCTGTCTGGCGGACTTTCTCGACGAGCGTCACCTGGTTCGGGTTCTGAACCGGCGCCGGCCCGGTCGCGGGGACGAAGGCGTCCGTGATCGAGAAGGTCTGCACCTCCGCATACCCGCCGTCCCAGTCATCGCCATCGTCCTCGTCATCGCCAACCCACCTTGACGGCACGACGCTGATCGGTGCGAACGCCGACGTCGTCAGGCCCGGCAGGTTGTCGGTGCCGTAGACCTTGTTGGTGCACCAGTACCCCACGGGCAGCCCTGCAATCGTCGTCGTGCATCGCCCGCCGATGCTGGCGGGATCGAGCCTGTTGAACGCCTCGGGCGGCGTGCTGTCGAATCGCAGCGGCGCCTTGCCCGGTTGGTGCGACGGCACGGCGTAGGTCGCGACGTTGTTCGCGTTGTCGGTCACCGTCAGCTGCCCGACGACATCCGCGCCCTCGACGTGGAACACGACCTCACCGATGCTCGGGGTCTGCATCGCCAGCGAGGATGGCCCCTCCGAAGAGACGATCAACCGCACCATCGACACGGCGTTGGAGTCGACGGCCGTGAAGAGGACGCGCGCCTCGGAGTTGTCGTTCTTGATGGTTGGCGGCTCCGCCTCGATCACCGGCGGATCGAGATCGACCATGAGCGTCACGCATTGGAAGAGCACGCCGCAGTTGGCCGCCACCCGCTGCGCATACGGCGGTGCGCCGTTGCCGGCGTTGTCTTCGGCCCAGGCGGCCAGGACGATGCGCCGCTGCATGTCGGTGAACGTCCGCTGCCACATCAGCCCGCCGCCGGGGAGCGGCGTGCACATGCTCGGCGACACGTCCTGCCCGGACTGGTTGCATTCGGCGTCGATATCGGACGCCGACTGACCGCTCGTGTCGAGCATCCGCCACCGGAGCCTGGCCAGCCCGCTGCCGCCCGTGTTGTCGCTCGCGAAGATCTGTACCGTTGGAGGTCCGGTCGCGCGGTTGAACCACACCCCGCCGGTTGACTGAGAATCGGGCGACGGCGTGACGACGAACCTGACCGTCGGCGCGACGTTGTCGGTCACGATGTGAATCGGCCCGGCCACCATCGGTTCCGACGAGACCGACTTGCCGGTCGAGCCATCCACCGCCGTTGCTGACAGCGTGAAGCTCACGTCGCCGGGGTTCTGGTTCGCCGTGAACCGGTACGTCACGGGCATGGACGACCCGGACGACCCCGTCGCGGCCAGCGTGAGGGCGCCGACGCGCGGGCTCCAGTTCGGCGAGGGCGCGACGAGCGCGTCATTGCTCGGCGCGGCCGCCGCTGACATGCCGGACAGCGTTCGTCCGCCGATGTTCTCGATAGTCGCCGTCACGACGACTTCCTCGCCCACGGCGAGGCGATCGCCGCCGGTTGGAGTGGTCACCGAGACGCCGGTGAGCATGATGGCCGGCCCTGACGGCGACTTGACAGTCACACCCGAGTCGACCGCTTTCTGATCGCTCACGATGACGTTTCCGGCCTGGCCAGAGGCGTTCAACGTGAAGCGAAGCGACGGCACCGACAGGTTCACTCCCGTCACCTGGTAGTCGAACCCGAACGTGGCGTCATCGCCCGCCTTGCCCGCCGCGGCCAGATAGAGGACGGGTGCAGGCGCGAGTCCCCTGGCGACGCCCGCGTGCGACGCGACGATCTTCAATCCGACGCTCCGGACATCAACGGCTCCGGTATTCCTCACGTGCACCGTGACGTGGACCGTATCGTTGTCCTGCACGGTGACCGTGCTCGTACTGGTGCTCAGCGTATCCAGCGTGAGCGCGCCGCGCGCCAGGACCTGGACGCGCTGGCCTTCCTGCTCGGTCACGACCAGGCGTCCGTTGCCGACCGCGACGCCCGTGGGACCGAGAAACAGCAGCTGGCCGGGAATCGGATCGCGATCCTGGAGCATTCCAAGCGTGGCCTGGAATGCGTACGCCGATCCGTCTGCGTTCGCTTTGAACACCTGGATGCGGGAGTTGCCCAGGTCCGCGACGTACACGGATCCGTCGATGTCGACCGCGACGCCTTCGGGGTACTGGAACTCGCCGTTGCCGTTGCCCTGCGTGCCGAACGCGGTGATGAAGTGACCGAGCGGATCGAATACGTCGACGCGATGCGCTTCCGTCTCGGCCACGATGATCCGTCCGGCCGTCACCGTCTGGGATCGATCGAGCTCGACGTCATCGCTCCAATCGAACGGGAAGTTCGAGTACTGGTTCACACCGGACGAGGGCGCCGTGAGGTGGCCGAAAGTGAAGCCGGCGTAATGGCTGCCGTCGGACGCCAGGACCGCGCCGGTCGGGCTCGGGTCGAAGACCTGGATGCGAAGGTTGTTCTGATCGAGCGCGACGATGCGTCCCGTTGCGGCGAGGCTGACGGCGAACGGGCGGTCGAACTGGCCGACCGGCGGGGTGCCGGGAGCATCGTTGGCTCCGAACGAGCCGAAGGCGAACGCCTTGTAGCGCGGCCCTGCCGCGTCGCTCGTGACGAGCGAGCCGGCCGCGTCTTCCTTCAGCACCTGGATGCGATCGTTGTCCGTATCGGCTACGACGATGGTCTTGCCGTCGGGCGAGACGTCCAGGCCGCGGGGAGCATTGAAGTAGCCGAGATGCGACGCGCCATTGCGGTCGCAGAAATCCGTCGGCTCGGAACAGGGATCGCTCGGGCCGTCCGAGTAGACGCGACCGGCGCTGCCGATGGTCCAGAGCACGCTGCCCTGGGCGTTGAAGACCACCAGCCGCCCGTTCAGCGTGTCCGTGGTGTAGATCCGGCCCTGCGCGTCGAGCGCGCTCTGTTTGGGCGCTGAGAGCGAAAGCTCGGAACGGACACTCCCGTTGAGCGGGGCGGGGCCCGCAGGCTGCCACGTCACCAGATTGGTCGTACGATCCGGTGCGCCGATCACGGTGGCCGTGTACGGGGCGACGCCATCGCCTTCGATGACAATGCGGTCGCCATCGTTCAGCCCCGCGACGGTCGACAGGACCGCGCGGCCGGGCGCCGGGACGTCGGTCAAACGCCCGTCGAGAACGTTGACGATGCGGGCGGCAAACGGCGCCTTGAACTGTTCGGCCCACTGATCGCCGGCTGCTTTTGCGGAAAGCGGCAAAACGGATGAGCTAAGAATGCCGAGAGCAAAGACACGGACGAGTCGGGTAGCGCTATTTCGTATCAGTCTCATAGTGTCAGTTTGTGGCAGGATCAAATTAAAGACATAAACCGGGCATGTCAAGGCTCAAAGTCGTAATTTGAGACCGAATAAAGCCTTATGATCCAAAATGATACAGAGAAAGTTCAGGTCATCAGGTTGATGTTCACGGAGGTGCTCGGCCTTGCCCTTCGCGTCGAGGCCGACCTGCGCTTCTGTCGGTTCGAGTCAGTTCTGGCGGGTCTGGAGAATCAGCGACACGCTCGCGTGAGACCGGAGG
>Ga0070698_100006994_pt1 | contig 12216 bp, 11 predicted proteins | sample KBSK1502metaG_FD_65477 | JGI IMG/M metagenome (GOLD analysis project Ga0070698, IMG submission 65477) | Corn, switchgrass and miscanthus rhizosphere microbial communities from Kellogg Biological Station, Michigan, USA - KBS K1-50-2 metaG | ecosystem: Host-associated > Plants > Roots >...
TTCCTTCTGATCAATCATCCGCTCGACTGTCCGATTTGCGATCAGGCCGGTGAATGCCAGCTACAGGAGTTCAGCGTACAATATGGCACCGGCGGGTCGCGCTTTCTCGAGGAAAAAGTCAAAAAACCGAAACGAGTGGAGCTTGGGCCGCGGGTCACCCTGGATGATGAGCGCTGTATTCTTTGCTCCCGCTGTATTCGTTTCATGAAGGAAGTTGCGAAGGACGATGTCCTTGGGTTTGCCAGCCGGGGTAGCCACACTTATCTCACCGCGCATCCAGGTCGAAAGCTGGATAGCAATTATTCGCTAAACACAGTGGATATTTGTCCCGTCGGTGCGCTGACCGATACCGATTTCCGTTTCAAGATGCGGGTATGGTTTCTGAAGGAAACGAAAAGCATCTGCACAAGCTGTGCGACGGGGTGCAATACGATTATTGGCACCCGCGAAAACGTCATCTATCGCCAGACTCCACGCGAAAACAACAGCGTCAATTCTTCGTGGATGTGTGATTATGGCCGGCACAACTTTCACTACGTCAACTCGCCGGAACGATTGACCAAACCGCGCGTTCGGCTGGGCTCAGCCCAGGAAGACGCGAGCTGGACGACCGCGATCGCTCGCGCGGTCGATGACCTTCGTCGATTCAAGGGTGACGAAATCGCCGTGATTGCCTCTGGTAGAATGACCAACGAAGAGCTCTGGCTTACCAAGCAGCTGATCGAAGCTCTTGGGATCAAGCACCACGACATCGTCCCGCGAGTGGGAGAGAGTGACGAGATACTTCTCAGTAGTTATCGCAATCCGAATATCGTCGGAGCACACTTATTGGGGGTTGCTCAGGACGAACCGGGAAGCCTGCTGCCGGAGATTTTTCGGCGAGTGCAAACGGGCAGCATCAAGGCGGTTCTGGCCTTGAGTGAAGACCTAATGAACGCGGGGCTGAGCACGGTCGATGTGGAAAAACTCGAAGCTTTTATCGCGATCGACATTCTTCCAAACCGAACGAGTGCATACGCGACAACGTTACTACCCGGTTACTCGTTTGCTGAAAAACGAGGCTCGATGATCAATATCAAAGGCCGCCTGCAGCGATTAAATCGGGCGGTTCATGGCCCGGGCGAAACGCGGGATGATTGGGAGATCTTACGAGACCTTCTCCAAAAATTCACCGGGTCCAATGGCATCTATCTCATCGAAGATGTCTTCAAGCAGATGGCCGAAGCAATCCCGCAACTGCATGGCCTTAGCTTGAGCAAGATCGGGGATCTTGGTACTCAGCTTGAAACGAACGATGTCCAAACGGGCGCACCAGAAAACGTTCACGTATGAGCGATCTTCTCATCGGTATCGCCATCTCGTTACTGAAGACACTCGGACTGTTGTTCGCAGTCATTCTGCCGATGGTCTCCTACACGGTGTACGCTGAGCGCCGAGTAAGTGCCTTCATTCAGGATCGAGTCGGTCCGAATCGAGTGGGTCCGTACGGTCTCATCCAACCGATCGCTGATGCAGTGAAGTTGCTCTTGAAAGAGGATTTCACGCCGGCTCATGTAAACAAATTCTACTATTGGCTTGCGCCGGCCTGCGCGATGGCGCCTTCGATCATGGCGCTGGCGGTAGTTCCTTTTGGCAGCACGTGGTTTGGCCAGCCGATGGTAGTCGCCAATGTCGATGTCGGGGTGCTCTGGGTGTTCGCCGTCTCATCGCTCGGGGTATATGGAATTGTTTTGGCCGGTTGGTCGTCCAATTCCAAGTATCCCTTTCTCGGGGGCATCCGCTCAAGTTCCCAGATGATTTCATACGAGCTATCGCTCGGTTTGTCGGTCATTCCGATTTTCCTCATTTGCGGGACACTGAATTTGCCGGCAATCGTAAAATACCAAATCGAAAACGGTTGGTTCATCTCGCCGATTTGGCTAAAAGGCATCTCGCTGACCGGAATCGACTTTCCGGAATTGTTCAGCTCCTTCAGCATCTGGAAATTCCTGCTTTGGATTCCGCTTTTTCTTTCCTTCATCGTTTTCATGGTTTCGATGTTCGCCGAAACCAATCGCCTCCCCTTTGATTTACCGGAGGCGGAAACCGAACTGGTGGGCGGTTATCACACCGAGTACTCGTCGATGAAATTCGCCCTATTCTTTTTAGGCGAATACGCGGCGATGATTGCCGGTTCAGCAGTTATCGTGACGCTATTCTTCGGCGCCTGGCACATTCCTTTCCTGCCGACCGCACCGGAACAACTTTCTTTTTGGCCGGGCGTTCTGCTTGGACTGGTCCACATCATCGCTTTTTTTCTCAAAGTCGCACTCCTCTTATTTTTCTTTATTTGGGTCCGTTGGACCCTACCACGCTTCCGCTTCGATCAGCTGATGCGACTCGGTTGGTATTTTTTCTTTGAGATTGCACTCGTGAATATCCTGCTCGTGGCCATCATTCTCGCAATCATGCCCAAGTAAAGGACCCTATGGCTTACACCGTTCCTCGACCGAAATTGACTCTGGCGGAAAAGGCTTATGTACCGGCTCTGATAGCGGGCCTCGGCATCACCATCAGACACTTTTTCGGTATTCTGTCCGGTAAGAAAAAAGTGACCATGCAGTATCCCGACGAAAAATGGGATACCCATTTACCGCCCCATTATCGCGGCGCCCCGACTTTGGTCGCGGATGACTACGGTCGGGAACGGTGTGTTGCCTGCCAGCTCTGCGAGTTTATATGCCCGCCCCGAGCAATCACAATTAAGCCCGGAGAAATACCGGAGAAGGATCGCTGGCGAAAGGTAGAAAAATATCCGGAAGAGTTCGAAATCGATATGATTCGCTGCATCTATTGCGGGCTCTGCGAAGAGGTCTGTCCGGAACAGGCCATCTTTTTACGAAAGGATTATGCGATCACCGGGCTGACCCGGGCCGAAATGGTGCATGACAAAAAGCGCTTGTATGAACTAGGCGGCGTGATGACCGGCCTGGTCAACAAGTGGAACGAGAAGAAGTAACCGTATGGCTCCCCCGCTATTCTGGACCTTCTCGGCGATCATGTTGCTTTTTGGTTTGATGGTCATCATCAGCCGCAATCTGGTGACCAGCGCGCTCAGCTTAGTCGTTTGCTTCCTGGCTCTCGCTGCCCTGTACGTATCGCTCGATGCTTTCTTCATCGGAGTGATTCAGATCCTGGTCTATGCCGGAGCGGTGATAGTTCTTTTCCTCTTCATCATCATGTTGCTGGATCTCAAAGCGGAGGAACGTCGACGGCTGAATTTACCTGCCTTTTTTGGCGGCCTCGTTGTTATCGCTTTGTTTGTTAAGATTCTTTTTGACGTAAGCTACGGATTTCAGGGCGGATCCGCCTCATTTCCTGCCATCCAGCACGGACAACACGCAGATGTCTGGTATATCGGGCTCACAATTTTCCAGCAGTATAAATTACAGCTCCAGATCATCGGGACTCTGATCGTGGTCGCATCTATCGGCGTCGTGGTATTGAGCAAACGAGAGTTGAAATAGAATGGTCACGTTGAACGACTATTTGATTGTCAGCGGATTGCTCTTCGCGATCGGTTTTGCCGGCGTTCTGCTGCGGCGCAATCTGATTGCTATTTTTATGGCTCTGGAGTTGATGCTTAACGCGGCCAACCTCTCCTTGATCGGCTTTTCCAGGTTCAACGTTCAAAACGGGCTACCTGATTACAATGCGCAGATTCTGGTGTTCTTCATCGTCACCGTCGCGGCAGCTGAGGTCGCCGTCGGGCTTGCGATCATTGTGGCGCTCTACCGAGCTCGACAGACGATGCACGTTGAAGATCTCAACTCTTTGAAATTCTGACGAATGAACAACCCGGCGCCTTGGATCATCCTTTTTTCGCCCCTGATTGCCGCCGCGCTGATCACGGTCGTCACTCAGCCATTCAGAAAGGCTAGTTCCTACCTTTCGGTCGCGGCAGTGGCAATTTCGTTCCTTGCCAGTCTCACGGTTTTTGCGGGTCCGCACCAAGAGGCCAGCATTAATTGGATCGATCTCGGCGTCTTCCAGGTTCGTCTGGGTTACCTGATCGATGAGTTCAGCAAGATGATGCTGCTGGTAGTGACCGTCGTCGGATTACTTATCCATATTTATTCAATCGGATACATGAAAGATGAGCGCGGACGTTCGCGGTATTTTGCGGCCTTGTCGCTGTTCATGTTTTCGATGCTCGGCATCGTGCTGGCCAACAACTTCATCATGATGTTCATCTTTTGGGAGTTGGTAGGTGTCAGCTCCTATATCTTGATCGGCCATTGGTTTACCCGGGCGAGCGCAGCCGACGCGGGCAACAAGGCATTCATCGTCAACCGCATTGGTGACTTCGGGTTCATGCTCGGAATCCTCATGGTTTGGTCGGCCTCCGGCACGGTGATGTTTGAGGAACTGGGGCCGAAATGGTCCACTCTCGGTCTTAACCCGCTTTACCTCAATGTAACCGCCATTCTTATCTTTTGCGGTGCGGTTGGCAAATCTGCTCAATTTCCACTCCACGTTTGGTTGCCTGACGCGATGGAAGGTCCGACACCGGTCTCAGCACTGATCCATGCGGCCACCATGGTCGCAGCCGGCGTGTTCATGCTAGCTCGTGTTTTTTTCCTCTTTGAGCCAGCTCCGGTCGCTTTGGACGTGGTGCTTTGGATCGGTCTGATCACCTCGCTGCTGGCCGCTTTGATGGCCACCCAACAGGATGATATCAAGCGCATCCTGGCGTACTCGACGCTCTCCCAACTCGGCTTGATGGTCGCTGCTCTGGGGTTAGGAGTACCCGAGGCCGCACTCCTTCACCTATTCACCCACGCCTTTTTTAAGGCCCTTCTGTTCTTGGGAGCCGGCTCGGTGATTATCAGTTTGCACCATGAGCAGAACATCTGGCAGATGGGCGGATTGCAGCGCAAAATGCCGGTCACGTTCTGGACCTTTCTGATCGGCGCCTTGGCCCTGGCCGGCTGTCCGCCCTTCGCTGGATTCTGGAGCAAAGACGGAATTGTTGCTTCGGCTTTCGACCACAATCTCGCGGCTGCCCTGGTGATCGAGTTGGCATCGTTCTTCACGGCATATTATATGGCCCGCCTTCTTGTGGTCGCGTTTCTCGGCGCGCATCGATCCGAGGCAGCTGCTCACGCCAAGGAATCACCTCCGGTAATGACGGTTCCGCTGGTACTTCTAGCGATTCCGGCCGCTATTATCGGTTTCCCCCCACTGTCTACATTCTTCCTGCAGGTACCGGAACGCGAAGGCGTACCGACGTTAGCGATTCTGGTTTCGCTCGTAGTATTTTTGGTCGGCGGCTTTCTCGGATTCACTCTCTATCGGGAAAAATCGGAGGACCCTATATTGGTTCCGCTCTTTGCGAACCGTTTCTATATCGACCAATTTTACGCGACGCTGGTCAAATGGACTCAGGATTTGTTTGCCCAAATTTCCGGTTTTATCGATCGCTGGGTCATTGACGGTGGTATTGTTCGCGGGCTCGGCGGCATGACCTGGAGTTGCGGGTTTGCCCTGCGGTTTCTGCAAATCGGGAATCTCCAAGCGTATGCGTTCCTTTTCGGTTTGGGAGTAGTCCTGCTGCTCTATCTCATCCTGTTCGCATCATGATCACGCTGCTGGTTCACCTCACCTATCTCGCGCCGCTCGTTGCCGGACTCGCCATTCTGGCCGGGCTGCCCGCCCGACGAACTGCCATCACTGGCACCATCGTGGCCCTGGTCTCAGCACTGATCGTTTTCCTCGGCTACGATCACCACGCAGGTGGGTATCAATTTATCTCCGGATTTCCGTTGGCCGCCTCTTGGGATCTAAAATTTTTCGTCGGCGTCAATGGCTTGAATGCGACGATGCTCTTGCTTACGGCGTTGGTGGCCCTCGCAGCGACCTGGGTATCACCAACGGTCGAGGAGTACTCTCACCGCTACATGGCGTGCATCATGTTCATTGCGGCCGCTGCTGCCGGTGCGTTTGCATCGCTTGATCTTTTCTTTTTCTACGCGTTTCACGAGCTCGCGCTGATTCCGACGTTCTTGATGATTGGAATTTGGGGAACCGGCAATCGCCAGACGGCCGCCTGGAAAATCACAATCTATCTTTCTATCGGTAGCATTATCCTGTTGGTCGGATTGATCGGTCTTTATCTGCTGATTCCAGATCAGCAGCGCACTTTTGATATTCCGCGATTGCAGGCGATGGCCGCTTCGGGTGTTTTTACCGGAGCGGGAGCCAATTCGATTTTTCTGCTTTTGCTGATCGGCTTCGGCACGCTGGTCTCTCTCTTCCCTTTTCACACCTGGGCACCACCAGCCTACGCTTCGGCCCCGGTCCCAGTCTCAATGCTCCATGCCGGTGTACTCAAAAAGTTTGGGCTATACGGACTGTTGCAGATCGCGTACCCGTTAATGCCAGAAGCAGCTCGGCACTGGAGCTGGCTGATTCTTCTACTGCTGGTTGGGAACATTATTTTCGTTGGTCTGGTAACTATCGCGCAGAAGCAACTCGACCTCACCCTTGGCTACTCGAGCGTGATGCACATGGGCTATATCTTTCTTGGTCTAGTGAGCGCAAATCTGATTGGAGTTGATGGCGCCGCCTTGCTCATGCTGGCGCACGGATTGTCAATCGCTGCGTTATTCGCCATCAGCGGCGAGCTGCGGAAGCAGACCGGGACGCTGGATTACCGCGATCTGGGAGGTCTGGCCAAATCGATGCCGCTACTGAGTTTTCTTTTCGGCCTCGCAACCTTTGCCTCGATCGGGCTGCCGGGCTTCGCCAACTTTGCTTCCGAGCTCCTGGTTTTTTTCGGCGCCTTTAAAACCGCGGCTCCCGGTTCGGTATTCAATGGGTATCAGTGGGCAGCGGTTTGCGGCTTGTGGGGCGTTGTCATCTCTGCGGTTTACATGCTCCGGGCCTATCGTGGAATATTCTTCGGCGAACGTTCTCAGCGTTGGAGTGGTGTACGAGATGTCAGCTGGTCCGTCGGGTGGCCGGTGGTGCTGTTAGTCGCGGCGCTCCTACTTTTCGGGTTCGCTCCTCAGATAATCCTTCAGGCAGTTGAACCGGGATTTCGCCTCTTTCTCAAATAACCTTTATGTCGCCCATCGTTCTGGAGCTGTTGGTTCTCGGTTTGGGGTCGTTCCTTCTTTTATTCGAGGCGTTTGCCGAAAAGCAAAATCGCGACCAGGTCGCTTGGCTGGGCATCATTGGGTTGGTCGTGGTATTTTTACTTTTGCAGTTTGGTAACGTTTCAAACCACAGCGGGGTAGCCGGTTATACCCAGGATGCGGCCGCTGTTTTCTTTAAGAAATTCGTGGTGCTGACCACGATCGTTATCCTAGTGATGTCGCTCGACTATGCCGACACATTCCGCGCTTTCGTCCATGGAACATCGCCTCAGTCCGGTCTGGGAGAATTCTACTCCATACCGATACTTACTTGCGCAGGAATGATGTGGCTGGCTTCGGCCACCGATTTCATCTTGATCTTTGTATCCTTGGAACTGGTCACTGTCTCTTTCTACACACTCGTCGCTTTCACGCGGAAAAATGCCGCATCCTTGGAAGCAGGCGCGAAATATTTGATTCTCGGCGCGTTGTCGACCGGGTTTCTTGTCTACGGGGTGACCTGGATTTACGGAATCACCCGCCACACCAACTTGGCAGATATCGGTCAGGCGCTCAGCTCGATTCCGGCGGGTAATCTGCATGGTTTGTTGTTTGGCGTTATGTTGGTCGTGGTTGGCCTCGGATTCAAAGTGGCGGCAGCGCCGTTTCAGTTTTGGGTTCCGGATGTCTACCAGGGCGCACCGACTCCGATCACGGCGTTTCTCTCGGTGGGATCGAAGGCGGTCGGATTCATCGTCCTTCTGCGGGTCGTTGAAACCTTCCAGCGTTTACCGGCCGTTGGCGATAAATTGATTGTGGCGATGGTTGTCTTGGCCGCTGCGACATTGATCTACGGCAATTTCGCGGCTCTACCCCAAACCAATTTCAAGAGGCTTCTTGGTTACTCGAGTATCGGACACGCGGGCTACTTGCTTATGGCCGTAGCGAGCGTCGGTGCTTTCGATGCCGGCTTGGCGGTAGTTGTCTACCTGGCGGCCTATCTCTTGATGACTCTGCTCTCGTTTCTTATTTTGATCATTGTCGCGAAGCATTCCGAGGGCGATGATATTGCCCACTTCAACGGGCTGGGAAAACGTTCTCCTTTTCTCGCTTTTGGTCTGCTGGTCGCCATGATGTCGCTCTCCGGTATACCGCTGACCGCCGGCTTTTTTGGTAAATTCCTGGTGTTCAAGGTCGCGTACGAATCACAACAATTCCTGCTCCTGGTACTAGGCATCATCACCGTGGGTTGCGGATTCTACTACTATCTAAAAGTGGTCAGGGCCATGTACTGGCAAACCGCAGCCGGCAACAACTCGGTGATCCCGGTGAGCCGGCTCTCGACGGTGACAATCTCCGCGCTAGTGCTTCTAATTTTCCTTTTCGGCATATTCCCTCAGCTCGGTCTTGGATTGCTCGGCTGACTCAACCCCAGTGCGAGTCCCATCGAAAGGTCGTTTCTCCTCCTCTTGCCCTCGGAGGATGGAGTGGTGCTGAGATGATGAGGGAGCCGATCGCAAGCCAGATGAACCGCCTGAACAATCGTTATTATCGATAGTGCGACTCCTTGATCTGAAAAACTTTACATATTAGATAGCGTTCGACTTTCGGCCTGCTACCCTCAGTGGGCCGGGTCAGAAATCGCCGGACCTTTAATCAACCGCATGCGAATTCTTCTTGCCATCTTTCTGATCTCGTTGTCGCAGGCTTTGATTGCAGAGGATAGCCAGTCATACGGCGAATGGACTTTCGATTCCAACAAACCCTCAGTGCCATCAACTCCAGCGAATGCGGATGACCATGCAATTTACGGTGTGATCAACCAAATGGTGGCGCTGTGGAATGCCCGCGATATTGAGCATTACATGGAGTGTTTCTGGAAGTCAGACAATTTATTGATTGTGTCGGATGGGGAACAGGTCATCGGTTGGAGCAATCTTCTGGCGACATATCAGCGCAGTTATCCTGATCGTGGAGACATGGCCGTTTGTTCGATCGAGCGAGTCAAAATTCAAAGCCTCGGTCCAGATCTGGCTCTCGCGCTCAGTTGGTGGACCGTTCGAACCGGTAGCCGCAATTCGTACTCAACCGATACGGCAATTTTCCGGAAGTTCCCGGATGGCTGGAAAGTCGTGGCTGATCACGCGACCTTCATTGCACCTTAATCCTGGCGCGAAGTTTTCCTTCGGCCAGGATCTCGCGGCTACGAATCTTAAGCTAGGCATTCGCAGGACCGAGCGGTCAAATAGAGACGAAGCGACCGCCGCGATGCAATGGTCCAAGGAATACAAAGCTGCTCTTTCGGTGTAACGGTCCAAGGAACACGAAGCTACCCCCGCGATGCAATGGTCCAAGGAACGCAAAGCTGCTCTTTCGGTGTAACGGTCCGAGGAACGCACTATTATAGATCGTGTCGGAGGCGGGAGCGACTATGGTGCGCTGGTCACCTTGCCGATAATGATTGATCATAGACGGCCCCAAAGGCGCCATTGCATTTGCGCTACAAACGAGCGCGCCGATTGATAACACACTAAGCAATAGTTTTTTCATGCGTTGCCATTGTAGGCGCAGAATTGACGGTTTGCTTGCTCGAAATTGAGAAACAGCGGCACAGAGGGTCAATTTCGGTGCAGTGCTGGGTTCCTTATTTGACTCGAAAACGAGCTTGCATCACTTATTATAACTATTTAATTATATGTTTCTCAGTGATTGACTGCACCATTCATGAGCTACCTTTACAGGAGCGACCGCGAGAAAAGGTATTATCGCGCGGTGTTTCTGCGCTGAGTGACGCTGAACTAATCGCCATTCTACTGAGGACAGGGACTCGCGGTACCAACGTCATCGCGTTGGCGGAACAGCTCTTGCAACGATTCGGATCATTTGCCGGTCTCGCTCGAACTCCGGTCCTGGAATTAGCGAAGGTAAAAGGTATCGGCTTAGCGAAAGGAATCCAGCTGGCTGCGTCATTCGCGGTCGGAGCCCGCCTTGCGGCAGAGCGGATCAGGAACGAGCCGATCGATAACCCGCAGACAGTTTATGACCTGCTGGGCCCCGAGATGCGTCGGTTGGACCGCGAATCCCTTCGCGCCGTGCTACTCGACGCCAAGCAGCGACTCATCACCGTGCAAGAGATCTCCCTCGGAACTCTCAACGAAAGTCTGGCTCATCCTCGAGAGATTTTTAAAGCCGCAATCACGCATTCCGCATTCTCGTTCATTCTCGTTCATAACCATCCTTCCGGCGATCCTTCACCGAGCGAGGCCGACGGCAGATTAACCCGACGCGTCGCCGAAGCCTCGAGAATCTTGCAAATCACGCTACACGATCATGTAATTATCGGGACGCCGCAAAGCGGCAGTAGCGGGTACTTCAGTTTCAAGGAAGCCGGAGTGATCGCCTAAAGGGACGCACGGTAGCGCCGGTAGCGTCGACAACGCCGGTAGCGTCGACAACGCCGGCAGCGCCGGTAGCGCCGACAACGCCGGCAACGCCGACAACGCCGACAACGCCGACAACGCCGACAACGCCGACAACGCCGACAACGCCGACAACGCCGGCAACGCCGGCAACGCCGACAACGCCGGGGACGCCGGCAACGCCGACAGCGCCGGGAACGGTGATTGGTAGCGGCGACTAGCCCTGTCCGACATAGTCTTGATGCTTACGGGGTTTGCATTGCTTCATGAAGACGACGTCGGAACGAGACAACGCCGGGAAATTGGATGTTATGGACCAACGTCGAGCGTCAAATGCTGCGACCAGATGGCGACTGCGCTTTAGGGTCGCGCCACGCGAGCAGCTTCGGTTGAATTTTGCGGTGTCGCGGAGTCAAAGCTGCTAGAGGGGATCCGACGTCGTCCTAACGAAGCAATGCGACACCTGCAAGCATCGAGACTATGTCGGACAGGCTAGTCGCCGTTACCAACCACCGTTCCAGGCGTTCCCGACGCTCTTGGCGTTCCCGGCGTTACCGGCGTTCCCGTACGTTCCCGGCGCTACCGGCGTTCCCGTACGTTCCCGGCGCTACCGGCGTTCCCGGCGCTACCGGCGATACCGGCGTTACCGGCGTTACCGTGCGGCTGTTATCTCTTTCGATACTGGTCCTTCGCGTACTCGATAAAACGGGTGACCATTTCGGTCACCGGTCCTCTCCGCCAAGCAATTCCGTATCGAATCTTTGGGCCCACCGGCTTGAGCGGCACAAAACTCACACCTGGGGCCGGCAGCCGGCTGATATGTTCCGAAAAAATGGAGATGCCGAATCCCGCGGCAACATACTGGACACCGGTGCGTGCCCGATCCACCTCCTGCACAACTCTGGGCGTGAAACCCGCTCGGCTAAACAAACGGGATAACCAGGCCCGGTAGTTCGGAGAATTCTTACTGGATGTAAAAATAAATGGCTCATCGCGAAGCTGCGCGAGAGAGACCGAATCCATCCTTGCGATGGGATGATCGCTGGGTACTCCAACCATCGGGTCTTCTTCCGTGATGCATTCAAGTCGGAGCCCTGGCGGCGGTTTTCCATCAATCGCGCCAACCAGTCCGATATCCAGAGTGCGCGCAAGCAGCGCTTCCATTTGCTGAGAAGGCACCATCTCCGCTAACGTGACCTCAACACCAGGATGCTCTACTCGGAATCGCTTCAGCACTTGTGGCATCCACTCGTGGCTCTGAGCACCGATAAAGCCGATCGCAAGGGAGGCAGCATCACCTCGACCTATCCGGCGGAGTTTTCGTCCGGTATCTTCCAATGTCCGGAAAACTTGATCGACTCCGCCTAAGAAGATTTTGCCGGCTGCGGTGAGTTGAACCTGACGACTATTGCGCTCGAACAGAGCGATGCCAAGTTCCGCTTCCAGATCTCGAATTTGGGCGCTCACTGCGGATTGAGCTACGTGGAGGAGCGACGACGCTCGGGTAAAGCTCAGTTCTTCCGCGACGGTTTTGAAATAGCGTAGGTGTCGCAGCTCCATCCTCAAATATAGATCGATCCGGAGGAACAGTCCCCCCCGTCGCGGCAAGACAGGTGACGTTTCCAAACCTAGGTGCCAGGCGCGCCCGAAGCGTCGCGACGCAGGCGCTGCGAGGGGGG
>Ga0070698_100006997_pt1 | contig 12213 bp, 7 predicted proteins | sample KBSK1502metaG_FD_65477 | JGI IMG/M metagenome (GOLD analysis project Ga0070698, IMG submission 65477) | Corn, switchgrass and miscanthus rhizosphere microbial communities from Kellogg Biological Station, Michigan, USA - KBS K1-50-2 metaG | ecosystem: Host-associated > Plants > Roots >...
GAACGGCGATTAGTTGATCTCAATATTGAGCGATTGAAAGATTCGCAGATCGAATGGGCCGACATGGTCTTCCTCACCGGCATGCTCGCGCAGAAAGAATCACTACACGAAACTGTGAAGCGGTGTAAGAAGATGGGCAAATTGATTGTCCTGGGTGGACCTTACGTCACCAGCACCATCGAGGAACTACCTTACGCGGACCACATCTTTCAGGGTGAAGCCGAAACCACGCTGCCTCAATTCTTCATCGACCTCGAACGTGGCGAGGCAAAACGCATCTACAAAGCGCCGGAGCGTCCGCCGATGTCCCTGGCGCCGGTTGCAGACTTCAGTCTCGTGAATATGAAGAAATACAGTTGCATGTCGGTGCAGTACTCGCGCGGCTGTCCTTTCTCGTGTGAGTTCTGCGACATCATCGAGATCTACGGGCGCGTTCCACGAACGAAGAGTAACCAGCAGATGATTGCCGAGTTCGAGGCACTGAAACGGCTCGGTTGGCGTGGGCCACTATTTATCGTCGACGATAATTTCATCGGCAACAAGAAACACGTCAGACAGCTGCTTCCTGTATTGATCGAGTGGCAAAAGAAAAACGGCTATCCGTTTTCACTCCTGACGGAAGCGAGTGTGAATCTTGCTGACGATGACGATCTGCTGACTGCGATGAAGGACGCCGGTTTCCGTCGCGTATTTCTCGGTATCGAGACCCCGGTTGAGGAGAGTCTCAAAGAAGCGCAGAAGACACAGAACCGCGGCAATTTGCTCGACTCGGTGAAAAAGATTCAGAATCACGGCATGGAAGTGATGGCCGGATTTATCGTGGGCTTTGACAACGATCCGGACGACATTTTCGAACGCCAGATCGAGTTCATCCGCGAAAGCGCGATTCCGATGGCGATGGTTGGAATGCTCAACGCACTTCCGGACACGCAGCTATGGAAACGTCTGGAAAGAGAAGGACGGCTGCTCGGCGCAGACGCCACGGGCAACAACACGATCGCAACAGTGAACTTCATTCCGAAGATGGACGTCGACAAACTCATCACTGGCTATCAACGAATCATGCGAACGATTTATAAGCCCAGCGAGTATTACCGCCGCGCGCTCGACTCGCTGCAGCGTGTACTACCGCATGACGTTCCCGAGGCGCATCAGTATCACGGTTTCAAAGCGGTGAAGGCTTTTGTGCGAATTGCTTTTAAGCTCGGTGTGCTTGATGCAGAGCGGCGTGAGTTCTGGCGCTTCTTCATTCAGGCGGCGCGCAAACATCACGACCGCATGACGGAGTTGCTACGCCATGCTGCGATGGCCTACCATTTTCGTAAGTTGAACGAGTCCTACGGCGATACGTGAGTTTTTCCAATTCCGCATTTGCTGCTTTACGTCACCGCGATTTCAGGCTGCTTTGGTTAGGCCAGATTGTGTCTGTGACCGGATCGCAGATGCAGTTTGTTGCGATCAACTGGCACGTCTACATCCTCACAAAATCTGCTTTTGCACTCGGCCTTGTCGGACTCTTCCGCGCCGTCCCGATAATTATCTGCTCGCTCGCCGGGGGTGTATTCGCAGATGCGATAGATCGTAAGCGACTGATGATCGTGACGCAGACGGTCATGCTCGCCTGTGCCGCACTGCTGACCGCCGGCACGATTGCAGGCTTTGAGAGTGTTTGGCCCATCTACGTGCTAAGTGGAATTGCGTCCGCGGCAACCGCGTTCGACACTCCTGCGCGCCAGGCGTTGATGCCTACGCTCGTACCAATCGAAGATTTTCCCAACGCTGTCAGCCTCGCAGTCATTGTTTTCAACGTCGCCACTATCGCCGGACCGGCGATCGCAGGCTTCCTGCTTGCCGAAAGCGGACCGGCAATAATCTACGGCATCAACGCGCTCTCATTTCTGGCTGTGATTGCGGCCCTCGTTGCGATGAGAGCCAGCGGTCAACCCGAATTGCAGACTGAACGCAAAGACGCGCTGAGCCTCGAGGCTTTGAAAGAAGGTTTGCGATTTGTCTGGCGCACGCCGATCATCGTCCAGACGATGACGCTCGATTTCGTTGCGACTTTCTTTGCTTCCGCAACTCTGCTCCTGCCGATCTTCGCGCAGGAAAGATTGCACGTCGGCGCTCGGGGATATGGTTTCCTTGCCGCTGCACCCGCAATCGGATCAGTTGTGACTGCACTATTGATGGCGCGTCTCGGCACGTTGCGCCGGCAGGGACGATTGGTGGTTGCGGCAGTGGCGGTGTTTGGAGTTGCAACTGCCGGCTTTGGAGTCTCAACCGTTTACTGGGTTTCACTGCTCATGCTGGCGATTACGGGAGCAGCGGACACCGTGAGCACAGTCTTGCGTCAGACCATTCGCCAACTCGTCACGCCAAACTACCTGCGCGGTCGCATGACCTCAATCAATATGATGTTCTTCATGGGTGGACCGCAGCTCGGCGAGCTGGAGGCTGGCATCGTCGCCGGATTTCTCGGCGCTCCGATTTCGGTCGTGATCGGCGGACTTGGTTCATTGATCGCCGCGGCAATCGCGGCAGTGAGATCGAAGAGTCTGATTGAATTCGAAATGTGAGCCACAGATGGACGCGGATTGAAAACGGATTAGATCCGTAATCAATCCGCGTTATCCGTGTTACGCGATGACGCTGATCTGGTTATCAACTTCCTTCACACCCTTAACCTGTTTCACCATTCGCTCGATCTTAGTCTTTAACGCCTCAGTCTTAACGGTACCAATCAGCATTACTTTCGCGTTCACCACCGAAGCGGTGATGCCGAGTGTTGAGATCTGCGGATCGTCCGAGAGCTTCTTATCAACAGCAGCCTGGATCGTCGAATCCATGTTCATGCTGTCACTGCTCGTTGTCCCACCTGCCGGCGGTGTCACGATGATTGGCGCCGGTTGAGTAGCAGGCGCCGGTTGTTGAATGATCACCGGAGGCTGTTGCGCTGGCGCGGGTTGCTGCACAACCGTTGTCGGCGGCGGCTGTTGGGCGGCCAGATTTGCGTTATCGGTTGCCGGCTGACTGCTCATCCAAAACAGCACCAGCATTGTGATCAATGCGATAGCTACCACAACAAGTACGCCGACCATGCCTGCGGAAATGCCACTGTTATCCCGCACCGACTGTGTATGGACCACCTCACGTCTTTCGGTTGGTGTTTCCACTACCACTCGGCTTTTTCTTGCTTGTTCTTCATCGTATGCCATCACTTGCCTCCGTATGTTCGAAACATTTTGTCGAGATTTAGAATTCAAACTAATTGTTAGTAACGTCGAATACGCCTATGTTTGCGGCGTGCGTGACGCGAGTAGATATAAGAACCGGCAGCGCCTGCACCGGCTCCGATCGCGGCGGCTCGTTTGCCGCCTGCGACCGCGCCAACACCAGCGCCCACTGCAGTACCGCTAGCCACCGTCCCTATAGTTCGTGTGCGACCTTTGAAATGTCTGCGTGCCGCGCGCCGATTGAATGCATACAATCCCGCGGCGCCACCACCGATCGCTGCGCCTTTCTTGCCGCCCGCTATGGCACCGATACCGGCGCCGCCGGCGATGATTGCCGCTGTTCGTGCCTTGCGTCCGAACTTCGATCTCTTGCGTCGTGTTTGGCCTTCGGCCGACACAATCGTTCCAGTGACGACGAGTAAAGTTAGAACTAGTAATAAAGCAAAAAATCTCTTCATCCTTGACCTCCCGTGAACACCCGCTAGATGAACATTACTGACCTTGGCGCTTCATCACTGAGCTTGGCAAACACCATACCTCAGCGCCAAACCACTGATTTGTTTGAGAACCTGCGGTAACAGGGACCTCACGGATCTGTCGCTCGTTCCGATTTCGTACGGTTCTTAATTGCGATTCAGACATGTGTTTGATCTTTGTACTTTGTGCTTGGTACTTTGTTAGCCATGACCACCGCCATCGTTCATCATCCCGTCTTTCGCGAACACGACACCGGTCCGGGCCATCCTGAAAATCCTTCGCGTTACACCGTTGTGATGGACGCCCTGCGTGGGGATGCCGAGCTCTGGTCACAACTGCGCGAGGTCGAGGCAAGAGAAGCGCCGCGTGGCGACATTCAGGCCGCGCATTCGCCGCAGCTTTACAAACTCGTCGAGAAAGTTGTGAGCGAAGGCACTGGTTATCTTGATTCGGATACCGTGGTGTCGATGCGTTCATTGGACGCGGCGAAACGCGCGGCGGGCGCGCCTTGTCAGGCGATCGATCTGATCATGAGCGGCGAGGTGAAGAATGCTTTTGTTCCGGTGCGACCGCCGGGACATCACGCGACTGAAGAACGCTCAATGGGTTTTTGTCTTTTCAACAACGTGGCAGTGGCCGCGCGTTACGCACAGCAGAAGTATCAGGAAATCGATAAGGTCGCGATCATCGATTGGGACGTGCATCACGGTAACGGTACGCAGGGAATTTTTTACGACGATCCGACGGTCTACTTTTTCTCGTCGCATCAGTATCCCTGGTATCCGGGAACCGGCTCGCGCGGCGAGAAGGGCACCGGTCGCGGCCTCGGATACACTCTGAATCTTCCTCTTCGCGCGGCGACACCCGCAGTTGAACAAAGGCGAGGCTTCGAGGCTGCGCTGGGGGAGATGTCTGCAAACTTCAGTCCCGATCTGATAATCATCTCGGCCGGTTTTGATTCTCATCGCGGCGATCCGCTCGGCCAGTTACTACTCTCGGACCAGGATTTTGTAGATATGACGCGCGCCTTAAAGCAGTGGGCCAACAGCAGTTGCCAGGGACGCCTCGTGTCGTGTCTCGAAGGTGGCTACAACCTCGAAACGCTCGGCGAAACAGTCCGCGCCCACGTCAGTGAGCTAGATGCGGACTCGTAGGATTTCTCTGTGCAACCTCTGTGTTCTCTGTGTCTCTGTGGTTAACCATTCGCTCGAAAGAAACCACCACCGAGACACAGAGAACACTGAGGTTGCACAGAGAAATCCAGATGATATGATCTCCTCACATGCCTGCCAAAGATTCTGTAGCAACCAATGATCGGCCTCAACGTGTCTTTTTAATCGACTCGATGTCGCACATCTTTCGCGCGTTTTATGCGCCGATGCAGAATCGCGCCCAGCCGCTCGCGACTTCACAGGGATTCGTCACGCAGGCCGTCTACATCTTTACCAACATGCTGATTAAGCTGTTGCGTGAAGAGAAGCCCGACTACATCGCCGCCATCTTCGAATCGCGGGAAAAGACATTCCGGCACGAAACCTTCGCCGACTACAAAGCAAACCGGACCGAGATGCCGGAGGATCTGTCAAAACAGATGCCTTACATCTTTCGACTGTGCGAGGCATTCAACATTCCGGTTATCAACTTTCCCGGCTATGAAGCCGACGACGTGATTGGCACACTTGCCACGCAAGTCGAAGAAAAGAAAATGCAGGCGGTGATTGTTTCCAACGATAAGGACATGTGCCAGCTCGTGCACGATCCTTACGTCATCTGCATGCGCCAGAACTCGCAGGTCGTGAAGCGTAAAGAGCCAGTGCCGCCGATCGAGTGGTGTGACGAAGCGTGGGTCGAGAACAAGTTTGGCGTCACAGCCGACAAGCTGGTCGATCTACTGGGACTGATGGGTGATTCGATCGACAACATTCCCGGCGCGCCAGGCATTGGTTCGAAAGGTGCGGTGCAGATCATTCAACAGTTCGGATCCATCGAGGCCGCACTGGCCGGCTGGGAGTCAGTCAAACACAAGACATACCGCGAATCGTTGCACAACAACGCCGCCTTGATTCGACAGTCGCGAGACCTGGCACGCATTCGCTGCGATCTCGACATGCATCTCGATCTTGATCAAATTAAGGCAAGACCTGCGGATCGGGCGGCCACGTATGAACTCTTCCGCGAACTGGAATTCGCAAACCTGGTGAAAGACTATGCGGATGCGGCGGTTGAGAAACCTGCCTCGGCGGAAGCCGCGCGCAATTACAGAATCATTCAGAAAAAGAGCGACCTCGACGATCTTGTGCGAACCCTCTTCGACGCTGAAAGCATCGGCGTCGCGATTGCGGATACGACTCCCGCGGGAACAGGCGAGCAGGAGTGTTTCACTGAGTTACAAGCAACACGCGGCCTCGCGTTTTCGACGAAAGCCGGCGTCTCGGCTTATATCGATCTCGAAAAATTCTCGGGTGGTATTGACGCGGCCATCGAAACGCTGCGCGAAGTGTTGTCGAATGGGTTAATCGAGAAGTCGGTTCACGACATCAAACGCGCCATCGGATTGTTGGATCGTTTCAACATCACGCTCGAAGGCGTCAAAGACGATACGTACCTCGCGGCTTATCTGCTCGACCCAAGCCGAAGTAAATACGAACTGAACGACCTTGCACGCGAAGCACTCGGAATCGAAGTCAACACCACGCCGGCCGCAAATTGGCCCGACACAGCCTGGCAAACTGCTCTTGCAGCAGATCTGACTGCTCAGACTGCTCACGTGCTTCGCAATCGAATTCTCGACAAGAATCTCGAAACAATCTACTCCGAAGTCGAACTGCCTCTGGCGCCACTGCTCTATCGCATGGAGCGCGCCGGTTTGAAAGTCGATCCGAAAGTTCTCGCCGATCTGTCGAGCTACATCGGCCAGGAGCTGCACAAGCTCACGGTAAAGATCTATCAACTTGCCGAACGCGAGTTCAATATCGGCTCGCCGAAGCAAGTTGGTGAAGTGCTTTCTGATTTACATATCGACATCGGGCGGAAAACTTCAACCGGGCGCATCTCGACGAGCAAAGCAGTGCTGGAAGAGCTGGCCCAGGAGTTTGAATTACCGCGTTTGATTATTGAGTATCGCGAGCTCGACAAGCTGAAGAGCGTTTACACCGACGCCTTGCCACATCAGATCGCAACTGACGGTCGTATTCACTGCCAACTCAATCAAACAGTCGCTGCCACGGGTCGATTATCGTCGAGCGATCCGAATCTCCAGAACATTCCGATTCGCAGCGAAATGGGACGTCGCATCCGGCGTGCATTTGTCGCAGAAAAGGGAAATAAGATCATTTCTGCCGACTATTCGCAGCTTGAACTACGTCTGCTGGCCCACATCACGCAGGATCCGGTAATGCTGGAAGCATTTCAGAAGGGTGAAGACATTCACGCGCGCACGGCACGACTCGTCTTTGGCGCCAGGACCAACGAAGAGCTGAAGGAAGCGCGTCGTTTCGCCAAGATCGTCAACTTTGCTATCGCTTACGCCATCGAACCGTGGGGCCTCTCGCAACGCGTCGGGATTTCGCGTCAGGAAGCAAAGAAAGTAATCGAGGACTACTACAACACGTACAAAGGCGTGCGTCGTTACATGGAGGAAGTTCCGATTCGTGCGCGCGAACACGGGTACGTGCGTTCAATCTATGGCCGCATCAGACCGCTGGCGGGCATTACGGATCGCAACGCAAACATTCGCAAGGCGGCCGAACGTGAAGCGATAAACATGCCGATCCAGGGGACTGCGAGCGACATCGTGAAGATCGCGATGCTGAAGGTTGATGAAGAATTCAAACGCGCAGGACTAGAATCGCGCTTGCTGATGCAGGTGCACGATGAGCTGCTGGTCGAAGTGCCTGAGAAAGAGGTGTCGAAGGTTACGGAAATCTTGAAACACGAAATGGAAAACGCCGTCTCGCTCGACGTGCCGCTTGTGGCTGATGTTGGTGTGGGCGACAATTGGATGGACGCGAAACCATAAGACCGGCAATGCAACCTGCTCCTCAAAAACCTGAAGTCGTTTACCGCCGCACGCCTGGACCAGATGCGAATGCCGGCTCGAGCGAAAGACGCCGTGGTTTCGCGCCTGCCATAACGCCTCTGATTATCGGTTTTCTGCTGCTTCTGGTTCTGATTTTGGCGTTAGGAGTCAAAAGCGCGAATCAGATGCAGAATGTCGGTATTAACACTCAAGCACGAGCGCTCGAGTACTCTGCGCGTCTCAACCTGTTATCCAATTTGCGGCTCAAGTTTGCACAACTCGATAATGAGGCCCGGGTGCGCCATCGTGACGAATCGACACTGAAGCCTCCACTCGACATAAAGCTCGACAAGACCCGCGAAGAAGCAAGGAAAGCGATGGCGCTGATGGATCATCCGCCTCTTACCGAGAATGCGAGCTGGGTCAAGCTTCGGGACGATCTTCAAGCATACCTGAACATCACTGTGGATAACCGTAACTATGGGCAAATCGGTTTTCGGGCCTACAGACAAATCGACGGTGAGCTCGATGGTCTGTATTCGTCGCTGCAGGCCGAACAAGAGCTCGTCATTAAAGACGTCGATAAATGGCAAAAGGACGCGCGACGTTTGATTAACCTGTGGACTGTGTTTGCGCTTGCAGTTGGCGCTCTGGTTGCAACCGGCACAATCTGGCAAGTGCAACGACACTTCAGTGACATGCGTCGCAGCATGTTGGAAACTCGTCGCGAGCGCACCTTTACCACTCAGCTCCTTCAAGGGATGGTAAGTGCGGTGGCGGCCATCGACAACGACGATCGAATTCGCAGTGCCAACGCAGCTTTCTTCAGAATCTTTCCCAACGCGACTATTGGCGCTTCGGTGTTGGAACAATTAGGACCTGAAGACGCGATGAAGATGCTGGAAACTGTAACTTCGATTCGCGTCAGTAAAGCTACCTACCACGGACGTCTGATAGCCCGAGTTGAAGAGGAAGACAAAGCATTCGACGTCTATTCTTCGCCGCTTGCGATCAACGACGAGCGCGGACAGATCGTCACCCTTGTCGACGCCACCGAAGCAGCCGCGGCTGAAGTTACGCTTCGTCGCAGTGAATCGCTTGCGGCAGTGGGCCAGGCAACGGCGCAGGTAGCCCATGAGATTCGAAATCCGCTCGGCAGCATTCGTCTCGGCGTCTCGATGTTGCGCGACAGTGTCAACGATGCGGAGGCGCTGAACACGATCGAGCTCGTCGAGCGTGGCATCAAACACCTCAACAAGCTTGTGGTTGATGTGACGCAGTTCTCGCGTCAAAAGGAGTTGGAACGATCCTCAGTCGATCTGCACGATTCGCTTGAACGCAGTATTGACCTCGTAGCTGACAAGGTACGAGAGAAGAACGCGACGCTTGAAAAGCATTACACGCCGCGGTCAATCGTGGGCCAGTGGGATTCGTACCAGTTGCGGCAGGTCTTTGTGAACGTGATTGCGAATGCTGTTGATGCCAGCCAGGAGAACGCGCCGGTGCTCATCTCGACGGAGTTGTTACCACCCGAGGCTGATGGCGACGGACAATCGCCGAAGCATTACGTGCGCATCTCGATTGCAGATCAGGGCAGAGGCATGGACAAGGCGACGCGCGATCGCGTGTTTGAGCCGTTCTTCTCGACTAAGAAGCGCGGCACGGGTCTCGGTCTCGCGATTGTGAAGCAGATTGTGGAACAGCATGGCGGCCGAATCAGCGTCGACAGCGAACCAGGGAAAGGATCGAAGTTCAGTATCGATTTACCAGTCTAGTTATCCACAGATTACGCAGATTTTACAGAAAGGTTTATCTGTGTAATCTGTGGATAGCTTTTTGTGCTGCGTTCAGCGTTTCTTCGATAACAGCGTCCGAATGAGCCAGGCTCACGAAGGCCGCCTCGAATTGTGATGGGGCGAGGTAAACGCCCTCATCCAACATCGCGTGGAAAAATCTCCCATAAATCTCGCGATTGCATTTGTTCGCGCTGTCCCAATCAACCACCGGATCGTTTGTAAAGAAACTGGTCCACATCGATCCGACGCGGTTGGTGGTTGTCCCAAGATCCAGACTGGCCAGGCCGTCGCACAGTTTCTTACTCGCTGCTTCCAGACGATCGTAAACAGTTTTGTCTCGCAGCCGTCGCAAAGTAACGAGACCGGCCGTCATCGAGAGTGGATTCCCAGACAATGTTCCCGCCTGATAAACAGGACCAGCCGGTGCGATGTGATTCATGATGTCGCGACTGCCGCCGTAAGCTCCCACCGGTAAACCGCCGCCGATGATTTTACCAAGCGTCGTGATGTCAGGAGTGATGCCATAGCGTTCCTGCGCGCCTCCGCGTGCGACGCGAAAGCCCGTCATCACTTCGTCGAAGATCAAAAGCGCGCCGTGCTCCTGGGTTATTCTGCGAACCGCTTGGAGATATCCGTCGCGAGGCGGAACGCAGCCCATGTTTCCAACCACAGGTTCGATGATGACCGCGGCGATGCCCGAATTTTGCGCGAAGACTTCCTCGAGTGCCGGAACATTGTTGAAGGGAAGTGTCAGCGTGGTTTCAGCCAGCGCGGCGGGAACGCCGGGACTATCCGGTAGTCCGAGTGTCGCAACGCCTGAACCTGCTTTGACCAGCAAACTATCAGCGTGCCCGTGGTAACAGCCTTCGAACTTCACGAGTTTGGTGCGACCGGTGACGCCGCGGGCGAGACGGATCGCCGACATTGTTGCTTCGGTGCCGCTGCTTACCATCCGCACCATTTTGACTGACGGAACTGCGTCGATTACTTCCTGAGCCAGATCAACTTCGAGCTGGCTTGGCGCGCCAAAGCTCGTACCCTTCGCTGCAACTTCCTGCACGGCAGCAACGACTTCTTCGTCTGCGTGCCCGAGAATCATCGGTCCCCACGAGCCGACGTAATCGATGTAGGTTCGTCCATCGACGTCAGTGATAGTGGCGCCGCGCGCAGACTGAATGAATCGCGGCGTTCCACCGACGCCGCGAAAGGCGCGCACAGGCGAGTTGACACCGCCAGGGATCAAGTTTTGAGCCGTGGCGAATAGCTGTTCCGATTTGGTCTGTGATCGTGATTGCATGTGACTATGGAATTCTTTCTACTGCTTCTTTGGGCTCGACTGTGATCGAGCGGAAACGCGACAGCCGCACTAATCCGGGCGCCGCTCCCTTTGGTTTCGACAGAAACTTGCGTTCAGTATAGTGCACCACGACTTTCGTATCATCACTCGCCTGGCTGAAGCGTCCCGCAAGTTGTGCCGCCTCGATGATAGTGCGATGCGGAACTTCCTTTCGCGTCGGATTGCGCACTACCACATGAGAACCGGGATAATCGCCGGTGTGCATCCAGAGATCGTTGGGTTGGGCCACGCGAAAGGTGAGGTTGTCATTGTCACGCGCCGCACGTCCCACCAGAATCTCGTATCCGTCGGTGGAAAGATAACGGCGCACGCCGCTGATCTTCTGCTCTCGCTTTGCGGACTTGTTCGGCTGAACCTTTGGTGCTGGAGCGGGCTTCTCGAAACCGTCCAGCGCGGCTTCATCTCTCTCCTGAATTATTCGATCGAGGTGCTCGAGCCGTCGTTCCAGATTGGCCGTTTCACGATCGATCTGCTTCAGTCGCTGGGCAATCTCATCAGCAGCTCTCTTCGCTTTTGTATATTGACGGAAACGCGCGGCCGCTTCGTCTTGAAGTGAGCGATTCTCGTCGACGTCTATCTCGATCGTCGGCGCACCTTCGGCGTAGTAATCGCTGAGTCGGACTTTGCTTCCATTGCGAACCGCGGTTGCGACGTTAGCCAGCAGCAGATCGCCGGTGCGCTTATGTTCTTCCGGATCGCCGTGACGAATCAGATCTTCGTGCAGATGTTCGCGGAGGGTACGTTGTTGGCGGAGTGATTTGGAGACTTTCGAGCGGATCGTTTTGGCTTTCGCGTCGAAAGCTCTGGCGGCGTCGATCGCGGCGAAGTGTGCGTCGAGTTGTGCCGATGGTGGGCCGTCGTTGAGGTGTAGTGTCGCGGGCGCGTCTCTCAGCGGTCGTGGCGGCGGCTGATAGACCTGATTCATTCTCGTCTCTGCATCTTCACGCAGGACGGCGACGATGCGATTCAATTCGTCCAGCAGAAAGATGTCAGCAGTGCGACCGGTGAGCTGGATTATGAGTCTCCAGAAAGAATCGTCACGGCGGAACGTCAATCGAACGATCCGATCCAGAGGATCCTTTGAGATGCTGACAAAGTGTGCGCTGCTGAGTCTTGAACGAACCGCCTGTCCGAAAACATTCAACGACAGCGACTGTTTTTCCAGGTCTTTCGTGCGACGATGGGTCAGGTAGAGACGCGGATTGGCAGGATCGACGCTGATTAGCAGAAACTCGCCACGCAAACCGAAGTCGATCGCAAATGAGACTGGGGATAGTTGATAAATTTTGCCGAGGTATCGATCCGAGAGTGCGGCTCTAAGCTCTGCAACAA
>Ga0070698_100006998_pt1 | contig 12213 bp, 14 predicted proteins | sample KBSK1502metaG_FD_65477 | JGI IMG/M metagenome (GOLD analysis project Ga0070698, IMG submission 65477) | Corn, switchgrass and miscanthus rhizosphere microbial communities from Kellogg Biological Station, Michigan, USA - KBS K1-50-2 metaG | ecosystem: Host-associated > Plants > Roots >...
TTATCCTGGCGCGAGTTCGAGCGGCTGGTCGCAGCTGCCTTCGCGGCGAGGGGTTGGTCGCCTGAGCTTGTCGGCAAGCGCGGTCCTGACGGTGGCACCGACCTCTTCCTTCGGAGAGGGAAACAACGGGCGATCGTCCAGTGCAAGCAGCGGCGATTTCCTGGCGCGTACGTTGATGTGCGTGAGGTCCGCGAGTTCGTCGGGGTGATCACTGCCGGCAAATTGATGAGAGGCTTTTTCGTGACGTCCGGCGTCTTTACGCCGGAGGCCACCGAATTCGCGGCCGAGGTCGCTCAGCTCGAGTTGATCGACGGCGCCGATCTTCTCGTCATGTTTGGGCAATGCCCGAAATGCAGAGCCTCGATCGAACCCAAACGTGGCAAATATGGCGTCTCCCTGAGTTGCGTTCGCTATCCCGACTGCGACGGTGCCCTCAAGCTCGCTGCCTGACCCCATTACACTCACCCCGTGATCGGGGAGCGACCAGAAACCCGGGCGCTCGAGGTCCTGGATACCGACGCCTGCATCCGGCTGGCGCAGGATCTCGTCCGGGTCCCATCGGTGACCGGCAACGAGCGTGCGGCACAGGACCTCGTGGCCCTCGTACTCGAGGAGGCCGGCCTCGAGGTCGATCGGTTCGAGGCCGACGTGGACCGGCTCAAGGCCCATCCGCGATTTCCTGGAATGGAGGTGGAGCGGACGGAAGCCGTGCTGGTCGCCGGCCTGCTCGGTCAGAAGGGCGAGCGCTCGCTGATCCTCAACGGCCATGTCGACGTCGTCCCGCTCGGAGACCGCCAGGCCTGGCATGCCTCCCCCTGGTCGGCGCACATCCAGGCCAGTCGGATGTACGGCCGCGGCGCGTGCGACATGAAGTCGGGACTCGCGGTGGGCATCAGCGCCGCCGCGGCCCTCAAGAAGAGCGGGCTGCCGCTGCGTGGTCGCCTTATCGTGCAGAGCGTGGTGGGGGAGGAGGACGGAGGTATCGGCAGCTTCGCGATGGCGGAGCGCGGCTACCGCGCGGACGCCGCATATGTCCTCGAACCGACCCGGCTTCGCCTCATCCCCGCACAGGCCGGCGCGCTGACGTTTCGGCTGCGGATTAGCGGCCGGTCGGCTCATGCCTCAGTTCGCTACGAGGGCGTCAGCGCCATCGAGAAGTTCGAAGTGGTCGAGGGGAGGCTGCGGCAGCTGGAGCGCTCGTTGAATCAACAGGCCCATCCGCTCTTCCGGGACTACCCGATTGCCTACGCACTCAACATCGGACGGGTTCGGTCCGGCTCATGGTCGTCGACCGTGCCGGACGAGCTGGAGTGTGAGGGTCGCGTGGGCGTCCCGGTCGGCATGGCCTCGACCGAGGTGCGCCGGCTGTTCGCGGCGGCGATCGCCGATGCCGCGCAGCGTGACAGCTGGCTCAGCGAGCATCCGCCGCAGCTCGAGTGGTACGGCGGACAGTTCGATGCCGTCGAGGTCGATCCCGATCTTCCGGCGTTCGCGGCGCTCCGAGCAGCCCATGCGCAGGAGTTCGATGTCCCGCCGGAGCTCGTGGGCGCGCCATATGGATCCGACATGCGCTTGCTGGTGCACGAAGCCGAAACCCCGGCCATCCTCTATGGGCCCGGCGACATCCGCCAGGCACACGCCACCGATGAATGGATCGCCGTGAACGAGATCGTGCAGGCGGCCCGCGTCGTTACCGCGGCGGCAGCCCGATACCTCGCGGCCTGATCTCGACGCCTGCCTGACCCAGGAGGCCGCCCATCCAGGACTGCGCCAGCGAAAACGCGACCTGGCGCGCCGCTGACTCGCCCCTATCGCCTTCTTCGGCGCTGGCTTTGCGCGCCAGGTCAAGCGCGCAGTCGCGCTCTGGCGCATCGAGCCGCTCGAGCTCCGCGCCCACGGCATCGAGCGCGTCGCGCTTCCGCAGCACCCGCAGGACATCGAGCGCCAGCACGCTGGTCGTCCCCTCCCAGATCGGTAGCACCTGGGCATCGCGAAGCAGGCGCGGCAATCCGGTGTCCTCCATGTAGCCCTGACCGCCGAAACACTCGATCGCCTCGGACGCGACAGCCACGGCCTGCTTCGCGGTGTACAGCTTGGCCAGCGCGATCCCGACTCGAAAGACCGCGACCTCGCCCGGCTTCGTCGTCCCCGCCTCGATCCGTCCCAGCAGCTGCGCCATCCGCATCGTGAAGTAGAGCGCGGCGTCGGCCTCGACGGCCATTTCCCGCAAGACCTCGGCATGCAGCGGATGCTGCTCGAGCCTTCGACCGAACGCCTCGCGTTGGGCGGCGTATCCGGTCGCGAGCATCAGCGCACGACGCATGGTCGCCGCGGCCGTGATCGCGTTGTGCAGCCGCGTGATGTTCAGCATGGCGGTCATCTGCGCAAAGCCACGGTCGGCATCGCCGACCAGCTCCGCCTGGGCGCCTTCGAGCGTAACTTCACCGGTCGCCATTGCGCGGGTTCCCAGCTTGTCCTTCAGCCGATCGATGCGGTAGTGGTTGCGGCGGCCGTCGGGACCATCGCGTGGCACGAGGAAGAGCGCGAGGCCGCGCGTCCCGACCGGCGCGCCCTCCGGTCGAGCCAGTGCCAGCGCGACCTCGCACCCGATGTTGGAGCAGAAGAATTTCTGGCCGAAGAGGCGCCAGCGATCACCATCACGTTTGGCGACCACGGCGTTTCGCCCGACATCAGAGCCGCCCTGTCGTTCGGTCATCCACTGGCCCGATGTCCACGCCTCGCCGGGATCGCGGCTGATCAAGCGCCCGAGCACCTCACGCGGCTGCCCGACGCCGCCCGCATCGGTCAGCACACGGGCAGCGCCGTCGGTCATCGCGACCGGACATAAGTAGGTTGCGGTCGACGGCGCGAACACGTAACACAAGGCGGCCTGCACCAGGCGGGCGTCGGCGCCGGCGCGGCCGGCCGTCTCGGTTTCGTAGGGCAGTCCTACCAGCCCGCTCCGCGCCGCGACAGCGGCGACCTGCCGCCAGGCATCCGAATAGACCACCTCGTCGACGCGATTGCCCCAGCCGTCGAATTGCCGCAACACAGCCGGTTGCCGCTCGCAGGCATCGCCCCAAGCCTGCAGGTCACCGGCAGCGGCCCGCCCCATCTCGGTCAGCGTCGGTTCCGCCACGGCCAGCGTCTGCGGCGGCAACCATGCCGAGAGCAGCGACCGCAGCGTGGCATCAGCACGCCAGGTGTTGTCGGGAAGCAGCTCCCCTGTCAACTACACCATCTGGCCGGTCACCGTGACCGGCTGGATCTTGAGGGTGACTCGGTGCTCGCCGGGTTCCAGCTCACGGAATTTCTTGCCGGTGTAGCGATGGGAGAGGCGGTCGATGAACTCGGCCTTCGGGTCGGGGATCAGGCTGACCAGGCGCCCGTGGATCTGCGCGTACCGGTCTGGCGTCTTCGGATCGACGAGGAGCATCGTGACGTCGCGGTCGCGTTGCAGATTCTTCGGCCAGGTGCGGTTGGTGTTGCTGTTGAGCCAGATGAAGCCATCTTTCAGCTCGAACCACACGGGATTCAGCTGCACCGACCCATCGGCGCGCTTCGTCGCAACCACAATCAGGATGGGGAGCGCGGCCAGCTTTTGGACGGCGGGGTTGAGGGCCTTCGCCGTCTTAGCGCCAGCCATCAATCGAGCCATTGATCCGCAGCGGCTCGATCTGGATCTTGATCCTGCCGGTCCGCGGGTTCTGATAATCGCGCCCCAGGTACCGATGCGACAGGTGGTTGATGTGATCGCCACCGGGGTCCTCGGCCCAGTTGACCATCCGCCCTCCGACCTGGGCCCAACGAAACATCTCCTTCGGATCGATCAGGAGGAGGGTGATACGCGGGTCGCGCTGCAGGTGTTTGAACCAGCCGCGATTGGTGCCGCCGTTGATCCAGAACGAGCCGTCCTTGTACTCGAACCAGACGGGCACGATCTCGACCGAACCGTCCTTTCGGTTGGTTCCGATGATCGCCGGAAAGACCTCCTGGGTAAACGCCTGCATTTTCGGGCTGAGCTCGACCGCCATCACACGACCTCCCATTTGAACAAGCGGGTGGCAAGCACGACCGTGATCCCGAGCCAGATGAAGATTCCGAGTAAGTCGGTGCGGACCGCCCAGAGGGAGGCACCGTCGACACTGATGCTGCGCAGGGCGTCAGAGACGTAGGTCAGCGGCGAGTACTGCGTGATCGTCTGCAGCCATTCCGGCATGTTGGAGCGGGAGAAAAAGATGCCGGAGAGGAACATCAGCGGCAACGAAACGAGGTTCGCGATCGGCGCCGCCGTCTCCTCACTTTTCGAAGCGCCGGAGATGGCCAGCCCAATCGCCAGGAAGATGCCTCCCCCCATGATGCCAACGATCAGCAGGTAGAGCAGGTTGCCGGCGAAATGGAAGTGAAAGACAAAGAAGCCGACCGCGAGCAGGACGACGATCTGCAGGGCCACCGTCGTCAGCCGGGTGGTCAGCTGGGAGAAGAAGAAATCGCGAACCCGCATCGGGGTGGCCATCAGGCGCCGGAGGATCCCGCGCTGCTTCCACTGGACGAACGTAAACACGACGCCGAATAGCCCAGTCTGCATGATCGATAGGGCAATCATGCCCGGCACCAGGAAATCGACGTAGGTCAGGTTGCGGCTCTGAACCGGCTGGGCCTGCATCGTAAAGGCCGGCGCGATGCCCGCCTGGGCGAAGGAGGCCCGATCCATGAACTGGTTCATGATCGCGATCGCGACCTGCGAATTCTGGGGATTGCCCTGGTTGTAGTAAGCGGCGATAGCGGTCGATCCCTGGCCGATGGAGGCCGGAAGGACGGCGACCAGGTCGCGGTTTCCCTGCTGGAGCTCGCGCTTTTCGGCATCGAGGCTGCCCAGGTGCAGCTTGACCGCCTTGATTCCCCGAAGATTGCTGATGATGGTGGTGCTGACCTGATTGTGGGCCTGGTCGACCACGCCGATGTTGACGCTCGGCGTGCTGTTCCCGAAGTTGATTAAGCCGAAGATGCCCATGATCAACAGCGGCACCAGCAGGCTGAAGAAGATTGCCCCGCGGTTGCGGAAGTAGGCCTTCAGCGAGGACCAGGTCAGCATCACGAAGGGGTTGCGCTTCACGCTAGCTTTCGCGAAGTCCGTGGCCGGTCATGTCGAGGAAGACGTCCTCGAGGTTCGCCGACCGCTCCACTCGTTCACCTTGAAACCCTTTGTCGAGCAGCCGTTGAATCAGGATATCGGGCGGTTCCATCGCCAGGATCTTCCCGTGGTCCATGATCGCGACCCGGTCGCAGAGGGTCTCGGCCTCGTCCATGTAATGCGTGGTGAGAACGATGGTCCGTCCCTCCGCCCGAATCGATTCCGCCAGCTGCCACAGGTTGCGTCGGGCTTGCGGATCGAGTCCGGTGGTCGGCTCGTCGAGGAAGAGGATCTGCGGCTCGTTGACGAGCGCCGTCGCGATGCTGAAGCGCTGCTTCTGGCCGCCGGACAGCGTGCTCACTTTCGAGCGCGCCTTCTCGGCGAGGTCCACTTTCTTGAGAATGGCCATGGCGTCGACCGTCCGCTTGTATAGCGCCGCGAACATGTCGAGTAACTCCAGCAGGTTCAGGCCGTCGAAGAAGGCCGACGATTGCAGCTGGACGCCGATCAGGCTCTTGACTTTGTCGGGGTCCTTGCGCACATCGATGCCGGCCACCAACGCCCGTCCTTCGTCGGCGCCGCGCAGACCTTCGAGAATCTCGACGGTGGTCGTCTTGCCAGCGCCGTTTGGGCCCAGCAGCCCGAAGATCTCGCGCTCCTTGACGCGGAAGGAGATGCCATCGACGGCCACCAGGCTCCCGTAGCGCTTGCGCAAGCCGTCGACGACGATCGCAAAGCCATCCGTTTCGGTACTGAGACCCGATTCGCCGGGTCGCGTGATAACGCTCATGCCGCAGCCATTATCGCTGTTGCTTCTGGTCGGCCTCAAATCTCAGACCGCGGTCGTCGACGGCATCGTCTTCTCGAGGACCACCATCACCTCGCCCGGTTTGAAGCCGAGTTCGCGGTTGATCGCCAGCATGCCGGCGTTATCCGCGCGGTTATCAGTGTGCACGCATGGGATTCCCTGCTGCGCCGCGTAGCGGGTCACCAACATCTTCAAGACGCGCGCGATCCCTCGAAGGCGATGACTGCTCAGCACACCCGTGTCGCCGACCTCGGCATCGCCATCCGGGCGGCGAAGAAGATAACTCAAGCCGACGATGTGATCGCCGTCCCGGGCCACGAAGAAGCTGTCGAGCAGGACCGACGGGCGCTCGAAGATGCTTCGGGTGAACGTGTCCAAAGAAGGATCCTGCCACTCGACGTGCGGCTCGTGCGGCATGTCGCGCCAGATCGCGGTGTTGCACCGATACAGCTCGTGACGAGCGAGATCGCCATCGATGTCCGGAAGCGCAATCGTCTCGATGCCGTCGTTGCGCAGACGGCTCCGGAGTTGGTCGAGTGTGCTGAGGTCCACCGTGCTCGGCTTCTGGCGTGAGGTCTGGTACCGTTCCAACTCCTCGAAGCCGCGCTTGCGGAGCAGCGGTCGGGCTGTCGCGAGCTCCGGCTCGCGCGTTTCGGTTTCCAGCCATCTGACTCGAGCTGTCGCCGCGAAGCGCTCGACCTCGTCGGCCAGGCGGGCGCCCAACCCCCGCCGCCGATACGCGGGAGCCACCACTACGAATCCGCGGGCGCGATCTGTCCAGCGTGCCCCATCCTCGCCAAGGGCAGCCTCCGCCATCCCCGCCAGCACGCCATCGGATGTCCATGCGCCGAGCCTCAGGGTTGGCTCGTCCGCCGGCCGCAGGGTCTCTTCGAACAGGAACCCTTGGACGTCCTCCTGCCAGTGCCGGTACCGGTTGGCAAGGTCGAGCCAGGGCTGGAGCCCTTCAGGCTCGAGCGGCCGGATCGTAAAAGTGGTCTCGGTCACTAGAAGGTCAGTGAGACCGAACCATTGATCGATGCGCTGTAGACGACGCACCCGACAAACCAGATATTGGCGCGGTAGTGCGTGAGTGTCGCGCTGAAGGAGCCCGACCCACTGCCGCCATTGATACCGACGCCGCTCAGGGCGCCACGCACCGCGTATCGCTGGTTGGTACAACCACTGAATCCACTGATCTGGGAAACCGTTCCGCCCCAAGGAACAAACGAACCCTTGATCGCGGATGGCCAGCCGTTGACCAGGGTGTTGAGCTGGAAACTGCCGCCAGTGATGTAGGCGGGGTGATGACTCAGGTCTTGATGCCTGACGTCGATGTACCAGGTCCCGCTATAGCTGCCGGTTGCCTCGCCAACGAACTGGCCCTCGGTCGCGCTTGCGTTCGGCAGCTCGGTACCGTTGATCCATTCGGTGTAGGTACTGCTGGCGGCCGCGGTCGCGGCCATCACCAGGGTGGCACTGAGAGCAATCGCGATCGAAAGCGCGGGTCGTTTCATGTTTCCCTCACACTCCCTTGAGTTGATTGAGAGCCTCTTCGAGGATGTCGAGCCCGCGATCGAGTTCTTGCTCACTGACCGTCAGCGGAAACAACAAGCGGATGACATTGTCGTAAAGGCCGGCCTTTAGCAGGACGAGACCGTGCGCGTGGCAGTAGCGCAGGACATCGTTGGTCAGCGTCCCGGCCGGTTCGCGTGTTGCGCGGTCCGTCACCAGCTCCATCGCGACCATGGCACCGAGCCCACGGACATCACCGACCTGCGGATGACGATCCTTCCACACGCGCATCCGCGCCAGCGCCCGATCGCCGAGCCGCTTGGCGCGTTCGGGAAGTTTCTCCTCGACCAGCACGTCGATGACGGCCAGAGCCGCGGCGCACGCGACTGGATTGCCGCCAAACGTCCCACCCAGCCCACCCGGGTTGGTGGCATCCATGAGTTCACTCCGCCCGACGACGGCGCCAAGCGGCAGCCCTCCGCCCAGTGACTTGGCGAGAACGATCACATCCGGCTCGATGCCGGAATGCTCGACCGCGAACATCCTTCCGGTGCGACCGAAGGCGGTCTGGACCTCGTCGGCGATCAACGGGATCTGGTACTCGCTGCAAAGCTTGCGAAGGCCGGGCAGGAAATCCGGCGGCGGCACCACGAAGCCCCCCTCACCCTGCACCGGCTCGACGAGGATGCCGGCGACGCGATCGGCACTCACCGTCGTCTTGAACAGCTGGCGCACGGCCTCGACGCAGGCGCCGCCCAGGCTTTCGGCTGCCATGCCGGCCGGACGCCGGTACTCGTAGGGGTAGGGCACCTGGTGCACCTCCGGCGCGTAAGGGCCGAAATTCTGCTTGTAGGGCGCCACCTTTCCCGTAAGCGTCATCGACATCAGGGTGCGGCCGTGGAAGGAGTTGTGAAAGCTGATGACGGCCGGACGGCCGGTCGCCTGGCGCACCACCTTGACGGCGTTCTCTACGGCCTCCGCGCCGCTGTTGACCAGCAGAGCCTTCTTGGGAAAGGTGCCGGGTGTGATTTCACACAGCCGACGAGCGAGGCGCACATAAACTTCGGGCATCATCACCGGCCCACCTGAATGGACGAGTCGCTCCGCTTGATCGCGTATGGCCTTGACGACTCGAGCGTGGCTGTGGCCGACGTTCATCACGCTGATGCCGGCGGCGAAGTCGATATACGGGTTCCCGTCGACGTCCGTGACCGTGGCCCCGAAGCCGGAGGCGGCGAAGACCTGCATCGCGGACGACATGCCACGAGGCAAGTAGCGATCCCGCTCTTTCTGAAGCTCGCGCGAGCGTGGCCCTGGCCACTCCGCCATCGGGGACATCCTAAGATCTCGCGCCGGCTCGGCCCAACCCGGAGACCTCAGTCGGCACGCGGATCAGGCATGCCCGAGGGGCGGATGCGGCCTGAGGCCCCCAAGCTACCCTTGGCTGCCCAAAAACCAATTCAATTCGTCCCACCACCATTTGTGGACGTAGCTGTCTCCGCTGACGACGAAGTCTTCGATCAAGTCAAACGTTTCTGGCAACTCGTCGGCTCTGGCGCACCCAGACACCTGATCTCGCCGGATGGCTCCGTCTGCTATCACGACGGCGGAGAGCCGTCGACGGTCACCTCGATCAGCGGGCTGTACTGGACCATGGTGTCAACGTCGGTCCGCTTCCAATTTCGCGCGACGTGCTCGAGGACCTGCCGGCGCTCCGTCGGATCGGTAATCTCGCGCGCCGTCGCGGGTAGATCTGCCCGCGCGCCACGTTTAACATGGAGGGTGAATTTCGGATTCGCGTCCAGGTTGGCCAGCCAACTGCGGCGCCTTCGGGATGGCTGCCCGCTGATGTAGAGCCGGCCGCCGATGTTGTGCATCACGATCTCGATCCGGCGCTCCTCCCCGCTCTTCCGCCCGGTAGTCGAGATGTCGACGACCGTCACCGGCCGGGAGAGCGCGTCGCGGACCTTGTCATCGAGTGGTTGACGTGCTGCCATTCAGCTCTTTATACGGCTACGGAGCCCCCGGGTGCTCTCCCGCATCTTCAAGTAGCCGGCCCCGCGTCATGGCGCTGTCGTAGTCCGGGAAGTATCGGCTGATGACCGAGAGCTTGAACTCCCGGAGAATCGACTCCTTGGGTTCGCGGTCGAGGAGGAATCGGAAACTCTCCTCGACCAACTCCTCTGCCGAGTGTCCCTTCCCCCACCGCTCAAGATCGGCCTTCGAGACCTCGACCGTATGGTGGGTGGTGGAACCGTCGTCAACCACGTCGACCTTGCACTGGTGCCCGTCGGGCGCCGGCGTGCAGCGGACGTCGATATGCATGACGGAAGCTTAGACAGGCGGCTTGACTCAACCCGCGGCTAAACTCGACGCTATGGCAATCCGATTTGGCGTTTTCGTTCCGCAGGGCTGGCGCAAGGACCTGGCGAAGATCGAAGATCCCGTCGAAAAATACGAGGCGATGACACGCGTCGCCCAGGCGGCGGACAAGGGCCGCTGGGATTCGATCTGGGTCTACGACCACTTCCACACGGTGCCGACGCCACAGCTGGAGGCCACCTTCGAATGCTGGACGATCACCTCAACGCTGGTGGGGGACACCAAGCGGGTGCGCGTCGGCCAGATGGTCGGCTGCAACGGCTATCGCAACCCGGCGCTCTACGCCAAGATCGCGTCCACGGTGGACGTCGCCAGCCACGGGCGTCTGAATGCCGGGATCGGCGCCGGCTGGTACGAGCAGGAATGGCGCGCCTACGGCTACGGTTTTCCGGAGCTGAAAGAGCGGATGGGAATGCTCAAGGAGGCCTGCGAGATCATCCACCGGATGCGGACCGAGGACCACCCCACCTTCAAGGGCAAGTACTACTCGATTGACCGCCCCATCAACGAGCCGAAAGGCGTTCAGAAGCCGCACCCACCACTCTGGATCGGAGGCTCAGGCGAGCGTGTCACCCTCAAGCTGGTCGCGCAGTTCGGGGATGCTTGCAACATCGAACCCACCCCGGACGTCGCCCGGCACAAGCTCGAGGTGCTCCGCGGCCACTGCGAGGCGGTTGGCCGCAACTACAACGAAATCACCAAGTCGGTGACGGTCGAGGTGTTCCCCATCGGCAGAGGCGAGGACCCGGAGCGGGCGACGGCCCGAGCCCGCGGATATGAATCCTTCCGCGAGGGGACGCTGGTGGCTGACGCCGGCACGGTGGCGGCGCACCTGGAGACCTTGATCGAGGCCGGGATCGACTATTTCATCATCTATATCCCGGGCGTCGCCTACGACCAGGAGCCGCTGCACCGCTTTGAAAGTGAAGTCATTCCGCTGCTCGCCGCGTCGGCCCCGGTACACTCGACCACGGGATGACGATCAGCGAGCCGACCGTCTACATCGACTTTCTCTGCCCCTGGGCCTACCGGGGAGCCATGTGGCTGGCCGAGGTTGAGAAGGCAGGCCGGATCCGGCCCCAGTTTCGGTTCTTCTCGCTCAGCCAGAACCACCAGGCGCACGAGGGATCACCCAGCCCGCCCGTCTGGGAGCGCGACCCGAAGGCGCAAGGGTTAGCGGCGTTCCTGGCAGCGACCGCCGCCCGCGCTCAGGGCGTACAGGCTGGAGATCGCTTCCGGCTGGCTCTGCAGCGCGCCCGCCACGAAGACCACCTACCCGTTGATCAGCACGCGACCCACCGGGCAGCGGCCGAGCGCGCCGGGCTGGACGTCGCCCGCTGGGAGACCGACCTCAAAGCGACGGATTTCACGACGCTGGCCCGGGAGCACGAGGAGGCGGTCCGTCGCGGAGTGTTTGGCGTGCCGACCCTGGTCTGGCCCGAGGGCCGCAGCTACTACCTGAAGATTACGGACCTCATTCCGCCGGACCGCGCGGTCCCGCTTTACGATGCGATCGAAACGGTCCACCGCTTTGGCGAAGTGATCGAGATCAAGACGCCCGAGTCGGAAGGGACGCTCGCCGCATAGCCCACAACTGGCAAGATCCCGCGTTCGCTGAAGCCTGGGACGCCCGCCACCTCGCCGGTAACCCAGCTCGCGCCGAGCACCTGTCGCTCTTGCTGGCGATCGTCAGGCAGGTCACGGGCGGCTGGATCCTCGATCTCGGCTGTGGATCAGGCCTCGTCGCCCAGATGGTGCTCGACAAGTCGGCCAACGCACGGATCTTTGGTCTCGACTCGTCGACAGCCATGCTTCGTATCGCCGCAGTCCGCCTCGCGCGCTACGGCGAGCGGGTCAAACTGGCCGAGGGCGACCTGACATCACTGGGTCGCATCGATGCGCCCGCGGAGTGCTCGGCTGTAATGGCCGTGCAGTCGCTGCATCACCTCGCGGAGGCGAAGTATCGCACCGCGGTTCGTTGGACGTTCGACCACCTGGCGCCAGGCGGATGGTTCTTCATCATCGATCGGCTGGCCGTTCCCGCGGAGACGGTGTATTCCGCCTTCTATGAACTTCGCGAGCGTCAGGGCCAGAGCCCGAACCCACCGGATTGGTCGGGCTACCTGGAGTGGCTCGAGGCCAACGGCGACCGCCCGCTGCCGGTACAGAGCATCCTGCGTCTCCTCGAGGAGGCTGGATTTCAGGCGGCCGCGCTCGACGTGCGCGGCGACCGCGGCATGCTGCTCGGCCGGCGCCCGGCTTAGTCGACCTCGAACATGACGTCGTCGACGTAGCAATACATCCAGCTCTCGCCCGGCTCGAGCGACCTGACGATCGGATGGCCGGTGGCGTGGAAGTGCTTGGTCGCGTGCTTATT
>Ga0070698_100006999_pt1 | contig 12213 bp, 12 predicted proteins | sample KBSK1502metaG_FD_65477 | JGI IMG/M metagenome (GOLD analysis project Ga0070698, IMG submission 65477) | Corn, switchgrass and miscanthus rhizosphere microbial communities from Kellogg Biological Station, Michigan, USA - KBS K1-50-2 metaG | ecosystem: Host-associated > Plants > Roots >...
CAGGACCTCAAGGTCTCCAGCTTCGAGAAGCAGACCGACGCGAACACCGCGTTACAATCCGGGCGCGCAGACATCGGCTTTCTCGACTCTCAGATCGCCGCCTACCAGGTGAAGGCGACCGCTGGCAAGGTGAAGACCACCGGCCAGGGTTGCAGCGTGGCTCCCTATGGCATCGCACTCGCCAAAGGCAGTCCGCTCGAGAAGCCGATCATGGACGCGGTCAAATACCTGATCGACAACGGCTATTACAAGACGATCCTTCAGAACTGGAGCGTTGCGGATGGCGCCATTCCGAGCTCGGACGTCAAGATCAATGACAACACCTCGATTGGACCGACCTGCGTGCCGTAGTAAAGGAACAGGCGCGAACCCGTGTGGCTGATGCAGTAGCGCAACGGCCGGCCGCGATCGAAGCGGTCCCGGTCAGGCACCCGGGGCGCTGGGTGGCGGCGATTGTCGTGCTAGCAATCGCCGCCTACATCCTGTACACCATCGGGACAGCGATCGGAAACGATAAGACCGCACTGGGGCCGCATACCGGCTGGCTCGTCGTCGAGAAGTATCTCTTTACCGGGCTGATCTTTCAAGGGATTCTCGTCACCCTCCAGTTGACGGTGCTTGCCATGGTGGTTGGCATCGTGCTGGGCGTGATCCTTGCGGTGATGCGTCTGTCACCGAATCCGGTGATGTCCTGGGTGAGCTGGTTGTACATCTGGTTTTTCCGTGGCACGCCGGTCCTGGTGCAGATCTTCTTCTGGTTCAACCTGAATCTCGTGCTCAAGAGTATCGACATCGGCATCCCATTCACCCCGCTCTGGCTTCACGCCGACACGAATACCTTGATCCCGCCATTTATGGCGGCCCTCCTCGGCCTGGGTTTGAACGAGGCCGCTTACATGGCCGAAATCGTCCGTGCCGGCATCATCTCGGTCGAGCATGGCCAGACGGAGGCCGCCCAAGCCCTCGGGATGAACCGAGGCCTCGTCATGCGACGCATCGTGTTGCCCCAGGCTATGCGCGTCATCATTCCGCCAACCGGAAACGAGACCATCTCGATGTTGAAGACCACGTCCCTGGCATTCGGTGCCTCTGTCACTGAACTCTTCACTCGCCAGCAGCAGATTGCGACCGCGACCTACGATGTGCTCGAACTGCTGATCGTAGCTAGCATCTGGTACCTGGTCATGACGTCGATCCTTACCGTCGGCCAGTACTACATCGAGCGACACTTCGGCCGCGGTACACAGCGCGGGCTCCCGCTGACCCCAATTCAGCGTCTCCGCCGCACGCTCTTCACCTTCCATGCTCCGCCGCCCATGCCGGTGGAGGCGCCGTTATCCTTGGCGAGCGAGCACCGCTGAATGAGCGACACCCCGATGGTCAAAGCGGAAGCCGTCCACAAGAGCTTCGGCCGCCTCGAGGTGCTCCGCGGCATCGACCTCGAGGTCTCTCCTGGGGAGGTGATGTGCATGATCGGCCCCTCCGGCTCGGGCAAGAGCACGTTCCTCCGCTGCATCAATCACCTGGAGAAGATCGACTGCGGCCGGCTGTCCGTCGACGGCGAACTGGTCGGCTACCGTGAGGGGGGCGACAAGCTCTACGAGCTACGTGACAGGGAGGTCTGCCGCAAGCGCTCCGAGATCGGCATGGTGTTCCAGCGCTTCAACCTGTTCCCCCACATGACGGCCCTGGAAAACGTGATCGAAGCGCCGATGCGGGTGAAGAAGGAGAGCCGCGCGGTCGCCGTCGAGCGGGCGCGCAAACTGCTCGAGCGGGTTGGCCTGGCGGACAAAGTCGACGTCTATCCCAACCAGCTTTCCGGCGGCCAGCAGCAGCGGGTGGCGATCGCGCGCGCACTGGCAATGGAGCCGAAGCTGATGCTCTTCGACGAACCCACCTCAGCGCTGGACCCGGAGCTGGTCGGCGACGTGCTCGACGTCATGCGTGGCCTTGCCGAAGACGGCATGACGATGGTGGTCGTAACCCACGAGATGGGCTTCGCCCGTGAAGCGGGCGACAGCTTGGTCTTCATGGACGGCGGGGTCATTGTCGAGAGCGGCAAGCCCCGCGACGTCCTTGCGAACCCGCAGCAGGAGCGCACCCGCTCGTTTCTCTCGAAGGTGCTGTAACCCCCAACCTGACCCTCCCCTAGAGCGGAGGGGGAGGGAAAGTCCGCGTCCACGGAGGGGGAGGGAAATGGCCGTGCTACCGGCGGCGCTTCAGGTCTTTGAGAATCTCGCGCGAGGCGTTGCGGCCGTTGATGCCGCTGATCCCGCCGCCAGGGTGGGTACCGGAGCCACACAGATAGAGACGCCGGATGGGTGTGCGGTAGTCGGCGTAGCCGGCGACCGGCCGCCAGGCAAAGAGTTGGTCCAGCGTGAGGTCGCCGTGCATGATGTTGCCGCCCACCAGGCCGTACTCCTGTTCCATGTCATAGGGCCCGATCACCTGTCGATGCTCGATCGCGCCCGGTAGATTGGCCGCGAAGCGCTCATAGCCCGCGACCACTCGGTCGGCGTAGGCCTCCAACTCCGGACGGTGCGGTGCCTGCGACCAGCTTGCCGGGACATACTGCGTGAAGCAGCTCATGATGTGTTTGCCGGCAGGCGCCAGCGAATCGTCGACGATGGTTGGCAGCACGCCGTCGGAATACGGTTCGGCCGACGGCCGGCCGTACTTCGCGTCATCGAAGGCGCGCTCCAGGTACTCCATCGAGTCGCAGAGCTGAATGAACGACCGCGCCGCCGTCATCGAGTCCTCGGGCGCAAGGCCGACGAATTGGGGCAGCTCGCCCAGCGCCAGGTTGACCTTCACCGTCCCGGAGCGCGTCTTGTACCGGTCGATGGCACGCACAAAATCCGGCGGCAGCTCCTTGGTTTCAACCAGCTCGCAAAAGGTGATCTTGGGATGGGCGTTGGATATGACCGCCTTCGCTCGCAGCTCGGTTCCGTCGGTGAGCGCCACGCCGACCGCGCGGCCGCCCTCGACGAGGATGCGTCCGACCCCGGCGCTGGTGCGGATGTCGGCGCCGTGCTCTTTCGCGTCCGCGGCGATCGCCTGCGAGACAGCGCCCATGCCGCCACGCACGAAGGCCCACTCCGCCATCTGGCCATCGACCTCGCCGAGGTAGTGGTGCAGCAGTACGTACGCGGTTCCGGGCGTGTAGGGCCCGCCGTACGTGCCGATCGCGCCGGAGACGCAACGAGCCGCCTTCACCTGGGGCGACTCGAACCACTCGTCGAGCAGCTCGGCGACGGACAGTGTCATGACTTTGACGAAGTCGCCGGTGCTCTTCACGTCAAGGCCTTTCAGCTTCCAGGCAAAGCGGGCAAGCTCCAGCAGATCAGCCGGTGACTTCGCCCCAAGCGCCGGCGGGGTCACCAGGAGTAGCGGGCGGACAAGCTGGGCGATCTTCGCCAGGTAGGCGCTGAACGCCGGCCAGGTCTCCGCGTCCTTCTTCGAGAACTTGCTGATCTCGGCCCTCGCTTGCCCTGCGTCCTTCGTCAGGAGGAGGTGAGATCCGTCGGGGAAGGGCACGTAGTAGTCGGCCGCCAGCGGGTAGAGCTTGAGGCCGTGCCGGTGCAGCTCGAGCTCGCGGATGACCTCCAGCGGCATCAGCGAGAGCACATAGGACAGGGTGGACACGGTGTAGCCGGGCCACGGGTGCTCGCTGACGGCGGCGCCGCCGAGGACGCCGCGGCGCTCGAGGACGAGCGTGGTCAGGCCCGCCCGGCCCAGATACGCGGCGGTCGCCAGCCCGTTGTGGCCGCCGCCGACGATGATCGCGTCGTACTCCGCCGGCACGCGGGCGAGTATACGGGGACCGCGGCCTTGAGTCGGCCCGCCGCCGCACCTTACTTATAATGACCACACGATGGCGGTCAAGATTCGTGTGCCCGGCGCGCTGCGCCAGCTGACGCGCGGCGCGGCCATCGTCGAGGTCGATGCCGGCGACGTGTCGCAGGCGTTGGACGAACTGAATCAGAAGTTCCCGGGCTTCAAGGAACGGCTCTACGACGACAAAGGGGAGCTGCGCCAGTTCATCAATATCTACCGGAACGACGAAGACATCCGCTTCGGCTCCGGGCTCAAGACGCCGCTGAAGGACAGCGACGACCTTTCCATCGTCCCGGCCGTCGCCGGAGGCTGACCGCCGCCAATGGCGCGGACGACGGTGCGCCTCACGTTCCGCGGCGACACTCGAAATGACCCGATCATCTACCGGCTCGGCCAGGAGTTCAAAGTGGTGACCAACATTCGGCGCGCCGACGTCGGCAATGACACCGGCTGGGTCGAGCTCGACCTGGACGGCGAGACCGCCGAGGTCGACCGGGCGCTCGAGTACTGCCGCAGCCGCGGCATCGGGGTCGACAAGCTGGAGCTTCAGTGAAGGTCGCCGTCGCGATGAGCGGCGGCGTCGACTCGTCGGTCGCCGCCGCGGTGATGCGAGACGAGGGCCATGACGTCTTCGGCGTGACGCTGCAGCTCTGGCCCAAGGAGATGGCGATCCGCGACTTTGACAAGCATCACGGCTGCTGCTCGCTGGACGCCGTGGAAGACGCCCGCCGCGTCGCCAACCGGCTCGGCATTCCCTATTACGTGCTCAACTTCGAAGCCGACTTTCGGTCGTCGGTGATCGACCCGTTTACGGAGGCGTATCTCGAGGGGCGCACGCCGAATCCCTGCATCCGCTGCAACGAGACGATCAAGTTCGGGCTGCTGCTCCGCAAGGCGCTCGCGCTGGGCGCCGACCGGCTGGCCACCGGCCACTACGCGCGCATCGACCGCGGCCCCGACGGCTTTCGGCTCCGCCGCGCCGTCGATGAGCGGAAGGACCAGTCCTACGTGCTCTACCAGCTCGGCCAGGAGGAGTTGGGGCTCTTACGCTTTCCGGTGGGCGACTGGGCCAAGGCTGAGGTCCGCGAGAAGGCCGGGGCGCTCGGACTGGTCACCGCGTTGAAGCCGGAGAGCCAGGAGATCTGCTTCGTGGCCGATGGCAGCTACCGGACCCTGCTGAAGGACCGCTTCCGCGAGCGGGTCCAGCCGGGGCCCATCATCGATCAGAGCGGAGCCGTCGTCGGCGAACACGATGGGATCGCGATGTACACCGTTGGGCAACGTTCGGGCCTGCGGCTGCAGGCCGGCGGGCCGGCGTCGCCACCCCGGTACGTCAGCACCATCGACGCTGCCAGCAACACGGTCACGATTGGCGGTCCCGAACAGCTGCTGCGGTCGCGCTGCCGCCTCGAGGACGTCCGCTACGTCGCCGGATGCGTCCCGCCCGCGCCTTTCCGAGCGAGCGTGAAAGTCCGCTCGCATGCCCCGTTTGCCGGCGCTCTGGTGACGCCACTCGGCGAGCAGGCACGCATCGATTTCGATGACCCGCAGCGGGCGCTGGCCCCCGGTCAGGCAGCCGTCTTCTACGACGGCGACCGCGTGATCGGTGGAGGGCCGATTGCTGCGGGCGACGTGTGACCCGGCTCGACGCTGCTGCCGCGCACCCATTGCTCCCAACCTTCGCGTTGATCGGCCTGGTGTACCTGACCTGTCTCTTGAGCGTGCTCGCGGCGAAGCTGGCCTGGCGCGGCCGACCGTCCTACTGGCTCGCCGTGTTGGGGGCGTTTTTCTTCCTCATTGGGGTGCTCTGGGGCCGTGGCTACCTCTCCGGTGCTGCGACGTTCACGTTCGGGGCCGCCGGGATCGTGCTGGCCGTCTTCGGCGTGGCGCTGGACCTGATCTTTGGTCAGCCGCCCGGCCCGGCCGGCGCCGAATAGGATAGGGGCCGTGGCCGCAGACCCGGATAAGTACATGATGGCGCCGATCATTCGGCGGCAGGATTACTCACCGACGCTGTGGTCGGTCTGGATGAAGCCGCCCGAGCCGCTCACCTTCAAAGCGGGCCAGTACGTTGCCTTCGGCGTCGACAACCATGACAAGGTGCTGGAACGTGCCTTCTCCATCGTCTCCAGCCCGTACGAGCCCGAGCTCGAATTCTTCATCGAGAAAGTACCCGAAGGCGCGCTGTCGCCCAAGCTGTACGAGTTGCACGCCGGCGACGCCGTCTTCATGCGCAAGAAGGCGAAGGGCATCTTCAACATCGATCACAAGTCGGGGCACAGTCGGCATTTCCTGGTCTCGACGGTGACCGGGATCGCGCCCTACATCAGCATGGTCCGCACGCTGGCGCGGGACCTGAAGGAAGGCCGCCTGACGCAGCCGTTTCGTCTCGTCATCCTCCAGGGGGTGTCCAAGTCGAACGAGTTCGGTTACGACAAAGAGCTGTACAAGGCGGCCAACGAGTTCCCCTGGCTCACCTACATCCCGACCATCAGCCGGCACTGGGAGGATCCGGAATGGACCGGGGAGCGGGGGAGGGTGGACGACCTGGTGCGCAAATACGCCGACAGCCTGGAGCTGACACCCAAGGACACGACGGTGTACCTGTGCGGCAATCCCGGGATGATCGTCAACGTCCGAGACATCATGCGGCGGTGCGGCTTCGAGCATGCGTCGATCAAGGAAGAGACCTACTGGGCACCCGGCGAGGGCGAGGTCGAATACTGAGCCGATACAATCTGTGCCCGTGCTGTTGATCGGCGCCCTGCCGCAGCCCATCACCTCGGCGCCGCTCGTGATCCTGATCTACGCGGTCCTGGTCCTGATGGTGGCCAGCGCCCTGGCGAGCGTGCTGCTTCGGAACATGCTGTATGCGATCGGCGCGTTCGCCGCGACCATGGTGCTCGTCGCGCTGCTCTACCTAACGATTGCCCCGTTCCTGCTATTCGCGGTCCAGCTGCTGGTCTTCACGACGGTGAGCGCGGCGTTGCTTGTCGGTCTTCTGCGGCAAACCGCCGGGCTGGATACGACGCAGGAGCCCTTCAGCCGTGAATGGATCATCGGTGCGGCCGTGGCCGCGGCCCTGCTGGCATTGCTGGTCCTGGTCGTTGCGACGACCTCGTGGCCGATTCGCCTGACCGCGAACGCGGGGCCCGGATTCGGCGCGACGCTGACCAATTCGTACATCGTGGGCCTGGCAGTCCTGGTCGTGATCGTCGCCTCGGCCGCGCTGGGCAGCGGGCTGCTGCTGGCCGCCCCCACCCTGCCCTCTCCCAGAGGGGGTAGGTCTACGTCGCCCTCGCCTAGAGGGGGAGGGTCTGCGTCGCCCTCAACCAGGCCGAGGGGACCACGGCGATGAACGCCGGGCTCAACCTGGTCCTGGCTGCCTCGGCGGCGCTCTTTGCCGTCGGCGCCTTCGCGCTCGTTGCCAGGCGCAGCGCGGTGCTGATGCTGATCGGCACCCAGTTCATGTTCATGGCCGGATGCATCGCGTTTGTCGCGTTCGCGCGCTTCGGCCTGGGTGCGGTGAACGCGACGTCCGGCGCGGCGGTCGCGATCTTTGCCGGCGCTACAGCCGTGGCGGAGCTGGCGGTCGGCCTCGCGCTGGCGGCGCTGATCTTCCGTCAACACCGGAGCCTGGCCGTCGACGCGGATCGCGGGTAAGGTCGCGAAGCGTGACGCTCACCCTGCTTGCGGCGGCGCCCAAAGGGCCGCTCGATGCCTGGAGCCCAACGCTGCTGGCCCAGTTCGCCCTGCTGCTGCCGCTGATCGCGCTGCTCATCATTCTGGCGTTCACCATCGACTCGCGGCGGGTGAGTGCGGCGATCTCGATCATCTTCACGCTGGCCTCGGTGATCTGCGCGCTGCTCGTGGTCGCAATCGAGGCCGCCCACCCCCTCCACCTCGAGCGGCCGGCCACCTACCTCCAGTTCTTTACCGGTCAGTCCGGTGGCCCGTCCGAGTTCATTCTGCAGTGGGGCGTCCTGGCGGATCCGCTGGCCGCCACGGTGGGGTTGGCGGTCGTCCTGGTGAGCCTGCTCGTCCAGGTCTATGCCCTCTCCTTCATGCGCCGGGAGGATGGCGTGATCCGCTTCTTCGGCGTCCTCCTCTTCGCCACCTTCGCGATGCTGGGCGTGACCCTGTCGGTCAGCTACTTCGAAATGCTGCTGTTCTTCGGGATGGTCACGCTCTCGACCTACCTGATGATCGGCCACTGGTGGCAGCGGGAGCAAGCGGCGGCCGCTGCCACACGCGCCTTCATCATCTCGCTCGTCGGGGACCTCGCGCTGCTGGTGGGCGTCGCCTACATCTACTTTCGCTTCAACGAGCTCAACTTTCAAACGCTGGCCGGCCAGTACGCCGGCGGCCGGGTCAGCTCCAACGGACTCTTCATCATGGCGATCCTCGTGTTCATCGCCGCAGCGGCAAAATCGGCGTTGTTCCCGCTGCACGTGTGGCTGCCGGGGAGCGCCCAGGCACCGGCGCCGGCCGCGGCGCTGATCCACTCGGCCGGCAGCGCCGTGTGTGGCGTTTACCTCATCGCCCGCACCTACGGACTGTTCCACGTCAGCCCTCGGGGCCTGGCACTGCTCGCCATCGCAGGCGGGCTCTCGGCCGTGCTCGGCGTGCTCTGGGCGCTCTTCCAGGACAACCTGAAACGCGCGATCGCCTACACCACCATGGGCGAACTCGGCCTCATGGTGCTGGCGCTCGGCATCGGCGCGTATGGCGCCGGCGTCTTCGAGCTCTTCACCCACGCCTGGCCGAAGGCGCTCCTCTTCCTCGTGGCGGGTGTCATCATCCGCGAGCTTCGCACCGAGCGGCTCTCGGAGATGGGCGGGTTGTGGCGGCGGATGCGCTTCACCAGGTGGCTGATGCTGATCGCGGTTGCCGCCGCGGCGGGCATCCCCCCGTTCAGCACCTTCTGGAGCAAGGACACCATCATGTCCAAGGCGCTCGCGCTCGACAGCCCACTCGCGATCGCGGTGATCGCGGCGGTGACCTTCCTTGGCGCGATGGCGCTGGCGCGGATCTTCGCGCTCGCGTTCACCGGTGAGACGGCCCGCCGTCGTCGCTTCGAGCCGGAGCGGATTCGTGACGCGGGCGGCCGCATCGCGTTTGCCATGTCGTTGCTGGCGATCGTCAGCGTGGTCGCCGGGATCCGCGCCTTCGGCTCGCGAATCGACCCGATCGCCTTCATCACCTTTCCGGGCGTGCCGCTGCCCAACTCGCACTTCATGGCGGCCGCCGTGATGGCCGCCACTGCCGTCCTCGGCGTCGGGGTGGGCTGGGTGGTGTACGCGCGCCGCCTGCCCGTGCCGGCCGCCCTCCGACCTGTTCGCCACGCGATGGGGGAGGGGCTTTTCGTCGATCGGGCCTACCGGCTCGGCACCGTCGCCGTCCTCCTTCCCGTCAGCCGCGCCATGGGATGGGTCGAGACGCGCGTCGTCGATGGGGCGACGGACCTGATCGCGGAGAGCGTCGCCTTCGCCGGACAGCCGCGCAGCTGGCTGGCGCAGGTGCGGGCCCGCCGGCTGCTGATCGGCCTGTTCGCCGGTGTCGTCGCGCTGGGGGCGATCACCGTCGTTCTCGCCGGCCGGATCATTGGGAAGGCGGGATGACGCTGCTCGAGGCATTCCCGACGACGACGACCGCCCCCGTCCCGCTCCCCACGTTGCTCCTCAGCGCCATGGTCTGGGTCCCGGCGCTCGCCGCCCTCGCCTTGCTCTTTTTCCCGTCGCGGACCGAGGCGCAGCGCCAGCGGATCCGATCGTTTACGATCGCCGCCACCGCGCTTGTCCTCGCCTTCGGCGTGTTCATGTGGTACGGCTTCCGAGACCAGAGCGGGACCTACGCCTACGAGGAGACTCGCCAGTGGCTGCCGGCCGTCGGCTCCAGCTATCACCTTGGCGTCGACGGCATCAGCATGCCGCTCATGCTGCTGAGCGCGTTCCTGTTCCTCTTCGCCGTCCTCTCGTCGAGCCGTGCGCGCGAGCAGACAAAGGAGTACCTCATCCTGCTGCTGGTGCTCGAGACCGGCGTCAACGGTGTCTTCGCCTCGCTCGACTACCTCCTCTTCTTCCTCTTCTGGCAGATGCAGGCGGTCCCCATGTTTTTGCTGATCGCCCGCTTCGGCGGCCAGCGCCGGCTCCCTGCCGCCTGGAAATTCCTGGCGGTCGATATCGCGGGAAGCGCGTTCCTGCTGCTGGCGATCCTCATCCTTTATTTCAAGGCACCGGTACGGACCTTCGATATCGTGGCACTGCACGACGTGGTGCTGCCGGCCGCGCTGGCGACGCTGATCGCATGGCTCTTCTTCATCGCCTTCGCGGTCAAACTGCCCGTCTTCCCGTTCCACACCTGGTTCATCGACTCGCAGGCGGAGGCGCCGGCGCCGGTCGCCCTGATCCTGGGCGGGCTGCTCGTCAAGCTTGGCGGGTACGGGATCATCCGCGTCGACGTTGGTGAGTTTCAGGACTCGTTCCACAAGTTCGCCGGCGCGGTTGTCGTGATCGCCCTGGTGACGGTGCTCTGGAGCGCGATCGCGGTGCTGGCCCAGGACGACGTGCGGCGCCTGGTCGGCTACGTCGTGATGAGCCATATGGGCCTCGTCCTGCTGGCGGCCGCCTCCGCCGCGCTGGTCGCCCTCAACGGCGCCATCGTGCTGATGGTCGCCGACGGCCTGACCGCCGCGCTGCTCGTGCTGCTGGCGGCGGCCATCGTCGAGCGCACTGGCACGAGCTCCATCGGTGCCATGGGCGGGATGGCCGGGCGCATGGGAAAGGGTGCTGTCCTCTGGACCTTCGCGGCGCTGGCCGCCATCGGGTTCCCGGGCCTCGCCGGCTTCGTCGGCCAGCTCATGATCGTGGTCGGGGCTTATCCGAGCCACCGCATCGCCACGCCGCTGGCTCTGCTGGGCGTGCTGGTCGTGGCCGGTGCCATGGTTCTGACCGTCCAAAGGATCTTCTTCGGTGCCATGCCGGAGCGGCATGGACGGATCCGCGACCTGGGGACGCTCGAGCTGGCCAACACGATCGGGCTGCTGTCGCTGATCATCTTGCTCGGCGTGCTGCCCGCGATCTTGATGGAGGGCATCAACTTCTCCGTGATCAGCCTGCTCTCGCGAGGCGCTGGATGAGAACCCTCGGCAACCTGCTCGCCTTCTCGCCGGAACTGTGGCTGCTGGTGGGAGCGATCGTAATCTTCCTGATCGCGAGGCTGCGGCCCGGCACCTCGACGACGACGGTCGCGCTGGTCACGCTGGTCGCGGCGTTCCTGGCGCTGGCGACGCAATTCAAGCAGACGATCATCATCCTGGACGGCGCCTTTAAGCTCGACGGCTTTGCGATCGTCATCGATGTCGTGGTGCTGGCGGCGGCTGTCCTCACCCTGCTCGCCAGCCGGGCCGACATCCTTCCGGGCGATGGTGAGGCCGGCGCTCTTCCGGGCTTCTTCCTGCTGGCCACGCTGGGCGCGATGCTCGCCGCCTCCGCTGCCGAGATGGTGTCGCTCTTCCTGGCCCTGGAGCTGCTCGCCATCAACCTCTATGTGTTGAGCGTGCTGGCGCGGCGGGGCCTCGCGCCCGCCACCGCCGGCCTGGGTTACCTCGTGGCCGGCGCGGCGAGCTCGGCGCTGCTGCTCTATGGCCTCGCGCTCGTCTTCGGCCTGACCGGGGAGACTCAGCTGGCGGGGGCGGGCCGGGCGATGGCCGCCCTGGGACCAAACCAGCCGGCCGTGCTGCTGGCGCTGAGCCTGGTCCTGGGCGGCCTGGCGCTGCGCATGGGCCTGCTGCCGGTGCGTTGGTGGCCACGAGGGTTCGAGTCCGGCGTGCCGTTGCGCGTCATCATGTTCGTGCAATCGGCCGGCGTCGTCGTCGCCTTCGCGGTCTTCGGCCGGCTGGCGGCATCGACGTTTGCGAGCAGCAGGATTCCCTACGCGGCGGTGATCGCCGGGGTGGCCGCGGTGGCGATGACCGGAGGCAACCTGCTGGCCCTGATGCAGGCCAGCGTCCGGCGTCTGCTCGTCTATTCCACGATTGCCCAGGGCGGCTTTGCCCTGGCCGCGTTCACCGATCTGAAAGGCGCCGGGCTGAGCGCACTTCTCGTCTTCCTGGTGACGCTGGCCCTCGGCAACATCGGCGCCTTTGCCGCCGTCATCGCCTACGCGCGCTCGGTGCACAGCGATGCGATCGGGGACCTGGCCGGCATGTCGCGCTCGGCGCCGGGCCTGGCCTTCGCGCTCGCGGTCGCGCTGGTCTCGGTGATCGGCCTGCCACCGGTCGCCGGGTTCTTCGGCAAGCTCCTCGTCCTGCAGGCCGTGGTCAACGGTGGCTACGCCTGGCTGGCAGTGGTGGCGGTCGCCAACATCGTGTTCTCG
>Ga0070698_100007000_pt1 | contig 12212 bp, 3 predicted proteins | sample KBSK1502metaG_FD_65477 | JGI IMG/M metagenome (GOLD analysis project Ga0070698, IMG submission 65477) | Corn, switchgrass and miscanthus rhizosphere microbial communities from Kellogg Biological Station, Michigan, USA - KBS K1-50-2 metaG | ecosystem: Host-associated > Plants > Roots >...
TGAACCGCCACACTCGTGCCGCTCACGACGATCACTCACCACGGTCGAGCGACACTCCTCAACCACGCACTGAGCCCACGCCGATAACTCAGGTTGGCTCGGCTGGTTCGGTGCTGGATCGGGAGGCCTATGTTGGGTGCTGACCGATCCCAGAGCCCGGCGTGGCAGGCGACACGCGCTGGTGGGGGCGTTGGCGATCGCGGCGGTAGTGTGTTCGGGTGCGCGCAGCTACACCGCGGTCGCCGAGTTCGCCCGCGAGCTTGAAGCGGCGACGCTGGCGCGGCTGGGGTGCTGGCGGCGGCCGTACTCGGACTGTTATGTGGCTCCCACTCAGGCACGAAGCGGTACGCCCTCGTGTTTCGCGGTTATGCGGCGGAGCCGAGCTGGGTGAGCAGGGCGTCTGGGAATAGGTCGTGGGTGTGCTGGTCGGGATGACCATCGTGATATTGGGCGGCCAGCAGGGCATGGCGCAGCGCGGCAAGCATGTCGGCGACCGAGACGGTGTGCTTGTGGCGGTACCAGGGCGCGCGAGCGCGGTGGGCGGCCAGGTCGTGGGCGGGCTGGCCGTGGTGGGCGTACCAGATGATCGCCAGGCTGTAGCAGCAAAGGCCGAAGGGGACCAGGCGCTCCACGGAGCGGCGGGTGCGGGTGCGGGCCTGGCCGACGCCGGCCAGGTGGCGGGCGTCCAGGAACATGATTTCTGCTGACCAGCGGTTGGCGTAGCGTTCGATGATCATGGCGGGGGTGGCGGCAAGGTCGGTGGTGACCAGGGCCAGCTCGTAGCCGTCGGGGGCGCCGACCGGGCGGGACAAGATGACCTGGACGGGTTGGCCGCCCAGCGCGCCGTACCACAGGCAGCGGATCGCCAGGACCTCCCGGTCGAGGGTCTTGCCGTAGCAGTGGACCTGGACGGGGCTCCACTGGTAGCAGGTCATGGCGGCGATGACGATCAGCTCTGGCAGCCGGTGGCCTTTGACCCGGGGCCGGCCGGGCCGGCCGGTGTGGGGCGGGGCTGGCTGGTGGAGGGCGGCGTCGGCGCGGAGCCGGGCGGTCACGGTGACGTGGGTGGGCAGTCCTCGCAAGGGCTTGCCGATGTAGGCGGCGTCGCCGACCAGATGCACGGGGCGGTCGCCGAGGTGGGCGACGGTCAGGTCGAGTAGCTCGCGGGCCAGGACGAGCGGGGTGCGGTCGCCCTGGCCGGGGATCCACAGCCGGGCCAGGATCGGCAGGCACACCGCCCGGCGCAGGAACGGCAGGTTCAAGATGACGCCGACCACCACCCAGCGGTGACCCCAGGCGGGCCGGTGGCGGGCGGGGCCGTTGCCGTCGTGATGCCAGGCGGTGCCGTGGATCTTGCGGCCAGCCCGGCGCCACAGCGTGTCGTCCACCGCCAGCACCAGCGGCGCGCCGGCCGGGAGCAGCGTGGCGCGGATCAGCTCCAGCAGGACCAGGCCGAGCTGGTCAGCCGACCAGCGTGCGCGGGCGAAGAACCGGTAGGCCAGGTCGTGATGGCGCCTTCCGGCAAGTCCGGCGCCCAGCAGCATCCCGGTGACGGTGCGCTGGCCCGGCTGGGTCAGGAATCCGGCGACCAGTGCCTGGAAGGTCCGCATCGTCGGCGCGGTGAAGCAGGGGCCAAAGGCGATGAGCAGATCGACGAGCGAGCGCGGTAGGCTCGGCGTGGGCATCGGCGGCAACCTCTTTGGAAGGAAGGGGCCGCCGATGCTTTCCCCCACCGGCTCAGCCAGGCAAGCCGGCACCGCAGCAGGCCACCGGCCCCGATGAAGGTTGGGATGCACCGATGCCCCGCACGCTGGAAGGCCGCCGGATCGTGCTCGGCCCACAGCCAGACCAACCACCACAGGGTGTGCTCGTGCGAGCCAACGCCACCGCGCCGGGTAACGCACCCGCCACCCTGCAGCGCTGCCGCGACCTGCTGCTGGTGGTGCTGGACTTCCTGCCCGACCCACCCGCCTTCCCGACCCTGCACGAGTGGCACCAGGTGCTACCGCCGTGGTTCCTGCACGCCTGCGGGCCCGAACGCAGCCACGCCGAGGAACAGGCCTGGCTGCAACGATGGCGTGCCGCCCCACCACATCAGCAGCGACAACTGGAGCAGCAGCGCCCGTGGGCCGTGGCCGACTGGCTGTACTGGTTCGACCCTACAAGCGACGCGGAACGCTCGTGGGCCTGGTGGGACAGCGGGGTGGTCGACTATGACCACTTCTGGATCGACGTCGACGTCCTGGAGGACCCGGCAGCCCTCGGGACACTCCAGTGGCTCCTGCGCGCCGCTGGCGCGACCAAGATCGACCTTGCCTACTGAGCGACCACGTCGTCGCCGAGACGGTCGTGCCTCACAAGCTCAACGTCCGCGCCCTTACCCTTCCGGCCGTCCCGTCCCGCCACGACCTCAAACCGCCAAGTCGAGGTCTCATCGAAGCTGATGTACTTGACGTCTATCTCATCCCTCATCCGACCTGGCACACTCTGTGCCGCAGCGCAGCCAAGCGCGTGGGCTGCAACCCCGATCAACTACGACGGCGCGAGCGTCACCGCAGCACCGATTCCTGACCAGGCCGGGAGGCTGGGAGATGGGCGCCGAGGACTGGAAGTACTTCGTGCCCTTTCAAGACGACGTCGCCGCGGCCCTGAAGGTGCTGCGGCTTGAGGTATTCGAAGACCTCGTCGCCCCAGATAAGCACTGGCCGGAGGGCTGGCCGAGGCCAACCACCGTCGAGGAGCTTCAAGCGCTCTTCGAGCAGGAGCAGTCCTACCATGACGGGATCTTGGATCTCGACGAGCGGCTCATCGGGCCCGGCGGCAGCGACGAGCCCGGGGCAATCCGTCTGTTGTCGCAGTCGGAGATCCGTGACTTCTTCGGGACCGACCGCCCCACCCGAGCGGACTTCGAGCGTGCCTACGCCTTGGCCAGGACGACAACGCACGCCTTGACAGGCCCCTATGGTTCGCCGGGACCGTGCCCTCCCGGCTGCGTCCACCTGATCAATCCCCCTCGCGACTGCGGCCGCTGTGTCGTGCTCTACGACGACAGCGGGCAACCGACAGAGATCGTGTTCTGGGGTCACTCCGGAGACTAACCTCCGAGACAGCCGTCCAACGCGCCGTGATCGTGTCCCCGGTAGCGACATGGCCGACCGGTGGCTGGCCCTCGCTGCCGGCGCCACCCGTCAGGCCGCCCAACGGCCCACCCGTCATGGTCACCGACGACCGCCGCGGCTACCCGACCCGGCGGCGGCTCGGCCAACGCGCCGAAACCGCGAAACTCAAGATCATCCCAGCGGCGGTCGAAACTTCCTTTCGACGATGCCATCGCGGCATCGTTGCTCGCGATCTGCGAGATGAAGTTCAACACCTCGCTGGCGAGGCTGGCGGCCTGACCCAGTTCCAGACCTCCGATCTTGAACTTGGCAATCGGGGATCCGCCGAATCCGGATGCACCCAGGTCGATGGCCGGCAGATACGAGATGATCGAGGCCCCCAGCGTGATGCCCTGAGCGATCTCGGCCGTCAGGTGCGCTTCAGCCATCTTGCTCAGTTGGAGTGATTCCTGGGCGTTGAGACGCTCGATGTCCCGGTAGTGGTCCCGCCTGGTCTCGACCACGACCTTGGACCTCTTGAGCCCTTCGAGGTTTTCCTTGGCTTCCTCGATCTGCTGCTCGCGCAGCGCCTTCACGGCATCGAGCAAGCGGATCTCCTGAGTCTGTCGCAAGAGCCCGAGCGCCTCGGCGTCCTTTTTCTCCAGTGCCGCCAGCAGTGCCGCGCCGAGCGATCGCACGTCACTACAGACCTCGTTGGCCTTCTGCAGCAGGATGGTGAAGCGATAGAGGGGGAGCGGCGCGTCCAGATCGCTGAGCGCCGCGCTGATGTCCATCCCACCGGCCACGGCCTTGACCAGCGCCGCCGGATTGATTGGTGGCTCGAACAGGGCGAGCTGCCGCTCCACTCCTTCGATGTTCATGCAATGGCGGATCTTGTAGAGCCGATCGGCGACCGTGTCCCACTGCGCCAGCATCTGTTCGTTCGTCGGGATGCAGAAGTAGAGCATGGGCAGCGGCGGCTGGTTGGCGCCGGAGTTGCCATTGCCCGGCAACCGGGGAATGAGATTCTCCACCTGCACCCGGCTGTTGGCGAAGTCGTCGATCTCGAACTCCAACTCGTTGTACGTCTGCTCGACGGGCATGGCCTGTGGAGGGACCGTCTTGGGCTTGGGTCCCAGGATCTCCGCCGCCATGACGTAGAGCTGGGCCGCCTCGTTGATGCTCTCCATCGTGTCCTGGCGGAAGAGCTGGTCGCCCCACGCGACCAGATTCTCCACGTACTTCATGACCACAGTCTTCTGGTACGCGACCGTGCGGTAACTGGCGATCCGGTGCGGCTCGAAGGGGTGGGTCCGCCAGTCGAGGACCGCCTGCTGTATGTCCCCGATCATCTGGGGATACCCCGGCGCGGTCGGGTCGCCGGCCAGGAGCCGCAGGAGGCTGTCGATTCGTCGCTGCAGGTATTGCGCATCTTTGGTCTGGAAGAACGGCTTGGTGATCCAGTACTTGCTCATCGGCGAGCCGCCGGGCGTCGTGGTGGCCACCCCCAGCGGATTGAAGATGAAGTGGTACCAGTCCCTCGCCTCCTCGAAGCTCTGGTTCCGGCTGAGCGTATTGGCGATGAACAGCGGAACGTGGAAGAAGAGCTCCCAGTTGTAGGCCGAGTAGGCGCCGGCCGGGCTGAAGTCGACGTCCTCCCTGGGGTAGAACTCTGAATGGGGGTTCTGGACATTACCTGTCGGCAGCACCACCGACGCGGTCGGATGGTACGAGTCATAGAACCGGAACGTCGTTTGTTGCAATTGCGTGTTGCGGCTCATCAGGGCCGGGACGCCCTTCAGGGGATTGTTGAGCAGCTTGCCGAATTCGCAGATCAGCGGGTGATAGAAGGTCTGGAAGTGGTACAGCGGTGTGTCGATATACTGGTCCGCTATCCCCACCAGATAGAAGTACACCGCCTGCTGGGGGTCCTTCCGGATCGCGGCCTTCAGTTCGTCGTCCGTCGAAGGTACCAAGGGCAAGTTCAACTGTATGAACAGCCAGTTGCCGAGGTCGGCACGTTCGGTCGGCGTCAGCATGAGAATGAAGCCCTCCAACCAGCCGTCTATCTGGCTGCCGAAGTACGCCTCGTCGCTCCGCAGGACGGCCTTGATCACGGGATAATAGCTTCCCAGGGGCTGATTCACGACGCCACTGGGCGGTGTCGACGGGAGAACGAAGAAGCTGTGCTCGCTGTCGCGGTAGAAGAACGGAAGCCACGTTCCGGTGATGACAGGGGAGTAGGGGTACCAGGTCCCGGTCTTTTCGGCGAGGCGATTCAGGTACGACTGGTGCCAGCCTGGGGACAGCTGGAACAGCCCGGGAGTGTTCTGGAGAACCGGGACGTTGTTGTACGCGCCGGCCAGGATGGATGTGTTCTGTAACGTGAGATCGTTGTCCGGTGCGTCCTGGCGAGGATTCAGCTCCAACCACCGCAGGTCCACCGGATCCGTACCGGTGGACATCGGGTCGGGCTTGGTCGTCGGCAATCCCGAAGATTGATAGAGTGTCTTGGGCGTGAAGGCCAGGTCTGGCGCGCTGCAACCTGACATTTCCGCCTCGCCCTTGAGGCGGGCGCGGACGATCCCCGGCGTCTTTCCGTGGCTGTTTCCTTCATACATGATGAAGAAGCGACCCTCGGTTTCGCTCCGATCGATCGCGAAGAAGGTGTAGTACCGGCTGACGATCTCGACGTCGTAGGACGCGCTTTCGGCGAAGCTCTTGGAGACTTGCTTGGGGGTCCACTGGCCGCCGCGATACTCGCTGGACGCCATCTGCATCTGGAGGATCTTGCTGGTCTTGTCCGGCGTAAATCTGCTCGTATTGCTGCCGAGCGCCGCCGGCAACGTCACGGAGCTGTTGCTCGACTCGTCTGGCACCTCTTTGAACACAGGCCAGAAGAGGAAGAGCCGTCGATTGATCACCGCTGGAATCAGATAGTCTCCCTGGATCTCCAGATCGACTCGCTCCCACGGTGTCCATTGGTGATAGTCGAAGCGTCGATAATAGTAGAGGTGGGGCTCGCCTCCGGGAGTCCGCGCGAAGACGTGGACGATCGTGTTTTCGCCGTCGTCCTCCTGGTAGAACCCGGCGACCTCGAGGTGGGCCACTCCGTCGAGCTTCTCCAGGTAGTGTGCCAGGGCGGTCTCTGCGCTGGCCTGGCTGATCTCGTTCTGGACCAGCTCGTTCTCCAGGTCGCGGAAGAAGGAGGACCGATCCACCCTCAGCTCCGGCTCGATCCAGTTCTCCGGCCAGAGGAAGATCTTCCGGTTGGCCTCCCAGACCCGGTACTTCCGCATCCAGGACCACCAGCGCCAGGCGCTGTCCCCGCTGATTGCGTCCTCGTTGACCGGCACGCTCGGCTCGAGCCCCATGAAGCAGCGTTGCACGAAAAGTTGAACCGAGCCCGAGGCCTGTACCAGCCGGCTGGTGAGCTGGCAGGCGCTCATCTCCACGTCGAGGAGGTAGTAGGCGTAGAGGTCGTTCGTGTTCTCCCATTTCGCCGTCGGCGCGTCCGCCGGCTGCGGCTGGGTGAGCAGGTACGCGGCCAGCGCATCCCGCTTGCGCTCCCGGAGTGCGTCCTGGATCTCGGCGCATAACGTCAGCCAGGTTTCCGCTCCGAACTTCGAGCGGAGCAGCTCCTTGATGGTCTTGGCCTCGGCCGGGCCCATCGTCGTTGCCGCGAACCGGACCAGGGTGCTGGCGCCCGCGTTGAGGTTGCCCGCAAAGGAGAACGCCTGGATGAGCCGCTCCCAGGTCTCGGGCAGCAGGTAGTCCTCCGGCCAGCGGAGGTCGAGATGGAGGATGAGCGCCGAGACGTCCGCGGCGGTCCAATCGTCGACCACCAGCTCGACGTCCGCGGCGAAGGCTTCGATCACCGAGCGGTACAGCTCTTGGACGGCTTGTTGGTACGACGCGATGCCGGTGACCGCCGCCAGCGTTGCGTCATTCAACAAGGTCGACAGCTGATCGACACGCATCACTCCGGTCAACCGGAGCTTCTGGTTCGTCTCGTCGTACTGGATGGGAATGCTGTTTGGGGCACCGGTGATCGCCGCCGGGAAGGTGAATCCGGCCGGTAGACCGGTCACGTCGGCTTCGGCCGTGTATTCGTTGTCCTTCAGCTTCCGGAGCAGGTCCAGCAGACCCAATTCCGGCTCCGGCAGTGTGTCGCGGAGCCGGAGCAGCCGGGCGAGTCGCAGGAACTCGTCCAGCGAGGCCACACCCGCGGTGTCGTCCAGCGGCAGTGTTCCGAAATCCAGCAACTTCCCGGCGGCGGTCAGGCTGTCGATCCGCCGCAGCTCGGTCAGTGTCAGCTTGCCTCGCCGCCAGATCGAGGCGACCCGGTTGGCCCAGAACCAGGCATCAAAGGTGTTCGTCAGGGTTGCCCGGTCCACCACGCCGGTGGTTGCCGCGAACGTGCCGGTCAGATGATCGAGCAGTGTCGCGGGCAACAGCGCGTACCTCGTCGCCAGGAACCGGGTCACCGCTGGGGTGAGTCCCAGCTGGGCGCTTGCGGCATCGACGACGGCGTTCGCCGCCCGCGTGTCGGCCAGGTATTGCAGCGCCTTGCGCGCCGCGTTGGCCAGACGCTTCGCCAGCGTGTCACTGGCCGGCTGATTCTGGTCCAGATCCGGTTCAGTGAGCCACACACGCCGATCGGGCGCGGCGATGCTCGTGGGCTGAGAGCTCAGGCTGTCCACCGCGGTCCGGTAGACGACGGCGATCGCGGAGTTGTCGGTGGCCAGCCCCTTGAGCAGCGCCGCCTCGTCCTTGCTCAGGATGCCGGTGACCCGTAGGACACGCTCCTCCTCGTCGTACGCGACCCTCGCCGCCAACTCCTGCGGCAGCAGCGTCGGGAAGTCGATCGCCGGGGGCAGGGATTCCAGCGGCGCGGTGAACACCGGCTCGAAGAACTTCGCCGCCAGCCGTGGGCGAAGAAACAACTCGTCGATCACCGTTGCGGGGTTGGTCGCCACCCCCTTGAGCGCGGTCTGCTCGGCGGTGCTCATCAGTCCGGTGAAGCTGAAGGTATGAGATGTCGCGTCGTAGCTGATGGGAATGGAGGGGAACGCCGCCGGCAGCGTCAGGCTGCCGCTCGACGGACCTTTTACCCGGGTGCTGAGGTAGACCTCTGAGGCGGCGACCGATTGCTGATAGAGATCTTCGATCGCGCCCCGGTACACGGTGAGCAACGCGACCGACTGCTGGAAAAGGTCTTGGATCGCCCCGACGTAGGCCGGTTCGCCGGTGACCGCCGTGAGCAATGGATCGGTCAACAGGACCGTCCGTTGCGCCTCCGTCATCAGCCCGGAGAACCGCACTCGCGCGTTCGGCTGGTCGTACTGAATGGGAATGTTGTTGGGCGGTCCCGTGATACCGGCGTCGAACGCGAACCCGGTCGGCAGCTGGGCTGGGGACTCCGGCTTGCTGGTTGCACGCAGGGCGGCGAGCGCCGGCCCGGTGTCATCCAGAAGGCTGTTCCGTTGGGAATCGGTCATCACCCCCGTGAAGCGCAGGACCTTCGACGTCGTGTCGTGCGTGATGGGGATGTTGGCCGTCCCGCCGGTAACCGCCGTGGGGAACGCGAAGGCGGCGGGCAGCCCCGCGACTGCGGATTCCAGGATCACCCGTCCGCGCAGCGTCGCCAGGAAACCCCGGGCTTCGGCGTCGCCGCGCTTCAGCTCTGCCAGGAGCCCGGTCAACAGCGTGTCGAGCTGTTCCACATTGGTCGGGGGCGTGACGGTGAGGAAGTCGTACTGCGCCGGGTCGTGGCCGGCCCGAATGGCCTGTAGCTGCCTGCGCAGGGCTCGCAGGAAGGTGGCGGCGTCGGTCTCCTTGGTCGCCGTCTTGGCCGACCGGTCCGCGCCGAGCAGCCAGGACAGCTCGTCCAGCGGCACGCCGGTGGCCTTGAGCGCATCGATCGTGTCCAGGAACTGCAGCAGCGCGGCGGCACTCGGAAACCGGTCGAGGTCGCGATCGAGCAGGCGGAGCAGCACGCGCCATTCCTCGGCCGTCCATTTCAGCGCCTTGGCGAGCCAGGCGTGCCGCCAGAGGAAGGACAGGTTCGCCAGGGTGAGATCGTCGCCGATGTAGGGCAGACCGTCTGAGGCCTTCGTCAATGCCTGGAAGGTGGCCAGATCGGGTTCCCGGATCCCCAGCGCCGCCACCATCGTCGGTCGGTGGCCGCTGATCTTCTCGGCCGTCGGTGGCGCCACGGCGACCGCGCTCACATGAAAGGCAGCATCGAGCGGCTGTATCAGTCGCCGGTTGAGGAACAGATTCTGGTACAGCGCATCTGCCCGCTTCTCGAACGGCTTGGCGAACCGGGTCCTGGTGTTGAGGTCGCCGAACAGGGCCAGCGCCTGTTCAATGCTCGTCGTGGGGCCGAGTCGCCGGCGGGCCTCGCTCAGCTGGAACAGGTGGACCAGGAAGCTCTCGTCCAAGAGTCCGTGGCCAATCACGGGGTCGCTCAGGGCCAGGTCCAGCTCCCACATCTGCCAGCCCGCAAGTTTTCGCCACAGCCGGAGGAAGCGGTGGATCCGGTCGAGCTTGGGGGCATCGAGTACGCGGAGCCACTGTTGGGCGACATCACAGGACGGTTGGGTGTACTCGACGGTGATGTCGCCCTTCGGATTGATGAAGTTGAGGTCGAGCAGGGCGAGCATCTCGTTGTACTCGAGCGCGGTCTTGCGCAGGAAGGTGCTGACATTCCCGATTACGTTGAGCCAGCCTCCACCGGTCTGGCCCCAGAGGATCTGCTGCCCTGTCACGCTGGGATCGGCCACCAAGATCAGGCGCTTCTCATCAACGGTCGCGCTCGGATCGATGCTGATCCCAAAGTACTCGGCGGCGATGTCGCCGTCTGTAAGCTTGTTCGGTGGCTCGATTCCCCGCAGGGCCCGCATCAGATCCCAACGCGGCAGGTTGGTCTTCTGAAACGAGGCCCGCACTTCCTCGGCGAACAAATCAAAGGGCAGTGCGAGCGGATAGGTCGACTGCCGGAGCTTGAGGTAGGCCTTGGGGTTCACGTACTGGGGGTAGGCGCGCAGTTCGTCGGCGGAGGCCTTGGTGTTCGGCAGCACTTCGGCGAAGAAATTGGGCGTGGCCTTCTTCTTCAACCGGTAGGTCGCTGCCTCGCCGTGCACCACCCAGTGATCGGGATCCGGTCTCACCTGGGAGATCGAGAAATCGGCACCGGCATCGAGGCCAACCTTGGACAGGGCGATGAGGACAGCCTTCTTCGCCTGGACGGGGTTGGCGGGCATGACGGTGAAGCCGACCAGTTCCTGGTCGTTCTCACCGGCAGCGATCACCGCTTCGAGCACCTCATTGACGAGGTCGATGTAGGGGAGGGGGACCGAGCCGTTGGGGCAGTTCAGCTCCAGCCACCCGAGGTCGGGCCGGCGACGGAAGAGCACGTCTCTGGCCGTTGTGGTCGTGGCCCCTCGGTGCCGCAGAAACTCGAGCAGGTCGGCGAGGTAGGCGGCGGGCCCGAGCACCGAGCGGCACGCCTCGCATTCACAGAGGTCGCCGGTCTTGAAGAGGTTGTTCCAGTTGGGAAAGCTCGCCAACGCTCGCGCGCCGGCGCTGCTCCCGACGGCCGCCGGCATCCCCGTGTCGAATGCCTTGAGATCGCCGAGGATGGTGAGGACCGCCGCGTACGTGTCGGCGGCCCGGTTCCACGCCATCCGGGCCTCCTCGCCGGTGAACCCGGCACGGCTGGCATAGTGCTGGACGAACTCGCCCTGACCCATCGCGTAGATCTGCTGAGCGGAATGCACCCCGTCGGCCAGCAGCGTCGCGGTGGCCTCGAAGCCGGGAGCCAGCTTGAAGAGCCGTTGCACCGCCTTGAGCTCCAGCCGGAAGGCCGGGGTGTCGGCGTCCCCCAGGTTCTCCCCGTCGGGACCGTCCAGGAATTCGTCGATTGTGGTGGTCAGCAGGTCAAGCCGCGGGTGCTCGTCCAGCAGCCGGCTGATCGCGGGGGCGTGGCCGAGGCCCTTGACTCCGCCATTCCGCATGGCACGTCCCATGTCGCCAGCGAAGGCGGCGGTGGGAAACGCCTCGCGAAACCTCCTGCTGAGGATCTTGCCGTAGGTCTCGGCGACGGGAAACCGCACCCGGCTGGCGACTTCTCCGGTTGGCAGGGGTAGGGTGATCTCGCCGGCATCGTGCCGGGTCTTCACCAGGTCGACCCAGTCGGCTTCACTCCTGCCGGCCAGGGCGCGGATCTGTTCCGGCTTTCTGACCTCGAACGTTTCCTTGATCACCCGGACTGTGGAGAAGTCCCCCCGGGTCATGTCCGCCAAGCTGAACGAGGTCTGCAGCTCGGCGATCTCCCCGCCGGTGAACAGGCGAGTCTCCTTGAGTCGCCGCGCCATTTCGGGCGTGAACGCCCGGTAATCGGCGAACAGGAGAGCGAACTGCTCCTGCTTCTCGCCGCCGTCGATGCCCGCATGCTCCAGGGCCGCCTTGACGAAGCTCGGATCGGGCGAATCGCTGATGGCGCGGCTCCCGACGAAGCGCTTGAACGCCTCCATCCAAGCGGGAACCCGCTCGCGCAACTTCTCCGCGATCTCCTTCAGGTTGAACGCGCCCGTCAGCGACTTCTGCACCGCGCCGATGTCGAGTCCGGCCGCCATCTGCGCCAGGGACGGCAATTGGTCGCTGAGGCTCCGGGCCTCGCTGATCCGCAACGCCCCGCCGCCCAGGACCGCGAACCAGAACTCCGGCTCCAGGCCCTCCCCCGGCATTCGGTAGGACACGACGAACCGAGCCAGCAGCTCCCACGCGAAGCCAGTTTCGCCAGCCAGGAAGCTCAGGTCCCGGTGCTCGGCGTCTTCGTCCAGTTCCTCCAGCGCCACGTCACCCATTAGCGGGCTCACCGCCAGGCCAAGGGTCTCGAACAAGCTGGGCAGGTCCCAGACTCCGGCCGCGACGGTCAGGTCCACGTCCGCGGTCGCGGGAGCGTTGAACAGCACCGGGGAGACCGCCAATTCCCGGCCGTCGGGCGCGAACGCGCGGACCACCAGGTCGGCGTTCTCCTTCTCGGCGCGGGCGAACCCGTCCCGCGCGTAGCGGATCTCGTAGTGGCCAGTGGCGTCGGGTTTGGTC
>Ga0070698_100007001_pt1 | contig 12212 bp, 10 predicted proteins | sample KBSK1502metaG_FD_65477 | JGI IMG/M metagenome (GOLD analysis project Ga0070698, IMG submission 65477) | Corn, switchgrass and miscanthus rhizosphere microbial communities from Kellogg Biological Station, Michigan, USA - KBS K1-50-2 metaG | ecosystem: Host-associated > Plants > Roots >...
CCCTCGTGGCTGCCCCGGCCAACCCGGCCGCGCAGCTGGTGCAGCTGGGAGACGCCGAACCGGTCGGCATCCATGATCACCATGGTGGTCGCGTTCGGCACGTCCACGCCCACCTCCACGACGGTGGTCGTGACCAGGACGTCGACCGAGCCGCTCGCGAACGCCAGCATCACGCGGTCCTTCTCGTCCGGCGGAAGCCTGCCGTGCAGCACGGCAAGGCGCACCCCGGCGAGCGGCCCGCGGTCAAGCAAGGCGGCGAGATCAAGGACCGCAAGCGGCGGCCGCCTGGCAGCGCCCTGGTCGGCCAGGTCCTCGTCAGTCCGGTCCAGGCCGGCCGGCCCCGCGGCGGCGGCCCAGGCCGCGGAGCCGTCCCCGGCGGCCCCGGCCGCAGCAGACCCGTTCCCGGCAGGCTCGTCCCCGGCAGGCTCGTCCCCGGCAGGCTCGTCCCCGCCAATCCGCGGGCAGACCACGTACGCCTGCCTCCCCTTCGCGACCTCCTCGGTGATTCGCTCCCAGGTCCGCTCCAGGTATCGGGGCCGCTCCGCGGCGGGCACCACGTGCGTGCTGATGGCCTGGCGGCCGGCCGGCAGCTCGGTAAGTGTGGAGACCTCCAGGTCGCCGAATACGGTCATGGCCACCGTCCGGGGAATCGGCGTGGCCGTCATGACCAGCACGTGCGGCCGGCCGTCGCCGGCCTTCTCGCGCAGCGCATCGCGCTGCTCGACGCCGAACCGGTGCTGCTCGTCGATCACCACCAGGCCGAGATCGGCGAACTGCACGTTCTCCTCGAGCAGCGCATGAGTGCCGATCACGATTCCGGCGCCCCCCGAGGCGGCATCGAGCAGCGCCTTGCGGCGGGCGGCCGCCCCGAGCGAGCCGGTCAGCAGCGTGAGCCTGGTCGCCTGCTCCGCCCCGCCGAGCTGGCCGGCCTGGGCGAGCGGGCCGAGCAGCGCGCTGATCGAGCGGTAGTGCTGCTGCGCGAGCACCTCGGTGGGGGCGAGTAGCGCCGCCTGGCCGCCGCCGTCGACGACCTGCAGCATGGCCCGGACCGCGATCACCGTCTTGCCCGAGCCGACCTCGCCCTGCAGCAGCCGGTGCATCGGATGGTCGAGGGCAAGCTCGTCCGCGATGGTGGCGCCCGCCAGCTGCTGGCCGACCGTGAGCTCGAACGGCAGCCGGCCGTCGAACTCGGCAACCAGCCCGTCCGGCCGCCGCTTGCGCGGGGTTGCCGAGAACGCGATGGCAGCCCGCCTGCGCTGGGCCAGGATCACCTGCAGCGTGAACGCCTCGTCCCACTTCAGCCGCTGCCGCGCCCGTTCCGCGTCGCGGCGGTCCGCCGGGCGGTGGATGCCGCGCAGCGCGTCGGCGAGGCCGCTGAGCCCATGCCGGTCGCGGATAACGCGCGGCAGCGGGTCGTCGTCGACGTCAAGCAGGTCAAGCGCCATCCGCACCGAATCGGCGATCTGCCAGGAGGTGATGTCCGAGGTGGCCGGGTAGACCGGGATCAGCTCGGCCGCGTACTCGGCCGCCCTGGCCACGGCCTCGCCGCTGCCTAGCAGCTCGTACTCCGGGTGCGAGAGCTGGCGCTTGCCCTGGAACGTGGAGACCTGGCCGGCGAACAGGCCGCGCACCCCGGGCCGGAGCACTTTCTCGCGCCAGTCCTGGCGTCCCCGGCCGAAGAAGGTGAGGGTCAGCCGGCCACGGCCGTCGGTGACGACTGCCTCAAGCACGGTGCCCGGCCGGTTGCGCATCCGCCGGACGGAGACGGACGCGATCTCCGCCTGCACGGTCACGTTCTCGCCGTCCCGCAGCGAGGCGAGATCGGTCAGCTCGCCGCGGTTCTCGTACCGGCGGGGATAATGCCGGAGCAGCTCGCCCACGGTTCGCGCGTCGAGCGCGGCCGCCAGCCGCTTGGCCGCCTTTGCGCCGACCACCGGGCCGAGCGGGTCCTGCAGGCTCGCCATCGCTGGTCACTCCACTCCGATCAGTAGCGGCAGCCGCGCCGGGCCGCCGCCGTAGCAGACGGTCTCGATTCCCGGCCTAGCCTCCCGCAGGTGGCCGGCCACCAGCTCGGCCAGGCCGGCCGGCCCGCGCCAGGACTGACCCGCCGCCTCGCCCTCGACCAGGGTCACGAGCTCGCCCCCTGCGGCCAGCAGCAGATCGGCCAGCGCGATTGCCACGTCGCCCGGCCGGTCTCCGGTCGTGACAAGCTCGTCCCCGGCGAACCCGAGCATGCGGCCGGGGCCGGCCGTCTCTATCCGGCCATGCCGCATGGCAGCTGCCGCTGCCGTCATCGCGGCCACGTCCGCGCCAAAGGCACGCAGCGGGTCGTGCACGGCAAGCGCGGCCAGCCCCTGTACGGCGGAGCTGACCGGGATCACCGCCACCTCGATCCCCTCGTCCCCGAGCCGGGCAGCGGCGGCCGAGGCGACGGCGGCCGCCTGCGGCCCGTTCGGCACCACGATGGCCTGCCCGCCGGCCTGCCTGATCGCGGCGATGAGCGCGGGCGGGGTCGGCCGGTCGCCGCTGTCGTAGCAGACGGTCAGCGCGCCCGCATCGCGCAGCAGCCCGGCGAGCCCGTCACCCTCAGCGACCGCGACCACCCGGCGGCGGCCCGGCGGCGCGGTGCCGAGGAAGGTCACGGTGATCCGGCGCGGGCGCCCGGCCCGCAATCCCGCCTCGATCGCCGCGCCGGCGTCGGCGACATGGACGTGCACGTGCCAGAGGTCGTCACCGCCCACGACCACCAGCGAGTCGCCAAGCGCGTCGAGCCGGTCGCGTAGCCCGGCGACCGCCGGAGGCGCCGCAGCGAGCAGGTAAGTGACCTCATAGCCGGCCGCCGGCCCGGCGGCGGCGGTGACCTCCCCCGCAGGCCCGGGCGCGATGGCCGACCCGGGCGCGATGGCCGACCCGGACGCGGTGGCTGGCGCGCCGTGGCGCAGCGCGGCCGCGGGCACCTCATAGACATTTGGAACGCGGCCCGTGACGGCGGCTGCCAGCGCATCAAGCACGACGCAGTACCCGGCAGCTCCGGCATCGACGACACCGCTGGCGGCAAGCACGTCCAGCTGCTGCGGCGTCCGGGCCAGCGCCGCCCTGGCGCCGGCCGCGGCGGCGCCAACCGCGGCCGTCAGGGATTCACGCGAACCGCCAGCCGCCAGCGCGGCCGCGTCAGCGACGGTCAGTACAGTTCCCTCGACGGGCCTGCGCACCGCGGCCCGGGCTGCCGCGGCGGCGTGTGCCATCCCGCGGGCCACCACCTCGCCGTCGCACCGGGCGGCTGGCCCGCAGATCTCGGCCAGGCCGCGCAGCAACTGGCTGACGATGACGCCGGAGTTGCCGCACGCGCCGAGCAGCGCGCCATTCGCCGCCGCTTGCCAGACGTCATCGGACCGGGACCCGGCCGGCACCGCCTCGGCGGCATCTGCCGCGGACAGCAACGTGAGCTGCAGATTCGTCCCGGTGTCCGCATCGGCCACCGGGAACACATTCAGCGCGTCGATCGCCGCCCTGGTCTGCGTCAGCGCATCGGCGGCTAGCCTGCACCACTGCCGGACGGCATCACCGTCCATCGCCTGCAGCGCTGCCATGCACCCACGATAGGACCCAGCACCGTCAGCCGCGGGCAGCCGAAAATCCGGTGACCGCCGCTGCCGGGCCGGCCGCGCTGCGGCCCGGCTCGCGCGAACCCGCGTCCGTCAGATATCCTTCGACGACCGTTCCGGCAGCGTCCGGCACGACGACCTATCTCACCAGCACCCAATGGAGCGATCCCGTGGCTTCCGTCTGCGACGTCTGCGGCAAGAGGCCGGGCTTCGGCAATAACGTCTCGCACTCGCACCGCCGCACCCCGCGACGCTGGAACCCGAACATTCAGCGCGTGCGCGCCATGGTCGGCCGGACCCCCCGGCGGCTGAACGTGTGCACGTCGTGCATCAAGGCCGGCAAGATCACCCGCTGACCGGCTGGCGTATCCGCCAGGCGTGATCCACCGGGCCGATTCCCGCACCAAGCGGGAATCCCGCCTCGATCGCGCCGGTCACGTAGTCCTTGGCCGCTGCCACGGCCGCGGGTACCTGCCTGCCCATGGCAAGGAACGACGCGATCGCGGACGCCAGCGTGCAGCCGGTGCCGTGGGTGTGACGGCTGGCGATGCGCTGGCCGGGAAACCGGATCGCGTCCGAGCCGTCGAACAGCAGGTCCACCGGATTGCCCGGCAGGTGCCCGCCCTTGACCAGGACCCAGCGCGGCCCCATCGCGGACAGTGCCGTAGCGGCCCGCAGCATGCCTGCCTCGTCGGTGATCCGGCTGCCGGTCAGCAACTCGGCCTCAAGCAGGTTGGGGGTCAGCACCGTGGCCAGCGGCAGCAGGTGCGCCCGCACGGCTTCCAGGGTGCCTGCCGACAGCAGGCTGTCGCCGTGCTTCGACACGGCGACCGGATCCACCACGACCGGCGCTGGCTGGGCGGCCAGCATGCCGGCCACGGTCTGCACGATGGCGGGCGAGGCGAGCATCCCGGTCTTGATCGCGTGCACGCTGATATCGCCCAGCACCGAGGCAAGCTGAGCCCGGACCGCATCCGGCGGAACTTCCCAGTAGCCCTGCACGCCGACCGAGTTCTGCGCGGTGACGGCGCACACCACGCTCATCCCGTGCACGCCGAGCGCGAGCATCGTCTTGAGGTCAGCCTGGATCCCGGCGCCGCCGGCCGAGTCGGAGCCGGCCACGGCGAGCACGCAGGGCGGAGTCAACGGCGTCATCCATCCAGCCTAGGTTCCATTGCGGCGTGCGTCGCCGGCCACGGCTCGATCCCGCTCAGCCGGACCTGCCGGGCGGTCAGCCGGAATCGCCGGCGGCCTGACTGAGGGCCCCGCCGAAGCTGCAGCGGACCCCGTCGAACCTGCAGGCGGCCGGCCGTCCCGGCGTCCCGATGGCGATGATCAGGATCCTGACCTGCTTCCCGGCCTGACGGCCCCGCGGCCACGGGCCGGCCGATGCCACCCCGCCGTCGCCGCGTGCCACCCACTTCGCCCCGGTAACCGAGTCGATGTGCACCCCCGGATACCTGAACGCCAGCCGCCAGTGATTGAGGTGCGCCCGGCTGGTGATGGTGATCAGCGCGGTAAAGCCAGCCGACCAGCGCTGCATGGTCTGGTACCACACGTCGACCGGGGCACCGTGCCGGTGCACCGGGGTGGCCGGCGTCGCCGGGCTGACCCCGGTCCCGGCGGGCTGGTGCGCGCGGACGTGCCTGGGGTGCTGCAGCTTGATGCCCGGGCCGGTCACGGCCAGCCCGCCGGGCCGGTGCCGCGCCGCGGCGGTGCCGCAGGTCGGCTGCCGGCATTTCGTCCCCGGATAGGTCGGGCTGTAGGTAAGCACCGCATGCGGCACGTTCAGCGCCAGCCCGGCGGCGACCACGATGCCCGCGCCGGCCGAGAGCCACGGCGTCAGCAGCATGCCGCGAACCGAGCGGGCCGGCGGCAGCGCGTGGCCGGGACGAACGAGCCGGGTGAAGCTGGCCATCCGGGCCAAGCCGGCCATCCGGGCGAAGCCGGCCATCCGGGCCAAGCCGGACGTTGCAGCCGGGCGGGCGGCGCCAGGGGCGCCTGCTGCCAGCGCGCCTCGGGTCCGGGTGCCCGCAATCCAGGCACCTGAAGCCCGAGTCCGGGCGCCCGCATGCCGCGACCCGGCCGCCGGACCGGCCGAACGCCGTGCCCGCATGGCAAGCAGCCGTGCCCGCACGGCAAGCAGCCGTGCCCGCATGGCAAGCAGCCGTGCCCGCATGGCAAGCACCAGCCCTGGGGCATACCAGGGCTGGTGCTTGCCTTTACGGTGTCGTGGCATCGGGGGGTTTATACCAAGCAACTTTCCTGCGAGCTAGTGCTGAGAATGTAGTCGATCAGATGCCACAAGTAATTGTTGGCTGTTCAGCGGAAATGATCCCATCCGCTGTGCTCGGGCGAACTGCGCCCGTCCACCCGAACCCCGCGGCCTGCGGCGACCGAGCCGATCACCGTCCAGCCGACCGGACGCCTGGTGCCTGCCGGGAAGGTGGCGGCCAGGGCGTGATCTTCGCCGCCGGTCAGCGCCCAGCCCAGCCAGTCCGCGCCGCCGAGGGCCGCCGCCGCTGCCGCTAGCTGCGGATCGCGGGTCAGCCGCGCGGTGTCGATGTCGATGCGCACCTCGCTGGCCGCGGCCACGTGACCGAGATCCTGCACGAGCCCGTCGCTGATGTCGATCATCGAGGTAGCGCCGAGGGCGGCTGCCTGCGGCCCGGCGTCGTACGGCGGCTGGGGCCGTCGGTGCGCCGCGACGACGGCGGCTGGATCGGCAAGGCCGGCCGTCAGCAGTGCCAGGCCAGCCGCCGACCGGCCGGGCATGCCCGCCAATGCCAACTGGTCCCCGGGCCGTGCCCCGCCCCTGGTGACCGGATCCCGGCCAGCCAGGTCGCCAAGCGCCGTGACCGCGATCATGATGGTATCGGCGCTGCTCACGTCCCCGCCGGCCACCGAAGCCCCGGCCCGCCCGGATTCGGTCGCCAGGCCGCGGACCAGGTCCCTGGCCCATTCAGCGGGCAGGTCGCCGGGCGTCGCGAAGCCCACCAGCAAGGCCGTCGCCGAGGCGCCCATCGCCGCGATGTCCGCCAGGTTCCGTGCGGCCGCCTTGCAGCCGATGTCGAAGGCACCCGACCAGTCACGGCGGAAATGCCGTCCCTCCACCAGCAGGTCCATGGTCGCCACCACCCGGGCATCGGGCGCCCGGATGACCGCGGCATCGTCGCCGATGCCGACAAGCTGCGCCGGGCCGGCCGGCAGCAGTGCCTTCATCTCTGCGATGAGGCCGAATTCACCCAGATCCGCGACGGTGATGTGAGCCCCCCGCAAGTCGGCTGCCGCTGCCCGCCACTCCGCCTGCCGGGTGACCGGGCCGTTGCCCGCAAGGTCCCCTTGCGGGGGCGGCGGGCCAGTACCTAAGGTAGCGTGGCGATCACACTGGCACCCCGGGAGGACCGCATGGTGCACGCATACATCCTCGTTCAGACAGAGGTCGGCAAGGCCGCCGACGTTGCCGTGCACATCGGCGAGATCGCTGGCGTCACGCAGGCGGATGACGTCACCGGCCCCTACGACGTCATCGTCCGCGCCGAGGCAGACAATGTGGATGATCTCGGCAAGCTCGTGGTCGCCCAGATCCAGTCGGTAAACGGGATCACCCGCACGCTCACCTGCCCGATCGTGCACATCTAGCCGCAACCGGCAAGTCGGCCGTGCCGCGAGGTAACCGGCCGCAGCTCAAGGACGTCGATGGCAGATCGCTGCGGTAACAACAACAGCGGAGTCGCATCCATGCGGTTCGCGCGAACGCCCGGGCCTGCGCCACCCAGGCAATGGCAATAGCGTCGAAGGGACACTGCTGCGGTAACAACAACAGCGGTGTCCCATCGACGTCGCGGCAGCAGCCCCGGCCCGGGCGACTCAGGCCAGCTCGGATGCCAGCGCGGCGGTCCGCGGCCCGAGCCCGAGCTTGGCCGCACTGCGCAGGTCGGCAGGCGTATCCACATCACGGCGCAGCCCGGCCATGCCGGGCAGGTCAAGCTCGGCGGCGCCGCGGGCCAGGTGCCGGTCACGCGACCCGGGACCGAACCGCGGGCAGAACGACGCGGCCGGCCCGGCCGTGTAAAGCGTCGTCCCCGAGCCTGCCGCGTCCGGCACGAACGCCTCCGCCCACCCGCTCGCCGCGGCAAGCGCGCGGCCGATTTCCGCCGGGTCGAGCGCGGGCAGGTCGGCGGCGAGCCCGGCCCGGCCCCGGCCTGGCCACCGGGCGTCGGCATACGCCGCGCCGAAGACGAGCGCCGGATTGAGCCCCGCCCGCGGCTCGTCGGCAACCACGTGCGCGCCAAGGCCGGCCAGCTCGGCCCCGGCCGCTGCGTCATCGGTCACCACGATCACCGCGCCGATCGCCGGGCAGGCCACAGCCGCGGCGACCGTGTCCGCCGCCATGGCCAGCGCCAGCTCCCCGCGGCGCGACCCGGCCAGGCTGGCCAGCCGGGACTTCGCGCGGGCAAGTACCTTGACGGGGATCACCAGCGACCAGCGGAGCGGCGGTTGCGGGGTCATGGGTCTGATCCTGCCCGCACGCCGATCCGGCTGCGGACACGGATCCCGCCCCGGCGCCGATCCCGCCCCGGCACCGATCCCGCCCTGGCACCGATCCCGCCCCTGGCACCGATCCCGCCTCGACACGGCGCCGGCCTAACCTGGAGACTGATCAGATGACCAAGCGCGCCGTCGGCAGCTACTCCCGCGCCTGGCGAGGAGTCTCGAAGATCATCCTGCGGCCGCTGATCCCGATGCTGATGAAGCTCGACTGGCACGGGCACGAGCATTTCCCGCCCGACGGCGGCATGATCCTGGCCGCCAACCACCTGTCCTACGCGGACGTGCTTGCGCTGTCGCTGTTCAGCGACCACGTCGGCCGGTATCCGGTGTTCCTGGCCAAGTCGTCGCTCTTCGATGTCAAGGTGCTCGGGTACATCATGCGCGAACTCGGCCAGCTGCCGGTGAACCGCGGCCAGGCGGACGCCGCGCTCGTGCTCAAGGACGCCGAGCAGGGCCTGCGGAAGGGCGCGTGCGTCATCTTCTACCCGGAGGCGACAGTCACCAGGGATCCGGACGAATGGCCGATGGTGGCCAAGACCGGCGTAGCCAGGCTCGCCCTGTCGACCGGCGCGCCAGTCGTCCCGGTCGCGACCTGGGGCGCGCAGCAGATCCTGCCGTACGGGAGCTTCCGGCCGCACCTGGTGCCGCGCCGCACGGTGCACATCCTGGCCGGGCCGCCGGTTGACCTGTCCGCCTTCGCCGGTCAGCCGCTGACCAGCCAGACCCTGCACGCGGCCACCGCGGTCATCATGGCCGACATCACCCGCCTGCTCGGCGAGCTGCGCGGCGCGGAGCCGCCGGCCGAGCCGTACCATCCGGCGATCGCCCGCCGGAAGGCAAGGCAGGAACTGCAGGCGCTGGCGAAGGCACAGGCAAGCCAGGAACAGGCCGCTGGCGACGACGGACAACAAGAGGGAATTACGGATGGTCCGGACGACTCGCGCCCGGCCGGGGCATCGCCACCGTGAGAGCCGCCGTGATGGGCGCCGGATCGTGGGGCACGACCTTCGCCCAGGTGCTCTGCGACGCAGGTACTCCCGCTGTGCTGTGCAGCCGCAGGCCGGAGCTGGCCAGCGCGATCACCGCGACCAGCGAGAACCCGGACTACCTGCCGGGAATCACCCTCACCGATGCGCTGCGGGCGACCGCGGATCCCGCCGAGGCGCTGGCCGGGGCCGATCTCGTGGTCCTCGCCGTGCCCGCACAGTCGCTGCGGGAGAACCTGGCCCGCTGGACGCCGCTGCTGCCCCCCGGGGCACTGCTTGTCAGCCTGATCAAGGGCATCGAGCTCGGCAGCTGCGACCGGATGAGCCAGGTCATTGCTCAGGTGGCCGGCCTGCCAGCCAGCCAGATCGCGGTCATCTCCGGGCCGAACCTGGCCCGCGAGATCGCCGCCCGGCAGCCCGCGGCGAGCGTCGTGGCGTGCGCCGATGAGGCCGCCGCAGAACGGCTGCAGAAGGCCTGTCATACCGGATATTTCCGGCCGTACACCAATCCCGACGTGACCGGCTGTGAGCTGGGCGGCGCGGTCAAGAACGTCATCGCGCTCGCTGTCGGCATCTCCGTCGGCATGGGCCTCGGCGATAACACCCGGGCGATGCTGATCACCCGCGGCCTGGCCGAGACGGCCAGGCTCGGCGCGGCGCTCGGCGCGAACCAGCACACATTCGCTGGCCTGGCCGGGATGGGCGACCTGGTCGCCACCTGCAGCTCGCCGCTGTCCCGTAACCGCACATTCGGCGAGAACCTGGGCCGCGGCATGCCGATCGCCGCGGTCATCGCCGCGACCCGGCAGGTCGCCGAGGGCGTCAAGTCGTCGCAGTCCGTGCTTGCGCTAGCGCACCGGCATGGCGTTGAGATGCCGATCACCGAGGTTATGGTGGCCGTCGTCAGGGATGGCCTGGCGGTCAGCGAGGCGGCGGTCCTGCTGGCCAGCCGCAGCGCGAAGCCGGAACGCTATGGCGTCTGACAACTTCACCGCCGCGGCGCGTAACTGGCCCGGCGGCAGGCCCAGCGTGACGGGCCACGCCGCGGCAGACGTGACAGGCCCGCGGCAGGGCCGGCAAGACCGGGCCACGCCGCGGCAGACGTGACAGGCCCGCGGCAGGGCCCGCAAGACCGGGCCACGCCGCGGCAGACGTGACAGGCCCGCGGCAGGGCCGACAAGACGGGGCCACGCCGCGGCAGGGACAGCGTGAGAGGGCCACGCCGCGGCAAACGTGACAGGCCTGCGGCGGGCAAGTATCACAGGCTCGCGGCGGCGGGATAGGGAGGCAGCGTGAACGTGCAGCGGAAGATCAAGGTGGCGGTCGTCTTCGGGGGCCGGGGGCCTGAGCACGCGGTTTCCTGCATGGGCGGCGGCAACATGCTCGGCGCCATCGACCGGGACCGCTACGAGGTCATCCCGGTCGGCATCACCAGGGACGGCAATTGGGTGCTGGCCGCCGACGAGCCCGGCAAGCTGGCGATTTCCGGTGGTGAGCTGCCCTCGGTGGAGGCAGTCGCCGAGCCGGGCGGGCAGGTCGTGCCCTGGGCCGTGCAACCGTCCCGTCCGCTGGCCGGCGGCCAGGCCGGCCACGCCGGTCCGAGGGCCGGGCAGCCGCCCCCCGCGCCGGGCGGCTCAGCGCCCGGCGAGGTCGCGTTCCAGGGCCCCGGCGAGCCCGGCGACGCCGCGCCCATGGCCAGGCAGCCGTCGCGCCCGTTGGCCGCCTCCGCGCCCGGGCAGATCCCGCAACTGCTCGGCGAGGTCGACGTGGTGCTGCCCATCCTGCACGGCCCGTTCGGCGAGGACGGCACGATCCAGGGCCTGCTGGAAATGGCAGGCGTCCGCTATGTGGGAGCGGGCGTGCTGGCCAGCGCGGTCAGCATGGACAAGGAATACATGAAGATAATCTTCAAGGCCCGCGGCCTGCTGGTCGGGCCGCACGTGGTCGTCCGTGAGCGGGACTGGCCCGGCGGGCCAGGCGGCGAGGCTGTGGAAGCCGGTGGCGAGCCGCTGCACCCGGAGCGCAAGCGGGTGCTTGACGCGATCGCCGAACTCGGCTGGCCGTTGTTCGTGAAGCCCGCCAGGGGCGGCTCGAGCATCGGTACGTCGAAGGCCAGGGACATGGCCGGGCTGCACGAGGCCATCGAGGAAGCCAGGCGGTACGACCCGAAGGTGATCGTCGAGGCGGCTGTCGAGGGAGTCGAGGTCGAGTGCTCGGTGCTTGAGGGCGTGGACGGCGGGCCGCCGGACACCAGCATCCCCGGGCAGCTGCTCATCGAGGGCGGCGAGGAATTCTGGGACTTCGAGGCTAAGTACCTGGACCAGGCCAGCGGGATGGCCATCCCGGCGCGCATCCCGGCGAAGGCCATCCAGGAGGTCCGCCGGCTTGCCGCCGAGGCGTTCGACGCGGTGTCCTGCGAGGGACTGGCCAGGGTGGACTTCTTCTACACTCCGGACGGCCGGATCATGATCAATGAGATCAACACGATTCCCGGCCTGTCGCCCGCGTCGTATTTCCAGAAGATGTGGGAGGCAAGCGGCCTGCCGTTCGGTCAGCTCATCGACCGGCTGCTGCAAACCGCACTGCGCAAGCGCCCGGGGCTGCGCTAACCCGGCCGGAGATCCGGCGCGGGCAGCGCACGGCGGGCAAGCGCCCAGGGCCACGCTAACCAGGCGGGACATCCGGCGGAGGAGGCGCACGGCGGGCAAGCGCCCGGGCCACGCTAACCGGGCCGGCACATCCGGCGGAGGATGCGCACGGCGGGCAAGCGCCCGGGGCCACGCTAACCGGGCCGGCACATCCGGCGGGTGCGGCGGGCGGCGCGCAAGCGCCGCCCGCCGCCGTCCGGCTACCGCTTGCCTGCGGGGATCTTCTTCTCGCCGTTGACGAATGCCTTGAAATCGGACCCGGCCCGGAACTTCGGGACCGAGGACCTAGGCACCTTGATGGACGCGCCAGTGGCCGGATTGCGCGCGGTGCGGGCTGGCCTGACGGCCTTCTCGAAGACGCCGAATCCGGTGATGGCTACCTTGTCGCCCTTTGCGACTGCCGCCTGGATGGTATCGAG
>Ga0070698_100007002_pt1 | contig 12212 bp, 6 predicted proteins | sample KBSK1502metaG_FD_65477 | JGI IMG/M metagenome (GOLD analysis project Ga0070698, IMG submission 65477) | Corn, switchgrass and miscanthus rhizosphere microbial communities from Kellogg Biological Station, Michigan, USA - KBS K1-50-2 metaG | ecosystem: Host-associated > Plants > Roots >...
CCCCTATGGACCGAAAACGAGGATCTCAAAGGTGCCTGGAACGACGGTTTTCTTGGGATTACCTCCGGCCTTCTCTGGCGGCAGAAACTTGACGTCCCCTGAAGGCACGAAAATCTGATGGGTTTTTAGGTCAAGCGCCATCGTTTTCGAACCATCGTGACTCCTTATCACTTCCGCCGTGCTGTACTTGTCGGCCGTGTCCTGGTGGATTACGGTAACCACTCCGTCACCGGTGGAGCTGAAGATGAGGCCCGTCACTGGATCGTACGCGGTAGTGTCGACGTTGTCTCCAATCGTCGCTTTAGCCACGAAGTGCCCATCGTGGGAGTCATAGACACCCAGCACAAGGTTCCGGCAGCCGATGAAGAGACGATTATTCCGTGTGTCGATGTCGAGGCTGGTAGGCCTGTCACATGACGTGGTAGGCCATTGGTGCTCCACCTTCATGGAGCGCGAATTGATTTGCAGTACGACATTCTTGTCCACAATGTCCAGGTACACGTTACCCGCACCATCGACCCCCGCCGCTTCGGGCTTGCCGGCTATGTTGATTGTACCGACGACCTTGCCGGTCGCGGCCTCGATCACGGTCGCGTCCCTACTGTCCCCATTAAAGGAAAACACTCGTTTGCTTGCAGGTTCGTAAATAATCGCGTCCGGGTTCCTTCCGATTTTGATTTCAGCGATCTTCGCTAGAGTCTTAAGATCAAACGCAACCACACTGTCGGTGTGTCCAACACTGATAAACCCACGTCCAAAATCGGGAGCTACGGCAACACCGTGGACACCACTGGTATCGGATATCTTGCCCACGACTTCCCCAGTGTCTACGTTGACGACGATTACTTCGCTGAGGTGTGACACGTACAGCCGGCGCCCGGCTTGATCAATGGTCTGGAAGTCCCACGTGTCTTGGCTGTTACTTACTTTGATAGTTTTAATCAGGTGATAGCGAGTGGCCGCATCGGCCACGAAAAGAGCGAGCTGTGAAATTAGGAAAAAGCCAACACCCTTCAAAACATACCGAATGGCCATGTTGCACCCCCTCATACAGGCGATTGTCAGAAGCTATTGACCCAGAACCAGAATGCCAAAACTATTGGTTGCTACTTTCTTGGTTACTTTTCCGCCGGGCGTTTGGGGCGGCACTTTATCCACATCGCCGTACGGTACGAAGAGACGATGCGTCTTCAGATCCAACGCCATAGTCTGTGATCCTTTGTGGGTCTTCACCGTCTCCACCACGCTGAAAGAATCGGGGCCGTCCTCACGCAGTATTGTCACGACGCCATCTTCCGTGGAACTGAAGATCAAGCCCGTCGCGGGGTCGAACGCCGTCGTGTCTACGTTGTCTCCAATGGGGAGATTAGCAATGATTTTCCCCGAATCCGAATCCATGACATAAAGTGTGAGATTGCGGCAGCCAATGAACAAACGATGGGTCTTCTCGTCTATCGCTAGGCTCGTGGGCCGGTCGCAGTTGGTCACTGGCCATCGCCGATCGATCGCAAGAGTCCGCGCGTCGATTCGCACCAGGACGGCTTTGTCGACTAGGTTATCGAACACGTAGCCCTGTCCATCCGGGACGGCAAATTCCGGTTTGCCGTCAAGGGCGATGGTTCCCGCCACGCTGCCGTCAGAGGCTCGGATGACGGTCGCATTGCGACTGACTGTATTGAAGGAAAACACTTGTTTGGTGGAAGGGTCATACACAATGGTATCTGGCAAATTCCCGGCAGGAATATCGGCGAGACGCTTGAACGTGTTCAAATCGAACATTGTTACCGTGGCGCTGGTCCCGTTGCTGATGAAGCCGTGATTGAACTCTGCCGCGAGGGCAATCCCGTGAGCCCCTTTCATATCAGGTATCGTGGCAATCAAGTTTCCGGTGTCCACATTCAACACCTCCACCTGGGTCTCGTGGGCAAGGAAAAGCCTGCGCCCGGGGCCGTCGATGGTGCCAAAATCCCAGGTACCTTCACCGGTGACAATAGGGATCTTCTTCAGGATGTGGTACTCGCTGGCAGCCGAAGCAAGGGCGACTAGCATTAAGCAGAAAACATTACAGGCAACCAATCGATGAGCATTGCGAGACATGGCATTCTCCTGAGCAAACAGCAACCCCAATCGGATCGCGACGTGCCCGCGCGGTCCAACTTACTGAGGCAACCAGGCCTTTAATTGCGGCCGAAGTTCTTCTAGTCGTTTGCGAATTCCCGAATAGTTCACTTGCATCACTCGAAGTTGGTCGATTCGCTTGACCGTTGGAGGGACTTCCACCCCTTGCGACAAAGGTGTTTGTGCACAGGCCGAAAACGCAAGGTTCCGCTGGGTTTCAGCGCTGAGCAGGTAGTCGATTAGTCTGCGGGCTGTGTCACCGTGGTGTGCACCGCGAATAAGGGTCACCGCATTGGCTACCATGAAAGTCCCAAGCCCTTCCGTTCCTTGATCCGGATAACGAATTTCCACGCCGTCATTCCTTCGTACGGCTTCGAGACCGTCATCGATATCCACTAGGCTAAATTCCGCCTGTCCCGAAGCGACGACAACGGCGCTGTCGGCGTTTCCGGGCGATGTCTTTACGCCAAGACTCTTGACTTTGTTCAGGAACTCCCAAGCCCGCTTGTTTCCCCAGCAATCGAATAACGCCGTGAGGTTGAACGCCGTGGTATTCAGCAACGGATTGGCCAGGACTGCTTTTCCCTTCCACCGCTCGTCCGCGTACGCCAGGATTGAATCCGGCTTGACCTGTGATTTTGAGTTGACCACAAGAACGCGCGCGCGCGCGGAAAACGCTGTCCAATGTCCGTCCTCGTCCTTGAACATTGCCGGGAGAGCTGAGGCATTGGGGGAAACATACGGCTGTGTAATGCCGAGCGCTTTTAACTGATCCGGATGAATGGGCTCATTCGCCCAATACACGTCGGCCTGTGGATTGTCCTTCTCGTCGATCAAGCGTTTCATGATGTGTTCTGCGGCCTCTTTGTCATACACCGCGACCACGTGGATGTGGGTATCCTGCTCAAAACCCTTGAGGATCGGCTCCGCACAGGGTTGATCTTCACTCGAATACACCACTACGGTCGCCGGCGATCGTACGCGAGACAGACCCAGTACTCCAACGAAGAGCGGAAAAATACAGAAAATCGGCATCCCGCGCCGACGGATCATTGATTCTGCTCCAAGAAGCTGTGCAAGGCGCCCGACCAGGCGTGGCGTGTCTCGTCAGGCTCGTCGTATATAAGACTGTTTAGGGTGAAATCCTCATTAATTCTTTTTAAACTGGCCAAGTCCAGTTCGAACAACGCCCTCTGGGTCCCTGTCGGGACTTCGACACCTTAACGAAATTTAATTCGCTTTCTGAAGTTTACGGAACTACGTTCCTGTGACTTGCTGATCTCTTCTTGCGCAGGTGGCGCAATTTTCAGGCTTAACAAGCTACCGTCGCAATATGCCGCCATTTCAGGGGCTGGGAGGCCTTAATGAGCGTCCGGACGACACGGCTTTTCGCTGGGTATACGGTTCTATTTGCCTTCTGTCTAAGGTCGCAGGAGCTAACGGCCCAAGTCGCCGGTGGAACAATTCTAGGGGCCGTGATAGATAGCAGCGGCGCAAGCATGTCGGGCGCAAAGGTTATTGTTAGAAACACGGCCACGGATGTCGTAAGAACGGTTACAGCCAACGAAGAGGGGCGTTACAGTGTCCCAAACCTGATCCCAGGGAATTACCAAGTTACAGCTTCGGCGCCGGGCTTTGCCACTGTCGTGGAAAGTGGTCTGACCCTAAACGTCGGGGATGAGTTAGAGATCGACTTGCGATTGCGAGTTGGAGGCATAGCTGAGAGGGTCGAAATTACGGCTGATCAATCTAACGTCTCCACTACTACATCCTCCATAAGCTCGGTTGTCAACGGATCTACTATTCGCGAACTTCCATTGAACGGTCGCGACTGGGCGTCGCTGGCTACTCTTGAACCAGGTGTGGAACTTGTGCGGACGCAGATCGGTCTTTCGACAGGAGCGAATGACCGGACGATTCGCGGAATCGGATCGCAACTGACGATCGGCGGGAACAGGCCACAACAGAACAACTACCGTCTGGATGGAATCAGCATCAATGATGCCTCCAATGGGGCCCCCGGTAGTGTTCTGGGCGGCAACTTAGGAGTGGATGCGATCCAGGAATTCTCGGTTCTGACCACCAATCCCTCAGCCGAGTATGGCCGGAGCGCGGGTGGAATCATCAATGCGGTCACTCGGTCGGGCACCAACGCTTTCCACGGCTCCGTTTTTGAATTCCTGCGTAACAGCGCTTTGGATGCTCGCAACTTTTTCGATGGCCCCACTGTCCCGCCGTTCAGGCGCAATCAATTTGGCGCCAGTGCGGGAGGACCTATACAAAAAGATCGGACGTTTGTCTTCGGTGCCTATGAAGGGCTGCGTCAGAGCCTGGCCATTACGCAGAATGACTCGGTGCCCTCCGCGGCTGCCCGCGCGGGCAATCTCGCCGGCGGCAAGACGATTTCGATCGACCCCGCGGTTAAACCCTTCCTCGCCTTATATCCGTTGCCCAACGCTGGCAGCTCCGGTGACTTTGGAACCTTTAGCTTTGTTACCACACAAGTTACGAATGAGAATTTCTTTACGGGCCGAGTGGACTACAAGTTGGCGGAAAAAGACACTCTCGCCGGGACCTATATGTTCGACACCAGCGAGGGCACATCTCCTGACCAATACAATGCCGTCAAATTAGCTGCTGAATCTCGGCGACAGCTTGTGACTCTGGAGGAGACCCGCGTTTTCAGCACCAACTTTCTGAATTCCGCGCGGTTCGGATTTAGCCGAGTGATTTCGGATGGACCGAAGACACTCAGCGCTATCAACCCCAGTGCGAAAGATGCGTCGCTGGGCTTTTTGCCGGGACACAATGTTGGCAAGATACAGATGCCCGGGGTGACGCAGTTTCCGGGAGGCTTCGGTGCGACCGGAGAATACGATTTTCACTTTAATTCCTTCCAAGCCTATGACGACGCATTTTTAACTCGAGGCACTCACAATTTGAAGTTTGGCGTCGCGGTTGAACGCATTCAGGCCAATCAGGAAGGCCGTGCCAATCCGAGTGGTTTTTATAACTTCGGTTCCTTGACCAATTTTCTGACGAATAAGCCGAGCACGTTCACGTCGGCCATTCCCAACCTAATCACTCCACGGGATTTGCGGCAGACCATATTTGGTGCTTACATTCAGGATGACTTCCGGATACGCAAAAACTTGACGCTCAACTTGGGGCTGCGCTACGAGATGGCCACTGTTCCGACCGAGACAACAGGGAAACTTTCGAACCTCCGCAACCTAACCGACAGTAAGCCGACGCTAGGGTCCCCCTATTTCTCCAACCCCACGTTGCGCAACTTCGAGCCACGTGTTGGCTTTTCTTGGGATCCATTTCGCAACGGGAAAACGGCAGTTCGCGGAGCAATCGGTATGTACGACGTTCTGCCCCTCACATACCAGTTTGAGACTTTAACAATCTTACCGGCCCCGTTCTTCGCGCAAGGGAGAGTGTCAGGATTACCCGCAGGAAGCTTTCCGACAGGGGCGTTTCCATTGTTGGGAGCGAACACTTTCCGGTACGCACATGTGGATTCGAATCCGCCACGTGACTACGTCGTGCAGTGGAATTTCAACGTCCAACGGGATTTGGGTTCGAGCCTCACTGCACTCGTAGGGTACATAGGTGCCAGGGGTGTTCATCTGCCGTTCCGCGCCGAGGACGTCAACATGGTCCTCCCAACGCTGACTCCTCAGGGATACCTTTGGCCGGGCAACGGAACAAGGTTGAATCCGAATCTCGGTCAAATCAGTGCGCTATTCTTGGATAACAACTCCTATTATCACGCTCTGCAAACGCGTCTCACGAAAAGGATGAGTCACGGATTTCAGATCGGCGGCTCTTATACTTGGTCCAAAAGCATGGATGACGGCTCCTCGACACTTGCCGGCGACGCGTATGCGAATTCCGTAGGGACCCTGCCTTTCTTCGATCTCAGATTAAGCCGAGGGCTCTCCGACTTTGATGTCCGACACAATTTAGTGATCAACTATCTGTGGGAGATTCCGAGTTCACCGTCGCTCCCGAGGGCAGCGGCCTGGGTAGCAAGCGGCTGGCAGCTCGGGGGCATCTATCAGCTGAGCTCCGGATTTCCGTTCACCGCCCTGGTTGGAGGGGATCCTCTCGGCGTGCAGAACGGTACGATATTTGACTACCCAGATCGCATTCAAGGACCTGGCTGCTCTTCCCTGGTTAATCCCGGAAATGCACTTAACTACATCAAGCTCCAGTGTTTCGCGCTTCCCAAGCCGAGCAACCGGCTGGGAAACGGCGGGCGAAACAATCTGATCGGTCCCGGACTATCCAATTTTGATCTGTCGCTCTTCAAGAACAATCGTTTCACCAAGATCTCCGAGCAATTCCTCGTTCAGTTCCGAGTGGAACTTTTCAATGTCTTGAACCACCCCAACTTTGCTCCCCCCTTGAAGAACAACACTCAAAACTCGGCGTGCTGCGTCATCATGGACCAGATTGGGAATCAAATCTCGACGGCAGGGAAGCTTGATTCGACGTCGACTCCGTCACGGCAGATTCAGTTTGGTCTCAAATTTATATGGTGATCGACATCAGCGATTCAAGCAAACGTCATTGTCCCGACGAAGAAGATGAGAGCATCCCTGCTGTGGCGAGCTCTGTCAGGAGCAGACGAACCTATTTGGAGGATGATGAAGATGAAGAGAGGTTTCTTGGTTCTTTGGATCGCCATTGTGTGCGCGGCCGCGTCGTCGGCGCAGGACAAATCACCGCTGCATCTCGTAACAACCATTCCGCTGCCGGGTGTGAGCGGGCGATTCGACCACTCCGCCGTGGACCTGGAGGGGCAGCGGCTCTTCATTACAGGGCGTGACGCGAATACGTTAGAAGTGATTGACCTTCGAGCGGGCCAGCACGTGCAAAGCCTCCTGGGATTCCCTCAGCCCCAAGGTGCCTACTACGTCCCTTTTGCAAAAAAACTCTTCGTCAGCACCAGGGACGACGGAGCTTGCAAGATTATCAATGGCGATTCTCTGAAGATCATCGACTCGATTAAACTTTCCATCGGTGCCAACGTCATTGCGTACGACTCAGCTGCGAAGTACCTATATATTGGCCACGGGGGCAGGCAAGTTGGAGACGCCCCGACAGTCAAACGGGATCCTGGCCAAATTGCCATTGTAGATGCGGCCAGCGGCAAGCAAATCGGAAATATTGAAACGGATCCAGATCTGCGTCCGGGAGCCATTGTGGTCGAACAACTCGGGCCGAGATTGTTTACGACCAACGCGCTCGGCAGCCAGATCGTCATCATCGACCGAGAGAAACGGACAATCCTTGCCAAATGGCCTCTGCCTAGCGCCGAGCGGAGTGGAACCGTGGCCCTCGATGAAATCCGGCACAGACTGTTTGTGGGTATGCGCAACCCGTCGCGGGTGATTGTTTTTGATGTCGACTCCGGCAAACAAATCACAAGCCTTCCCACTGTCGCGGGCATCGACCGCTTATTGTACGACGCGGCCAACAATCGCCTTTACTCCACAGGATCTGCAAAATCGGGCGAGCACGAAGGCTCTATCGAAGTGTACAAGCAAGTGGACGCGGACCACTACGAATTGATGACCAAAATGGCTACCGGACCGGATGGAGGCACTTCGTTGCTGGTCCCCGAGACCGGGCGACTCTATGTAGCGCTTCCACGCTACGAGCAAAGGAACGCGGAAATACGGGTATACGACACGCGGCCGTGATCGGCTCAGGAGAAGTAAAGGGCTCCTGCCTGTTGGTGTATCGGAACCGATTGAGGGATGGACCAAACTGGAAATCCAACTACGACCGCGGCGAAGCGTGATCCAACACTGACTCCTTCTCGTCAGGCTGAGTTTGCGCTCAAGAAACGCATTGACCATGACGAGTAATTCAAGACTAATGTTCGGACGGTCAGAGGGTGCCGTCCGGTTGGCCCTGAAGCTTGGCTTACGAACTCTTCTAATCTGTGCCGGCATTGTTCCGACTCTCTTTGCCCAACAGCCCCTGGCCGAAGATCGCGGTTCTGTCGGACTTGCGCAGTCCCTTCGGCGGCTGCAGACCACCGGCCGCATCGTCTACATGATCGCCCACCCGGACGACGAAGATGGCGGCACCATAACCATGCTTACCCGTGGTCGGGGCTATACGGTCACAATTCTGGCACTGAGTCGCGGCGAGGCCGCGGGTGACGCTGTCAGCAGCGATTTCGGTCCTCCACTTGGTATTCGGCGAACGATTGAATTGATCCGTTCCTCCGAGTATTACGGCGCACGCCTTCGAATATCTCGTTTTCTCGATTTTGGCCTTTCGAAAACCCTGGCGAAGACCTTACGTTATTGGGACCAAGAAACCGCACTCCGAGACATGGTTCGATTCATTCGCCAGGAGCGGCCGCACGTGGTGCTCTCTCGCTGGCAAGGGAATGCAGGTGACCGGCTTGGCAATCATGAAGCCGATGGGATCATCGCGCAGCTCGCTTTTGAAGCTGCGGGTGATCGCTCGCGATTCCCTGAGCAGATTGCGGAAGGGCTGGGTCCGTGGCAACCGCTAAAGTTGTACAGTGACAATCGGACCGAAAGCGATGATTGGACCATTAAGGCGGACTCCGCAGAGTACGATCCACTCCTTGGACGCACTTATGGACAGATCGCTCATGAAGGGCTGGGGCAGCAGGTTTCACAAGCCGCCGTTGGACCGATTGTTCCGGTCGGCTGGCCGTCGGTCAGCTATTACAAACTGGACCGCTCCAGAGTGGGCATGGCGGATAAAGAATCGGATTTTTTCGACCGCATAGACGTCACGCTCAAGGGATACCCAGAACTTGAAAAGTACGTGCGTGAAGCAGTTGCGGCTTTCAATGCTCAACATCCCGAAGCCTGTGTCGCCCCTCTCGCTCGTGCACTGCAAACGGTGCGCCAACTCTCCTCTTCCAGTAGGGAGAGTCTAAATCTTTCCATCAAAGAGCAACAGTTACAGACTGCTTTGGCACAGGCCTTGGGGTTTCAGTTCGAAGCCTTGGTGGAAGCCAATAAGCCGGGTCGCAATTCCGGGGAATACAAGGGGGTTCGGACTCCAATCACGTTTAGCTCAGGCGACAGTTTCCGGGTGCTTGTGAACTTCCGAGCATCCACCGACAGGAATATTGGGACTACAGAAATCAAACTGCTCGCACCGGACGGTTGGAGGATCAGAACGTTAGCGCCTAATCGATTCCAGGTTACCATTCCATCGGACGCTAGCCCTACCAGCGCGTTCTGGATTCGTGATTCGACCGGCGATGGATTCTATCGCATCACACGTCCCGAACTTCTTGGCGCGCCAATCACTCCATCCCCCTTGCAAGCAACGCTGACCTATTTGATCGATGGTGTTGAAGGATCCATCAGTGCCGACGTTCAAACGAGCTCCGTAAACACGTTAGGTGTGCAGCTTAGGCATGCGGTTGCCGTCGCGCCACGTGTGTCCGTCCGCTTTCAACCCGAGGCCCTCGCGCTGCCTCTTGGTCGGTCTCGATATGACGTGATCTGTTCGGTTCGCAACTTCGGTGCTGGGCCCAACGAAGGTACGCTTCGGCTGGAGCTGCCATTAGGCTGGACCTCCGATCCGTCGGCAGTCCCGTATTCATTTCAGAGACAGGGCGAAGAAGCTGACCTGCTCTTTCACGTTATGCCCACCTCCAACTTTGGCGATGCCGAATACCACATTCAGGCCGTGGCTGAATCCAGCGGCAAGTCTTATCGCAACAGTTTTGTGCCGGTGACCGAGCCAGGTCTCGATACCGTCTACATGGAAGAGCCGGCAAGAGTGACTTTGCGTCCTGTCGATGTCCAAATCCCACGCGTGCACGTGGGCTACGTCATGGGCACAGGCGATGACGTTCCCACCGCGTTACGCCTCCTCGGCGTCGACGTTGATCTCCTAGATCGTGATGCACTGGCGCTCGGAAATCTCTCTCGGTACGGCACGATCGTTCTCGGTGTGCGGGCATATCTGGCTCGCGAAGATTTGAGGGTATACAACTGGCGTCTGCTGGACTATGTCAAAAACGGCGGAGTTGTTGTCGTGCAGTACAACACCGAGGAATTTGACAGCAACAACTATGGTCCTTATGTCTACTCAGAGGCCGGTGCTGCGCAAGACGTCACCGAGGAAGATTCGCAGATCGAAGTACTTGAGCCGAATAACCCAATCCTGAACTATCCCAACAAGATCGGGCCCAAAGATTTCGAGGGATGGCTGGAAAAGAGAGGTCTTCGATTTCCGCCCTCATGGGACGAAAGATACGTTCCTGTCCTCTCTACACATGATCGGAGCCAGAAGCCACAGGCAGGGGGGTTGTTGGTGGCTCGGTACGGAAGGGGTCTTTACCTCTACAACGGGTACGCGCTCTATCGGCAGATCTCGCTTGCTGTGCCTGGCGGCGTCCGCCTGTTCGCGAATCTCCTTGCTCTCGGCCTGCCCGACGCTGTCTGGCGAAAGTGAGCATCCGAAAAAGACAGGTTTCCTTGAGGTCTTATGCGAATCGGGTGCGCCGCAAGATTGAGGTTGAGGCCCTGCCGCACTTGCGGCGGGCAATCTCAGAAAGAATCCGTCACGTCTCGAGTCCAGGAGGGCTAGTTTGCCGAATCCGATCAAGTGCCGACGCTCAACCGCCGGCTATTTGGTTGAGAGCACACCTACAACTGCATCCGACCCCACCAAGCGCCCGGCTACCTCACTCCGTCCGGATTTGTCGCTCGATGGCAACGATCCTCGCCAAACCAGAAGGGTCACGAATCTATGAGACGAGTGTAGCTTCTTGACAACTAAGGAATAGGTGTATATCTGTACGAGGCGTGTTAGGGTTCTTCCAACCGTGGCGTGCGCACGCCCTCTCTCCGTATAGCTCGGACTCTCTCGAAGGAGGACTGCAGGCGTCCGTCGATCTGCAAGTTAGCCCCTTTCTCACGATGCTTCGCGAAAGAAGACAAACGCTTTGTCAAAAATCGCGATACACAATCAAACAAATTAAGTCGCTTAAGCTATCGGCATTTTGACACCGCGTTTAGTGGGCCGGTTTCCGCAGTGCGCTGTCACTTGTAGCCGGCCATTTCCCCGCCACTTACAACCGCCTTGTGTGGCGGTGATGTTGTTTCTTGCAGCTGTGTTCGGAACGCGCTGAGGATTTGCGACGACACAACGAGGAGAAAGGAAACCGCCGTCTTCTCCACCATCTCCGAGAAATTGACCTAACCCTTGTTATAGTTCCAACATCAGATGGAAATGGATGTACGCAAACAGTCGGGTACAGCTTGGCTCCTGCTGACGTTTACGCTGCCTACGAAGCGGGCCAGTCAGCGGGTGGAGGTATGGAGAAAATTGCGAAGTCGACGGAAAGCAGACCGAGGTTTTCGGTGACCTACGGGAAGGCGATGACGTGGCCGTTCGAGACACCGACGAATTGCGTCCTGGAACTCATGTAGCAACACGACAGGGTCCCGCAGACTTGAAAGGCTTAGGGAAGTAACCTGCGAACAAAGTGGAGCTCATCGAATGATCGACGATCTGCCAAGCCGCAATCTCCTGAACGCAAAGACCGGACCGCAACCCTGCTGAAGACCACCACGGGACGACCAAGTGCTAGGCTAGGCCATCGAGGAGCTCGAGTCTTCACACCGTCCTCATTAGGAGCGCACAGCCTCCCGCCTTGGTGCATCGGTCCTGGATAGATGTTCAGCCTGGAAGGGCCGAGGACTGAGACGTTGAACCTTCGTGTATCTGCGGAATTCAAGCGACGGCTCTTGGAAGAGGCAAGGAGGGAGAAGAGATCGGTTACTAACTACATTGAGGCTGCGCTGACTGAGCTTTGGAGTACGAGAGCGAAGGGTGCCATGAAGGAACAGACCAGGAAATGAACGAGCGAATGCGAAATCTGGGTCATCTAGGAGATAAACTCCAAGAAATCCACACTCCTTCTCCGTCGCGTCTCTAAAAGGGGGAGTCAAGAAAAAAAACTCACCCATCGCTGGAATTTCTCTTACTTTCCAGCCCGCAAGGTTGAGCAGGATTTTTTCTGCCCTTCCGCCCCATGTGCTCGGTTTGCTACGCACGGCTGCGTA
>Ga0070698_100007003_pt1 | contig 12211 bp, 15 predicted proteins | sample KBSK1502metaG_FD_65477 | JGI IMG/M metagenome (GOLD analysis project Ga0070698, IMG submission 65477) | Corn, switchgrass and miscanthus rhizosphere microbial communities from Kellogg Biological Station, Michigan, USA - KBS K1-50-2 metaG | ecosystem: Host-associated > Plants > Roots >...
CTCTTCGAGCTTGTGGTGCACGGGAAGCTCTTTCTCTTTGCCACCTTTCTCTTTAAAGCGAAGCAAAAACCGTTTTCCGGAAGGATAATAGTCTTCGACCTTTAGGTTCACTACGGCGCCGATCCTGGCGAAAGTGTAGGCAAGGACCCCGAGCAGAGCGCGATCGCGCAGGCCGGTGTGCGTGGACGCGTCGACCGCGTCCAGAAGCCTTTGAACCTCGCCTTCGACGAAGGCGGGGGTTTTCCCTTCGGTCAGGGCCAATGCCTGGCGATGGGTATGTCGTTTAGTGAGAGGGAGAAGAATCTTTTTGCGGGACATTTGTTTCGCGATTTTTTATCCTCGCGGGCATGAGTAAACCTCTGCGACTGCCCAACTGCGACGAACAAGCTCTATTAGACCAAGTCCAAGTGCGGCTTGTGGAGCGCACCGAACTGGAGCGTTTCAAACAATTGCTCGATGAGCATCACTATCTGGGAAGCCTCAAAGCGGTGGGCCAACGCCTCTACTACGTGGCTACCGATGCCCAAGGTCAGTGGCTTGCCTTGCTGGTCTTCAGCGCTCCAGCCAAGCACCTCAAGTATCGCGACCAATGGATCGGATGGAGTGCTGCTCAACGCCACCGTCGCCTGAGCCTGGTGACTAACAACAGTCGGTTCCTCATCCTGCCCGAGCGCTCCGTGCCCAACCTCGCGAGCAAGGTGCTGCGCCTGACCCTGGAGCGCCTTCCCACCGATTGGCAGACCTGTTACGGCCATCCGGTGTTGGTGGTCGAAACCTTCGTCGATGTGGCTCAGTTCTGCGGTACGGTTTATTCGGCCAGCGGCTGGAGCGAACTGGGCCAGACCGACGGCTGGGGCCGGCATCGGCGCGATTACTACGTTAAACACGACCAGCCCAAACGCCTCTTCTGCCGCCAACTGTGCAAAAACGCCCGCCGCAGTCTCCAGGCCGAACATCTTAAGCCGGCGTTGGCGGTGGTCGAACAAAAGGTCTCGCCACCCTGCACGCGTACGGTGAAGGAAATCCGCTCGATGGTCGAACACTTCAAGGCCGTGCCAGACTTTCGCGGGCGCTTCGAGTCCTATCCGCTGTGGTCGATGTTAACGATCCTTCTTTTAGCCACCCTCTGCGGTGCTCCGCGCGGGCAAAAGGACATAGCCAAGTTTGCGCGGGGCTTGAGCCAAGCGCAACGCCGGGCTCTTGGTATCCGGCGCAATGCCCAGGGCAAATATCCCGCTCCGACACAGCCGACTTTTTGCCGTCTGCTCCAACGCGTCGATGCCCCTAAGGTGGAGGAAGTCATTTTGGCCATCCAGGAGCAAGTGCGTGGTCCGGCGCCCAAAGATCAATTGATCGTATTCGATGGCAAGGAACCCAAGCACGGCAGCGGCGCCTCGATTTTGAGCGCGGTCAGCGTACCGAGCCAGCATTACTTAGGCAGCGCACTGGTCGACCAAAAGACCAACGAGATTCCCGTGGCCCGAGAGTTGTTTAAGCGCCTGGAGCTCGAAGACCGGTTGGTCTCGTTGGACGCCTTACACACCCAGGATGAAACCGCCCGCGCGCTGGTCTTGGAACACGGGGCCGATTATCTGCTAACGGTCAAGGGCAATCAACCCACCGTGCGCGAACAGATCGAAACACTCATTGCCGCCCCCCAGGGCGATTTTCCCCCCTCATGAGCCGACACCCACGAAGGCTCGCGTGCAGGAAATCAACAAAAGCCGCAAAGAAAGCCGCAGTATTGTCACCGCGCCAGTCACCGGTGAACAGCTCTGCTTCCCATTGGCCGAGCAGGCCGCTCTGCTGTTGCGCCAGACCGAAGGACGCAAAGACGAACTGGTGGCGCTGATTACCAGTGTTGAGCCCTCGCGACTGGATGCGACAAACTGGTTGCGTCTGAACCGGGATGCCTGGGGCATCGAGAGCGGTTTGCATCAGCGCTTGGATATCTCCCACAACGACGACCGCTGCCGTGTGCGCAACGACAACGCTATCTTGGTTCTCGGAATGATGCTGCGCTTGAGCAATAGCCTCTTCATGCAATGGAGTGGTTACCAGCGCCGCCCAGACCATGTCACCACAACCGATTTCCAATCCGCCTTGTCCGAAGACCACCACCGTCCGGCACTCCGCCTAGCATTGAGCAAATATCCCAACCTCAAACGACTCTCATGAATTGGCGCTGCCTGGAGGTCATGTTCTGGCAATTGTGCTTTTCCTGTTGTTCGATAATTTGGTAGTTCTGCTGCTTTTTGCGTTTATATTTCGCTATTTGCCAGATGCCAAAATCGTGTGGAGGGACGTCTGGATTGGCTCGGCACTCACGGCCGTTCTTTTTGTTTTGGGCAAATTCATTCTCGCTCTTTACCTCGGGAGCGGTGCTGTCGGGTCGGCGTATGGTGCGGCCAGTTCCCTAATTACTCTTCTCTTGTGGATCTACTATTCTGCACAGATCTTACTTTTTGGAGCAGAATTCACCCAAGTCTACGCGAATACCTACGGAAGCTTGGTTGAACCAAAAAAGTACGCCGTAAAAATCGAGAGAACAGAGCGAGAGATAGCTTCCTAGGGCGTGTTTGTGCCCCGATGCTGCTGAGGGCATTCGTCTGCTTCTCGATTGTTCTTTTCGGTAAAGGTGCAAATCGTCCCTCAGCGAATCAGACGCAATTGCACAGACCTCCACTCCGACCGCTGGCTTGGAATCTCGGCCTGAATCGACTCCAGAACAACGCGCTCAGTCCGTAACGGTTGTTACCGTGTCGGAGACTCGCTCTGAATCCGTCCCACCTTCAAGCGAGGCGCTTAGTCCCAATAAATCACAAAATCTGTTTATAACATGTGAATAAAGTGTTTTTTAACTGAGGCCTTTGCCCGAGGCCTGGGATCAACGAAATTTTGCGCGTCGGCTGCCGATTTCCGGCCCTAGTGCGCCTGAGAGTGCGCACCAACAGCGGGGTGAAAGTCCCCGTCGGACAGAGCACTGGCTGTCCGCAGCTGAAGGCAACTGCGTCACCGAGAGGTGGGGTGGGGAGAAGCCGGAAGCGAACAACCAGTCCATACGATTCGCACGTCTCCAAATTGGGCTGCTGCTTCCGCTAGCGCCAGGATTCCTGGACTGTAGATACCGTCATCGTTTGAAATAAGAATGCGCATATTCAATCCTCTAGATACAGCTAACTTTGTTTTATGTTCGTAATACAGAAGGACCTTGGTTCTGATCTGGTGAAAACATGAAAATCGCCATTATCCATAATCCAAATGCCTTTCGCGGGGAAGCCGCCGGCAGCGAATTGTGCCGTGTTCCACTGTCGTGGCTGTTCACGTTGACAGCCACCCGATTCAGGAACCGCAATTCCCACTCGTTATCGAACTGGAACCGGCGGCATTGGAGTATGGAGCAGTGCGCAGGTGGAAAGGTAGCCAGTAGAAGCTTAAGAGCTTAAAGAATGGGCAAACAAATCCCCCGAATCCGGCGCAGTCTCGATTTCCGAAGGTCTTTTATGGATCCGCATGCTCTCGAAAACAGTTCCGATGAAACGCCGACGAAGGTCATTGCTCCGGAGATGTGTCGCCTTCACTTCGTTCCGCGAGGAAGTGCTGTCGCGATCAAGCTCTACGCGAAGGTCAGCGCAAGCAGGCCGTCAAGGATCGTCCACCGATAAGAGAGGAGATTGCTGCCACTAGTGTGAAAGTGGCGCCCTTGCCCGGACCTGGGCTTTGGGCCCGAATGGAACCATCATGGAGTTCCACCAACTGGCGAGCAAGTGCCAAGCCGATACCAAGTCCACTGGAGGTCAGATGCCGATGTAATACGAACTGCCGATGCGACAAAGATGTGTTTGCGGTGGCGAAAGAGGAAACAAAATAATGAATGAAGCAATTGATTCACGCGCTGAGAATTTCTCGGCTGGAAATCAGACGGGCGATCCACGTCAAATTGAGGTGGCAAACGCAATGAGGAGTTGGAAAGAGAATCTCAAAGATAATTTGCTCGTAGTCCTTTTAGTCTCAATAGGAATCAGTTTCCTCGTGGGCTATTTCATCTGCCAGCAGCAGGAGACGAAGAAGCGACAACAATGGGCGGAAATTCTTTTTCGCCAAGCCAAGAACTGGCTGACCGAACGCGGCAGGGAGACCGCAGGCTCGGTGGAGCAGGGTTTAGAATATGCCCGCTCCGCGGCTGAACGAGCCGCCGACAAGGGAGCCAAGTACCGTCGCCGGCTAAATCCGTTTTATAGGGAAGTACGACGTCGGTTCTTCGGGATTCTCTAGTTTTCACGAGCCGATTTATGGACCCGATCAAAACTTTAGAAGATCAAGATGGCGCTCACAAAGCGGCCGTGCGGCCATTTGCCGGGGAATGGAAAGAGGCCTGGGAACAGCTTGAAGAGCGAATTCGGCAATGGCCGGGACCACATGTTTTAATGGCCATCGCCATAGGATATGTCCTTCAGGTTATTCCGGTGCGAAGCCTTCTCGTGCAAGCGGTTAAACTTTGCCTGAGATTGGTTCTACCCGTACTCTTTCTATTTTGCGCGTTTCAACTGACAAAAGATATAGGCAATGGCGCGGAGAAGCGGAGCTGAACAGACGAAGGTTGAGAAGCTGATCCTTTCGCCTTAGACGCCCCTTGTCGCATCCAAACGAGAAGCAAGAAACTGACCGGCGCCGCTCACCTGCGGCGCTGCACGTTGATCGTTAGCTTATGAATTTATCAAACATCAACCGAGCGACAGAATGGTTTCAAGTACTGCAAACTACTGATCGAAGCCAGGCGGCCGTGATGCGGCTGGACCCGGGTAGGGCGACGGGAAAACATGCTGAATCCCACGAAGAAAGCGAGCAGCTCCTTTTGCTGATCCAAGGTGTACTCGCTGCTGAGATCGGCTCGGAACGTTTTACGATGGATGTCGGAGACATGGTGATTACGAAACCCCCGGCTCGCTGGGTCCTGGTTGACCGATAGGGGGATATGCTGAGCCATGCTTCGGGGTCACATGCAGTGATTACCTACCGCTCCAGAGTGGGGCTGCGACGAATCAAGACAAACGAAAGGATGTCGAAGAAATTGAGGAGTCTGTTCTGGTAAAGCTCGTAGACGATCCTAAAAAATCGGCAGCCGAGGCTGGCCTACGCTACGTTTCGGGTGATGAGCCAGGTTTCACCCGGAAAAGGAGCCGCTCCGGCTTCGCCTTCTACGACACCGAAGGGAAGCTGATTCGAGACCCTGCGGTCTTGAAGCGTATACGGTCGCTGGTTATTCCGCCTGCTTGGAAAGACGTTTGGATTTGTGCTAAGGCGAACGGGCATCTGCAAGTGATTGGTGTCGATGCGAGAGGTCGAAAGCAGTATAGATATCATCAGGATTGGCGTGCTGTCCGCGATGAAGCGAAATACGAGAGGGTGATGTCTTTTGCCCGTGCGCTACCGCGAATTCGCGGTAGCGTGGAAAGTGACATGAAATTGGCCGGACTGCCAAAAGAGAAGGTTTTGGCGACGGTTGTCAAATTGTTGGAAGTCTCGCTTATTCGAATCGGGAATGAAGAGTATGCCAGGACAAACAAGTCCTTTGGACTGACGACGATGCATAATCGCCACAGAACCACAGAAAAAACAGGTCGCCTTGACCACTTCCTCAAGGACCTTGGCAGCGAAGACCCAAAAGAATCCAAAAGGGGCGGACAGACCGAAGGCGACCGCGGCCGGCAAGCCAATCGCGTAAGTTCCGGCCAGGTTGCTTGCCAAGACAGAATAGTTTTCCAGGGTGCGGTGGAGATCGGAAGTCGTAGGTTGGAGCTATCCGAAATCGCTCAAAGTGCCTCTATTTTCCTGATCTCCTGATTGTTTATCCACCAACATCACATCCGGTTGGATATCCTGGTCAAAACAGTCGATGCGGCCAAATTGCCGTCGCCGAACGAATCTTAGCGGAACAGAAAATGAAAATTGCACAGATTTCGCCGCTCTATGAAAGCGTTCCGCCCAAAGGGTATGGAGGTATCGAACGAATCGTTTCCTATTTGACGGAGGAACTCGTGGCGCTTGGGCACGAGGTCACTTTGTTCGCCAGCGCGGATTCGGAGACGAAAGCCCGATTGGTCGCTGTGAAGGAGGCCGGCTTACGCCTCCAGAGCCCGCCCGTTCGAGATCCGATAATCCATCATGTGCATTTGCTTGAAATGGTGTTTGCCGCAGCTGCGGAATATGACATTCTTCACTTTCACCTGGATTACCTGCACCTGCCTTTTGCCAAGCGGTGCTCGGGCGTGAGTGTTACGACAATGCACGGGAGACTCGATTTGCCGGATCTCGCCTCGCTCTTTGTCCGTTATCAGGAGATGCCCGTGGTGTCGATTTCAGATGCTCAACGCGCCCCCTTAGGCTGGCTCAATTGGTGTGCAACCATACATCATGGAATTCCTGAAAAGCAATATTTGTTTCATGCCAAGCCGGGCTCTTATCTGGCCTTTCTAGGGAGAATTTCGCCGGAAAAAGGGCTTGATCGAGCGATCGCTATAGCGACCGAGAGCGGAATCCCACTCAGGGTTGCGGCGAAGATAGAAAAATCTGACTACGAGTATTTCGTTAGCACGATCAAACCTTTGTTGCAGAATCGGTTGGTAGAGTTCATAGGCGAAATCGGAGAAAAGGAAAAAGACGAATTTCTGGGCAACGCTCTGGCGCTCTTATTTCCAATTGATTGGCCGGAACCGTTTGGCTTGGTGATGATCGAATCCCTGGCGACGGGAACCCCGGTGATTGCATATCCCAATGGTTCGGTACCCGAAATCATTGAAGACGGCGAGACCGGCTTTCTGGTGGAATCCATTGCGGAGGCAGCCCGGGCTGTTGCCCGAGTTCATTCGCTGAAGCGTAAGCAATGTAGGGAGACCTTCGAACGGCGATTCACCGCGCGGCGAATGGCGCAAGATCATGTTGCCCTCTATCACCGGTTGTGCTCGGAAGGGACCAAGAGTGATGGGAGAGAGTTGAGGGTTGTTAAATCAGCTGCCTGATAAGACAACTAACACATGGTCCTCGACGCGAGCTGTCACATTTCCTACCGTTCGAACGCACCTATTCCGGCGATTATGATCCTGCGACCGCGCAGCGGTTATGCGCAATGTGGTTTTGTTCCGGTGCAAGAGGTTCGCACCTCGGTATCTCACTGACTCGCAACCTCAACATCCCCGCGCGCATGGCGGTCGGTTATCTTTACCAGCTTAAACCTACGGACCTTCACGCCTGGTTCGAAGCCTTTATCGGGGGGGCGCTGGTTCACTTTCGATGGCACCCAGGAAAGGCCTCGCGGTAATCGCATTACTATTGGCTATGGGTGCGACGCGGCGGATGTTGCGCTGACGTCAAACTATGGAGCGCTGGAGCTTAACGCGATGAAGGTGACCGTAGAAATAGCGCCGTGAGCTATGAGTTGGCTCCATATCATTCACGAGACAACCTATCGTTGCAGCGAAGCGGTCCGTTTCCGACGCGCCCGCCTGAAATCAACGATGCTGGTCCGATGTGTGATTGACCACGAGATCGACGATCACACGGATGCCACGATCATTCGCTTCTGCCATCTTTATGCTCGATCCCAGAGGTCACGTTGCAAGTTGGAACTCCGGAGCCCAACGCCTCAAGGGATATACATCCAAAGAGATTACGATTTACCGACTGCATTAGCGCTCGCAACAAGCTTCCAACCTGAAGTTGTTCTGCTCGACATAGGAATACCGGGATTAACCAGGTACGAAGTGGCGCAACGGCTAAGGGAGATTTCGGAAAATCAAGAACGCCACGTTAGTGGCTATTACCGGATGGGGCATAGCAGAAGTGTTGGCTCAGGCAACATATGAGACGACCTATGCCGTGCCGAAATGCGAACTTGGAAGCTATGAGATTTACTTCATTAAAATTAGACTCCTTGCGCGACCTGCTGATTGAGGAATTGCGCGACCTGTACAGCGCCGAAACGCAGCTTGTGGAGGCGTTACCTAAAATGGCTGAAGCTGCGTCCTCGCAGGAACTAAGGTCAGCTTTTGAGCATCATCTAGAGCAAACGCGCGAACATGTTTCGCGTCTGAAAGACATTTTCGAAGAAATCGGAGAAAAATCTTCCGGCGAAACCTGTGAAGCGATGAAAGGGCTTATCAAGGAAGGCGAAATCCTGGTCAAAGCAGAAGGCGATCCCGACGTCCGGGATGCTGGTCTTATAGGTGCGGCTCAACGAGTTGAGCACTACGAGATTGCCGGTTATGGAACCGCACGCAGTCTCGCTCAGCGGCTCGGCGACAGGCAGGTTGCCGGGACCCTGCAGCTGACGCTCAATGAAGAGGCGGAAGCGGACAAGAAACTGACCTCAATCGCGGAGAGTCAGGTGAACGTTTCTGCGGCCTCAGGCCAAAGACGATAGAATTGGACCAGCGAGATTTGCAAACGCTTTGGTCCAGCCAGAGCCTGTTAAGGCGCAACGGTGGCAATCCCAGATCGCTGCCGCCGTAACGGGCTGGCCCATATGGAGCAAAACGGTGGCAAATTTGATTGGCGAGACAGCTTGGCCGCAGAATCTGCGGCCAAGCTCCAGGTATTCCGTGGGGCAACGCATGATGGAATTGGTAAGTATCTAAGTCGAACTGTTGAACTTGCGCCAGGGGAGCCTGTAAATGTGGTCGAGATCCTTAGGGACACTTACACTGACATAGTGGTTTCCTATCTGCCAGTCGGTTCCGAAAAGGCTGCCGAATGGTACGCGGAACAGGTTCTTGAAGCCGGCTGCGCATTCGTAAACTGTATTCCGGTGTTCAAAATCTGTTATATCAGAATGGAAGGGGACCACATTCGGTGGCCAACCACTCAATTGCGAGCTAAAGCTTGAGGTTTGGGACTCACCAAACTCCGCCGGCGTTGTAATCGACGCAGTGCGATGTGCGAAGTTAGGTCCGGATCGTGGGATCGGTTGAGCTCTGACGAGCGCTTCGAGTTACTTTATGAGAACGGCTCCGTACCAATTCAGTGATAGAGTGCAGTCAATAAAACAACGGACCGGATAGTTTGAGCCAACAGCGTAGCTACACCGACACCTACTACTCCGAGCCTCGGAAACGGACCGATTCCAAGGACCAAAAAAATCCGACCAGTGTGTTCAAAGCTACCGCTCCCGCCGTAATTATCATGGGCGTCCTGGTGTCGCTCAACGACCGAAACGTTCCGGTTGTTACGGCGCTTATCACTTTGAACGGTGCCGAAGCCGCAAACAGCTGAAAATATGCCGCCGCCTGGCTTGCCACTTCTCCCTGTGCACCGATCCAGCGGAGAATAACTTCGGGCAACATTATGAGAGGTATGGCGGTGCATGTGCCAAAAAAAGCCGCGGCCATATGCCCTGCTGCAACCGTAGCAGAAACCTCCTCCATATCTTTCCGTCCAAATGCCTGAGCGATTAAAACTCCGCTTCCCGTTCCGAGAGCCGAGTAAATTAGCAGGACAATAAAAGTAAAGCCGTTTGATAGGCCAACTCCCGCAATCGCGTCAGCGCCGAGCCGGCCAACAATGATCTGGTCAATCAGACTGAAGGAGGTTTGGAAGACGGCCTCCAAACGACCGGTAGAGCCAGTTTCAATATTTTCCAATAGCTGCACGTGGAAGCTCGTCCTTTTCTACTGGTGCTTGAGTACTGTGTTTAGAACTCTCTATTTTCTTTTTTGGATGTGCCTGAATGATTTCCGCAATCAATATATCCCATTTTTTATTGAACAATTCTCAAACCGAACCGGTTTTTCATTTCGTTATTTAGCAGCAAAGGAAGTTGTTCTCAGATAGCCCGCCCCCCGAATACGACCACAAAGAAGCTTTTAACCGAAATGCTTATAATGGAGCAGAGAATTACTGGGACAGTAGCCAGCGTCGAGGCTCAAGAGACAAACGCATGTTCTGTGGAAATTGAGTGCGAGGCGCTTGAGGACGCTACTGCATTCCAGATCGTCTCAACTGACTTACCTTTCGAACATGTAGCCTTGAAACGAGCCGCAGGGTCACGATTGATCCTTATTTGCGCTCCGGGATCGAAGATCAATGTGGGCGACAAAGTAAAAGTTGTCGTAAGACCGTTAGACGCGTCAGAGCTGCGCCGCCGCCAGTCAGAAAACGCTTTGCGGCGTGGTGAATAAGGCGCAGATCAGACCTCGACGCCTGTGAGTACTTTTGCCGGACCGACGGACCTCAATGTTCGTACCAGGAGAAGACATGCCGTGCCGCAAGATTCCTGGGGATCAGGCGGGACCGGTCAGAACTAAGCCCATGTTGCGCGGACAGCAGATCAGGGTTTCGCTCTAGTGATAAACGCGGCTTTTTCCTTTCTGTTCAAGTTCGAGGCGCAAAACACAGAACTCAAGAGTCCGGCGGCAAGGAACTCCGTATCTTGGTTGAATCTTCTGAGCACTTCATTTATCCCCGGGTAAGCCATGAAACTTCTGCATGTCTCAAATCCTCGGGTACGCCGTTGGCAGGTATCGGATCGAATTGCTGACTCCAGTTTGTTAAGAAAGCCTTTAGCGTTCTTGAAGAAGGGGGAGCCTCGCAAAGCAAGGTGGAGGATGGCATTACCGGCCTTGCCTAGTCGCTTGACCGGTTTAAACCCGTGCTCGACCTCGGTCGCCTGGCGGTCCTCGCCGCCGAGCAGAACATACGCGAGTAGCGCCATTTCGCGCACGGCGAGTTTTTTTGAGCCGATTTTTTGGGCTTTCGATGCGAGAAGTGAGGGCGTGCTATCTTTGCTGGGCTTTACAAGGTCCCACACGTCCAGCTTGAGCAAAAATGAAGGCGAACATCTGAATTGTGGTAGTTCCCCTTGGGAGCCCTCTTCGGGCCGGCATTTGAATGAGCGCTTGGCCTCAGTGTATGCCCAACCAGTGGAGAAAGAAGCCGTACAAATGCCAGAGGCAATTAGATCGAGCGCGTCCGCCAGGGGGCGCACCAAGGTCAGGACATCGTCCGGACATAAAGGCGAGCGCTCGCCGAGCAATTCTGCAATCAATCGACCTCGTGGATACTCACTTATAACAAAGTCGCTCGATCCATTAGAGACCATGTCTATAACGTTTAAGAAATTGGGGTTTCGGACCAGTATCAGCTTTCTGGCTTTCTGGCGCCAAATGTCACGGTCTTGTTGATGTGCGCGCAACGCCATTCTGAACGAGGGAGGATGGTATACTTTTGACGCCCGGCATAACCGCCGCCGCATTGGACGCGTGCTCATCGGCTTGGGAAACGACGCGGCTGACGTGCCGATCACAATATCTTTTGGGAAGTCATCGCTCGAAGCTTTCCATGTTTTCACGGAAGAGATCGATTCCGTGGTTTCCGAGGGGCTCATAGTCGAAGCAGCTTAGTTATAGCAGAGAAGACTGCCATTACCGTTGCAGCGAAAAGAAACCGTTAAATAGATCTGAGCCGCCCACCGGTTCGTCGTATCTTTCCGCACCTGGAACCCGCGGGAGAGGAATTCCACGGTTCACTTCCTGACAACTAAACAATCCAATCGCCTTACTACTTGGTGCCTAAATTGGTGTCCTTGCTATCGAGTTCGTCATTCTTGAAAGTTAGATTGATCTATTTATCGCCCTTGGTGTAGCGCCAAGTCGTACGTTTATAGATAACCTCGTCGGCAGTACTCGTTGAGGTTGGAGGTCCGAGGATTGCCTTAACCTCTTCCTTTGAACTCTTTTCATGGATTTGATCGTAATTTTCGCGATTGATTTTCGAGATAGAGTTCCCATTCCCGCAACCTTCAAAGACCAGAACCACGACGAACCAGGCGAAAAGGGATAATTTGCGAGTAGTCATTCAAAGTATTCGTAGGGAGCGCGTTGCTTGGTTGTGTGATCCAGATTTTCCGTTGAATTTTCGGAAATGGAATCAGCGGTTGCTGCTGCTTATCTGGCGAGCAGCTATCCAACTGATGTCGCGAAGGTAAAGAAATGGATCAGCGCGACAATCAATTCGACTGTCGTTTATCACGCTGAGGAAATCTATGATCCGATGCTGGGTGAAGCAACCTCAGGTCAACACATCGTAGTAGGCGTCAGCAATCATCCACGCGCCATCAGAGATAGCTGCGCCTTCGGTAGACTAGCGGCAGAATCGATGACGCTTGAGGAGATTATAGTCAGTTAAAATTTATAAAACGTCAAGCGCCATAAAACCGCAC
>Ga0070698_100007004_pt1 | contig 12211 bp, 11 predicted proteins | sample KBSK1502metaG_FD_65477 | JGI IMG/M metagenome (GOLD analysis project Ga0070698, IMG submission 65477) | Corn, switchgrass and miscanthus rhizosphere microbial communities from Kellogg Biological Station, Michigan, USA - KBS K1-50-2 metaG | ecosystem: Host-associated > Plants > Roots >...
GCTGCGCGGCATGGCCAAGTCGATGGCGGAGGCCACCGGGCGCGGCAAGCTCTTCGAGGTGGCCGAGCGACTCTACGACGCGATGAAGGCCCGCACGAGCCTGCCCGTCAACGTGGACTTCTTCTCGGCGGTGGTCTACGACGCCCTCGGGATCCCGCCGGACTTTTGCACCTCCATCTTCGCGGTCGGGCGCGTCGCCGGCTGGTGCGCGCACGCGCTCGAGCAATACACCGACAACCGGCTGATCCGCCCGCGCGCGGACTACGTGGGCCTGGCCCCGCGCTCCCTCTCCCCTCAGGGGAGAGGGTAGGGTGAGGGGTGGTTTCTACAGCTCGTCGGGGAACTCGCTGAGGGCCGACAGGATCGATAGCGGCGCGGCCTGACCCAGGCCGCAGAGCGAGGCCACGCGCACCACGTCGGCCAGCTCGGCCACCGCTTGGCGGTTCACCGGCGCGCGGCCGTCCAGCATGTCGCGCAGCCGCGCGGTGCCCTCCCGGCAGGGGGTGCACTTGCCGCAGGACTCGCGCGTGTTGAAGTCGAGCAGCACGCGGACCGCCTCCGCGACGGAGACGCCCGCGTGCAGGGCCGCGACGCCGCCGGTCCCGGGGTTCGGATTGCCGCCCGGAATCAGCGGCTCGTCGAACCGCCGCGGGTGGACGAAGATGCCCGACGGCCCACCCAGCGCCACCGCGGCCATCGGGCGCGCGTCCGGCGGGCCCCCGCCGATGCGCTCGAGCAGATCCCGCAGCGTCAGCCCGAGCGCGGCCTCGACCACGCCGGGCCGCGCCACGTGGCCCGACAGGCCGAACACCTTGGTGCCGTGGCCCCCGCCGATCGCGGTCCACCACTCCGCGCCCCGCCCGAGGATGAGCGGCACGGCGAACAGCGTCTCCACATTGTTGATGACGGTGGGCCGGCCCCAGGCGCCCGCCTCGGTTGGAAACGGGGGCTTCGGGCGCGGCATGGCGCGCCGGCCTTCCAGCGACTCCATCAGCGCCGTCTCCTCGCCCAGCACGAAGCCGCCCGCGCCGCGCCGGATCTCGACGGTCACCGAGAAGGCGCTGCCCAGCACGCGAGCGCCCACCAGGCCCGCCTCGCGCGCCTGTGCCAGCGCGCGTTCGACGTGCCTCGCCGCCAGGTGCGCCTCGCCGTGGATGTAGAGGATCACGCGAGAGGCGCCCGCCGCGAAGGCGGCCAGGAGGGCGCCCTCCAGCAGCCGATGCGGGTCGCCTTCCATGAGATGACGGTCCTTGAAGATGCCCGGCTCGCCCTCCTCGCCGTTGACGATCAGGTAGGTGGGCGAGCCGGCGGCATGACGAGCGCCTTCCCACTTGAGCGCTGCCTGGAAGTAGGCGCCCCCGCGCCCCCGTAGCCCCGCGCGCTTCACGGTGTCGATGACGCGCTCGGGCTGTCCGTCCGCCAGCGCCCGCTTCAGCGCCTCGTACGAGCCGCGGCGGATGGCGTCGGTGATGTCGCCGGGGTCGGTGAGGCCGCACCGGCTCAGCAGCTCACGTCGCTGGCCGGCCAGGAAGGCGATGACGCCGGCGTCTTCCGTGACGCCGCCGGCGCTCACCGCATCCAGGAGCGACGACACGCGATCGGCCGCCACGCGCGGGGCGATGCGTGGCGGCTCGTCTTCGCGTAGGACCGTGACGACGGGTGCGGCCCAGCAGAGGCCGTTGCAGCCGCCGGCGATCACACGGACCGGCAAGCCTCGGCGCGCGGCCTCGTCGCGGAGCGCGCGCAGCGTGTCTGCCGCGCCGACCGAGAGGCCGCACGTGCCCGCGCCCACGACGAGCGTGGTCGTGGCCGAGCCCCTCACCCCGGCAGGCTGAGGGGGCCGAGGGTGAGAGGGCGCGCTGAGCACCACATCCACCGCGCCCGCCTCTACGCGTCCGTGATGCTCGCCCTCCACCTCCACCACCGGCGCCATCGCGCAGTCGAACGCGCAATCGAGCCGCTCGAGGGTGATCGCGCCATCGGGCGTCGTCGCGCCCGCGGCGACGCCGAGCCGCCGCTCGCACGCGGCCAGGACGTCCTGCGAGCCGCGGATGCGGCACGAGAGCCCCACGCACACGCGCACCACCCGCCGGCCCGGCCGGCTCAGCCGGAACTCGGGATAGTGCGTGGCCACGCCGTAGACCTCGCTGCGGGGGACGCGCAGATGATCCGCCGCCTCCGCGAGCGCCTCGGGCGAGAGCCAGCGGTCGCGATGCTGCAGGGCCTGCAGGGCGGGCAGGAGCCACGTCCGCTCGCGCGGGAAGCGGCTCAGCACGTCGGGTGATCCAGCCACGGGCCGGGGGCCTCAGTGGGCGGCGGGCACGGGATCGCTCAGACCCGCCTCCGCGAAGCCCTTGCGGCGCAGCAGGCAGGAGTCGCAGAGGCCGCAGGCGCGCCCGTCGGGCTCGGGCTCGTAGCAGGACCAGGTCAATGCAAAGTCCACTCCGAGCTCGACCCCGCGTCGGACGATCTGCCCCTTGGTCAAGCTGATCAACGGGGTGTGGATCCGGAGTCGGCTCGTGCCTTCGACGCCGGCCTTGGTCGCCAGGTTCGCCATGCGCTCGAACGCCTCGATGTACTCCGGGCGGCAATCGGGATAGCCGGAATTATGGGCCAGTATTCCGTTGGCGACGAAGTTCTCGGCACCTTCGACCGACAGGTCGTACATATGTGATAGAGCGGTCTCCTGGACGCCAATGACTCGGAGAAAGGCCAGTCGGGAGTCGGTCAGTGCCTTGAGTGCCGGGACGGCACGAAACGCCGACCGCTGCGCACGGAAGCTGATGTCGTACTTTCCACCCGAATTGTAGATTCGTGTCTTCTCGCCGGGTGGCAGTGAGGCGGCTGCTACGGCATCCCAGAGCCCGGGGCACTTCCACAAGCCAGTTGTTTGGTCCCGACCCTTGCGGGCTGCCGCGCGCTCCAGGCTATTGCGCTTGGACGTATGTCGCAAAGGATATAGAGCAGAGAAGCGACGAAAGTCCTTAGAGCCCCTGAGAATCAGAAGTTTCTGTTGGTGGGCGCCCTTCTTGAGAGAAGGGAAGATTCCATCCAAGAGGAGGCAGTGATACAGACCGTCCACGAGTGCGTGGGACTTCTGTGCGAAGATGGCCTCCCCCTTGAGAACGTGACTGCCATCCCCATCCCAGAGGCCGGCAACCAGGACCCGGCGTTGACGCTGAGATAGACGCCAGAAGAAGCCTGGGAATTTCTTCTGCGCACGCTTGGCGGTCCCATAGAGGCCGACGTGGCGAAACAGAGCGGCCATCACGGATGAGTGGATAGCATAGTCGTAGTTGTTTTGACTCGATCTGCTGACGGATACATCGAATTGAGCGAGAAATGAGGTCAAGGTCTTGACAGCTCCCGGAATTCCACCAATGGATAGCGCCAGAGTGGACGTCCGGGAATCCAGCTCCTTTCCGCCTTCTGCTAACCACAAGCCGACGATGTAGAGGAAGTCATCGGTTAGGGGAAACTGAATCGGGATCCGTGTGCGTCCGAGGCGGTTAGTTATTCGTCCGGCCTCGATCTTCAACGAACGACGTCGGAAGAGGGATCTCTGGGACGAGGGCAGGGCTGACAGGTCGACAGAAGGCAAGTCATCTCGCCAGGGCGCGGCGACCTCCGAGAGATCGAACGGCGTTGCGATGGGCATCCCCGGCTCAAGACTAGAGCCCTTGACCGGGACAGGCGTGTTGGTTCCCAGATCGAGGGTAAAGAGGGAATGGTCCTCGGTGATGGTGATCTCGTGGCCCCGTTCCAGCAGGACCTTGAAACAGCGCTTGCCCGCCGTAGGATGCCGGAGCCTCGCGGTCACGCGTCTCCACTGAAGCTGCAGCGTACCCAGGTCGACAGCGATGGTGTGATAGTCGCTGTGTTCGAGCCCATGGAAGCGTTCGATAGACATCAACTCTGCAGACTCTTGATGGTGTACCCATATCTGGGAGTCGCCACTTACGCTGTAATCTAGAGCATTTGCGCCAATGAATATGTCACTCGACTCCAGCACCTCGGCCCATGCGAGGGCGTGGCTCAGGAAGACGGTGTTGCGGGCGGGCACATACGTCACCGGGATCCCGATGCCGATGGCCTCGCCGCTCCGGCCCTTGGGCACCGGAATGTCCGCGGTCAGCGCCGAGCCGCCGATGGCTCGCAGGTCCAGGCGCAGCACGAGGTGCTGCTTGGCCCCGAGGGCGGCGGCCACCCGGCGGGCGGACTCGAGCTCCCGATCGTGCCGCTGGCCGTAGTCGAACGACAGCGCGTAGCACTCGAAGCCCTCGGCGCGCGCGGCGGCGAACGCGGTGGCGGAGTCGAGACCGCCCGAGAGCAGGACCACGGCGCGCCGCCCGGGCATCAGACCCCGCGACGCGCGCCCCAGATCAGGATGTGGAGCCGGGGCGAGAACCGAAAGCCGTGGGCCTTGCAGGCCTCCACCAGCCAGGCTGCCCGCGCGGTCAGCTCCTCGGCGCGCAGACCCTCGGGCTGCAGCAGCACGCGCTCACGAGGCAGAGCGAAGCGCTCGGCGAGGCGCAGCACCTCACTGACTTCGCCGGGCGCGTTGACCACGAACTTCCACCAGGCGTCCCGGGCGAGGAAGGCGCGGATCGCGGCCTCATTGATGCGCTTCTCCTCGGCGACCCCCGAGCCGGCGAGCTTGACCGAGACGTTCCACTGGATGGCGGCATCGCGGTCGGAGGGCGGCTGGAGCGTGCCCGAAGTCTCCACCTCGATGGCGTAGCCGCGCTCCGCGAGTGTGGCGCTGAGCGGCAGGAACAGCGTCGACTCGAGCGGCTCTCCACCCGTGATTACCACTCGGCGGCAGGGGAAGGCCGCCACCTCTTCCAGGAGCGTGGGCAGCTCGACCTCCCGCCCTGCGCTCGGGTCCCAGGAATACTTGGTGTCGCACCACTGGCACCCGACCGAGCAGCCCTGCAGGCGCACGAAGATCGCCGGCACTCCGGCGGTGGCGCCCTCACCCTGGATCGAGTAGAACGTCTCGGCGATGCGGCCTCGGGGGGCAATCAACTCCATAAGTCGGGGAAAATACTAGCATGGGCGCCCGGGGGGGTCAGCCTCTTCGCCGCTTGCCGAGCCCGGGGCGGTCTGGTATAACAGGCGAAATCGGAAAGGAGGGTCCCATGGCTTACAGCCTGACCGATTCCCTCAAGCACAACCGATTCCAGGTCGTCTCGGTGGACACGACCGCCGGTACGCTCCGTGTGCGTGGTGACGCCGAGGTGTGTACGGACGTGAGCTGCGGCGACGCCGTGGTGTTCACCGACGAGGGGACCAGCCGGGACCTCGCGCGGCTGAATGCCGGCGACATCGTCACGCTCGAGCAGAAGGACGGGCGCGCCCAGCAGATCCGGGTGGTGCGTCGCGTGTACGACGAGTACTCGAGCCCCGAGTGGTAGCCTAGCGCTCTCCGATCGCAACCTCGAGCCCCGGGAGCCGATGCTCCCGGGGCTTTCGTTTTCTCCGAGAGCGGTCGATCAGGCGACGCCGGCGTGCACGGTGACCGTGCCGAGCCCGAGCCGCCGGTAGGTCACGCCCCGCAGCCCCACCTTCTCCATCAGCGCGGCCAGCTCGCCCGGCGTCACGAAGCGGTCGACCGACTGGGGCAGGTAGGTATAGGCCTCGCGATCGCCGCCAATCAGATGTCCCACCCACGGGACGACGTGATGGAAGTAGAAGCGAAAGAGCGCGGTGAAACCAGGGGCCCGCATCTGGGTGATCTCGAGGGCGACCACGCGGCCGCCGGGACGGCTCACCCGTTTCATCTCCCGCAAGCCCTGCTCGAGGTCGGCGAGGTTGCGCAGCAGGAACGCGCTCGTCACGCAGGCGAAGGTGCGCGGGCCGAAGGGCAAGGCCAGCGCGTCGCCCGCCACCAGGCGGACGCGCCGCGCGTGAGCGAGCCCGCGCAGCTTCTCGCGCGCCTCCGCCAGCATGCCCAGCGAGAAGTCAGCCGCGATGACGACGCGATGCGGGTGCACCTCAGCGAGCTCGAGCGCTAGATCGCCGGTGCCGGTGGCCAGGTCGAGCGCGGGGCCGTCGGGGGACGCGATGGTCTGGCGCGCGGCCACCCGCCGCCACGCGTGGTGCATGCCGAGCGTCATCAGCCCGTTCATCAGGTCGTAACGGCGCGCGATGCGCGAGAACATCGCGCTCACGAAGCGGGCCTTCTCGACGCCGTGCAGGGTCTCGGTCACGCGAGCCGACCTCCGATCACCGCGAAGAAGAGGATCACCGAGATGTAGCCGTTCACGTTGAAGAAGGCGACGTCGAGCTTCGAGAGGTCGCGGGGGGAGATGAGCGAGTGCTCGTAGACCAGGAGCCCCGCCACCACCAGCACCCCCAGCCAGTAGAGCAGCCCGAGCCCCATCATCCACCCGAGCAGCGCGAAGGCCACGATGGTCAGCAGGTGACAGACCCGCGCGGTGATGAGGGCGGCCGGGATGCCGAAGCGCGCGGGGACGGAGTGGAGCCCGTTCCGCCGGTCGAACTCGACGTCCTGGCAGGCGTAGATGAGGTCGAAGCCCGCGATCCAGACGGTCAGGGCGAGCCAGAGCACGTAGACCGGCGGGTCGAAGGCCGCCCGCACCGCGATCCAGCCCCCCGCGGCGGCGATGCCGTCGGTGAACCCGAGGATCCAGTGCGAGAGCCAGGTGAAGCGCTTGGTGTAGGAGTAGCCCACCAGGAACAGCACGGCCAGTGGCGAGAGCGTCAGGCAGAGCGGGTTCAGCATGAAGGCCGAGACGAGCAGCAGCGCGGCGGAGAGCGCCGCCGCCATCGTCACCTGCGCGGGGGTGAGCACGCCGGTGGGCAGGTGGCGCTTCGCCGTCCGCGGGTTGGCCGCGTCGATGAAGCGGTCGGCCAGGCGGTTGACGCTCATCGCCAGCGTGCGCGCGCCCGCCATGGCGAGCGTCACCCACACCAGGACGCGCCAGCCGGGCCAGCCGTCCGCGGCCAGCACCATCGCCACGTAGGCGAAGGGCAGGGCGAAGACGGTGTGCTCGAACTTGATCGCGTCGAGGAAGTGCCGGAGGGCGGACAAGGCGGCCGGCTACAGGCCGTACTCGGCCCAGCGCCGCGTGACGAGCGCGCGGATGTCCTCGCTCATCACGATCTCCTCGGGCCAGGGCTGCCCGATGCCGTCGGCTAGGGTCTTCTCGGTGGCGTCGACCCCGAGCTTGCCGCCGAAGCGGTGGCGGAGGGCCGCATGGTCGAGGTCGTCCATGGGGCCATCCACGATGACCAGATCGCGCTTGGGATCGATGTTGCCGGTGGCGCGCCAGGCCACCTCCGACAGGTCCTGCACGTTGACGTGATCGGAGACCACCACGATGTTCTTGGCCAGCATCATGAGGCCGAGCCCCCACAGCGCGTACATCACCTTGCGCGCGTGGCCCGGATAGCGCTTCTTGATCGAGACGATCACCAGGTTGTGGAAGATGCCTTCGGCGGGCATGTTCATGTCCACCACCTCGGGGAGCATCATCCGGATGATGGGCAGGAAGATGCGCTCGGTGGCCTTGCCGAGCCAGTAGTCCTCCTGGGGCGGCCGGCCCACGATGGTGGTCGGGTAGATCGGGCTCTTCCGGCGCGTGATCGCCTTGAGATGGAAGACCGGATAGTCGCGCGCCAGCGAGTAATAGCCGGTGTGGTCGCCGAAGGGCCCCTCGAGCCGCCGCTCGGCCGGATCGACCCAGCCCTCGAGCACGAACTCGGCCTCGGCGGGCACGTCCACGTGCACGGTCTTGCACGGTACCATCGCCACCCCAGAGCCGCGCAACCAGCCCGCAAAAACCATTTCATCAACGCCGGGGGGCAAGGGCGCCGAGGCCGAGTAGATCGCGCAAGGGTCGCCGCCGAGGGCGATCGCCACTTCCATCGGCTGGCCGCGCTCCTCGGCGAGACGCCCATGCTCCGCCGAGCCCTTGTGGATCTGCCAGTGCATGCCGAGGGTCTGGTCGTCGTAAATCTGAAGCCGATACATGCCGACGTTGCGCGCCCCGGTGTTGGGATCGCGGGTGAAGACCATCGGCAGCGTGATGTAGCGGCCACTGTCGCCCGGCCAGCAGCGCAGGGCGGGCACGGTGGCCAGCGACGGCCGGTCGGTCTCCACTACTTCCTGGCACGCGGCCGAGCGCACGCGCTTGGGCCCGGCTTTGGCGAGGTCGAAGAGATCACCCAGCTTGCGGAGCTTGTCGAACATCGTGCCGGGCATCCGAAGATCGAGCAGCTTCGCCACACGGGCCGAGAGCTCGTCGAGCCGCTCGACTCCGAGGGCCGCGGCCATGCGCTCCCGCGACCCGAAAGCGTTGATCAGCACGGGCATGTCGGAGCCCTGCACGTTCTCGAAGAGCAGGGCCACGTTGCGGCCGCCCTCGCCCTTGGACACCCGGTCCGTGATCTCCGCGATCTCCAGATCGCGCGAGACGGGGGCGCTCACGCGCCTGAGCCAGCCGTGCTTCTCGAGGTGGGCGACGAACTCTCGGAGATCGGCGAACGCCATGCCGGTGGTGTCCTACTCGTGGAAGTAGAGCGTCACGAGCCAGCCGGCGAGGATCGGGAAGGCCAGGCTCGAGACGGTGCGCACCGCGACGAAATGCCACCCCATCAGCGGCGCTTCCCAGGCGATGATCCGTTGCATGCCGAAGAGCGACCACGCGGTCATGTAGGCCACCAGCGGGCCGAGGGCCATGCCCGAGTTCGAAAGCACCACGAGGAGCGGCATGCTCACCATCGGCCCGCCCGGGGTGATCACCCCGGCCGCGCTGGCCATGAAGATGGCGCTCAGGCCGGACCGACGACCGAAGTAGCGCGCGACCGTCTCTTGCGGGATGACCACCTGAAGCATGCCGGCCAGGATGAGCGCGGGCACGAGGCGCGGGATGATGAACCAGAGCAGCGCGAGCCCGTTGCGCGCGCCCACCGCGGGAAGGCTCGGGTCCTTCAGATAGGCGACGATCGCGAAGAAAACTGCGAGCGAGGACAGGATCAGGAACGAGACGTCGAAGACTCCGCCTCGCGGCATGGCGGCATTATACGCGGAGAGGCGCTAACTGGCCGCGGAGAAAGCGATGGCTCGCCGGCTGCTACCAGTTTGCTATCGCCGCGGGGCGTCCGCCGGTCGGGCTCCCGTTCGGGTCGATGAGATGTGTCCCCGCGGCTAGCGGGTTCTTGCGGAAATGTTCAGCCAGCAACACCGGCGCCCGACCCGGTCGCCTCCAAACACCAAGCTGAGCACGTTCGAAACCCTCGTGCCCGAGGGGGAGAGGGAGGGTGAGGGGGATGCGGCGCCTGATCGCGATCCAGTCGTCCGGGTCCATGCGGCGTGCGACGGGCTGTGGCAGCAGGAGCAGGCTTGAAGATTCGTGACCTCACTCGCGTCGAGGGGGACAGGGTAGTGCCCGCGTGGCCACCGCGCTGGGTCGGGTCGTTCCACCCGGACACTCCGCCCAGGCCCGAGGATGGCGTGCTCGAGTTCGTCATGCATACTCCGCACAATGCGATTCTCACCCTGACCATGAGGTTCGATGGGCGTGAACACACGGGCATCCTCAGCTGGGATGCGCCCCCGGCTACGGCGGCTGTCGCGAAAATCCTCAAGGCGAGCCTAGGAGCCGGAATCGGAGTCCTCGGGGACCTTGACGTCGCAGAATGATCTCGCTTCGCGCGGTGGCGGGGCGTGGTCACGATCCGTCCATCGTCTACGCTGGGCTCTACGGAATCCGCCAGACGCCTGAGGAGGTCGTGAGCCAGGTCGTGGCCTTCGAGGGCGAGCTGCTGGCCGGGGTTCGATAGCACATCGATGCGGCCCGCGCCGACTCGCTTCAGCGTTCACGGGGACCGCATTGGTCGCGCTCATCGCCGGTTGCGCGGGACCGGGCACCGGCGCATTCGGCTCCGATCAGATCGGGCCCGCCGGCGAGCTCGCCGGAACCTGGCGCGGCCATTAAGGCTTCCCGGAGCTGGCGCGCGTTATGGCAGCTGCGCGAACGCCCGCTCACCCATGCGATCTCCCGCTGGCCGGGGCCTCACCGACCGCGTCCGAAGAACTAGGCGCGTCGGTCGATCTTGTGCAGGTGCTGGGGGAGGCGACGTAATGTAGCCGGGCGCGGCAGTCCACGGATTCACGCCGAACTGGCCGACCGCAGCTGCCACACGAGCCGCAAGCGGGTGGCGTGGCTGATGCGCGTGCATGGGTTGACGGCTCGGCGCCGCCGGCGGTTCCGCGTGACGACCCAGTCCCGGCATCCCTTTCCCGATTACGCTTCCGGAACCAAGGACTGGACGGGGACCGAAGTGTTGACGCGCAACGTAAACTGAAATACGGCGCCCCGGGGAGTGTTTGGAGCAACCCACAACCGGCCATCGTGCGTAGCGCCAGTGTTCGCCTGCGCCGGAGGAACATGGCGATGACGCGAGGGGCCTTCAGGCTCGCCTCACGGTCACGGCCTCGAGATCGGTCCACCCTTGTCACATTCTTGCTAGAAATGAGGCGGAGACGGAGCCGATGCGCCTGATGGACCGTCCCAACCCCCGGGGAGAGGCAGCTTGGTAGGCAGGAGGTTACGCGACATTCAGCTCACTGTCCCCGCGTATCTGCGATCGATTGGCCGCATCGTAGCCTCGGCATGAAGACGGGCGGCGTGGGACGGAGAGTGAAGGAGCGGGGGCGATGGATGATTGGTTGGGCTACTCGATTGCGGTGTGGATAGTGCTGCTGTTCATGATCCTCGTTGGGGTATTGCCCGTGGGCCAGTAGGTCGGCGCCTCCGTCTAGCGCCGACGCCCCAGGCGACGCCGGACCAGACGGGAGGGTCCTCCGCGGCCGCGAGTTCGACGCGAACTGACCCTAACTGTCCGCGTCTGAGGTGAGGAGATGCGGGTGCTTCACTTCATTTTGAAGCTATGGTGTTAGATCGCTCCCACACCATCGAAGGCGCAACCGGTGCAGCGAATGGGGCAAGGGCGAAGAACCGGGAGGAGAGCATGACCCGGCAGGCACCCCTGGCAAATCAGCAGAACCTCGGGTCCGGCGTCGCAGAGCAGAAGTCCGACTGCTGGGCCGTCGCCATGGCCGGCGGCGAGGGTATGCGTCTCCGCCCCCTGGTGCGCCGGGTGCTGGGCACCGATCGGCCCAAGCAGTATGTGCGGTTGCTCGGCCCACGGACCTTGCTGCGCCAGACCCTGGATCGGATCGCCCTGGCGATCCCGGACGAGCGCACCCTGGTCGTCACCGTCCGCCACCACGCCGGCTATATCAGCGAGGAGTTTGCGGGCGCAGCCCGTCCGACCATCCTGGCCCAGCCTTTCGATCGGGGGACGGCGGCTGGGGTCCTCTACCCGGCGCACTGGATTGCCTGGCGGAACCCAGAGGCGATCGTAGCGGTGTTTCCCTCGGATCACTTCCTCCTGGGTGAAGCGAGCTTCATGGCCCACGTCGCCGAGGTCATTACCTGGGTAGACACGCACCCCCAGCGTCTGGTCCTGCTGGGCGCTCAGCCCACCTGTCCGGAGGTCGAATACGGCTGGATCGAGCCGGATGAAAGCCTCGGGGAGCTGTCCACGGGCCAGATCCGAACCGTGAGGCGCTTCTGGGAGAAGCCGTCCGTCTCCCAGGCACGCACGTGTTTGACCGACGGTCACCTTTGGAACACCGCTATCATGGTCGCCAAGGTCGCGACCCTGGTCCAGGCCGGCTGGCAAGCCCTGCCCGAGCTCAGCGAGCGCCTGGCCCGAATCGAGCCGTTCACGGGATCCGCCGAGGAGCCGGAGATCGTTCGGCAGGCCTATGAGCTGATGCCCAAAGCGAACTTCTCCCGCTCGGTGCTCGAGACATGTCCCGACATGTTGGCCGTCTCCCGGTTGCCCCGCATCTTCTGGTCCGATCTCGGAAGCCCGGACCGGGTCATGGAAGCGCTCACGCAGATGCAGATTCGCCCCGAGTGGGTAGGAGCCCTCCGACCCTCGCCCTGAGCGATCGGGCTCATGCCCTTCCTACGGGCACCATCGTGACGAAGGCAGACCATGGGCGGCCACGGGCCATTCGGCCTCACTATGTTGACCGACCGGCGGTTGGCACGTAGGAGGCGCACTGTCAGCCGACTACGAGGTGCTGAAATGGCTGCTCTCCATGAATCCCTGGAGCTGTTCCTTGCTACTCACCATGACAAGAACTACTGCGCTGATTGCCTCGCCC
>Ga0070698_100007005_pt1 | contig 12211 bp, 12 predicted proteins | sample KBSK1502metaG_FD_65477 | JGI IMG/M metagenome (GOLD analysis project Ga0070698, IMG submission 65477) | Corn, switchgrass and miscanthus rhizosphere microbial communities from Kellogg Biological Station, Michigan, USA - KBS K1-50-2 metaG | ecosystem: Host-associated > Plants > Roots >...
GGCAAGAAGCGCCGTCCGGCGGCAATCGCGGCACTCATAACCCGGTAATTCTAGACACCCCGACTGTCGCCAAGCTCCCCCGTCCGGGCGGTCAGCCGCCGATCTGCGACGTCGATCGCTGAGGCACCGCTTGCGGTGCCGTCCCTAGAGGGGAGGCGAGCTTTGCTTGCCTCCCCGATTAAATGGACTCGCGGGGAGGCGAACTTTGCTTGTCTCGCCGATTAAATGGGCTCGCGTCTTGTCGATTCAGCCGCCGATCTGAGACATCGATCGCTGAGGCACCGCTTGCGGTGCCGTCCCTAGAGGGAGGCGAGCTTTGCTTGCCTCCTCGATTAAATGGACTGGCGTCTTGCCGATTCAGCCGCCGATCTGCGACATCGATCGGCTCGCCCTGACGAAACCGGGATCGTTGATCCGGTGCTTGAGCTCCTTGTGACGGACCGCGAACCGGATCAGCCCGACGAGGTCGTCATCGGTGGCGCCGTCGCGGAGCGGCTGCTTCAGATCCCACTCGCGCCGTGAGAAGAGACAAGTTCGCAGCTGCCCGTCGGCCGTGAGTCGGATCCGGTCGCAACTCGAGCAGAAAGGCTCCGAAACAGGATTCACGAAGCCGACCTCGCCCTGACCGTCAGCGAACCGGAAGCGCCGGGCCGTCGACGAGACCTTCGCGGGGAGCTCTACGAGCGGCCCGTAGTGCTCCTCGATGATGCTGCGGATCTCGGCGCCGGTGAGCACGTCGTCCTCCCGCCAGGCCTCGTCTGCATCGAGCGGCATGAACTCGATGAACCGGACGACGTACGGCTTGCGCCGCGCAAGCTCCGCCAGGGCCGGCACCTCGGTCTCGGTGAATCCCTTCACGGCCACGCAGTTGACCTTGATCGGACGCAGCTCGGGATGGAGCTCGGCTTCCGCTAGGCCGCGCAGGACTGAGTCGAGCGCGTCGCGCCGGGTGATCTCGGCAAAGCGAACGTGGCTGAGCGTGTCGAGTGAGACGTTGATGCGGCGCAGTCCCGCGTCGACGAGCGGGGCCGCCAGGCGATCGAGGAGGACGCCGTTCGTGGTCAACGACAGATCGGTGATGCCCTCGATGTCCGCGAGCAGCGCGACGAGGAGCGGGAGGTCGCGCCGTACGAGCGGTTCGCCGCCGGTCAGGCGGACCTCTTCGACCCCGAGCCCGGCGAGAAGACGAACGAGCCGTTCAATCTCCTCGAAGCTCAGGATCTCGCTGCGGCCGAGCCATTGCAGGCCTTCAGCCGGCATGCAGTAGGTGCAGCGGAAGTTGCACTTGTCCGTGACCGAGACTCGCACGGACCTGATCTCGCGCCCCCACGAGTCGCGCAGCGGCTCCATTCCGCGAGCTTAGCCGAGGCGACCCTTGCTGCCCTACCAGCACTGAACAATTCACGCGATGCGTGCGCTGCTGGCCTTGATCGCCGTCACCGCGGTATGGGGTGTGACGTTCGTCCAGGTCAAGGACGCGGTTGCCCTCTACCCGCTCTTCGCCTTCCTCGCGGTTCGGTTCGCGATCGCAACTGCGACGCTTGCCGTTCCCGGGGCGAAGCGGGTCGCCCAACTCGGTTCGAGCGGGATTGCCGCGGGAGCTCTGCTCGGCATCTTGCTTGCCGCCGGCTACGCATTTCAGACCGCTGGGCTCGAGCGGACGACCGTCTCTGGCACGGGCTTCGTCACCGGCATGTACGTCGTGCTGACACCACTGATCGCGCTCGTCTTACTCCGGTCGCGTATCGGTCTCGCAGCGTGGGCCGGGGTTGTTATCGCCACGATCGGTCTCGCGCTGCTGTCGGGCGTCCACGCCGGGTCAGCAAGGGGGGACCTCCTCGTCCTCGCCAGCGCGGCGGTCTATTCACTGCAGATCGTCCTGCTGGAGCGGTTCGCACCGCGCTACGACCCGATCGGCTTCACGCTCGTCGAGATGGCGACGGCATGTGCAGGGCTACTGGCCGTCGCTCTCGCACTCGGCGATCTCGGCCTGCCTCGCGGTTGGACGGTCTGGGGAGCTCTCGTCGTCACCGGCGTCTTCGCGAGCGCGCTCGGCTATCTCGCTCAAACCTGGGCGCAGCGGAGGACTTCGGCGACCCGTGTTGCGCTGGCGTTCACGCTCGAGCCCGTGTGGGCGGCGTTCTTCGGCTATACCCTCGACGGCGATCGCCTCGGCGCACTCGGCTGGGGTGGCTGCGCGCTCATCATGGCCGGCATCGTGCTGGCCGAGCCAGCCGCGGGGGCGGCGCTCAGGGAAGCGTTACGGAGAAGGCGTACGCCGCTTCGTTGAAGGTTTTCCCTTGAGGAGGACGCGCCTGGACGTGGACGCTGACGATGCGCTTACCTGCGAAGACGGTGCCCGTATAGTCGCCGACCATTCGTCCGCTCGAGGTCTGTGCGAGCCACGTAAGCCGCATGCTGCGAGGGTTGAGCCGGCGCGGCTTCGACCAGCGCGCACCGCCGGTCTTCGACGAGACGAGGTAGGTGTCGAGCGAGCAGGTTGCTTCGGTGCAGTCCGGAGAGCTCACGGCGTAGTACGTCAGTGCGAGCTGCGTCCCCGCAACGGCGAGGTCGGGAAGGACGAAGTCGGTACGCGACCCGAGCGGCCCGAGCGGAATGCGGCGCACGGGCGTCCACGTGCCGGCCGCCGTCGACCGGGACCAGACGATGTCATCGCTCGCGCAGTTCGTTCGGAAGCGGCAATCGAGCCACGCGACGTACACCACCCCGGCGGCGTTCACCGCCGCGGTGGGAAGGCTGAAGGCGCGTAGCCGCGTCGGAGTGATCGGCCGCCGGTGAAAGACGACGTCCGAGATCCGCTCGCGCTCGGAGAAGCTCGCGCCTGCATCGTTCGACCGGACGGCTTCGGCAACGCCGTCCTCGAAGAACGCAACCACGAGCTCGCCATCAGGTCTGACGACCGGTTGTACGCCCGGCGAGACGATGTTCGCGTTGACGGGCAGGAGGACGGGGTCGGACCACGTTTTGCCACCGTCCGCCGAGCTCTGGACCGCGATGTGGCTTCCGGGCCGATCCGGATCCGTGTCGTGCGCGATATCGGTGTATCCGAGGTAGCAGCGGCCGCGAAAAGGGCTCGTGGCGGCGTTGTCGCAGGTGAGCCACTCTTTGTCGAGCGCCGTGCCCTCGTTGTTCGCGGCCTGCGGATACGAGACAGCCGCGACGGGGGCGTCCCAGTTGAGCCCATCGGTCGAGCCATAGATCGCAACGGCGCTCTGCCCTGCCGCGTTCGGAACGAGCGTGGCGATCAGCCAGCGCCGATGGAGCGTGTCGTGTGCAACGACGGGATCCGAGGCGGCCGTAGAGCCGGGAAACGCCGGCAGAAGGCCGTGCTTCCAGGTCCGGCCGGCGTCCGACGAGGTCGAGAAGCCGGTCGCCGCGGCCGCGCCGCCGAAGACGCGACCCACCTGATAGGTGGCGACGACCGTCGACCCCATCGCGAAGGCGTCCGGTTCGACCTCCGTCGCGTGCTCAGCGCCTGGAGCGTTCGTCAGATCCGCCGAGAGCCGGACGAGTCGGGGCGGCGGTGCCTTCGCGGCGTCGGCCGAGGCGGTGCCGGCGAGACCGACGAGTACAGCCAACCCAAGACCGATTGCCTTGATACGATGTGGCTTAGATTTTCTCAGTTGGACCTACGAGCGAAAGGCGAAATCAGGTATGGCAAAGACTATCGGCATCGATCTCGGCACGACCAACAGCTGCATGGCCGTGCTGGAGGCCGGCGAACCGACCGTCGTCCCGAATGCAGAGGGCGGCCGGACAACGCCGTCCGTCGTGGCGTTCACGAAGGACGGGCAGCGGCTCGTCGGGGCGCCAGCGCGGCGTCAGCAGGTGACGAACCCCGAGAACACGATCTTCTCGATCAAGCGCTTCATGGGGCGGAAGTGGGACGAGGTCTCCGAGGAGATGACGATCGTCCCGTACGAGGTCCTCAAGGGCCCCAACGGCGATGCGCGCGTGAAGGCGGCGGGCAAGGAGTACGCACCGCCTGAGATCAGCGCGATGATCCTGCAGAAGCTGAAGGCCGACGCCGAGGCGTATCTCGGTGAGCCGGTGACCGACGCGGTCGTCACCGTCCCGGCCTACTTCAACAACGCGCAGCGCGAGGCGACCAAGGACGCCGGCAAGATCGCCGGCCTCAACGTGCTTCGGATCATCAACGAGCCGACGGCGGCCGCACTCGCATACGGGCTCGACAAGGAGGGATCGGACCAGACGATCCTTGTCTTCGACCTCGGCGGCGGAACCTTCGACGTCTCGATCCTGGAGCTCGGCGAAGGCGTGTTCGAGGTGAAGGCCACGAACGGTGACAACCACCTCGGTGGCGACAATTTCGACAAGGCGATCGTCGACTGGATGGTCGCGGAGTTCAAGAAGGACCAGGGCATTGATCTCGCAGCGGATCGCATGGCTCTTCAGCGTCTGTACGAAGCGGCAGAGAAGGCGAAGATCGAGCTCTCGTCGACGATGACGACACAGATCAACCTGCCGTTCATCACGGCCACGCAGGAGGGGCCCAAGCACCTCGACCTGCAGCTGACCCGCGCGAAGCTGAACGAGCTGACAGCGGATCTGCTCTCGCGCACGGTCGGACCGACCGAGCAGTGCCTCAAGGACGCCGGGATCGACAAGTCGAAGATCGACCATGTTGTTCTCGTCGGTGGCATGACGCGCATGCCCGCGGTCGTCGACAAGGTCAAGGACCTGATCGGGAAGGACCCGCACAAGGGCGTCAACCCGGACGAGGTCGTCGCAGTCGGCGCCGCGATCCAGGCCGGAGTGCTCAAGGGCGAAGTGAAGGACATCCTCCTGCTCGACGTCACCCCGCTCTCGCTCGGTATCGAGACGAAGGGCGGAGTTTTCACGAGGTTGATCGAGCGGAACACGACCATCCCGACGAAGAAGTCCGAGACCTTCACGACGGCGGAGGACAACCAGCCGTCCGTCGAGGTCCACGTCCTGCAGGGTGAGTCCGAGATGGCCGCGTTCAACAAGACGCTGGGCAAGTTCCAGCTCGTCGGCATCCCGCCGGCACCGAGAGGGATGCCCCAGGTCGACGTCTCCTTCGACATCGATGCGAACGGGATCATCAACGTGTCCGCAAAGGACCTCGGCACGGGCAACCAGCAGCAGATCCGCATCGAGGGCGGCTCCGGCCTCAAGGAGGACGAGGTTCAGCAGATGATCCGCGACGCCGAGGCGCATGCCGATGAGGCACGCCGGCTGCGCGAGGTCGCGGACACGAAGAACCACGCGGAGCAGCTGGCGTACTCCACCGAGCGGTCGCTGAAGGATCATCGCGATGCACTCGACGAGTCCGACGCGGCCACGATCGAGGGCCGGATCATGGAGCTGAAGCAGGCACTCGAAGGTGAGGATGTCGGCGAAATCCGCGCGAAGACGGACGCCCTGCAGGAGGCATCGCACAAGCTGGCCGAGGCCGTCTATTCCTCGGCCCAGCAGCAGGCGTCCACCGCGTCCGCTTCGGGCGGCAACGGCGGCTCGAGCGGCTCCGATGAGGAGGTCGTCGAGGAGGGTGACTACGAGGTCATCGACGAGGAGCAGGAGGCTCCGAAGACGTGACCGACGAGCGTCACGTCACACAAGACGTACAGGGAGAAGAGAGCGGCGAGCCCGAGATCGCCGCTCTCCGGTCCGAGCGTGACGAGCTCTTCGACCGGCTACAAAGGCTGGCCGCGGAGTTCGAAAACTTCCGCAAGCGCAACGCGCGCAATCAGGCGGCCTTTGCGGAGCGCGCGAACGAGCGCTTGGTGAAGGAGCTGATCCCGATCCTCGATGACCTCGGCCGAGCGCTCGGGGCCGCTGCGGAGCACGAGGAAGCGAAGCTGGAGGAAGGCGTGCGGCTTGTCCACCGGGCCTTGTCCGACTTGCTGGCACGAGAAGGCCTTGCGGAGATCGAGACCGATGGGAAGTTCGACCCGCACGTGCACGAGGCGCTCCTTTCGCAGCCCTCAGAGGCCGAGGAAGGCTCCGTGATCGAGGTCGTGCAAAAGGGCTACACGCTCGGCGACAAGGTCCTGCGGCCCGCGCGAGTCGTGGTCGCGTCGGGTCCGATCGAGGAGGAGTAGGTGGCCACGCTCTACGACACGCTCGGGGTGAAGAAGGGCGCGTCGGCCGAGGAGATCAAGAAGGCCTACCGCAAGCTGGCCGCCAAGTACCACCCGGACAAGAACCCAGGCGACACCTCCGCCGAGGAGAAGTTTAAGGAGGTCCAGGGCGCGTACGACACGCTCGCCGATCCGGAGAAGCGCAAGCAGTACGACTCGTTCGGCTCTGCAAACGGACGGCCGGGCTTCGATCCGCGCAACGTCGACTTCGGCCGCGGCGGCAACTTCACGATCAACGACCTCGGCGATCTCGGCGACCTGTTCGGCGGGCTCTTCGGCGGTCGTGCCGGCCGGGGCGGTGCGTCCAGGCGTCCACAGCCCGAACGCGGCGCCGACGTCGAGGTCGAGGTACGGCTCTCGTTCAACGACTCGCTGCGAGGAATCGAGACGAAGATCCCGGTCGAGATCACGACCGCCTGTCGCGAGTGCGGCGGCAGCGGCGCTGAGCCCGGAACGTCGCCAGTCATCTGCCCCGAGTGCCACGGCCGCGGAGTCGTTGCCGAGAGCCAGGGACTGTTTGCGCTTTCCGAGCCGTGTCCCCGCTGTCGTGGCAACGGCACTGTGGTCGAGAAGCCCTGCCACAAATGCAATGGGACGGGCCGCGAGCGGCGTACGAAGCGCTACACGGTGAAGATTCCCGCCGGCGTCAAGGACGGCACGCGCATCCGGCTCAAGGGCAAGGGTGAGGTCGGAGCCGCGGGTGGCGCTGCCGGCGATCTGTTCGTCGTCACTCGGGTCGAGCCGTCCAAGCTGTTCCAGCGGCGCGGTGCCGATCTCGTCATCGACGTGCCGGTGACGTACGCGGAAGCGAGTCTCGGCGCGACGGTGGAAGTGCCGACGCCCTACGGCGACCGCGTCTCGCTCAAGGTTCCGCCGGGCACGCAAGACGGACGCCAGTTCCGCATTCGCGGGCATGGCGCCCCGAAGCTCGACGGCGGAGTCAAGGCTGACCTGATCGCCAGGCTGCGCCTGACGGTGCCCAAGAAGCTGTCGAAGAAGGAGCGCGAAGCGCTCGAGGAGTTGCAGAAGGCGTCGCGCGAGGATCCAAGAGAGGCGTTGTTTTCGTGACGACGCGAGGTGACCGTCCGTGAAGGCCGCCACCATCGCCATCGTCGGCGTCGGCACCGTCGTCGTGCTCATTCTCTTCGTGATCATGCGTCGGAAGCTGGAGCAGCAGATGCGCCGCTTCAGGGATGACGGCCGCTGATGGACGACCGTCCCCGCTACATGATCTCCGTCGCTGCCGAGCTCGTCGGCATGCATCCGCAGACGCTCCGTATCTACGAGAGCAAAGGGTTGCTGCGGCCTAAGCGCACGTCCGGGAACACACGACTGTACTCGGAAGCAGATCTCGAGCGGCTGCGATTGATTCAGCAGCTGACGAACGACTTCGGGCTCAATCTTGCAGGCGTCGAGCAGGTGATCAGGCTCGAGGATGAGCTGGAGCAGATGCGCCGCCGGCTCGACCGGATGGAACGACAGATGCACGCCGCCATCAACGAGGTCCACAAGCAGTATCGCCGCGACCTCGTGCCCTGGAAACCGCCGATCGGCATCGTCCCGACCAGCCGTCGCTGACATGGACTTCAACAAGCTGACACTCAAGAGCCAGGAGGCCGTTGCGGCGGCGCAGGAGCTCGCCCGCCGCATGGGCAATCCCGAGCTCTACCCGGAGCACCTGCTGCTGGCCCTCCTCGACCAGGAGCTGCCGCAGCAGCTCGTGCCCGACCCGGCCGAGCTGCGCGCCGAGGCCGAAGCGGCGCTTCGTGCGAAGCCGGCCGTGCAGGGAATGCAGCAGCAGCCGGGTGTCTCGGCCGCATTTTCGCGAGTGCTCGACCAGGCCGAGGCAGAAGCAAGGCGCATGGAGGACGACTACGTCTCCACTGAGCACCTGCTGCTGGCGCTCGATGTCGTCCCCCGCGACCAGCTGCAGGCGAAGATCAAGGCGGTGCGCGGCGGCCAGCGTGTGACGTCCCAGGATCCCGAGGAGACCTATCAGGCGCTCGAGAAGTTCGGCCGCGACCTGACCGCCGCGGCAGAGGAGGGCAAGCTCGACCCGGTGATCGGGCGTGACGAAGAGGTGCGCCGCGTCATCCAGATCCTCTCCCGCCGCACGAAGAACAACCCGGTGCTGATCGGGGATCCGGGAGTGGGCAAGACCGCGATCGTCGAGGGGCTCGCGCAGCGGATCGTCGCCGGCGACGTGCCTGAAGGTCTGAAAGGGAAGAGGGTCTGGGCGCTCGACATCGGCGCGCTCCTCGCCGGCTCGAAATACCGGGGCGAGTTCGAAGAACGTCTCAAGGCCGTGCTGAGCGAGATCCAGGCCGCAGAAGGCCGGATCATTCTCTTCATCGACGAGCTGCACACGATCGTCGGCGCGGGCGCCGCCGAGGGCGCGGTCTCCGCGGGCAACCTGCTCAAGCCGATGCTCGCGCGTGGTGAGCTGCGCGCCGTCGGTGCGACGACGCTGGATGAGTATCGGAAGCACATCGAGAAGGACGCCGCGCTCGAGCGCCGCTTCCAGTCGATCTTCGTCGGCGAGCCGTCCGTCGCCGACACGATCGCGATCCTGCGCGGGCTGAAGGAGCGCTACGAAGCGCATCACGGCGTCCGCATCCGCGACGCTGCGCTGGTGGCCGCCGCGGTGCTCTCCGACCGCTACATCACCGACCGCTTCCTTCCCGACAAGGCGATCGACCTCGTCGACGAGGCCGCGTCGCGTCTGCGGATGGAGATCGACTCCAGCCCCGTCGAGCTGGACGAGGCCGACCGCCGCGTCCGCCAGCTCGAGATCGAGCTCGCCGCGATGGCCAAGGAGTCGAAGGACGTTCGCGAGCCCGTCCAACGCGAGCTCGCGGAAGCGAAGGAACGCCGAGACGAGCTTGCTGCGCGCTGGGCGGAGGAGAAGGAGGCCCTCGATCGAGTCAAGGAGATCACGCACCGCATCGACGAGCTGCGCATGGAGTACGAGCGTGCCGAGCGCGCCGGCGATTTCAATCGTGCCGCCGAGATCCGCCACGGCGAGCTGCCGACGCTCGAGCGCGAGCTCGCCGAGCGCGACGGCGCGCAGCCGGAGAACGCGATGGTGAAGGAAGAGGTGGACGAGGACGATGTCGCGGCGGTCGTCGCGCGCTGGACCGGCATCCCCGTCGACCGACTGCTCGAGGGCGAGACCGAGAAGCTCATCCACATGGAGGAGCGGCTGCACCAGCGCGTCGTCGGCCAGGACGAAGCGGTCGAGGCGGTGGCGAATGCGCTCCGGCGTGCGCGCACCGGCCTACAGGATCCGAACCGGCCGATCGGTTCGTTCGTCTTCCTAGGCCCCACCGGCGTTGGGAAGACCGAGCTTGCGCGGGCTCTTGCGGAGTTCATGTTCGACGACGAGCGCGCGATGGTGCGACTCGACATGTCGGAGTATCAGGAGCGGCACACCGTGGCGCGGCTGATCGGCGCACCGCCGGGCTACGTCGGGTACGAGGAAGGCGGCCAGCTGACCGAAGCCGTGCGTCGGCGCCCGTACTCGGTGATCCTGCTCGACGAGATCGAGAAGGCCTCCAACGAGGTCTTCGACGTGCTGTTGCAGATCCTCGACGACGGCCGGCTCACCGACGGCCAGGGCCGCACGGTCGATTTCCGCAACACCGTTCTGATCATGACGTCGAACCTGCGCTCACAGGAGCAGATGCGCGAGGTCTTCCGGCCGGAGTTCCTCAACCGGATCGACGAGATCGTCGAGTTCAAGCCGCTGACGAAGGATCAGCTCGCCGAGATCGTCGATCTGCAGCTGGAGCGGTTGCGTGCGCGGCTTGCCGAGCGTGGCCTCGGGCTCGAGCTGACCGAGGAGGCGAAGCAGGTGCTGGCGGAAGCAGGCTGGGATCCGACGTACGGAGCCCGGCCGCTCAAGCGGGCGCTCCAGAGGCTCGTCGAGAACCCACTCGCGCTGCGCTTACTCGAGGGCGAGTTCGGCGAAGGAGATGCGGTCCGCGTCGATGCGCGAGCCGACGAGCTTGTCTTTGAGAAGGTCGCGAGTGGTGAGCAGGTTGCTGCGTAAGACGGCCGCGCGGCCTCTAAGCGACATCGCAAGCGATGTCGCTGCGGCGAGCTCGTGTTCGAGCGCGCGGGCACGGCTGAGCCCGTAGTCGCCTAGCTCTTTGCCGTCGGTGCAACCTCGATGTCGTCGAAGAAATCGGCGCCTGCCTGCTCGGCTGGTGCGCCGTAGATGAAGAGCACGAGCTGCTCGTCGGTCTCGTTGCGGACCTGCAGCGGCGTGTTCGGTTCCACAGCGACAACGCCGTTGGGGCCCACCTCGACTCGCTCAGGCGGATCGCCGAGCAGCATCGTAAGCGCGCCTGAGAGGACGACGAAGACCTCCTCCTGGGCATGATCGGCATGACGCCGGCCGCGGGTATGCGGCGGGTAACGCCACAGTCGCGCGCGCGAGCGCGTCAGCTTCGCCGCTGTAGTGATGTCGGCCGCCTGACGCGGTTCCTGGCCTGCCGCTGACGGGGCACGCTCCTCCCAGGTGAGGCTCGCGGGATCGGCGACGCCGTAGCCCATCGCATGATCGTACTTGGTGGCGGTCGGCTTCCCTGAGACAATCGGGTCGTGGCCATGTACCACGAGGAAAGCCGTAGGCTCCAGGATCGCTTCGACACCCGGCGACTCGCCGAGCGCATCGAGGAGCGGATCGTCCACGAGACGATCGACGACGACGACCGCGCGTTCATCGAGGCGCGGGACATGTTCTTCATCGCGACGACAGACGACGAGGGCCAGCCTCAGTGCTCGTACAAGGGCGGCGACCCCGGGTTCGTTCGCGTCCTCGACGAGAGAACGATTGCGTTCCCGATCTACAACGGCAATGGGATGTTCCTGACCGCCGGCAACCTGATTGCGAACGGGAAGGTCGGCCTCCTCTTCATCGACTTCGAGGGAAGGAAGCGGATACGGCTGAACGGAGTCGCCACGGTCGACGACGACGATCCGCTCCTCGCGGACTATCCCGAGGCGCAGCTCGTCGTTCGTGTCCGTGCGACCCAGGTCTTCCCGAACTGTCCGCGGTACATCCACGAGTATCGGCTCGTGGCCCGTTCGCGCTTCGTCCCGAAGGCAGACTGCGAGACGCCCGTGCCGCAGTGGAAGCGCAACGACTGGGCCCGAGACGTCCTACCGGAGAACGATCCTGCCGCCGATCCGACCAGGGAAGTGGTCGCACGCGGCTGATCTGCTGTCTGGTGCGCGCGCGAGTCACCGGTGTCGTTGACGACGCGGTGACTCGGGCTGTGATGGCCGCGGAGCTCTACAGGTTTCCGCGCATCTCGCGGATGAGCGCGTTGGCATAGCGCATGCCATCGGCGTCGGGCTCGCGGCCCATGAAGCGCCACCTCCGCTGCTCGAACCAGAGACAGGCACGGAGCTCCTCGAGCCTCTTCGGCAGATCACCGGTTCGTTGCCAGCGCGCGAGTGCATCGCTTGCCAGCTCGCGGCACTGGTCCCCGTCTCGGGGTGCGAACGTCAGCGCGAACCGGGCGTAGTCCGTCCAGTCACCCCAGCTGTTGGGCAGGTCGGTCGCCCTTAGCTCCCCGGTGTGGATCTGTGCGGCGTACATCTGGGTTACCTCCAAAAACCGCAAAGGGTCGCTTTGGCCGCGACCCTTTCGAACGGTTTCGCCAATCGACCTGCGGCTGGCCTCGTGGCGAAAGTGCTGATGTGGCTTTGACTCTGAGACGCCACAAACGTGGAGATCTTGCGGCCGCGAGCGAACTTCCCTCGAACGAGGCACATCAACCCTGGGAATCTCTAGCGTTCGCGCGATGATTCTCGTTGTCGCCGCAACTGAGCGAGAGCTCGCGGCGGCCCACGGTGCCCCCGTTCTCGTGTGTGGCGTGGGCCCGGTCGAGGCTGCCGCAGCGACGGCCAGGGTCCTCGCCGAGCAGCGACCCGAGGCGCTGCTCCACGTGGGTCTTGCCGGCGCCCGCGGCATTGTCCCTCCCCAGCTCGTGATCGGGTCAGAGGCTGTGTACGAGGATGCCGTCGAGGGCTCGTGGGTTCGCTCGAGAGTAATG
>Ga0070698_100007007_pt1 | contig 12210 bp, 7 predicted proteins | sample KBSK1502metaG_FD_65477 | JGI IMG/M metagenome (GOLD analysis project Ga0070698, IMG submission 65477) | Corn, switchgrass and miscanthus rhizosphere microbial communities from Kellogg Biological Station, Michigan, USA - KBS K1-50-2 metaG | ecosystem: Host-associated > Plants > Roots >...
TTGAGCGATATGGATTTGATTCTTGACGAGATAGATCAAAAGCGGGCGTTGCTGCGTCAAGTAAATCGTATTCGCGAAGCTAATCCGATGCTTGGATTCCGCGGCTGTCGCCTTGGCTTGTTATTTCCGGAAGTTACTCGCATGCAGTGCCGGGCAATTTTTGAAGCCGCCTGTCAGGTGCAGGGTGAACGAAGCAAGGTCGAATTGGAGATTATGGTTCCCCTGGTATCGCTTAGTGAGGAACTGCGGCAACAATCAGTTTTGATTCACGAAGTCGCGCGACAAGTTATGGGTGAACATGGGATGACGATTGAATACCACGTGGGCACCATGATCGAACTACCTCGCGCCGCTTTGATGGCTGATCGTATCGCCCAACACGCCGATTTCTTTTCCTTCGGTACTAACGATCTAACCCAGACCACCTTTGGCCTGAGTCGTGACGATTCCAGCCGTTTTCTCCCGAACTACATCGAGCGGAAGATCGTACGCGATGATCCGTTTCAAGTTCTGGATCGAGATGGCGTCGGTCAGCTGGTGCGCATCGGTACTGAGCGCGGTAGAAGTGCGAAACCTAAACTCAAAGTCGGAATATGTGGGGAGCACGGCGGCGATCCACAGTCGATCGCATTTTGCGATCAGATAGGACTCGACTATGTGAGTTGCTCACCATTCCGCGTTCCGGTGGCCCGCTTGGCAGCTGCACAAGCCGCCCTGAATCCAGCCGAAGACACTATTAATACGCAAGTTTAGCTGGCAATTTCTCCGGAGCTCCCCGTCGCGCGCGTGATCCTCGTCACGGGCCTCTAATAGAGTCGCGAGCATTTTTTTGGAAAAAGATACGTTTTATTCTTTTGCAACTACCAGTCATAGGTACTAACATCTAGGACCATCTGGGATTCGCCCCCCGATCGCAGGCCGCGCTGTTTGCCGCAGCTCACCCTGCCCGGTTCAGATCTACCGACAATACCAAGGGTTTGAACGATGCTGTCCACTCGAAGGCGCAGTTCGTTCAAAGTGTATTTAGAACTCCGATCTCCGATCGGAGTCCGGCAAAATTTGGTTGCCGTATCTGGTGGAGTCGTTGATGCAATCATTTGCCCCACAAACTCTCAAAGGCTTTAACGGCGCTTTTACTCACGCTGCTGTCGGTATAGCCGTCACTGATCTCAGCTTTCGTTTTATCGAGGTGAATGAGGCTTTTTGCCGAATCACTGGATATAGCGCTGCCGAATTGAAAGAGACTGACTGCCTGTCGATCACAGACGCCGCCTACCGAAAGTGGAACGGAGAATTACTTCGGAAGCTAGTTACGAATGAAATGCCGGCTCTCGTTTTGCAAAAGCCTTATGTCACAAAATCAGGTAACCCGGTGTGGGTGCAGAATAGTGTTTATGTTGTTCGCACTCCTGAAGACTTGCCTGGCAATCTGATCATCCTTGCCGAGGATATTTCGGATCGCAAGGCGGCTCAAAGCGCCCTCAGAGAAAGTGAGGAACGATTTCGGGTTCAGTTCAAGGCCACTCCCGTCCCAATCTTTTCGTGGCGACGAGTCGAAAACGATTTTGTTCTCGTCGACTACAACGATGCTGCTGATCAGATGACTGCCCACGGCATCATTGATGTAGTTGGTCGTCGAGCCTCTCAGCTATACGTAAATACTCCAGAAGTTCCGAAATATATGGAGAGTTGTTTTAGGCAGAAGGCAACGATCCAAAAGTCAGGTGAGTTTCGTCTCCTCAGCACGGGAGAATTGAAACATCTTGACGTTCGGTTTGTCTTTGCGCCACCCGACTTGGTAATGATTCACACGGAGGACATCACTGAAAAAGTCAAAGCGGAGCGCGCTCGCCTGCTGGCAGAGCGCCAATACCGCGACATGTTTGAGAACGCAAACCAGGGCATGTTCCAGACTACTCCCGAGGGTCAGTGTCGGGCCGCGAATCCGGCACTCGCGCGAATTCTAGGTTTCTCGTCGCCCGAGGAATTAAATGCGGAACGAACAAACATTGGCGAGCAATCATACGTGGATTCAGAACGCCGCGAACAGTTCAAGCGACAAATGGAGTTGCACGGGATGGTCCGTGGTTTTGAGTACGAGGTCTATCGCAAGGATGGCAGTCGGATCTGGCTCTCGGAGAGTGTGCGGGCCGTGAGAGACAAAAATGGAGCCGTCCTCTTTTACGAAGGAATCGCGGAAGACATTACTGAACGCAAGCAATCAGAAAATGCGCTCAGGCAACAAAAGGAAATTCTGCAGACAATCTTCGATCACATTCCAGTCATGATCTGCTTCATCGACAGGACTGGGAATATGCAACTCGTAAATCATGAGTTTGAACGGACGATCGGCTGGACCGCTGAAGAGATCGTTCGCGACCGAATCGACGTACTCTCTGAATGTTATCCAGATCCGGTCGCGCAAGCTCATGTTTTTGAGTTCGTCGCGGATGGAAGTGCCAGATGGGAGGACTTTCGCACTAGAGTCAAAGACGGTCACATTATTGATACGTCGTGGGCCAACATCAACCTGTCTGATGGAACTTCAATCGGCATTGGTAAAGACATCACCGAGAGAAAGAGAGCTGACAGATTTAGCGAGGCTGCGGCCTCATTGTCACACGGACTCAGTGGAGCGACTTCTTTTCGCGAAGCGGCGAACCTGATTAGCGATGTTGCCGATAATTTGATTGGTTGGGATGCATGCAATCTGCAGTTGTACGATACTCAAACAGACACCGTTCAAGTCATCCTTGCCATCGACAGCATTAATGGCGAACGAAAGGACGTAACTCCGACCGCGTCTCTCCCGTTGAGCGTGAAGAGCAGGTCTGCGATTGAACACGGTCCCGAATTGATCGTCAGAACGCCACCTCTGAGTTTCGAAGAAACCGCAGTTCCTTTTGGCGATACCTCAAGACCGTCTGCATGCATCATGACTGTGCCAATCCATTACGGAACAGGCGTGCTCGGAGTGCTTTCAATTCAGAGTTACGAGTGGAAAGCTTATGACCAACTGTCCTTGAAAGATTTGCAGTCGTTAGCAGACCTCTGCGGTGAAGCGTTGAATCGCATTCGGGCTGAACAGTCTTTATTTGAATCGGAAGAACGCTTCCGCCAGATAGCGGAAAACCTCGAAGATATCATCTGGGTTGTAGATACAGGTGAGAATAGGGTGCTTTATGTAAACCCTTCGTATGAAACTATCTGGAAGCGATCTATCGAGTCTGTCTATCAACGGAATACATCGTATTTGGACGCTGTCCATCCGGACGACCGCAGCAGGGTAAAGCGATTAATGAAGGAGCGTCTCGCCGATGCCTCCTGTACAAGTTTCGAATACCGCATCCTCACTCCTGATGACTCAATCCGTTGGATACGAAGCCGTTCGTTTCCGATTCGAGATGCTGAAGGCAGGCCTTACAGAATTGCGGGAGTAGCCGAAGACATCACTGAACGAAAAGCCGCGGAGACAGCTTTGCGCGACTATTCACGTCGTTTGATGGATGCCCAGGAGTCTGAGCGAATGCATATAGCACGAGAGCTACATGATGAAATTGGTCAGGTTTTGACTGCGGTGCGCATGAACCTACAGAGCCTCGAACAAAATGCACAATCCCCAAATGATGTCGCTGAAGGTATTCGAGTTATTGACGAAGCTTTGAAGCGAGTTAGAGATCTTTCGCTAGAGCTGCGGCCGTCATTGTTGGACGACCTCGGACTCGGCGCAGCCACTCGCTGGTACGTTGATCGGTTCGCTCGCCGCGCCGGTGTGAAGGCGGAACTTCAGATCGATTTTGAAGGTTCCGAGCTGCGGCTCTTGCGTGAAGTAGAGACGGCCTGCTTCCGAATTCTGCAGGAAGCGCTAACAAACATCGGCCGACATGCTCACGCAAAACAAATATCAGTGCTCTTGACGATAGTAGACTCACAGCTTCTCCTCTCGGTGAAAGACGACGGTGTCGGCTTGGAAGCAAGCTCACTAGCAACCGGAACGTTTCAATCCACGCTTGGTTTGCGAGGCATGGAGGAGCGTGCTCTCGCGGTTTCAGGCAATTTCGAAATTATTTCGGCGCTCTCACAAGGAACAGAAGTGCGCGTTACATTCCCGATTTCTCTACCAGAACCTCTATGTGCTATTGCACATGGTTGATTATGGAATCCTGATCCTCAAACCCCGGGAAGCGGCATTCTTTGATAAAGCAACCCACAAAGCATTCAAGCCTTTCAGGGCGCAGACTTCGAGTTATTCTTGCTGACGACCATGCACTAGTGCGTGCTGGTATACGCGCTTTGCTAGAGCGGATAAAAGACGTTGAAGTAATCGCGGAGGCGGGCGATGGCCCCGAGGCTCTTGAACTGATAGGCACGCTCCGACCGGATATTGTTCTTCTAGACATTGCGATGCCCGGGTTGAGCGGATTGGAAGTGCTAAGACAGGTTGCGGCGCGCTATTCTGAGATGCGTGTAATCGTTTTGACTGTTCATGAGAATGAAGAATACGCCGAACATGCTTTACGTGCTGGGGCTCGTGGTTTTCTACCGAAGTCTGCGGCAAGTGCGGAACTTGAGCTGGCGATAAGGACAGTGGCGCGTGGAGAACTGTATCTTTCACCAGAAATCTCTCACCACGCAGCCCAGGAGCAAGCGAAACCTGCTGCTAAGCTAACACCTCGGCAACTTGAAGTGCTGGCATTGATCGCAGACGGAAAGTCCACCAAGGATATTGCCCGCGCTCTTTCCATCAGCGCAAAGACTGTCGAGACACACCGCGCGCAGCTGATGGAACGTCTCCAGATCTATGACGTGGCGGGTTTGGTGCGCTATGCGATTAGAACGGGACTGGTGAAGATTGATGACTGACGAACATTGCCGATTGCCAATGGCGATTTTGTTATGCCAAGAATCCTAACTGGTATCTGAGTGGGGGATAAATCGGCACTCGGCTATTGGCAATCGGCAATGTCTTCACTTCATCCTGTGATACACAAATGCCATTGCCTTACTTCCTTCACCACCATCAATGCTTGCGGTAATTGTAGCGTCACCAGTTTTTCGATAAATGATCCGTTTCGGGAAATCGTGCTGAGGGTTTTCAAAAACAGCTTCGGATGCAGTGGCGCGAGTTAACTTAAAGTCAGTGCCTGGACATCGGGCTTGGGGATGAGCGACATAGTAAATACCGTCGTCGCGCTGCTCGATACGAAGATATTCAAATTCAGCGGTCTTTTCTCCGGCAACTGTCCGACTCATTCCCAACATGCTTCGACCCGCGGGCTTCGTCCAATGTTCCTCGATTTGCGCCCGACCACCCGGTGCGGTTTGCCAGTCGCCCGTCATCCAGGAAAGCGCAGCGATAGATTGGTTCTCAGCAGTTTGGCTCTCCACGGATGCGGGAGATAGAAAACCAAAACACAAAAGCAAACTTGCGACGAGAGCTACCGTAGATTGAACAGGTTTCATATTGTCCCCCGATGGATTCAGCATGTGTTCATGTGCCGTTGGTTTTGGCCCCGAAGGGGCCACATGTTTATAGCTGGCAAGCCTCTCCCATTCTTCGCGCGCCGCAGGCGCGAAAGACTAATGGGAAGATGAGCGGTGCATAAACAGGTTGCTCCTAACGGAGCAAACCCGTAGTTCATCCGGACCACTAAAGCTTATCCGAATCTCATTTTGCCGTATTGGAAAAATCCGACGTTCTGGCCTTTCGTGTAAAAGACTCGGTAAGTGCTGTCTGTTCGGCAAACAAAACTGAAGGAGTTTGATGAGCAAATTGATTGAAGTCACGAATGAGATGTGCCTGATCGTAGTAGCCACATTCGATGGCTATCGGAGCCCAAGCTCTGTCGGAGCGTTCCACTGCTCGAAAGACTTGTTGAAACCGGAGAATGCGACTGAGTAACTTTGGACCTACACCAACTTCTCGAAGAAAACGGCGCTCCAATTGTCGTGCGCTAAGTCCGGCATCAGTCGCGAGCTGATCCACCGAGACGAGGCCGCCACTGTCGACGATTCTCGCTGAGAGCGGTAAAACCCACGAGTCAAGCTTGCAACGAAGGGCGTACGTAAGGAGTAACGACTCGATTGCCGCCACTCGTTCCATCATGGATCCTAGATTGACGCTGACGTCCAACAGTTCGCGTTCGAGGCTGGCTGCGAGACTTCCAAGTTCCACCAGCTGATCAGTAAGCTCATGCATAGGTAGACGAAAGAATGGCATGGTTCCGCCCGGATGAAAGCGAATGCCAATCAAATCAACGATATTGCCCCGTGAGATCACGATCGGACCAGTCATCTGACCAACGAGAAAGTGTCTCGGTTGTACCGATGTCTTGTTGCTGTCGTGCTGAGAGAACCTGTCACCAAAATTCAGGATCAATTCGATGCAGCCGTCAGGGAGGATGCGCTCGGTTTGAGTTGGTTGAGTCGAAGCCTCGCTTTCGAGTATCCAGAAACACTCAACAAAGCGGCTTAGCGGATCGCGGGGGTAGAGTTCTCGATAACGCATGGATGCAGGGTTGCGAGATTATACAGGTTGCAAAATTGAGGCGCCTCCTTGGAGTGGGGTAACCTGTTACCGCTTTGGTACAGGGAGTTGTAGATGATGAGGTTCGCTATACCAAAGCGGTAATCCCGACTTGTCGGGACACTCCAAGAAGGCGCCTCTTCTGATCACATTATGGAGAACGTTGAACTAAAACGACTGAGTACTTGTTCGCTCCAAACTGCACTCGACGTATGGAACGAAGGGTTTCAAGGTTACTTCGTCGACATGACTTTGTCCCTCGATAAGTTTCTGGCTCGATTGAGTTCTGAGGCGATATCACTAGAACATTCATTGGTTGCGCTTGTTCAGGACAAGCCCGTTGGATTCCTGTTGAATGGGATCAGGAATGATCAGGGAAAGAGGATCGCATGGAACGGCGGAACAGGCGTAGTCCCGTCATTTCGCGGGAGGGGTGTGGGCAGATTTCTCGTTAATGCTGCGATTGATCTGTATGTATCGGAAGCGGTGGATGTCGCGACGCTAGAGGCGATCAGCGATAACGACGTTGCGATCGGTCTCTACAAACAATGCGGATATGAAATAGTCGATGAGCTCACTTTTCTACAAAGCGACGATCCGAGTGCAGATTGCTTGAGTCAGACGGATTCAGCTTCCTACTCAGTAGATTCTGTAGCGCCGGCGGCGGTCAGCTCACTGAGCTTTTATGGCGACCTCTCTGCCTGGCAAAGTCAATGGCAGAGCCTGGCGTTGAGTTGTGGAGATGCACTCATTGTGCGGGATTCAGCCGGAGCCGCAGTGGGATATTCTCTTTTCAGAAAGAAGTTCGATAATGAGGGTAATCCCTCGAACATCGCTTTGTATCAGTGTGAAGTGGCGCCAAACAGAGATGACTTTGAAAATATCGCGACCGCAATGTTGCGACGAGTTTTTTTCTCGGAACCGGGCAAATATCGTCGCACAACTTATAACTTCAGAAAGTCGAATAAGCTGGTGATCGATATGTTGATGAAGTCGGGCTTTGCGACCTTCATCGAACAAGTGTTGATGTTGAGAAGTATGGGGCGGTAGCTACTCAACCACCAGGTGCGGCTTTTCGTTTGGGATCAAGGCTCCGGTAGGCACCTCGCCGATACTTTTAGCAGTTAACTCTCTCAGCGTAAGCTCCACCATGTCGGCGTCCAACGGGTGAGAGAAGAGAAAGCCCTGGGCATATTCACAATCGAGACCTTTCAAATAGGCCAACTGCTCTGCTGTTTCGACACCTTCAGCAACTACATCCAATCCAAGATTGCGTGCCAGCATAATGATAGTGCGCACGATCTCGTTATCTCCCACTTCGCCTTTGTTGCTGATGAAGGAGCGGTCGATCTTCAGTGTGTGGATGGGGAAATTGTGCAAGTAGCTAAGTGAAGAGTAGCCCGTGCCGAAGTCATCCATGCTTAAACGAATCCCGAGGGCGCGCAACTGCAGAATCATTTCTGTCACAGTCTTCGTGTTTTCAATCACGGCGCTTTCAGTGATCTCTAGTTGCAAAAGGCAGGGATCGAATCCTGTTTCCTCCAGAATCTCTTTGATCTGTTCGATAACATCCGATTGCATGAACTGTTTCCCGGAGTAATTCACGCTCAGCGTCAGCGCCTCATGCGCCGGAAACTCGTCTTGCCATTGACGAGTTTGACGACAAGCCTCGCGTAGAATCCAGCGACCCAAAGGTAAGATAAGCCCGGTCTCTTCAGCGACAGGGATGAATTCCGAAGGCAAGAGCAGACCACGTTCCGGGTGATGCCAACGAACGAGAGCCTCAAAACCATGAATCTGGTTCGTTCCCAGTTTCATGATTGGCTGGTATTGAATGGAGAACTCCTGTCGCTCCACACCGAGACGCAGATCAGTTTCAAGCTTCAACAGGGCTACCGCTCGAGAGTGCATCTCGAAATCGAAAATCTCATAACGCGCCTTGCCGAGGGCTTTCGCTCGATACATCGCCGTGTCGGCATCGCGTACCACGTCGTCGGGTCCGAGATAGCCAGTGGTGCTCATCGCGATTCCTATGCTGGCTGAGGTAAACACGTCGTGTCCCAGGATGTTGAATGGCTGTTGCAATTGCGTTTGCAGGCGTTCGGCTACACGCGTTGCGTCACTGGCATCCTCGATGCCGTCGAGCAGAATGGCGAACTCATCGCCACCAAAACGGGCCACACGATCTACTGGTCGAATGTGGGCTTCCAGGCGGCGCGCTATCTGAATCAGGAGCTCATCCCCAACGGCATGTCCCAAACTGTCGTTAACGTTCTTGAAACGATCGAGATCCAAAAAGAGCACAGCAAATAGAAAAGGCTCCTTCCGCTTGGCACGCTCAACCGCCAGCTTCAGATGCTCTTTGAATAGTGCGCGGTTTGGCAGTCCTGTTAACGCGTCGTGAAATGCGTCATGAATCAGCTTTTCCTCAATGAGTTTGCGCACGCTTATGTCTCTGGCGACCATTTGCACCGCCGCCTCGTTTTCGTAGATGAAGGGAACGGCGCCTACCTCCACCTGAATTTCTCCCCCGTCCACGCGCACAAACTTCTCTTCAGCAAAAGGAACTTCAATATTGTCGTGCAAACTCAGATCGATTCTCTTGCGGACACTCTCACGGTAATCAGCGTGCACAAAGTTTGTAACTGGTCTGCCGATTAGTTCCGCACTCGACTGCGCGCCTAGCAACCTTACGCCTGCTCCATTGACGAAGACTATGCTTCGCTCGGTGTGCACAATGATGGCGTCAGGCGAGAGCTCCACCAGTCGTTGATAACGTTCCTCACTTTGGCGCAGTGAGTGCGAAGCTTTCGAGCGTTCCATTGAGTAACGGATCGAGCGCGCTAGTAGATCGGAAGTGAGCTGGCTCTTGATCAGGTAATCGGCAGCGCCCTGCTTCATTGCCTCAATGTCAACCAATTCGTCTCCCTGGCCCGTCAATAAGATCATCGGCGACTGGGGACTCTTGCTGCCACCGTGTCGCAGAATGTCTAAACCACTTTGCTCACCGAGCCGATAGTCCAGCAAATAGACGTCGTGCTCACGTCTGTCGATTGCGGCGATTGCCTCGTCGTAGCTAAAAACCCAGTCGAGCTGGAACACACTACTGCCTGACTCAGAAAGCAGTTCACGAGTCATCACGTAGTCGTCTTCGTCGTCATCGACGAGAAGGACTCTGATGGGTTGTTCGCGCATCAAAGTGTCTTTCACGCGGGCAGTTCGACAATCTCGAACCAGTACTTACTCAGTGCTTTCATTACGGCAACAAGTGATTCGAAATTCACCGGCTTCGTGATAAACGAATTCACGCCGAGATCGTAGGTGCGGTAGATATCTTCTTCGGCTTTCGAAGTCGTCAAGACTACAACGGGAATGCTTCGCAGTTCCGGTTCAGCCTTGATCTCGCGCAACGCTTCGCGGCCATCTTTTTTGGGCATATTCAGGTCAAGGAGAATCAATCCTGGACGCGGGGCCGTGTCGGGGTCGGCATATTTGCCGCGCCGCCGCAAATAGTCCATTAGTTCTTCCCCGTCCTCCACGAATTTTAGATCGTTGGCTAACCTGCTCTCCTCAAGCGCATCCGCGGCCATCATCCGGTCGTCAGCGTCGTCGTCAGCCAGCAAAATCGTGATTGAGTGTTTTCTCATTGGCTTGCTCCTTTACGTTGCGTAGCGGGAAGTTTGACTATGAAGGTTGCTCCTCGACCAGGTTGGCTTCTTGCAGTAATGCTGCCGTTGTGTCGTTCGGCGATGCGTCTGCAAACGGCAAGACCCACACCAGTACCTTCATAAGCAGTTCGTCCGTGAAGACGTTGAAACACCGTGAAAATTCGGTCCAGGTATTTTTCATCAAATCCAATTCCGTTGTCGGCCACCGAAATTTGCCAGGTATCAGAATTTGCCAATGACCACGTGGCTCCTTCAGCCGCAGTTGAACTTGACTGAGCAGAAATTGTGACTACTGGTGCCACATCAGGTTTTCGAAACTTTAATGCATTCGCAATAAGGTTCTGAAAGAGCTGACGCATTTGCAGAGGGTCACCGTCGATCACTGGCAGGTCTGAGACTTCAACGGATCCTCCCGATTGTTCGATTCTCACTTCAAGGTCAGAGACAACTTCACGAGCAACGACGGCTAGATCGACTTTGGAAAATGGTTGTGCCTTCGTAGTCACTCGCGAGAACGTGAGCAGATCATTGATCAACGTCTGCATGCGCTGCGCAGCGTTCAGCATTCGGTCCAAATAGTCGTGGCCGTCTTCACTCAGCTGTCCCTGACATTTATGTTTTAGGCGATCACCAAACGCCTGAATCTTGCGCAGCGGCTCCTGCAGATCGTGTGAAGCCACCGAAGCGAAATCCTGAAGTTCGCGATTGCTTTTTGACAGCAGGTCTGCTGCTCTCTGCAATCGTTCCTGGGCCATGTCTCTTTGAATGGTCATGGCAATCTGGCTGCCGACGGACGTGAGGAACTCGAGATCCTTTGGCGTAAAGGCTTTGCTATCAGAATAGCTTTGAACGACCAGCGCACCGATCGTCTCGTTAGGTGTACGTAAGGGAACTCCGAGCCACGATGCCGACACAGTGCCATGAATCTGTACCTCGCCTTGAGCTGCGAGTTGGCGTTGCTGTCTGTCAGTCAGCAACATTGGAACGTTCTTTCTCAACAGCATGCCAGTTAGTCCTTCACCGACTGCTCGAGGCGAAGGCCATTCATCCTGCTCGTCCACAAAGAATTCGAAGTGCAAAAGACCGGTCACCTCATCCACCAGGGCCACGTAGCAATTACGGGCGTCGACAACCTCTCCAATTGCCTCATGAATCAGCTGCAACTGGTCGGACATGCTGTCAGTCAAACCGACCCCTTGCATGATTCGATACAGCACCTGACGCTCGAGCTCTGAGTTTTTCCGCTCTGTGATGTCTCTTGAGATTCCGGCAATGCCAATCACTTCGCCATCGCGATTCACCATCGGAACCTTTGTGGCCGACACCCAGCGATATTCACCGTCAGAGCGCCGAATACGTTCGACCTTGTCAATCACCGGTTGACGGTTTTCAATAAGACGCTGTTCGTCATCAAACGCTTCTTTCGCGTGCTCTGGAGCAAAGAAATCGAAGTCCGTTTTACCTATCGCATCCGCGGAAGAAGTCAGACCTAAAACCTCTGCTTGTGCATCGTTAATGCAGATAAAGCGAGAGGCGCTGTCTTTAAAGTAAATAGTATCTGGAATACTTTCCAGCAACGCGTTTAGGAGGTCAGTTCCCTCAAACCCCGTAGCCGGATTCTGCTTTCGAGCGATCTCTTCCAACGTGCCCTCGTAGAATTTGGCCTGTCCTGCATCGTTGCGAATTACCCTCAAATTCTCTCGTGTAAGAAACAGCCGCCCATCATTGAGCGACCATTCTGATTCGAATCCCTTTATCTCGTCGTCTTTATTTAGCTGGACCAAACATTCGGGACGTCGACACAACAGCTTAAAGCCAAGTGCTTCGAATATTCCGTTGTTCAACTCTTCCACAGAGACGCAACCGAACATGCGCACGAGCGTAGCGTTGGCCCAAAGCAGTCGACCATCGTTTCCGGCTCGGTAGAGGCCTAAGGGCAGTTGGTCAAACAAGTCGTCAAAGCCGGATGCGGAGCCGAGCGAGGATGGAACCTCGGCTACTTCGTTTGCCGTCGTG
>Ga0070698_100007008_pt1 | contig 12208 bp, 11 predicted proteins | sample KBSK1502metaG_FD_65477 | JGI IMG/M metagenome (GOLD analysis project Ga0070698, IMG submission 65477) | Corn, switchgrass and miscanthus rhizosphere microbial communities from Kellogg Biological Station, Michigan, USA - KBS K1-50-2 metaG | ecosystem: Host-associated > Plants > Roots >...
GTGGAGCCGTGTCACGGAAGCGTGGGGAGTTGGGGCGTCGTAACAGTCGGTACCGGCGGCTTGGGCGGGTCCGGCACCGTTGGCAGCGGAAAAACCTGCGGAACCTGTGGGACCTGCGGCACCTGTGGAACCTCGACCGGCGGGAGCAGGCTCGGGGCGGGTGGACTCGGAGGCGACACCTGCTTCTCCGGGGACGCCGGAGCCGGTCCCGAATCGCTGGTCTGGCTGCTCGACGGCGGGTCGCCGGCGGTCGGCACGCCGGGCCGCTTCGTCTGAGGAGACGGCTTGACCTGCTTGCCGGCGCTACGAGGCGCGGCCTTCGCTGTTACTTCTTTGCCATCCGGCTGGGTCCGCGGGCCGGTAGCGCGACTCGAGCCGGAGGCGAGCTTGGCGCTCGGCCTGGCGTGGGATCCCGAGGGGGCTGGCTGGTCGCGCGCATCGATCGACTCGATGCCGTGGCTGTCGCGATTCAGCGAGAACGGCGTGCCTGGCACCCCGACCCAGCCGAGGGCGAAGATGAGCCCCACCGTCGCCACTGTTGCTCCGAGCAGCACTCGCGTTCGTCCAAGCTTCGCCAGCGGAGCTGCCGACTGTTCGCTGCCCTGCCACATGGCCTTCTTGCAGGAAGCGCGATGGCTGACGCGGGGGCATCACCCCTTCGGGAAGGGGCGCCTTGTAGGGAATGCACAGGTTTGGACAGGTTCTGCTCACCGAAGTTCGACTTTGTGTTGTCACCCGTTATGGCCCTCGTTCGAGGGATCCGCCGAACTCCGTCTACGCGCGGCGTGTGGTGGTGGCCGGCTCGGACGCTGCTGTGACGCGGTCCTTGCCCCGGCGCTTCGCGTCGTAGAGGGCATCATCGGCCGCCCGAACGAGCTCCCGCGCGTCAGTCCCGCGAACGAAGCCGGCGACGCCGAAGCTCGCCGTCATCCCCACCTGGACGCCGTCAGGCGTGAACTCGAGCGCGGCGAATCCGGTTCGGATCCGCTCTGCCGCCTCGATCGCCCCCTCGAGGGTCGTCTCCGGCAAGACGATCAGGAACTCCTCGCCGCCCCAGCGTCCAATCAAGTCGACATCGCGAAGCGTTCCCCGCAGGACGTCCGCGAACCGCTGGAGGACGAGATCGCCGAAGGCGTGTCCATGGGTGTCGTTGGCCGCCTTGAATTCGTCGATGTCGCTGACGATCACCCCCAGCGGCGTGTCGTAGCGCTCGCTGCGGGCGATTTCCGCGAGGAGCCGCTCTTCGCAGTGGCGCCGGTTCGCGAGCCCGGTCAGCTCGTCGGAGATCGCCTGCCGGGCGGCAGCTTCGTGGAGCCGGGCGTTCTCGAGCGCATTGGCGCCCTGCGCGACGAGGGCGCGGCTGGCGATCAGCTCGTCCTCGCCCAGCTCGTCGGCGTACAGGATCAGGATCCCGAAACGGGAGTTGGTCGTCGCAATCGGAAGCTCGAAGCGCTTTGCGTCGTCGGCGACCGTTCCAACCTCCACGAAGGCTCCGTCCTCACCCAGCAGCACGGCTCCTTCGGCCTCGGCTGCCTCGACCGCAGCCGATGCGATCAGGAACAGGAGCTGGTCGACGTCGTGGGTAGCGGTCAGCAGCTCGCCGGTACGGCTGAGCGAATCTCGAAGGCGTTTTCGCTGAAGCTCGAGCTCGTCGAGGCGGATGCGAAGCTGGTCGGCCATCGCGTTGAAGGACGTTGCGAGCTCGGCGAACTCGTCGCGGCCGCGTACCGGCACGCGGCGATCGAGCCTGCCGCGGCCGATTGCTTGCGCCGCGGCCGCCAGCTCGCCCACGGACCGCATGATCGACCTGCCCTCGGCGGCCGCGATCGCCGCGAGAATCAGAAGCGCTCCAAGCAGCACGTAGAGAAGCCGTTGTCGGATGCTTGTTGCCTGCGCGGCGATTTCTTTTGCAGGTGCAAGCACAGCGATCTGCACGTTCGGCTGCCCGGCCAAGGGGGCGGTTGCCAACGCCCGGTAGGATCTCCCGCCCACCGAGAGGGCGAGTGGGCGGCCGGCGGCAACCGAGTGCAGGCGGTCCTTTTCCCCTTTCGACTTCGGGACGAACACAATCCGGTCGCCGCGAACGAGCCCGCTGTCCGAGCTGAGCCGTGCCAGAAGGTTTCGGTCGAGCGGGAGAACGGCCAGAATCGAGCCGACCACTCGGTCGCCCGCCCTGACCTGGACGGTCCGGGTCGCCTCGAGCGTTGCTTCGATGCCAATAGCCAGCCGGTGCGGCCCGACAACTCGGACGCCACGCGGCAGCGGACCGGAGCGCCGTCCCCGGAGTCCGCGCTGGACGTCCTGCCGGCTCGCAAGGTGCTTGGCACGGCTCGTAAGCCGGTCGGTCTGTCGCTCGTAGGAGGCGAAAGCCGCCCTCAGCTCTGCCCCGAGCCGGGAGTCGACGCGCCGCTGTTCCGCGTGTTTCGCGATCGTGCCGAAGCCCCAGAATGCTGCGGTCAGCGGCAGGACCGCGAGCAACAGGAAGTAGACCGCGAGTCTGTGTTTGAAGCTTGGAAGCATCCTCCGCCCATTTCGCTCGCTTTGTTCTCGTTGTCGGCGCGAGGGGCGGGTTGCATGAGCCCGGCCTGCGGATGCCGCCGGATGCGGCATCCGCCGTGTGCCGGGTTCGAGGAGGAACCTCTAGCGGCGCGTGCTCTTCGGCGCCCTTGCGAGTCGGATCGACGTGGTCTTCGCTGCCTTGGCGCTCGGCGTTCGGGCGACAGTGACCATGACCAAGCGCTTGCCGAGCGTTCGCGGTTTGACGCGGACGACAAACCCCGCCTGGCCGACCTTGGTGCTCACCTTCGTTTGAGCGCGGCGTGTCAGGCGGCCGGCCGCCTTCGAGCGGATGGTGATCTTCGCCTGACGCACGAGATAGCCGCGGCTGTCCTTGACGGTCACGATCATCCGCAGCCGCTTCGTGCGGGCGACGCCTTTCGCGATGTACCGGATCTTCGTGATCTTGAGGCCGACGGCGCTGCTTGCTGCCACTGAAGTACCGGACGATGTGGCAAGCAGGGCCGAGGCGTCGAGAACCTTGTAGTGCGTCGTCTCGCTGACGCCGTTCTTGTCGGTGGCCGTGAGGGTGATCTCCTTCGTCGTCCCTGGAATAGGCACCGTGAACGTTTGATCGGCTCCGAGCAGATGCATGACATCTGTGCCGTTCACACTGAGGGCGGCGAGTTGGCCCTTGTCTGCCACGCTGCCGGCCACTCCTAGCGGCTGGCCGCCGACGAAGCCGCCCACGGGCTCGAGTAGCGTCGCACCAGCTTGCTCGACAGCGTCGACGACGTCACCGGGAATGATCCCGCCCGGACCGGCCAGAGTGACTGGAACGTGGAAGTCGACGAGCTGCCCCGTCGAGTTGGCGACCGTGAAATCGAGCGAGCTTGCGCCGTTCAGGCTGACTGCATCGGCGAAGCGCCCTGTGGCGTCGAGCGCGAGCGGCTGGCCGTTGAAGGTGATCTGCCCACCTGCCTGAGCGTCGCCGACGGTGCCGCTCACGATCGCCGTCCCGTTGAGGACGGTCACCGGGCCAAGCGTCAGCAATTGTGGGCCGGCCGGCAGAGCGCCGGGAATGACCGCGAGCGCGGCCGCGACCGCGCCGACCAGGGCGCCGGCACGGGCTTTCCTTCGTAGATCGATCGGCATGTTGCAGTACCTCCTCGGTTGCTGCGATGTGCTGTCTAGGGCGTCCCGGCCCGAAAAAATTGCGGCGCCCCGCAAGAAATGTGTGTTCGAAGGTCTCTGACTCCCTGCAATGCTTCGATCCTGCGTCTCTGCTCTCGTCGCCTGCGTCCTGCTGCTGCCGTTGCCGGCCGCGGGCTCGGCATCGCCCGAGGGTGTGCGGATCGTCGTCGGCTATACGTCGCAGGGCTTCCCGAGTGCCCCCAAGGTTGAAGGGCAGCTCGATGCCGTCCTGGTCGCCAAGCTCGATCCCCTACGCGCCGACGTGCTGCGGCTCGACTCGGGTGACCCGAACCTCGTCCTTGCGTTGCTTCGAGCCGATTCGCGGGTGCGCTATGCCGAGCTTGACGGAATCGTGCATGCGCTTCGGGTTCCCAACGACGAATACCTGCCGACGCAATGGTCGGTCAAGAAAACGAGGGCCGAGCAGGCCTGGGATCTGAGCGTCGGGTCGCCGCAGGTCGTCGTCGCCGTGCTCGATACGGGGGTCGATCCCGAGCAGCCGGACCTCCGCGGCAAGCTCGTCGCGGGATATGACTACGTCAACAACGATCAGGATCCGTCGGACGACAACGGCCACGGAACCGCGGTCGCCGGGATCGTGGCCGCGAACTCGGACAACCACATCGGTGTTGCAGGGTATTGCTGGGCCTGCCGGCTGATGCCTGTGAAGGTGCTCGGGTCCGACGGGACCGGTTTCGCCTCAGGCCTCGCTCAGGGGATCATCTGGGCCACCGATCACGGGGCGCGGGTCCTCAATCTGAGCCTCGGCGGCCCCCTCGAGGATCCGACGCTAACAGCCGCCGCTCAGTACGCCTGGCTACACGGAGTGCTCGTTGTGGCAGCGGCCGGCAACGAAGGCGGCCTCACCCTCGATTACCCCGCAGCCCTGCCGAACGTGCTCAGCGTGGGCGCTTCCGACGGCAACGACCGTCTGTATGCCTTCTCCAACCAGGACGCCCTGGTGGCTGCGCCGGGCGAAAATTCGACCACGGCTCGAGGGGGCGGCTACGTGTCTTTCCTCGGTACCTCGTCGGCCGCTCCGGTCGTCAGCGGCATCGCCGGGCTCGCGTTCTCGCTCGCGCCACAAGCCACTCCGGCTGAGGTCGAAAGGGCCCTCGAGTCGACAGCGGTGCCGATTCCGGGTGTTGCGACCGGGCGGGTCGATGCGTATGCGGCCCTGCATGCGCTCGCGCCGGACCTCGCGCCGCCGGGTCAAGCTCCGGGCGCCGAGCCGGGACAGCCGAGCGGAGCTAGCGCCTCGAGGGCCGGAGCTGCGCGAAGGACGAAGGTCGTTCGTGGCCGCCTGTACCGCGGGCGGAGCGCAAGCGTCATCTTGACGAGCGGCGTGGGCCGGCTACAGGCAACCGTGAAGTTGCGCAATGCCCGCCGCGTGACGGTTCGGCTCAGGTTGCTGACGGCGGGACGAATCGCCGGGTCGGCCCACGGCAAGGGGAGCGCGACGCTGCGCGCGCCGGTGCGCGCGCAGAGGTACCGCCTATTGGTCAGCGTGGACAGCGTAAAAAGTTTTGCCTACGTGCTGACGATCAGCTATCCGTGAGCGGGCCGCAAGTTTTTGGCGCCGGGGTTCCCTAACTCCCTGCGCTGCAACAACGAAGGAGACGACGACTTGGACAGAGCTCGCCCGGTTCCCTCCAAGAACATCCCCCTCGCCGTGTTGGCTCTGTCCGTCTCCTTCATCGCGGCGCTGGCAATTGGCGTTCCAGCCCATGCTTCGCAGTTGGTCGACCGAAACGCGACCAACGTCCGTCTTGCAGTGAACAGCCAGGGCCAGGCGCTGATCACCTATCGGGCCGGCGGGCGGTTCCGGCGCGTGCTCGGCTGGGGAGCAGTCAACGCGCGTTCCTCGGCGAGCGGTGGCAAACAGGTCTCGTTTCGCCTCGACTATTCCGGCGGGTGGGGGACCTACCACCGGCGCGTCTGGCAGACGTTTCGCAATACGTGCCGTCGCTACGACGGTCCAGTGCTCGAGAACGTCGTCGCGAGCTGCACCGCAGCGGACGGGACGTACTGGGCTCTGCAGAGCTGGCGGGTGGCATTGCCCGATCTCGGGTTTCTCCCCTGGCTGCCTACGCAGAAGGTCGCCTGGCTGACGCTGTCCCACTGGGGCGGCCAGACGGCCGAGCTCGACGTCCACACAGACTGGATGTACAGCGGCCGCTTCCAGCAGGTCTTCGGCCGGCTCACCTACCTCGGCCGTCCCGTGTACGGCTATCACACAACGCGCCTCGGGTCTCCGACAGATGGATTCGGTCGCCTGATCTACCTGGACACGTTGAACGCGCCCGCGTACGGCCGAGGCTGGCGACGCGAGAACTCGTTCGTCACCCACAAGGGCACCGGTGTCTTCTGCTACGGCTTCTTTCGCTTCGATCCGACCAGCGGCGGGTACACCGCGCCCCCGTACTGGCCGCGCCACCACCGTCGCGGCCCCGGCGTCGGCAAGCGTTACCGAATCACCGTGATGGGCCCGGGTGTGACGCCGGACATCGGCTGGGAAGGGCCGGGATTACACCCCTACAGCGCCAAGAACCCCGCCGACGTCGCGTATGAGCACGAGCAGAACGCGATTCTCGACTCCTACGGCGATCGTCTTTGCCGCCATCACTAGTCGTGTCGCGCGAGCGGAAGCGCGAATCCGAACCGCGCTTCGCCGGCCGGCCCTTCGCCGACCCAGACCCGGCCGTGCTGGAGCTCCGCCAACCGTCGAACCTTGTAGAGCTCGAGCCCCGTTGTGAGTCCGGTTCGCGGTTGAAGCGCCGAGAAGCGGTCGAATGCCACGACTTTTTCGTCGTCGTCGACCTCGCCGCCGGGATCGCCGGTCTCGACCTCGATGAAGCCGCTCACCCGGCGGACCCGTAACGTCGAACCGGCGTTCGCAGCCCGGTTGCGCGCATTGTCCAGGAGGGTCGCGATCATCGAGAGCGTGTAGTCCGGGTCGGCGAGAACCTCTGAGCCCCGGCTCCGGTCGTCAGCCTCGAGGGAGACGATCGTCCCCCGCTCCACGGCCTGCGCCACGGCTTCGTCGACCAGCGCGCCGACCGGTGTCGGCGCAGGCGCCAGGTAAAGGACGTCGGCGTCGATCGCGTAGACCGTGAGCAGGTCGTCGACGATGCGGTTCAGCGCGCCCGCCGCTTCCTTGATTCGCTGCGGCGCCTCCGAGAGCGTCTCGGCGTCCTGCCTGAGCTCCAGGAGCTCGGCGTAGCCGGCGATCAGAGCGAGGGGGCTACGTAGGCCGTTCGAGAGCCTCGAGAGAGCATCGGAAGCCGAGGGGTCGATGCCGCTCACAGGACTAACAGACCAAGCCCGCGGGCGGCGGCCGCGGCGTCACCCCGGCGCCTGACCCCGAGCTTGGCGCAGCTCCGGGCAACCAGCGTCTTGACGGTCTGGTCGCTGATCCCCAGCTCGTTCGCGATCTCCCGATTCGTGTCCCCCCGCTCGACGAGTCGCAAGACTTCCCGCTCCCGGCCGCTGAGCGAGCTCTGGCCCGCAGGTCGCCGCGGGTGGCGGGGATCGAAGGAGGTCTCGCCTCGCGACACGGCGCGGAGGACGGCCAGGAGCTCGGCGACGCTGCCCGTGCTCAGCACCGTTCCTTGCGCGCCCGCTTCGCCGGCGTTCTCGTTGAACCCGCGTTCGGGGCTCGGAGTCATCACCACGGTGGGGACCGAGACGCCGCGGGCGCGCACCTCGCTCACGAGCGTGACTCCTGTCGTGTCGATCAGCAGCAGATCGGGCTCGACGTCCGTCGCCAGCCGTGCGGTCTCTTCGGCGCTCGCGGCCTCGCCCGCGATGTGAAACTCGGAGTCGCGGAGCGCAAGCCTGACCCACCCGCGCAACGAGGGCTCCCCGCCGACGAGGAGGACGCGACTCTGAGCGGGCACTTCATCAACCGGGAAGGGTGACCTATCGCTCAGCCGGGCGATCCTATCGAGGCTGCGGCTTTTCCGCAGTAGTGCTGCGGAAGGAAGACGATGCGAAACCGAGGCATCCGAGGCGACTATGAGTAGATGAAACGCAGTTACGGAGTTGTCTGGCGGGAGGGCTCGCGCGTCCCCGTCACGGGCAAGCTCGAGCTGCTGCCTCGCGCGATGCACCTCGAGGGGCTGAACGCTGAGCAGGCAATTCCGTATGAACGCGTGGCCGCGATCCGCGTCGGCCGCTCCGTGTCCGATCGGATCAACGGAGGCCCGTCGGTGGTCGTCGAGCGGCGCATGGGAGACCCGATTACGATCGCCACCGTGGCGCAACCGAGCGTGGTCGGGGAGATCGCCGAGCGGCTGGCGGCGCTCCAGCTCGGTGCGCAGACAAGCCGCCGGGTGGTCGTGATAGTTCCTCTCAAGCCCGGTGAGCATGCGAGCGTGACTCGGCTGCTCGAGCAAGGTCCGCCGTTCGATCCTGCAGCGATCGCCGGTCTAGACCGGCACGAGGTCTTCGTGACCGCAGACGAAGCCGTGTTCGTCTTCGAGTCGGAGTTCGGCGCCGACGCGCTGGCACCGCTGCTCGCGGACCCGAAGCTATGGGAGGCGGTAGCGGCCTGGGGAGAGCACGTGGCGGGGCCACCCCGGATCGCTGAAAGCGCCTTCTCGTGGAGCCGGAGCGAGGCGGAGGAGGAGATTTCTTTCCTCCCGACGCCCGGTCCCGGCGACAGCGACGGCGGCGACATCTATTAGAGCTCCAGCAGCTCCCTCGTTGCGCGAGCAGCCACCACGTCCTCGCGCGCCCCGAGCACGACGACCCGGACCGAGCTGTCGCTCAGCGATACGGTTGCGTCAGGCGTCGCGCCGGCGTTGGCCTCGGCGTCCAACTCGACGCCCAAGAACCGGAGCCGGTCACAGACGGCTGAACGGACGGGCGCCGAGTTCTCCCCGATGCCGGCGGTGAAGACGAGTGCCTCAAGGCCACCGAGCGCCGTGGTCATCGCGCCGACGGCTGTCGCCACGCGGTAACAGAAGACTTCGAGCGCGAGCCGGGCGGCCGGTTCGTCCGAGCGCTCGAGCTGTTCGACGTCGCCGGAGAGCCCTGACAGTCCGGCCAGTCCCGACTCGTGCTCGAGCAGTTCGTCGAGCTCGCCGAGTGTCAGGTGGTGGCGGAGCAGATAGATCAGCGCGCCCGGGTCGACCGTCCCGGGGCGCGTTGACATGGGGACGCCCTCGAGTGGCGTGAAACCCATCGTGGTGTCGAGGGACCGGCCGTCGCGCACCGCCGTCACCGAGCACCCGCCGCCGAGATGGCAGACGACGAGCCGCTCCACCGGGACCTGCTCACTCGCCCACTGCACCGAGAGGCCGTGGAAGCCGTAGCGGTGGATACCCCAATCGTCGCGCGCGCGACGCGGCAGTGCGTACGTCGAGGCCTCGTCCGGAATGGTCGCGTGGAAAGCGGTGTCGAACACCGCGACATGGGGGAGGTGCGGCAGCTCAGCTCGAGCCTGGCGTAGCGCCGCGATCGCCGGCGCCATGTGCAGCGGTGCCAGCTCGGTCAGCCCCGCCAGTTCATCCACGACCTCGTCGTCGATCAAGACCGGCTCCCGGAAGCGGGGGCCGCCGTGTACGACGCGGTGCGCAACGGCGGCGACCTCGGCGGGAACGGCATCGAGCGATTCGAGTCTGCTCATCGAACCGTCCGCATCGACGGACGACAGCTTCAGGCTCGTCGAGCCGGCGTTGACGACTAGTACGGCCAGACCCAGTCGCGGATCTCCGGATCGTCCTCGCCGTGCTCGCGGGTGTAGGCGCGAGCCCGAATTCGGCGATCGCTGATCTCCTGGCGCAGCCTGCCGCCCGTCTCGGCGAGCCCGGGGACGCGGTCGATCACGTCCATCACCAGGTGGAACCGGTCGAGGTCGTTGAGCATGACCATGTCAAACGGCGTCGTTGTGGTGCCTTCCTCCTTGTACCCGCGGACGTGGAGGTTCCCGTGATTGGTGCGGCGATAGGTGAGCCTGTGGATCAGCCACGGGTAGCCGTGGTAGGCAAAGACGATTGGCCGGTTCGGCGTGAACAGGGCATCGAATTCGTGGTCGGCGAGCCCGTGCGGGTGCTCGGAATCGGGCTGCAGGCGCATCAGGTCGACGACGTTCACGACCCGGACCTTGAGGTCGGGGAGGTGCTCGCGCAGCAGCGCCGCCGCCGCGAGCGTCTCGAGCGTGGGGACATCACCGCAGCATCCGAGGACGACGTCGGGCTCGCCGGCCTCGTCGTTCGACGCCCACTCCCAGATGCCGGCACCGCGAGTGCAGTGGACGATCGCCTCGTCCATCGAGAGGTAGTTCAGCGACGGTTGCTTGCCGGCGACGATCACGTTCACGTAGTTGAAGCTCCGCAGGCAGTGGTCGGCGACCGAGAGGAGCGTGTTCGCGTCGGGCGGCAGGTAGACGCGGATCACCTCGGCCTTCTTGTTGACAACGTGATCGATGAAGCCGGGGTCCTGGTGGGAGAAGCCGTTGTGGTCCTGGCGCCAGACATGCGAGCTGAGGAGGTAGTTGAGCGACGCGATCGGGCGCCGCCAGGGGATCTTCCGGGTCACCTTCAGCCACTTTGCGTGCTGGTTGAACATCGAGTCGACGATGTGGATGAAGGCCTCGTAGCAGTTGAAGAGGCCGTGCCTGCCGGTCAGGAGGTAGCCCTCGAGCCAACCCTGACACTGGTGCTCGGAGAGGACCTCGACCACGCGTCCCTCCGGCGCGAGGTTCTCGTCCGTCGGCTCGATTGACGCTTCCCAGGCCTTGCTCGTGACCTCGAAGACGGCACCGAGCCTGTTCGAGGCGGTCTCGTCCGGCCCGAAGATGCGGAAGTTCTGAGGGTTGGCCGCAGCGACATCTCTGAGCAAGTCACCGAGAATCCGGGTCGGCTCGCTGAAAGTCGTGCCCGGTTTTGAGACATCGACCGCGTACTTGCGAAAGTCGGGACAAACGAGGTCCTGCATCAACTCGCCGCCGTTCGCGTGGGGGTTCGCGCTCATCCGCCGCCGTCCGCTCGGGGGGAGCTCGGCGAGCTCGGGCACCAGCCGTCCCTCGTCATCGAACAGCTCCTCGGGCCGGTAGCTCCTAAGCCAGTCTTCGAGGATTCGTAGGTGGTCGGGGTTTTCACGGACGTCGGCCACGGGCACCTGGTGGGAGCGCCAGGTTCCTTCGACCGGGAGGCCGTCCACTTCCTTGGGACCAGTCCAGCCCTTCGGTGTCCGCAGAACGATCATCGGCCAGCGCGGACGATTGGCGACCCCATCCTCTCGCGCAGCGCGCTGAAGCTCACGGATCTCGTCGAGCGCTTCGTCGAGCGCGGCGGCGAAGGCCTGATGCACGGCTTCGGGCTCGTCACCGGCGACCACGAGTGGTCGCCATCCGCAGCCCTCGAGGAACGCAATGAGCTCGCGTTCGGGGATACGGGCGAGCACAGTCGGGTTGGCGATCTTGTAGCCGTTCAGGTGCAGGACCGGCAGCACGGCGCCGTCGGTGAGCGCATTGAGGAACTTGTTCCCGTGCCACCCCGTCGCCAGCGGCCCGGTTTCGGCCTCACCGTCTCCGACAACGCAGGCGACCAGCAGGTCCGGGTTGTCGAAGGCGGCGCCGAAGGCGTGCGAGAGCGCGTAGCCGAGCTCACCACCCTCATGGATCGAGCCGGGAGTCTCGGGAGCCGCGTGACTCGGGATCCCGCCGGGGAACGAGAACTGGCGGAACAGGTTTCGCAGCCCTTGTTCGTCACGGCCGACGTGGGGATAGAGCTCGGTGTAGGTGCCTTCGAGCCAGGCATTCGCGACGAGCGCCGGGCCGCCGTGGCCCGGGCCTGTGACGTAGATCGCATCGAGATCACGCTGCCGGATCGCGCGGTTCAGGTGGACGTAGACCAGGTTCAGGCCGGGCACCGTTCCGAAATGGCCGAGCAGCCTGGGTTTGATGTGTTCTGGCCGTAGCGGCTCACGGAGCAACGGATCGTCGAGCAGGTAGACCTGTCCGACCGAGAGATAGTTCGCGGCGCGCCAGTAGGCGTCGATCAGGCGGAGCTCCTCGGCAGAGAGGGCGGCGGTCATTGTCGAGGGAAGGCTCACCGCCGACCGCTCGTCTCGAAGATCACCAGCAGGCTGAGCTGTTCGTATGCCACAAGGTGGTGGTCGACGCCGGCCGGCACGAAAACGGCATGCCCCTCGTGCAACTCGACATTTCGGCCCTCGATCTCGAGCACGCCGCTTCCCTCGATCACCACGTACACCTTGTCGTCCTCGATCGGCGGAGGACGGTCGGCAGCGGGCGCCACGACCACTGCAACGCCGATCTCGAGCCTCGGCGAGCGGTGGACGACCTCATAGCCGCCTGTTGCGCCGGCGAGCCTTTTCCTGGCACCGGCAATGTCGAACGGCTCCGCCATCCCCAGTGTTCCCGGCTGATCCGCTGACCCACTCATGCCCGTGGCTCCTTTCGCGATCGCGTCCAGGTGAGCATGACGCCCCTGAAGCGCGGATGCACAGTCCGCGGCTTCAGCCACTTGGGACAAGCGACGAAAGGTCG
>Ga0070698_100007010_pt1 | contig 12207 bp, 14 predicted proteins | sample KBSK1502metaG_FD_65477 | JGI IMG/M metagenome (GOLD analysis project Ga0070698, IMG submission 65477) | Corn, switchgrass and miscanthus rhizosphere microbial communities from Kellogg Biological Station, Michigan, USA - KBS K1-50-2 metaG | ecosystem: Host-associated > Plants > Roots >...
AACCGCTCCTGAGCCTCCCGGGCGTCGCCACGCTCAGCATCGGTTTTCACCTCAAACCTCTCCTGAGCGACCCGCCCTTCGCGGCGCTCAGCGTCAGTTCTGACCTCAAACCGCTCCTGAACGTCCCGGGCGTCGCGGCGCTCGGCGTCGGTTTTCACCTCGAACAGTTCCTGAGCGCCGCGACGCTCACTGTCAATCGCCGCCCTCCCCCGGCGCTCTGCGGCGCCCTGCATGTGTCCCGTCGGTTCGGCCATAAGAATCGTCCCCCGTGCAGCTCGGGAGCGCGCGTGCCAGGCCGTCGATCACCCAACGGATCAGACATCACGAGACCTGCGTGCTCTCGTTGCCAGAACACTCGCGGGCCCTCCCGCGTGGCCGGGAGGGAGATGTAAGCGTCCCCGCTGACCTGCGAGGCAGGTCGCGCGAAACCCCGCTATTACTGAGAGTGATTGTATCATGCGTTAAGTAACCGGAGATGTGCGTGCGAAGCGGGCGTCCTGCACATGACACGTGGTCCGCGGTTCGGAATCCGCCGCACATCCGGCATGATCACATGCGCAATGAGGCCGCGTGGACACCGCCAGCTACGGGGTACAGGGAGTGGCTGACCTGGTAGCCACTGAACTGCGGCCACGAAGAGATTGACTACGCAATGCCGTCCTGCGGTTCGATGCCGTGCTGGCGGAGAAGGCCATGAAGGCGCTCGACTTCGTCGCTCAGGGATGGAAGGTCCAGGTGCGCAATTTCCCATTCCTCCTGGCGGGAGGCCTTCTCGCCGAGCAATTGCTTCTCCCTGTCGCGTAGCACCGCCGCGTTCTCGAAGTCCTGGGCGTCGATGGCGGACTCCTTGTCACGGCGGACCTGCGCGATCTCCTGGTCGAGGTCGCGCACGTCCGGCCCGGTACCCACGCGACGCTCGAGGGCCGACAGGCGCGACTCCATCGAGTCGAAACGGTCCAGGAGCTGAGACAGCAGCTTGCGCTTCCCACCGCCAGCCAGGACAGCCCGCGCCGCGGCGAGCGTGCCACTGCCGGTCTGCTCCCGACCCTGGTAGCCGTGCAGGAGCTGGATCACCTGCTGGCGGGGCCGGTTCAGGTCCGCGCTCAGGCGGACCAGCACCTGGGCGGCCGCGCCGTCGCCCTCGCGGATGAGGCCCAGCAGGATGTGCTCGGTCCCGATGTAGTTGTGACCCAGCTGCAGGGCCTCGCGCAAAGCCAGCTTGAGCACCTTCTTGGCCCGCGGAGTGAACGGGATGTGCCCGGACGGGGCCTGCTGGCCGCGGCCGATGATCTCCTCGACCTGCTGCCGCACTGCGTCCTGGGTGATGCCAAGCGCCTGCAGCGCCTGGGCAGCGACGCCATCGCCTTCGCGGATCAGGCCCAGCAGGATGTGCTCGGTCCCGATGTAGTCGTGGTTCAGCATTCTGGCCTCTTCCTGAGCCAGGACCACAACCCGCCGCGCCCGGTCGGTAAACCTCTCGAACATGCTCCCCGCCGCCCCTTCCCAGCTCCATGTGCTACCCAGCGGATAACACGATACATCTCGTTTGCAGATTTCGGTTGGGCGGCGTTCCGGAGATCTTTGAGATCCTCTGAAGCCCGGTGAGCCGGGCGCGGAGTCTGAGGGTCAAGTCGGCAAGGCTCGGGATCGTGGTTCTGGGTCCGGCGGCTGCCCGGCGCTCAGCGATGGCTGGCGTGGTGGCGTAGCCGCTCGTGTGGGCGCCGATGCTGCACGCGGTGTCGATGCCAGTCTCGATTGCGGTCAGGCCAGCGGGAGCCGATCGGGCACGCAACGGGCACGGAACCGGAAACGGGCTTCGTGAAGATCATCGGCCAGACCTTCAATATGGCCTCTGACCTGGGAGGGAACGTGGATGGCGCCCCGAGCAGGACTCGAACTTGCGGCCTACTGCTTAGGAGGCATAATCGCGACATGGCTGGACGGCGCTGGATGTGGCTGGATGTGGCTGCAGGTGCCATTCACCTGCACTTACAATCGCTGGATGGTGCTGGGTGTCGCCTGAAGCCTGCCGTCGTTGGCTCCCCGTTTGGCTCCCCGAATCTCATTAGCACAGCTAACGTCCGCACCACGGTTGCTGAAACGGACGTTGGCGCGCGCGTGGACCGCGAACATCTGGCGGGATCTATCCGCCTGATGCCCGCTCTAGTGGCCGGCCAGCATGATCGCTCCTGCGCCCGAATAATTGATTGGTGCGATCTGCGCACCAGGGGTGTTCCCGGCCCGGGCTGCGGGACGCTTAGCGGCCGGGCCTACAGGCTGAGGTGGACGCGCAGTGCCTGGTCGAGTTCAGCGGCAAGGGGCGGCGGCAGCTGGCCTACGCGCTTGCCGATGCGCTCGACGGCGATGGAGCGAACCTGTTCGGCCTGCGCCTTTGAGTCGCGGGGCAGGCCGGTCTGCTGGGCCGGCAGCAGGACCTGGAACGGGTAGACGCGGTCGGTGTTGGAGGTCACTGGCACCACAGTGATCACGCCGCGGCCGAGGCGGGTCGCGGTGGCGTTGGCGGCATCATTGCTGACGACGACTGCCGGGCGGGTTTTGCTCGCCTCGGATCCGCGGGCAGGGTCGAGGCTGACGGTGACGATCTCGCCGCGCCGCACTCAGGCTCCCGTGCCGTCGCCGACGGTGGTTTCCCACACGTCGGCGTCGCCGGATGCCGTCCAGCCATCCCAGGCATCCTCGTAGGCCGCGCCCAGCTGGGCGTCCCGCAGCAGGCTGACAGCCTTGTGCATCACCGCGGACCGGGAAGCTATGCCCTGAGCGTGGGCGTAGGAATCGAGAAACTCGATATCGTCCTCCGGCAGGCTGACACTCACCTTCATACCTCAGATACTACTAGAAGTATGACTATGGTAGCAACACTTGTGCGGGAAGGAGCCACCACCGGCCCACGGTCTTCCCGGCGCAAGCCGTTCTGCACAGGTCAGAGGAGTCGTCGCGACGGGAGGTTGCCTTGTGATCGTCATATCGCGGGTGCACTTAGTTTCTCAGTCCTGTCGCCGGTACGGCCTGCGCATGGAAGATGGGGGCGGAGGAGATTGATGGCGGAAGCAGGTGCGGGCGCAGCTCGGGCAGGCGCGCCATGGCTGGCTGGGGCCGCCTACCTCGACGGGAGGTACTGCCCGATCCAGGAAGCGAAGATCTCAGTACTCGATCTGGGTGTTACCCGCTCGGACTGCACCTACGATGTGGTCCACGTCTGGCGCGGGCGTTTCTACCGGCTGGACGCCCACCTCGACCGATTCAGCGCCAGCCTGGCCCGGCTACGGCTTGACCCTGGCCACGACCGCGGCGAAATTGAGGGCATCCTGCACGGGTGCGTCCGGCGCGCGGGCCTGCGCGAGGCGTATGTGTCGATGACCTGCACCCGCGGGCGCATAGCGGCCGGCAGCCGGGATCTGCGAACCGCCCAGAGCACCTTCTACTGCTTCGCAGTGCCTTTCGTATGGATCAGCACACCGGACCAGCAGGCCGCGGGCGCGAGCATGTGGATCAGCGAGGTGACCCGCATCCCGCCCCAGAGCATTGATCCTTCGGTCAAGAACTATCACTGGCTCGACATGGACATGGCTCTGCTGGACGCCTACGACCACGATGCCCATCTCGTAGTGCTCCGTGACCTGTCCGGCACGATTACTGAGGGGCCGGGGTTCAACGTGTTCGCTTATGTCGACGGGCGGTGGGTAACACCGGCCAGCGGCACGCTCAAGGGCATCACCCGCCGCTCCATGATCGAGCTGGCTGATGAGGCTGGCTCCCCCGTTGAGGAAGGACGGCTGAGCGCCAGTGATCTGCGCCGGGCAGCGGAGGTACTGGTCACGTCGACTGCCGGAGGGATCATGGCGGTGACCGTCATCGATGGCAAGCCAGTCGGCGCGGGCGTACCAGGGCCGCTGACGTCACAGCTAAAGGACCGGTACTGGGGCCGCCATGAGGATCCGCTGTACTCCACCCCGGTCCGCTACGACGAACAACCCTGAACGCCGGGCCGCAGCACGGCGGACGCCCACTCCACCCGCCGCACGCGATGCTAACAGCGCCAACCGGGCCGGGCACTGCCCCGCGTCGGCTCGATGACCAGTGACCCAGCTCAATGTTCGCATCATCTGACCGCTGGTAGCGCTTTCGTGCTCGTGCCGCAATCACTCAGGGCCAGAGTATATCCCGTCAGGCACTAGTAAGATATCCTGGCCAGAAGGAGGTGGCGATGGCGAAGACGCTTATCGATGTCAACGAGGAGTACCTTGCCGCTGCCCAGCAGGCACTGCACACCGAGACCAAGAAGGACACCGTCAACGCAGCCCTGCGCGCGGTCGCCGCGCTGGCAGCCCGGCGCCGGGACCTGCAGCGCCTGGTCTCTGGCGGCCTGCCCGACCTTGAGGACGCGGAGGTGATGCGCTCGGCATGGCAGCGGTAGCCAGCCACCTGGCGGACACCAGCGCGCTGGCGCGCCTGCGGCACGAGCCGGTGGCCACGGTCCTCGGCCCGCTGATCGAGGCCGGGCTGGTAGCCACCTGCGGCGTCATCGAGTTCGAGCTCGGATGGGCCACCAGGACCAGCGCAGAGTTCGATGAATTGCGCGCCGACCGGGACACCGGCTACGAATGGCTCGCCACCCACGATGAGGACTGGCGGCGCGCGCTCGATGTCCAGGCCGCGCTTTGGCGCGACGGGCAGATCCGGGCAGTCGGATTCCCTGACCTGCTGATCGCCGCCGTAGCCGAGCGAGAACAAGTCACCGTGCTGCACTACGACAGCGACTACGACCTGATCGCGAAGATCACCGGACAGCCAGCACGATGGGTCGTCCCCCGGGGAACCGTCCCGTAACCACCTCCTGCCAGCCGCATCCGCGCTGCGCCCTAGCGTTCTCGCGTACGGCTGGCCAGGGACCGCCCGGCCCGGCCCGACTCTGGCGCCCGCCTGGCCCAGATCGCCCCTTCTTGCAGCGCTGGAAATGACCTGCCCAGGGCGGCAGTACCTGGCGTTTGGCTCTCCGCTGGCTTCCAGTGATAGAAGATAAATTCGAAACTTATACTCTGAACGGCGGCCCGAGCAGGACTCGAACCTGCGGCCTACTGCTTAGGAGGCAGGTCAGTACGGTCGCTGGACATGGCTGGACGTGGCCCAGTGTGCCATCCACCAGCCATGTCCGTGGCTGGACGTGGCCTGGCATGGCCTGGCGCCTGTGGTCGTTGGCTCCCCGTTTGGCTCCCCGGTTTCGTTAGCGCCGCACAACCCGGGAAGCCGCCGAGGAGTTCGCCAAGGGGGACCCTTTCGTGGTGAACGGCGTGGTCCGGAACTGGCAGGTGCGCGAGTGGAACGAGGTCCTGGTCCCGGCTTAAAACCCCGGGGTCATTCCTTGGTTGCAGCGGCTATGCCGTGCTGTGGCCGCGCGCTGCGGGCAGGGGTCATCCAAACTCACTGTCATGCCGCTGCACGGGTGATTGCGGCCGCGCACCTGATAGCGCAAGCGCTGTCATCCGACCCGCCGGGGTACGGTTCGGATCGTGGCGCCGGGCATGGTCGTGGAGGCGTTCCGCGCGGAGGCCGAACGCCTGTCACAGATGGTCTCGGGCGCGGACGAGGCCAGCTTCACCCGCGCCACCCCCTGCCCGCCGTGGACGGTCGGGGAACTGCTGTATCACGTGCGGATAGGCGCCGGCCGGGTGCCGGCGATGCTCGCCGATCCTGAGCCCGCAGACGGCCCGATGGTGCCCGCGTCCGGCATCCACTGGCTTGCCCTCGGCTGACAGCCCGGGAACTGACAGGCGGCGGGCGCGGGCAGTTTCGGCTCCGGCGGGGGCCGGGAGCGGCAGGATGGGGACATGGGGCTGCTGGACTGGGACCACAATGCCTACTACCACCGGCTGCTCATGCGGCAGCTGCCACGCCCGTGCATGCGGGTGCTTGATGTCGGGTGCGGCGCCGGGGCGTTCGCCGCCGAACTGGCCAACCGTGCCGGGCATGTCGATGCGCTCGACCGGTCACCTGCGATGATCGAAGCGGCCAGGCAGATGACCCCGGCGAACGTCACCTGCATCCTGGGTGACGTCATGCGCGACCCGCTGCCGGCTGAACACTACGACGCGATCGTGTCGGTCACCGCGTTGCATCACCTGCCCCTCGACGACGCGCTGCGGCGCCTGTCCCGCGCCCTGCGACCCGGCGGCGTCCTCGCCGCCGTGGCCTTGCCCCGGCCCGACCTACCGCGGGAGCTGCCTGCCGAGCTCCTCGCCGCGACCGGTCATCGGGTCTTCGGCGCCGCCTTCGCGGTCCTCAGAGCGTCAGGCCGTGGCGGCTGGTACCGGCTGGAGTCCAGCCACGCGACGATGCCGAAGGTTCTTGACCCGCCGCTGACGACCCGCCAGGCCGGTCAGCACGCGGCCGCGGCGCTCCCCGGTGCCCGGGTGCGGCGGCTCGTCTTCTGGCGCTACCTCCTGCTCTGGCAGCGACCGATCGAGACTCACAATGCTGGCGCGGCGTTAGCGCGCTGGCGTCGGGGGTGGTCATAGCCGGTGGATGGTGGCCAGCCAGGCCTGTGCCGCAGGGGAACCGAGCCCGGGGTTGATCACGAACGTGTCGGCTGTGATGCTGGCGATGTTCCAGCCGTCGCCGAATGCGGTGCGGAGCTCGTCCTGGCGGACCCGCCGGGGGCCCCAGTCTCCCGGCTGGCGGTCGCTGAAGCACATCAGGAAGCAGGTGCCGCCTGGCCGCAGCACCGATGCCAGGCTGCTGACGTACCGGGCGCGGCCCTCATCGTCGAAGACGTGGAACAGCCCGCTGTCGATGATGGTGTCGAAGGTCACGGCGAGCGCGGCGAGGTTCAGCGCATCGGCGACCTCGAACCGGGCTGGCAGGCCTCGCCCGGCTGCCTTCGCTCGCGCCTGCCCGATGGCGCGCGGCGAGATGTCCACGCCCACGACCTGTGCGCCGTGCGCGGCCGCCAGCAACGCCTGTTCGCCCGTACCGCAGCCCGCGTCGAGCACCCGGCCGCAAACCACGCCGCGGCCGACCAGCCGGGCAAGCGCCGGCTGCGGCCGGCCGATATCCCACGGCGCCGGCGCGCCGCCCTCATACGCGGCGTCCCAGTCCGGTACCGGCGTCGTCATGACGATCACCCCGATCCGGTTCGGCGGCCCGGCCCGCGATCAGCTCGATCGCGCCCGTTCTCTGAGTCTGCCAGGGTCCCGGCCAGATCCGCTGCCCAGGACGCGTCCCGGTCTAGCGCCGATCGCCCGGGTTCGCGGGCAGGACACCTGTTCACGGCCACGCCGCTGCGCCCATGATGAACACGCCAGACCATGCGGCCTGCCCCCGGGAGCGGGCGGCCAGTGACCTGCTGCCAGCAGCGTCCTAGGGCCAGGAGCAGTGCCGTACAGACCGGCCGGGAAGCGGCTAGCCGGCGGCGGCTTCGAGCTGCTGCCGGGCATCCTCGTCGAGCGTGATATCAGCGGCCGCGAGGTTCTCGTCCAGGTGCCGCACGGAGGAGGTGCCGGGAATCAGCAAGACGTTGGGCGCGAGGCCCAGAATCCAGGCAAGCGCGATCTGAGCGGGCGTGCGGCCAAGCCGCCCGGCCGTGCTGAGTACCTGCTTGCTGCCCAGCACCGGGTTGTCCCGGGCGAAGCCGGAGCCCAGCGGGAAGAACGGCACGAAGGCGATACCCCGCGAGGTGCACTCGCGCAGAACGGGCATCGAGGCGCGATTGACCAGATTCAGCGGATTTTGCACACACGCTACGGGCGTGTACTCCAGCGCGCGCAGCAGGTGCCCGCGGGTCACGTTGCTCAGGCCCACGCCACCGATCAGTCCCTCGTCGCGCGCCTGGATCATGGCGGCAAGCTGGTCGTCGAACCGCTGGCCCGGCGCCGCGTCCTGCAGCAGCCGCAAATTGACGGCAGCGAGCTGACCGGCCCCGAGGCTGCGCAGGTTATCCTCGATCCCCCGCCGCAGCTGATCAGGCTCGTCGTAGGCAAGCCATCCGCCGGACCCGTCACGGCGCGCCCCGACCTTACTCACCAGCGCAAGGGTGGCGGGATAGGGGTACAGCGCTTCGCGGATCAGCTCGTTGGCAACGTCGGGCCCGTAGTACTGCGCGGTGTCAATATGGTCAACCCCCGCTGCTACCGCATGGCGCAGCACCGCCAGCGCCTCGCCCCGATCACGCGGCGGACCGAACACGCCAGGGCCGGGCAGCTGCATCGCGCCGAATCCGATGCGCGAGACGGAGAAAGAGCCGAGAGGGTAGCGCTGCATGGGCCGATCCTAGATAGCCCGCGCCCATCAGATGCAGCTCAGGCATCTCAACGGCGTCCGCTTCTGCATAGTGGCCGGCACCCGGAACCGCCCGACCCATGCCTACGATCGTGGAGATCGCGGACCTGGCCATCGGCCGAACGTCCGGTTCTGCCGCCGAGCGCGTGTGCGCTCGGCGCGAGCGGCCCGGCCGCCAGCGGACCGTGGCATGGCTCGTCAGCCCGGCAACATGCAGGCACGAGGAAGCCCGCCGGCGCGTCAGCCGGCGATGGGCTCCCAGATCAGCTCGGCGACATCGATGACCAGATCCGGTCCGGGCTGACCTGGATCACCCGGATCGCGGACCTCGCCGGCGCACGCGCAGACGACATCGTTGAGCCGGCGATAGGGCTCGCGGCCGGCCAGGTGAAACACCGACCCCACGATCTGACGGCGTCCCAGCGGATAAGCGCGCCCGTACCCGTGCCACTCCACCATGATCACGGCCCCGTCGTCCGCCTCGATGACGGCCCGGAAGTCCGGCCGGAACGGGCCGCCCGCGCCTTCGCGGCGGGCGAAGTTCGCCCCGCGGAACCGCCCGGTCACCGCACCCTCACATCGTCCCTCGGCGATAAAGAACAGCTGCTGCCAGCCGCCGTCGAGGCCGACCGCCCAGCTCTCGGGATAGGCGAAACGGATGCGATACAGCGGCTCAAGCCTCATCAGCTACTCCTGCACAAGAACTTCAGTCCCAGTGTGATGGCCCGGCAGGGCAACGCGCAGCCCCAACGCGCCGCACCAACGTCCGGCCAGACCAGCCACCCGCATCCGGCTGGCCAGCCATCGACTCACGAAATACCCGCATCTGCCGCTGACCGCGGACCTCGTGTCAGCCAATTCGAATCTGCCCGCCTTGTGAGCGGCGCTGGCGGCGGGTGCCAGCGCATCGGTGTAGGTGCGGATGTGGCCGGTGGTGTGCGCCGGGTTCGGGATTGGCTGCGGGCGGAGCCCGCTCGGTCTTGCTGCATGGTGGCTACTTCGCTGGAGTGTGCGGGCGCTGCCCGCCGGCGATCCGCACCGCATGCGTGTGCGCTCGGCCAAGGGGCGCCCTGACCTATGACCAGATCCCGCTCGGGTCGCCGCTCCGCGTCGCCTATGAGTCAGCCGAGCTGACGGCCTTTGCCGGCGCCGCCCTGGGCCGCGATGTCTTGTACCGCCACGCCGACAAGCTCGGTGCGCTGAATGTCATGTATTACTCCCACGGAGACGAGCACGGCTGGCATTTCGACCAAGCGGACTTTGTCGTCACGCTGATGCTGCAAGCGCCGCTGGCCGGTGGCCAGTTCGAATACGTGCCGATGCTGCGCAGCGCCGATGACGAGAACGAGGAGGGGGTGCGCCGCCTGCTCCAGGGAGACCGCTCCGGCCTTCGCGCGATGAGCGGCGCCGCCGGCACGCTCGCCCTGTTCCGCGGGCACCTCAGCCCGCACCACGTCACCACCGTCACCGGCGCCAGACCCCCCATCAACGCAGTGCTCTCCTGCGCGCCTGCCCCCGGCGCACGGCTGAGCGACTACACAAAGCAGCTTTTCTACGGACGGACCAGCTGACCACATCCCGCAAGCCCGGCCCACCGGCGCGCCGCCCTGACGGCAAGCGCATGATCCCCCTTGCGGGCCAGATCGCCGCGACGAATGACGTCACGGACGCCTACGGTCTTGACGCATATCTCCTGCCTGCTATTCACCGGGGGGAGACACCCGACGCAGCGCCGTTCGGTACAGGCTCGGGTTCAAGCCGCCTGTCGTCGACTGCCGCGCCGGCAGATCGCTATGAGTCCATAGCCGAAGGTCCTGCACCGAACCGGCCTTCGTCCTGTCCGGCCGCTGGTCCGCTGCGTCCCACGTTGCAGGCGGATGTTCCACGAGCAGGGCCACGTCACGGACCAGCGGCATCAGCGGACAGCCACCCCACCGCGCGCGATGCGCGACACCACGCACGCAGGACAGTTCGAACTCACTCATGGGTGCCGCTGTCGGCGCGGGCTCGGGGACGATCTTGCCGAGATAACGCTGGCTGCTGCTCCGGGCAAAGGCGGGCGATCTGTGCTGGCTAGATTGATGAGAGATGGGTACCGGCCCGCGCCCGCGATGGTCCTTTAGCGTCCGCGGGCAGAGGGCGTGGGAAGAGGGCCGCCTGATGGGATCGCTACGCTGGGCTGAGTTCGCGGCTGCGGCCCCGGAGCTGGCCGCGCATGGCCACGCGCTGATCGAGCGTTTCGGTTTCGTGCTCATCGGCACCATCCGCGCCGACGGGACTCCCCGCATCAGCCCGGTCGCGGTGCACCTGGTCAAGGGCGACCTGATGCTGGTCATGATCCCTGGCACGCACAAGGCACGCGACGTGCTCCGCGACCCCCGCATCGTGCTGCAATCACCGGTCACCGAGGCAGCCGAGCCTGGCGCGGAGTTCAAGCTGCGCGGACATGCGGTCGAGGCCTCCGCCGAGCGTTTGCGCACGGCAACCGCGGACACCGTCGAGAAGCTGAGCGGCTGGCGCCCGCTGCAGTCCTGGCTGTTCTTGTCCATCACCGTGCAGGCGGCCGCTCACGTGGCATGGGCCGGCGAGGAGATGACGCTGACCTGCTGGGATCACAAGCTTGGGCTTCGCGGACCCGAGCGCCGGCGCTTGGACCCGAGGGCCGGGATGTACCGCGGCGCATGAACGTAGCGTCCGAGCTGTGGGCCATCACTGAGAGCTCCCAGTCATATCCGCTTCTGCCGCCGTGGGGGCGCGGAATGCACCATGCTGGCGGCGACGGGAGGACTCCCGGCACTGACGTGGCGAGCTTACGACCCTAGCCGGAGCCTGCCCCCGTAGGTGCTGAGCTGGTTAAGGCCGCCAGAGGCGGCGGCAGGCCAGTGCAGCGGGCCTGGCCAGGATTACCGGACGGAGGACATGATGGCCGCGAGCAGCACATCATCTGAACCCGGCGCGTCGGCATGCCGGATGAAGACCTGGGGATCGGCGCAGACCGCATCGTCGATCCCGGCGGCGCCGGCCCGCGCATCTGGTTCCAGGTGGTACCCGAGAGCAAGACGGTCAGGAACCGGCTGCACCTGGACATCTGCGCCAGCGGCGGGCGAGCCGTCCCGATCGCAACCCGCAGGCAGCGAGTCGACGCCGAGGCGAGACGGCTGACCGATCTGGGCGCCACGACGATCAGGGTCTTGGCGGAGGAAGGGACCGGCCACTACGCGGTCGCGATGAAAGACCCTGAGGACAACGAGTTCGACATCAACTGACCACCATGCCCGCCGGCCCGGCGCCGTCCAGCCAGCCCGGCTCACGCCGCCGGAAACCGGGCGAGCCAAGACGCGCTCTTGCGCCGGGCAGCGGAGCCTGGACTGGCAGCCAGGCCGGGCCTGCTTCCTGAAGCTTTTCGTACCCTCGCGGGATGACCGGGCTATGGCCCTTTACCGCCAGGCCGGCCAGTCACTTGCCACCGTAGGCGCCAGGAGATCAGCGATCGACTCATTTACCGCTCATGTATGTTATGCCGCCGGCCGAGCGTTCCGCGAGCTGGTCACGGAGCGTGGCGTGAGCCGCCTGTTCGGTGAGCGCGCAGGGCCGCCGATCTGCGCCCGCAGAGGATGTGTCAGGTGGTTGTCTGTTCCGCTCGGGAATGGATGATCGGCGCGCCTGCTGAGGTCAAGGGCACAATTCGCCAGATCGTGATGTTGGCCTGCGGAGCGGTGAGCGCAGGTTGAATCATGCCGGGGCGCCCTTGGCATGACCGAGGACTGGGTCAGGGTCTTAGCTGGCGGGCCTGGCAGGCGGGTGGGTGAGGTCGGCGAGGGTGAGGGCCAGGTGCAGTTTCAGGCGGTCTTCGCCCCGGCGCAGGTCCAGCGGTAGCAGTTCGGCCGCGCGTGCCAGGCGCCAGTACAGCGTGGT
>Ga0070698_100007011_pt1 | contig 12207 bp, 10 predicted proteins | sample KBSK1502metaG_FD_65477 | JGI IMG/M metagenome (GOLD analysis project Ga0070698, IMG submission 65477) | Corn, switchgrass and miscanthus rhizosphere microbial communities from Kellogg Biological Station, Michigan, USA - KBS K1-50-2 metaG | ecosystem: Host-associated > Plants > Roots >...
CGCAACGCGGTGGACCGGCCGACGGCCTCCGCGCTCGCGGAGGCATTCCTTGCGTTCGAGAAGGATCCCGATGCGCAGGTCGGGGTGTTGTGGGGCGAGCACGGCACGTTCTGCGCCGGCGCGGACCTCAAGGCCGTCTCGGCGGCGAGCGCGGAGTTCGCCGCTGCCGCGCGCGGCAACCGCGTCGGCGAGCCCGCGACCGGTGAGGCGTGGGACCCGCTCTCCACCGACGGCCCGATGGGGCCGAGCCGGATGCTCTTGTCGAAGCCGGTGATCGCGGCCGTCTCGGGTTATGCGGTGGCGGGCGGACTCGAGCTCTCGCTCTGGTGCGACCTGCGCGTGGTGGAGGAGGACGCCGTGTTCGGCGTGTTCTGCCGCCGCTGGGGCGTGCCGCTGATCGACGGCGGCACGGTGCGCCTGCCGCGGATCATCGGCCACGGGCGCGCGCTCGACATGATCCTCACCGGCCGGCCGGTCGGCGCCGACGAGGCGCTCGCGATCGGGCTCGCCAATCGCGTGGTTCCGCGCGGGACTGCGCGGCGCGAGGCCGAAGCGCTCGCGCACCAGCTCACGCGCTTCCCGCAGATCTGCATGCGCGCCGACCGCCGCTCCGCGTACGAGCAGTGGGACCGCCCGCTCGACCTCGCGCTGCACGGCGAATGGGAGCGCGGCCTAGACGCGATCCGCGCCGGCGAGACGCTCGCGGGCGCGTCGCGCTTCGCAGCGGGGCGCGGCCGCGGCGGCAGCTTCGACGATCTCTGAGCGGGGCGCCGACTAGCTCGACCGGCTGTCGAGGTACTTCTTGAGCTGGCGGTCGCGGTGGCTCGCGGCGCTGAAGTATTTGATGTAGGGCTCCCAGCGCGGCGCCCGCGCGGGCTCGGGCCGGTCGCCCATCACGGTGACGCGCTGGATCACGCGCTCGCCTTCGAAGTCGTTCAGCACGTGGTGCTGCGTGCAGCGGTTGTCCCACATCGCGATCGTGCCGGGCGTCCAGTGGTAGCGGACGGTGAAGCGCGGGCTCTGGATCCAGCGCACGAGGAACGCCAGCAGCGCCTCGCTCTCCTGATGCGAGAGCTCGACGATCCGGCGCGTGAAGTGCTCGTTCACGAATAGCGACTTCTTCTTCGTGACCGGGTGCACGCGCACCACCGGGTGTACGGCCATCTGATCGGGGTTTCCGTGCGGGTGCGCGTCGTGCAGCGCGGAGAGCCCCTCGCAGAAGTCCTTCATCGCGGGCGACAGCTCGTCGTAGGCCTTGTACGCGTTCGCCCACATCGTGTCGCCGCCCACGGGCGGGCACTTCACCATGTGGAGAATCGAGAGCAGCGACGGCTCCGCTTGGCAGGTGAGGTCGCTGTGCCACTCGTCGGCGATCGCGCCTGCGCCGGAGTTCGCGCGCAGCTCGAAGAACTCCGGCCGCTCGCCGCCGAGCGAGAGGTTCGGGTGCGGCTCGAGCTTGCCGAACAGCCGGCCGAACGCGATGTGCTCGTCCGGTGTCAGGCGCTGCTCGGGGAAGAACAGCACCTGGTGCTCCCAGAGCAACGCCTCGATCTCCTTGGCGTCGGCCGGGGTGGCCTGCGCGAGCGGGATGCCGTGGATCTGCGCTCCGAGCGATCCCGAGAGGCGGGTGACGTCGAGCTTCGCTGCGGGGCGGGCGAGAGCCATCGCGACCTCCTTGGAGGCCGACTCGAGAGTCGGCCGACGAACAGCGAGGCAAGCCGAGCGGTCAACAGCTGGACGAGCAGCATATCAGGCGTCGCGCGGTACCGGGCACAGGATCCGCAGCGCCGGGCCGGCGCCGATCGCGAGCTCGCGTGCGGGAGGGAACAGCTCCGCGTCGAGGCTCCATGCGAGCGGAGCCGCGAGCCGCAGCGTGGCGAGCCGGCACGGGTAATGCGCGAGCGAGCGGCCGCGCGCTCCGGCGCGCAGCGCGGGCAGGTCGCGCACGAGCCGCACCGCGGAAGCACCCGTGCTCGCGAGGTGGATGCGCTCCGGGTCGCTGCCCGCGCTGTAGAACGGCGCGAAGCCGAGCCCGATGTGGCGCACGCCGGCCGCGGCGATCACCGTGAAGTGTCGCTGGTCGACGCGCTCGCCGTCGACTTCGAGCTCGGCTGCGAACGGCGCGAACGTGGCGCGCGCGAGCGGACCCGACGCGAGCGCCGAGCCGGACAGCCGCGCGACCACCGAGAACGCGCCGGCCGCGCCGGTCCTGCCCGCGTAGTAGAGCTCGAGGAAGCGCACGCCGACGCCGTTCACGAACAGGAATCCGAATACGGGCGGCGCGCCGTCGGCGGAGACGGACACGGGGGCGTGTGGCCGCTCGCAGAGCTCGCCGCGCAGCAGCCGCGCGAGCGACTCATCGGGCTTGCCACGCGCGCCGAGCGAGCGCGCGATCGTGTTCACGGTGCCGCCGCGCGTCGGCAGGATCGCGGGCAGTGCGCTCGGGTCGCGGCCGTCGAGCAGAAGCGTGAGCGTGTGCGGGAACGTCCCGTCGCCGCCCACGAGCGCGAGCGCATCGATCCCGCGGTCGAGCAGCGAGGCGAGCGCGGGTCCGATCTCGTCGAGCCGCGTCGTCAACGCGGTGCGCTCGCCGGACGCGATCCGGCGCAGCCGGGCGACGAGCTCCGGATCGCGCCGCACGCAGCGCGCATTCGCATTGATCAGCACCCCGGGGCGCGCCGTCACGGATCGTGACTCTATGGCTACTCTCGCCGCGATGCCGCCCCAGCTCACCTCGGTTGCGACCTACCGGCGCCGCCTCGACGCATCGATCGAGCGCGTGTGGGAGAACGTGCGCGATTGGGAGCATCTGCCCTGGCTCCACCGCGAGAGCTTCGCCTCGATCGCGCTCGAGCAGGAGGACGAGCGGGGCTGGCGCGCCGAGATCGGGCTGCGGAGCGCGGCCGGCGCGCTGATCCGGCTCGAGCTCGTCGCGAGCGACGACCGCCGCTACGTCGCGCGCACGCTCGCGGGGCAGGGCGCCGCGACCGAGATCTGGACGCAGCTCGCACCCATCGACGCCCGCCGCACCGACATCCTCGTGGAGTTTCTCGTGCCCGACGTCGGCGCCGGACGCGTCGACGCGCTGGGCGCCGCCTACGTCGCCCTCTACACGCTGCTCTGGGACCAGGACGAGGCGATGATGCAGCGGCGCAGCTTCCTGCTCGATGCGCCGCGCGCGGGTCGCGCCGCGCGCGAGCCGGTCGATATCGGACCCGCCGCCCTGCTCGAAGCGAGGCTGCCGCTGCGCGCCGTGTTCGGCGGGCGGCCGGTGGTCGTCGCGCGCGTCGCGGGGGAGCTCCTCGCCTACGACGCGCTGTGCCCGCACGCGCTCGGCCCGCTCGACGAGGCTGCGCTCGTCGACGGCCGCGTCGAGTGCCCGTGGCACGGCAAGGCCTTCGACGTCCGTACCGGCCGCGCGTGCGATCCCGCGAGCCGGCTGCGTCTGGCTCCGGCGCCGCGAGTGGAGATCGCCGGCGGGCGCGCGCGCCTCGTGCCTGGCTGAGATCCGGTACGCATTCAGAGCAGGTTGTTCGCGCGGGTCGCGGATGCATGCACCGGATCGGGTGCCCGCGTCACGTTGAAGCGCAGGCCGCGGAACAAGCGATCGGCGAGCTGCACCAACGCGACGGCGTCGCGGACTTCGTCCGCGCGCGCCGATTCGCTCTCGCTCGTCGCGCCGGTCCGGTAGTCGAACCGGTAGACGACCGGAGCACCCGACCTGGGCGGAACGAACGTGATTTCCTCCGGTCGGCGATACAGGCTCAGCTCGCCATCCGGGTCCACGGTCAGCGCATAGCCCGGAGCAGCTCCGTCGCGCAGCAGATCGCGCCCGAAGAACGTGTGCTCGTACGAACCGCCTAGCAGCCCCATCACGGTCGGCGCGACGTCCATTTGCGAGCGCACGCCGCCGACGCTGCGCGGCTCGAGTCCCTCGATGCCCGGGCCGTAGAAGATCATCGGAATGCGATTCATCCACGGCCCGCGCGGATACTGCAGCGATCCGCCCATGTGATCGGCCACGAACACGAACATCGTGTTCGCGAACCAGTCCTGCTGGCGCGCTGCGTCGATGAACTCGCCGATCGCCGCATCGCAGAAGCGCACCGCCGCGAGCTGCTGCGCCTCGGAGCCGTCCGAGACGGCGAGGTGATCCGAACCCGGGAATTCGTACGGGCGGTGGAACGTCAGGGTGAGCATCAGCGCGAAGAACGGGCGATCGCGCGGGAGATCGTTCAGCACCGGGATCGCGCTGCGAAACAGGTCGCGATCGTTCCAGCCGAGGCTGGTGCGGAACGTGCGTACGGGCAGGTCGTCCTCGACGACGAAGCGGTCGACGCCGTTGCTGCCGAGGAAGGTCTGGCGGTGATCGCGGAGCGCGGGCCCACCGTACACGAAGAGCGTCTGGTAGCCGCGCTGCTTCAGCAGATCGGGCAGCGTGAGGAACGTTCCCGCGACCTCGTCGCGCGTGGTGACGCTGTCCACGGGCAGGTCGGGAAAGCTCGACACGACGCCCGCGAAGCCGCGCCGTGTGCGTCCGCCGACTGCAAACGCGTACTCGGTATGGACGCCGGCTTCGGCGAGCGCATCGAGATGCGGCGTCAGCCCGGGGCGGCCGCCGAGATGCCCGAAATAGGACCAGTGCATCCCCTCCAGCACGACGATCACGACATTCAGATTGCGCGCGGGGCGGGTCGCTTCCGTTCGGCGATGCAACGGGTTGATCGGATCGTCGATCGGCTGGTCGGCCGGCGTGAGCACGAGCTCGCGGACGCGTCGATCCACCTCTCGATCCGGGAGCAGGTCGTAGAGCGAGGACAAGTCGATGTCATCGGTGAGCCGCGCGCCGAGCGCCTCGCGCAGCGTGAACAGCCCGTTCAGTGCGAGCTGGGTCAGCGACGGCGTGCCGCCGAAGTACGCGGGACCCGTGTTGATCGCGTGAGAGCCGACCGTTCCACGAATGCCGAGCGCGACCAGCGCGGTCAGCAGGGTCGGCCAGACGATCGCGTGCCAGGTCGAGCCGGCGTTGTAGCGGTCGTCGAATCCCAGCCGCGCGACGATCCAGCCCATTCCCACCGACAGTGCGAGCACCGCCGCGAGCGCGGACAGCACCGGGAACTGCGCGAAGATCACGCGCGCGAGATATTCGTTGCCCGGCCCGGAGGCGTAGCTGAACACCTTGTGATCGAGCCGCTCGTTGAACTCGCCGAAGAAGAACGCGTCGATCGTGAGCACGAGGGCGGCGAATCCGAGCAGCGCCCCCGCCAGCGCTCCGACCGCGCGCTTGAACGCCGGTCGCTCGATCCAGCGCCGCGGCGCGCAGAACAGGATCGGCAGCAGCGGGATGATCAGCATGCCCGCGACCACCGCGTCGAAACGCAGGCCAACCGCGAACGCGCGCGCGACCTGGAGCCACGAGGTGTCTGCGAAGCGCTCGCGGTAGACCGCGAGCAGAGTCGCGCGCTGCAGCATCGACAGGGCGATCACCGCGACCAGCACCAGCACGGGCAAGCGCGTGCGGCAGTGCAACAGTCCCGATCGGCGCAGAGCGCCGGCGGCGCGAGCAGGGGGGTGTTCGGTCATATCGGCGGGGGTTCGGATACCGACCGGCTGGACTATTAGCGAACGCCGCCGCCCGGGGCCCCCGCGGCTTCGGCGAGCTCCGCCCGCACGTTCGGGTGGGCGATCGCGATCAGCGCCTCGCGGCGGGCGTCGTTGGTCTTGCCCGCCAGCTCTGCGGCGCCGTATTCCGTGACCACCACGTCCACCTGGTGGCGCGGCGTCGTGACCGAGGAGCCGGGTGGGAACGCGGCGACGATCCGCGAGATCGGCCCGTCCTTTGCGCGCGCTTGCGACGGCAGGCAGATCAGCGAGCGGCCGCCGTCCGAGAACGCGGCGCCGGCCACGAACTCTTCGTGCCCGCCGATGCCCGAGTACTGCCGGCCGCCGATCTGGTCGGCGACCACCTGGCCGACGAGATCGACCGACAGCGCGCCGTTGATCGACGCGACCGCCCGGTTGCGCGCGATCAGCGCGGGGTCGTTCACCGCGTCGACGGGCAGGAAGCGCACGAGCTCGCGGCCCTCGCCCGCGAGCCAGTCGTAGAGCGCGCGCGTGCCCATCGCGAACGTGCAGATCGACACGCCGTCGTGCATTCCCTTGCGCCGGTTGGTCACCTTGCCGGCGCGGTGCAGGTGCATGAGGCCGGTCGTGAACATCTCGGAGTGCACGCCGTAATCGCCGCCGCTGCGCTCGGCGAGGATCCGCGCGACCGCGTCCGGGATGCCGCCGATGCCGGTCTGGAGCGTCGCGCCTTCCGGGATCAGCGCCGCGGCGTGCGCGGCGATCGCGCGCTCGATGTCGGAGGGCTGTGCGTCGGGCAGCGCGATCGGCTCGCGATCGGAATGGATCAGCACGTCGATGTCGCGCAGATGGATCGCGTGGAGATGTTCGGGCGGAAGGCCCAACGTGCGCGGCAGGCGGGGATTCGCCTCGACGATCAGCACGCGATCCGGGTCGCGGCCGCAGCGCAGCAGCTCGTCGACCGTCGCGCCCGCGTGCAGCGCGAGCGAGCAGAAGCCGTCGCGGTCGGGCGGGGTCGCAGCGGTGGCCATCACACGCGGCGCCATCTCCCTTGCGATGCGCGCGAAGCGGCGGAAATCGGCGGGAACGAAGCGCACCGCGTGCCCCGCGTCGCGCAGCGCGCGCTCGACCGGCCCGTAGAAGCCCGACAGCAGGGCGACACCGGGCCGCGTAAATAACGGGAACAGGTCGACCAGCAGCGCCGCGAACACCTCGAGTCGCTCGAAGCGCTCTCGGGCGCCCAGCGCGTGCAGGAACGCGACCGGCTGGCCGGGTCCGAGCGGCACCGCGAGCGTGTCCGCGTCGCGGACCGATCGGCTGGCGGTTTCCGGGGTCAGTTCCTGCATCTCGGGGGCCTCCGCGGCGTGGCCGGAGCGTAAGCCCTTGACAGCGCTGGGTCCGCTGGGATATCTAGAACTAGAATTATGGTTCTAGTTTCAGACGAGACCCGGGTTCCCGAGCTGCGCTGGGTGAGGCCGCCTCAGCAGGCGCGCAGCCAGCAGACGCTCGACCGGATCCTCGACGCCGCCGAAGCGCTGGTCTCGGAGAAGGGCTTCGACGACACGCCGGTCGCGGAGATCGCGCGGCGCGCCGGGTCTTCGGTCGGCTCGTTCTACAGCCGCTTCCCCGACAAGGACGCGCTGCTCGGCGCATTGAACGAGCGCTTCCTCGCCCAGGCGGTCGCCACCGCCGACGCGGCGCTCGACCCGGCGCGCTGGCAGCGTACGACGATCGAGGAGATCGCCGCGGCCGTGGTGCGCTTCCTGGTCGAGATCCACCGCGAGCAGCGCGGGCTCCTGCGCGCGTTCGCGCAGCGCATGCGCGTCGACCCCGAGTTCCACGCGCGGCGCGAGCGGCTCGCGCAGCACGTCGCCACCGGACTCTCGGCGCTCCTGCTCGCGCACCGCGCGGAGATCCGGCACGACGATGCGCAGCGCGCGGCCGGGTTCGCGCTGACGATGGTATTCGGCGTGCTCGAGCACACGATCCTGTTCGGCGAGCTGCGCTCCGGCGCGTTCGCGTGGACCGACGACGACCTGTCCACCGAGCTCGCGCGCGCGTTTCTCGCCTACCTGACCGTCCCGTCGCGCCCCGCCTGAGGAGAACCCGATGCAACCGATGAGCCAGTTTCATCCCAGCGACCGAACCGCCGTCGAGCGCATCGATGTGCAGCAGAGCATCGCCTACAACTGGGAGTACACGAACACGCGCTCGCGCCTCTCGAGGCTGTACGAGAACGCCAAGCGCGACCAGTGGAACGCGACGGAGCGGCTCGACTGGTCGGTCGACGTCGATCCCGAAAAGGGACTGCTGCCCGACCCGGCGATCGGCATCTACGGCACCGAGATCTGGGCGAAGCTCAGCGCGAAGCAGATCGAGCGGCTGCGCCACGAGGCGGTGGCCTGGCAGCTCTGCCAGTTCCTGCACGGCGAGCAGGGCGCCCTGCTCGCGACCGCGCAGATCGTCAACGCTGTGCCGTGGTACGAGGGGAAGCAGTACGGCGCAACGCAGGTGATGGACGAAGCGCGCCACGTCGAGGTGTACCGGCGCTTCATCCAGGAGAAGCTCGGCGTCGAGTACGACGTCAACCGCGAGCTGAAGAAGCTGCTCGACCAGATCCTCGTCGACTCGCGCTGGGACATGAAGTTCCTCGGCATGCAGATCATCGTCGAGGGGCTCGCGCTGGCGGCGTTCGGCACGATCCGCGACACCGCGACCAACCCGCTGCTGCGCGATCTCACCGCCGCGGTGATGGAGGACGAGTCGCGCCACGTCGCGTTCGGCGTGCTTTCGCTGCGCGAATACTGTCAGGAGCTTCCCGAGCGCGAGCTGCGCGAGCGCGAGGAGTTCGTCTACGAGGCATGCGTGCTGATGCGCGATCGCATCCAGAGCCGCGAGGTGTGGGAGCGGATCGGGCTCGACGCCGACGAGTGTATCGCTCACGCGGAGCGCTCCGGGATCGCGGCGCAGTTCCGTCACCGCCTGTTCTCGAAGATCGTCCCGAACGTGAAGAGCCTCGGCCTGCTGTCCCCCCGGCAGCGCGAGCGCTTCCACGCGCTCGACATCCTCCAGTACGAGCACGAGACCACGTCGGACGTCGATCACGACGCCGAGTTCGAGCGGCGCGTGCGCACGGGCGAGGTGGATCCGGCGCGAGCGGCGTAGCCGGTCGCGATCGCGGGGCGTACCATCGACCGGGCGCGACCCGGAGGTCCGATGGCGAGCCTCGACCGACGCGAATTCCTGCGCCGCAGTGCCGCGGCGGGATTCGCGTTGTCGCTGCCCGCGCTCTCCGGCGCCGGAGCTGACGAACCGCCTCGCGTGCGGCGCCGCGCCGTGCTCGGCCGCACGGGGTTGTCGATTTCGGATATCGGATTTGGATCGAGCCGGCTCGCCGGCGACGAGGCGCTGGTGCGCCACGCGCTCGAGCGCGGCATCGACTACTTCGACACCGCGGAGAGCTATGCCGATGGCGCTTCGGAGGAGACGCTCGGCCGCGCGCTGCGCGGCGTGCGCGACAAGGTGACGATCGCGAGCAAGGTGTCGTGCGAGACCAGCTACCGCGTCGCTGATCTCTTCCGCGCACTCGACGGCAGCCTGCGGCGACTCCAGACCGACCGGATCGACATCTACTTCAACCACGCCGTCAACGACGTCGCGCGGCTGCGAAATCCGGAGTGGACTGAGTTCACCGCCCGCGCCAAGAAGCAGGGCAAGATCCGCTTCACCGGAATGTCGGGCCACGGCGGCCGGCTGTGCGAGTGCCTCGACTACGCCTTCGATCACGACCTGGTCGACGTCGTGCTGGTCGGCCACAACTACGGCCAGGATCCGGCCTTCTACCAGCGCTTCACCGCGTCGCTCGACTTCATCGCCATGCAGCGCGACCTGCCGCGCCTGCTGGCGAAGGCGAAGCAGAAAAACGTCGGCGTGATCGCGATGAAGACGCTGCGCGGCGCGCGCCTGAACGACTTGCGAGCCTACGAGCGCGCGGTCGGCACGTTCGCGCAGGCAGCGTTCCGCTGGGTGCTGTCGCGACCGCACGTCGACGGGCTGATCGTCTCGATGACGAGCCAGGAACAGGTCGACGAGTACCTCGTCGCGTCGGGCGCAGCGCGCGTCACGCGCGGCGACCTGCTCCTGCTCGCGCGCTACGAGCAGCGAAACGGCGCGACGCAGTGCCGCTACGGCTGCGGCGCGTGTCTGTCTTCGTGTCCAGAGGACGTGCCGATCGACGCGGTGCTGCGCACACGCATGTACGCCGAGGACTACGGCGCGCCCGAGCTCGCGCGCGCGGAGTATGCGGCGCTCGGCAGCGGCGCAGAAGCGTGCATCGGCTGCTCGCACCGCGCGTGCACGGGCGCATGCCCGCACGGGATCGACATCTCGTCGCTCACCGCGCACGCGCATCGGATCCTCGCATGAACGGCGCCGAGGGTCTGATCCGCACCGCGGTCGCGTCGGGCGTCGACCTGTGCCTGGCCAATCCGGGCACCACCGAGATGCAGCTCGTCGCCGCGCTCGACGCCGTGCCGGGCATGCGCGCGGTGCTCGGCCTGTTCGAGGGCGTGTGCACGGGCGCGGCCGACGGCTATGCGCGCATGACCGGCCGGCCCGCGCTCACGCTGCTCCACCTCGGGCCCGGCTTCGCCAACGGGATCGCCAATCTCCACAACGCGCGCCGCGCGCACTCGCCGGTGGTGAACCTGATCGGCGACCACGCGAGCTGGCACCTCGCCGCGGATGCGCCGCTCACTTCCGACATCCCGTCGCTCGCGAGCCCGGTCTCCGGCTGGGTGCGCCGCTGCGCCACCGCGTCGTACCTGCCCGCCGACGGCGCCGACGCGATCGCAGCCGCGCAGGACCCGCCCGGTCAGGTCGCGACGCTGATCATCCCCCAGGACTCGGCCTGGGACCGCTGCCTCGGGCCCGCGGCGCCCGCGAAGGTGCGCGCGCGCGAGGCGGTCGGGGACCTGCGCGTGGAAGCGGCGGCCGCTGCGCTCACGAGCGGAGCGCCGGGCGCGCTGTTCCTCGGCGGTCTCGGCCTGCGCGCGGCGGCGCTGCGCGCTGCGGCGCGCATTGCCGCCGCGACTGGCTGCGCGCTGATCCACGAGACGTTCGCCGCGCGCGTCGAGCGCGGCGCGGGCTTGCCCGCGGTCGAGCGGCTGCCGTATTTCCCGGAGCAGGGCGCCGACCGGCTGCGCCCGCTCGCGCACCTCGTGCTCGCGGGCGCGCGCGAGCCGGTGGCGTTCTTCGGCTATCCGGATCACCCGAGCCGGCTGGTCGCGAGCGGCACGCGCATCTCACTGCTCGCCGAGGCCGGAGAGGACGTCACCGGCGCGCTCGAGGCGCTCGCGCTGCGCGTGAAGGCGCCCGCGCGCGTCGCGCTTCCGACACCAGAGCGTGTCGCGCCTCCGAGCGGGGCGCTCACGGCCGGATCGCTCGGTCAGGCGCTCGCGGCGCTCCAGCCCGAGAACGCGATCGTCGTCGACGAGGGCGCGACGAGTGGCCTCGCCTACTTCGCGTTGGCCGCGGGAGCGCCTGCGCACGACTGTCTCACGCTCACCGGCGGCGCGATCGGGCAGGGGCTGCCGGCCGCGGTCGGCGCGGCGCTGGCATGCCCCGACCGCAAGGTGATCGCGTTCCAGGCCGACGGCAGCGGCATGTACACGCTGCAATCACTGTGGACCTGCGCGCGCGAGTCGCTCGACGTGGTCGTCGTGATCGCCGCGAACCGCGCCTACCGCATCCTCCAGGTCGAGCTCGCCCGCGCGGGCATCGCCGAGCCCGGCGCGCAGGCGCGCGCGCTGACCGACCTGACGCACCCCGCGCTCGACTGGGTCTCGCTCGCGCGCGGCATGGGCGTGCCCGGCACGCGTGCCGAGACCGCCGAGGAGTTCATTTCCGCGTTCCGCCGCGCGCTCGCCGAGCCGGGGCCGCGACTGATCGAGGCCGTGCTCGTCTAGGAGCCGACTCGAGAGTCGGCCGACGAACAGCGAGGCGGAGCCAGGCGGTCAACGGACTAGCTCGCCGGCTGCTCCGGTCGCGTGTGCCACCAGGCCCACGCCATCAGCACGAACTGGAGCGGCAGGCGGACCCAGCGGAACACGCCTGCGGAGTGCGGCGGGTCGCCGATCGGCACGTCGGCGAATGCCATGTGGATGTTCGCGGGATAGACGGCGACGAGCAGCGCGATCGCGCCCCAGGCCGCGAGCACACGCGTGCGCGGGACCAGCAGCCCGATGCCGATCATCACCTCGGCCACGCCGGAGAGGAACACGAGCTCTGCGTGCCACGGCAGGTAGGGCGGCATGATCGGCAGATAGAACTCGGGCGCGCGGAAGTGGTTCAGCCCCGCGAACGCGTAGAACGCGGCCATCACGAGCAGCGAAATGGTCTTGATCCGGCTCATCGGGCTCCCCGGGACAGCACGAGGTCGACGTCGCGCGCGATCTCGTCGAGCGCGCGCGCCGCGGCGGGCGCCGTGCCCGCGAACAGCGTGAACCCGTGCGGCAGCGACTCGTAGCAGCGGTACACGACCGGCACGCCCGCCTGCGCCAGTCGTTGCGCATACTGCTCGCCCTCGTCGCACAGGACGTCGAAGCCCGCGGTGTAGACGAGCGC
>Ga0070698_100007012_pt1 | contig 12206 bp, 10 predicted proteins | sample KBSK1502metaG_FD_65477 | JGI IMG/M metagenome (GOLD analysis project Ga0070698, IMG submission 65477) | Corn, switchgrass and miscanthus rhizosphere microbial communities from Kellogg Biological Station, Michigan, USA - KBS K1-50-2 metaG | ecosystem: Host-associated > Plants > Roots >...
GCCCATGAAGCTCAACGTCGCCATCCAGATGGACCATGTGTCGACCATCGACATCGACGGCGATTCGACCTTCGTGCTCGGGCTCGAGGCCGAGCGGCGCGGCTACACGGTCTGGCACTACACCCCGCCCGAGCTGATCTTCCGCGACCGCAAGGTGATGGCGCGTGCCCAGCCGATGAAGCTCCGGCGCGAAAAGGGCAATCATTTCACGCTGGGCGCGCCCGAGATGCTCGACCTTTCGACGCTCGACGTCGTGCTGCTGCGCCAGGATCCGCCCTTCGACATGTCGTACATCACCACGACGCACATCCTGGAGCACATCCATCCCAAGACCCTGGTGGTCAACGACCCGGCGAGCGTGCGCAACGCGCCGGAGAAGCTGTTCGTCACGCACTTCGACAATGTCATGCCGCCCACCCTGATCAGCGCCGATGCGCGCGCCATCCGCGCCTTCCGCGACGAGCACAAGGACATCATCCTCAAGCCGTTGTTCGGCAATGGCGGCGCCGGCGTGTTTCGCGTGCGGCCCGACGACGAGAACTTCAATGCGCTGCTGGAGATGTTCTCCCAGCGCAGCCGCGAGCCGCTGATCGCCCAGCGCTATCTCCCGGAGGTGCGCAAGGGCGACAAGCGCATCATCCTGATCGACGGCAAGGCGGTCGGCGTCATCAACCGCGTGCCGGCCGAGGGCGAGGCGCGGTCGAACATGCATGTCGGCGGCGTGGCGGTGAAGGACACGCTCAGCAAGCGCGACCGCGAGCTCTGCGAGATCATCGGGCCGGAGCTCGCCAAACGCGGCCTGTTGTTCGTCGGCATCGACGTGATCGGCGACTATCTCACCGAAATCAACGTCACCTCGCCGACCGGCCTGCAGCAGATCAACCGCTTCGACGGCGTGTCGCTCGAAGCGCAGATCTGGGATCGCATCGAAGTGCGCTACCAGGAAAGCCGCGCCAAGGTCTCATGATCCGCCGCGCCTTCCTCGCGCTTGCGGCCGCGGCGCCGGCCGGCGCTGCCGCGGCGCAGGACCTGTACACGCTGAAACCGATCGTCAAGGCGATCCGCGAGGGCGACGAGGAGAAGGTGCGCCAGGCGCTGCTCAAGGGCGAGAATCCCAACCAGTCCGATTCCGCCGGCCAGCCCCTGCTGATGATCGCTGTGGCCTCAGGTCAGCTCGCTGTCGCCGAGACCCTGTTGAAGGCCGGCGCCGCGGTCGATTCCGTCGATCGCGAAGGCTACACGCCGCTGCTGCGCGCCGCCGAGAAAGGTGACGTCGATATCGTCGAGCTGCTGCTGTCGAAAGGGGCCAAGCCCAATGCGCAGAACCGCCAGGGCAGCACCGCTCTGATCGTGGCGGCGCGCCGCGGCCACGCCGAAGTGGCCAAGGCGCTGCTCGACAAGAAGGCCGATCCCAACAAGTCCGACTTCACCGGCCGCACGCCGATGTCCTGGGCCCGCCAGTCCGGCCGGCCGGCGATCGAGGCCATGCTGCGCCGCGCCGGCGGCCGCGAGTGATGCCGTCGGCCGACCGCGCCGCGCTGATCTGGATTGCCGGCGCGCTGACGATCGATCCGGCCGAGATCGAGGAGAGCTTCGTGCGCGCGGCCGGGCCAGGCGGCCAGCACGTCAACAAGACGTCGACGGCGGTGCAATTGCGCTTCGACGTGCGTCATTCGCCCTCGCTGCCCCATGACGTGCGCCAGCGCCTGGAACGGCTGGCCGGCCGGCGGTTGACGCGCGACGGCGTGCTGGTGCTGGTGGCGCAGGGCGAACGCAGCCAGAAGCGCAACCGCGAGGAAGCGCTCGAGCGTCTGGTCGCGCTGGTGCGCGCCGCGGCCCGTCCGCCGACCCCGCGTAAAAAGACCAAGGTCAGCCGGGCCAGCAAGCGCAACCGGCTCGACGACAAGAAGCGGCAAGCGACATTGAAGTCGTTGCGCGCCAGACCCCGCGAAGACTAGTGTCCCGCGCATCAACGAAAGGTGAGCCATGGCAGACGTACGCAAGGAGACCGACAGTCTCGGCGAAGTGAGCGTGCCGGCCGACAAGTTGTGGGGCGCGCAGACCCAACGCTCGCTCGAGCATTTCAGCATCGGCAAGGACCTCATCCCGCGCGAGATGATCACCGCCTACGCCATCCTGAAGAAGGCGGCGGCCAACGCCAACCACGCCGGCAAGCGCCTCGACGACAAGACGCACGGGCTGATCGTCAAGGTTTGCGACGAGATCTTGGCCGGCCAGCATCACGACATGTTCCCGCTGCATGTCTGGATGACCGGCAGCGGCACGCAGTTCAACATGAACGTCAACGAGGTGATCTCCAACCGCTGCTGCCAGCTCGCCGGAACGGCGCTCGGGTCGAAGACGCCGGTCCATCCCAACGACCACGTCAACATGTCGCAGTCGTCGAACGACACCTTTCCCTCGGCGATGTACATCGCCGCAGCGATCAACGTGGTCGAGCGGCTGCTGCCGGCGGTCCAGGCGCTGCATGACGCCATCGCCGCCAAGGCCAAGGAGTGGGACACTATCGTCAAGATCGGCCGCACCCACATGCAGGATGCCACGCCGATCACGCTCGGCCAGGAATGGTCGGGCTACGCCGGCATGCTGGCCGACAATCTCGAGCGCCTGCAGGACGCGCTGAAGGGCGTCTATCACCTGGCGCTGGGCGGCACCGCGGTCGGCACCGGCATCAACGCCGCGCCCGGCTTCGCCGAGGCAGGGGCGGCCGAGATCGCCCGGCTGACCAAGCTGCCATTCATCAGCGCGCCCAACAAATTCACCGTGCAGGGCGCGCACGACGCCCTGGTTCAGCTCTCCGGCACCTTCCGCACGCTGGCGGCCTCGCTCTACAAGATCGGCAACGACATCCGCCTGATGTCGTGCGGCCCGCGCGCCGGCTTCGCCGAGCTGGAAATCCCGGAGAACGAGCCCGGCTCGTCGATCATGCCGGGCAAGGTCAACCCGACCCAGGCCGAGGCGCTGACCATGATCGCGGTCCAGGTGATGGCCAACGACGTGGCGGTGGGCTTCGGCGGCGCCGGCGGCTATCTCGAGATGAACGTCTACAAGCCGCTGATGATTTTCAACATCACCCACTCGATCACCATCATGACCGACGGCTGCACCAACTTCCGCAAGTTCCTGGTCGAGGGCACCAAGCCCAACCTCAAAAAGATCAAGGAATATGTCGATCGCTCGCTGATGCTGGTGACGGCACTGGCGCCGGTCATCGGCTACGACAAGGCGTCGAAGATCGCCCACTACGCGATGGACAACGATCTCACGCTCAAGGCGGCGGCCTTGAAGCTGGGCTTCGTGAGCGAGGCCGAGTTCGACCGCATCGTCGATCCGGCGAAGATGGTGAAGCCCTACGTCGCCAGCGAGAAGTAGTCAGTCTTCGACCAGCCAGCGCCGCTCGGTGATGAACCGCGCGGCGGCCAGGCCCATCGCCATGCCGCCGACGATGAAGAAGCAGGTCGCGCCGGCCTGCATCGCCGACAGGACTTCGCCCTGGTTCAGCATGACGATGGTCTGGAAGGCGTAGAGACCGGGCGTCATGATGATGATGCTGGGCACGGTCAGGGCGATGCGCGGCTCGTGCCACCGGCCGCGCACCAGCGAAGCCAGCAGGCCGACCAGCAGGGCGCCGCAGAAGGTGGCAGGCGCCAGAGGCATGCCGAAATCATAGAGCGCCAGCCGCAGGTCGTTGCCCAGCAGCGACAGGATGCCGACGGCGACCACGGCGCGAGCCGAGCTGTTGTAGAGGATGGCAAAGCCGCAGCCGCCGACCAGGCTCGCCAGCGCGCGCAGCGCGATGGTGGGCGCGTCGAGGTGGTAAGCCGTTGTCAGGGCGGGCGCCACGGTCAAGTCGGCAACCGCGGCGACGGCGGAAAGCCCGATGGCCGCCGCCAGCAGGATCATCACGCCGTAGAACAGCCGCACGATGCCCGCGGCCAACTGGTGCTGCATCAGATCGAGCAGTCCGGCAATCAGCGGGAAGCCCGGCACCAGGAACAACACCGAGAAGATGAAGCCGGCGGCCTGCCCGGGCCCGAAGCCGGTGGGGGCGAGCGCGGCGATAAGGAGGCAATAGAGACCGGCCGTGAACACGGCGCAGAGGGCGGTGACGGCGTACTGGTTGAGCCGCCGGACGAACAGCAAGGCGCGCAACGCCTGGCCGAGGCCGCCGGCGATCGCGGCCGCGACGGTGCCTAAAAGGTCGCCGCCATTGAGGTACGAGAACGCGCCCGAGGCCAGGCCGATGGCGATCGCCACGACCACGACCGGGCGCAGGGACGGTACGGCCTCGATGGCATCGAGCTTGGCGCCAAGCTGCTTGGGTGTGAGGTCATGCGGCTTGGCCTGGGCCAGTCGCTCGAGCTCGGCGATGCGCCAGGCGTTGATGCCGATCGGCGCGACCTCGCGGGTCACGGTGGCGTACTCTTCGCCGCGACGCACGGTGGCGGTCATGCTGTTCAGCGTCACCTGCAAGTCCAGCCTGTCAAAGCCCATGCTCTCGGCGAGCATGCCCATGGCGTCGCGCACGCGGAACGCCGTGTCACCGGCGCGCAGCATCAGCGTCGCGAAGCGCAGCAGCACTTCCAGCGCTTCGGTGAGCGACGCCTTCTGCTCAGTCATGTGCTGGGCGCGCGCCACTCCAGTGGCGCGTCTTCTCATGAATCATGATCGCGCCACTGGAGTGGCGCGCCCCCAGCAATGACATCACACGGTCCTGAGCCCCAGCACGGCTGCGGTGTCCTTGCGCACCCGCTCGGTCAAAGCCGCGTCGGTCTTGAGGTCGTGGCCATAGGACGGGATCATCTCCGTGAGCTTGGGCACCCAGTGGCCGACCAGCTGCTCGTGGAAGCAGTTCTCCAGCATGTGGACCATGATCCATACCGCAGTCGAGGCGCCGGGCGAGGCGCCGAGCAGGGCCACGATCGAGGAGTCGGCGGAGGCCACGATCTCGGTGCCGAACTCCAGCGTGCCGGTATGCAGGCGGTCCTTCCTGATGATCTGCACCCGCTGGCCGGCGACGTCGAGCTCCCAGTCCTGCTCTTTCATCGTCGGATAGAAATCGCGCAGCGCCTTGTAGCGATGGCTGGAACTCTGGAAGACCTGGCCGACCAGGTATTCCTCGAGCGGAAAATTGTCCCGCGCCACGGCGAGCAGCGGCAGGATGTTGTCGGGCCGGAGCGACATCGGCAGGTCGAAGAGCGAGCCGTGCTTCAGAAACTTGGTCGAGAAGCCGGCATAGGGGCCGAACAGCACCCAGCGCTTTCCCTCGATGATGCGCGTGTCGAGATGGGGCACCGACATCGGCGGCGAGCCGCTGGCCGCCATGCCGTAGACCTTGGCGGCGTGACGGTCGGCCACCTCGGGCTTGCCGCAGCGCAGCCAGATGCCGCTCACCGGGAAGCCGGCGAAGCCCTTGGCTTCGGGAATGCCGGACTTCTGCAACAGCGTCAGCGCCGCGCCGCCCGCACCCAGGAAGACGTAGCGCGCGCCGATCGAGCGCCGCTCGCCCGTCGTCTCGTTCCTGACGTCGATGCGCCAGCCGCCGTCCGGCCGGCGGTGCAGGCCGGTCACCTCCTGGGAGAAGTGGACGGCGAAGCGCTCTTGGGTCTTGAGGTAGTTCATCAGGTTGGTGGTGAGCGCGCCGTAGTTCACGTCGGCGCCGGTGACCATGCGGGTGGCGGCGACGACCTGGCCGGGATCGCGCCCCTCCATGATCAGTGGCGCCCATTCGGCAATCTGCTTGTGGTCCTCGGAATACTCCATGCCGCGGTAGCAGTGATGGGCGCTCATCGCGGCGTGGCGCTTCCTGAGGAAGGCCGCCCGGTCGGCGCCGATCACGAAGCTCATGTGCGGCACCGGATGGATGAACGAATCGGGCGAGGCGATCGCCCCCTTCCCGATCAGGTAAGACCAGAACTGGCGCGACATGTCGAATTCGACATTGACCTCGAGCGCCTTGGCGATGTCGACGCTGCCGTCGGCGCGCATCGGCGTGTAGTTCAGCTCGCAGTTGGCGGCGTGGCCGGTGCCGGCGTTGTTCCAGGCGCCGGAGCTTTCCTGCGCTTCACCCGGCATGCGCTCGATGATCTCGAGCCGGAGATGGGGCTGCAGCTCCTTCAGGAATACGGCAAGCGTCGTGCTCATGATGCCGGCGCCGACCAGGACGATGTCGGCATCGGTGACGGCAGCGCTGTCGCTCATGCGGTTTCCCTCGAAACTTCTATTTGGCTGATTTGAACGGCACGGCCACGCCATGTCCCAGCACGACATAGACGCGCCGCCAGGGCTGGTTGTCGACCAGTTTCCAGGTATGGCCGCCGCCCGCGGTATCCTCGGCCAGCAGGATGTCGCCCGGCCGGATCGTGAAGTGCTGGCCGCCGCGCGTCTGGAAGTCGAGCGTGCCCGACAAGGTGATGACGAGCTGGCGCACCGGCGCGGTGTGCCAGGCCAGCGTGCCGCCCGCCTTGGTTTCCTGGAAGGACGTCTGCGACGTCGCCAGCTTGTCGCTCAAAAGGTCGCCGTGGGCGCCGGGCTCGAGCTCGATCCAACCCTCCTCGGCATGCGAATTCTGGTCTTCGCCGGTCCAAATCCGCACGCATCGGATCATTGCGCCGTCCCCACATCCTGCAAAAACCGGTGTGGACGACCGTAGTATGGGCCTGTTCAACTGGCAAGAAACGGGGTCCGCGCCTTCATTGCCCACACCCGCACCGTCATCGGACAACACGGTCTGGCAAGCCTGCCTGCTGGCCATCGTCGCCGGCTTCGCCGACGCGGTGGGCTTCCTCGCCTTCAATGCCTTCGCCGGCGCGATGACGGGCAACACCGTCCTGCTGGGCATCGCACTTGCCACCGACAAGCTCGCCCAGGCCGCGCAAAGTGCGGTCATCATCGTGGCGTTCCTGGCCGGCGTCGCGGCGAGCGCCGTCCTGCGCCGCTCCGTGCCGCTGGCGGCGATCCTCGTCATCGAGATGGCGGCCATCGTCGTGGCCGCTCTGGTGAGCCCGCCCGTCGCCGCAGCGGTCCTCGCCTTCGCCATGGGTTTGCAGAACGCCGCCATGACGCGCTTCGCCGGAACCAGCCTTAACACCGTCTTCCTGACCGGCAACCTGCAGAAGCTTGTCGAGACGCTTTTGAAACGGAACGAGCGTCCGGTACTGTCGACGTCGGAAGGCGTTGCCGTCGCCCTGCTCAGCCGCTTGTGGCTGGCCTATCTCGTCGGCGTCGTGCTGGGTGCCCTCGCCTGGAAGGCGACGGCCTACCCGCTCCTGTTCGCCGTCCTGCCGCTGCCGGTGGTGCTGCTGCGTCGGGCGGCCTGGCGCATCGGCTGACGACCAAAGGTCGTGACCTTTTTGCGGCGCAGGACGCATGACCGCTGACGCCATTACACTTTTGCTACACTGTTTGCGATAGGCCGCGAAATGTCGGCTTCATAGGAAGGGGACCGTCGGATGACGGGCTTCGAGCAGTGGGATCGCCTGCTGACCCTCTGGATCAACCATCCAGCCGGCAGCAGCATGCTTCTCGACAAGATCGTGTCCGACATCGCCGCGTCCGAGCTCCTCAAAGGCGGCTTGTTCATGGCCGTTTACTGGTGGTTGTGGTTCGAGGGACGCATCCGCCGACGCGATATCGTGGTCGCCGTGGTGGCCGCCGTGGCCGCGGTGATTCTCTCGCGCGTTATGCAGTTCACCTTGCCGTTTCACCAGCGGCCGATTATCACGCTGGGCCTCCAGTTCCATATGCCGCTCAGCGTCCGTCCTTCGACGTACAACACCTTCAGCTCCTTCCCAAGCGATACCGCGACGCTGTTCGTCGCGCTCAGCGTCCCGCTCTGGGCACGATCCTGGTGGCTGGGAGCGGCGACCATGCTCTGGACGTTGGTTGTCGTCTGCGTGCCGCGCGTCTATCTCGGCATTCACTATGTCAGCGACGTGCTCGGCGGCATCCTGCTCGGCATCGCCTTCATGGCGATCGTCTGCCCGCTTCTGGCGCGCACCCGACTGCCGGACCGCATCGTTGACTTCGCGAAGGCGCATCCCGCGGTCTTCTATGGCCTCGCCTTTGTCTTGAGCCTCGAGCTGTCGATCCTGTTCTACGACCTCAGGCAATTCGGGCTGGACGCCGTGCGTCTGGCCAAGACGCTCCTGGCCTGACGCAGATGGACTGCGAGGATCCCTCAGTCTGCGGTGATCAGCTCGCCCATCAGCACCCAGCCCTGACCGTCGAACCGCGCCAGCTGGTACTGGCGGAACGCGACGTAGTCGTCGGGCGAGTTGCTGAGCGTCATGCCCGGCAGCAGCATTTTTAGCCGCACGCCGTCGAGCGTCGTGGCCTGCTTCAGCACGTTCTCGCGCGTCAGCTGATCGCCGCAGCGGCGCAGTACCAGCTCGACGCCTTGCGCCGTCACGTAGCCGGCGATGGCGCCGGTGTCCTTGGCGTTGTCACCCGGCGCCCAGGTCGCCATGAACCGGTTGTAGTCGACCACCTCCGCATCGTTGGCGAAGGCGGGATCGCCGGGATCCTTGAGCAGCTGCGCGGTCACCAGCCCGACCGCCTTCTCGACCCCGGCCGGCCGGATCACGCTTTCGATGGCGCTGCCCGGTTGGCCGACGAAATGCAGCGGCTTCCAGTCGAGCTCCCAGGCCTTGCGGATCGCCAGGGCGGAGAATTTCGGCGTGACGAAGGCCAGCAGGGTGTCGGCGCCCGAGGCTTTGAGCTGGATCATCTGCGAATCGATCGACGGATCGGCGAGTTCATAGCTCGCCTCGGCGACGATCATGCTGGCGGCCTTGGGGCCCAGCCGCTTCTTCAGCGCCACCAGGTAGTCCTTGCCGAAATCGTCGTTCTGGTAGAGCACGGCGATCCGGGCGCCGGGCTTGTTCTGCAGGATGTACTTGGCGTAGATCCGCGCCTCCATCTCGAAGCGGGTGTACCACGGCACCGTCCAGGGGAAGTTCTTCGGGTCGTTGAACCGGGTGGCGCCGGCGGCGACGTAGAGCTGCGGCACTTGCTTGCCGTTGAGGTACTTCTGGCTCGCCAGGTTGGTCGGCGTGCCGAGCGTGCCGGCCTCGGCCAGCACGCCCAGATCCTCGACCAGCTTGCGGCTCGCCTCGACCGCCTTGGGCGGCGAGAAGCCGTTGTCGAGCGAGATCAGCTCGACCTTGCGTCCGTTGATGCCGCCTTGGGCGTTCAGCATCTTGAAATACGCGACCTGCACCCGGCCGACGACGCTGAAGGCCGAGGCCGGCCCGCTGTAGGGGATGCTCTGGCCAAGCTTGATCTCGCTGTCGCTGACCCCCGGCCCGTAGCTTTTGTCCGCCGCTGCAACGACGCCGCTCAGCAGCAGCAGGCCCATCGCCAGCGCGATCGTCTTCGGCCTCATCGTTTCCTCCGTCAAGAAGACCTGAGACGCAGACGCAAAAAACTGTCGTCCTGAGCGCAGCGAAGGACCTAATGGCATCTCAACGAGCACGCCGGTCGCAGTCGCCATGAGATCCTTCGCTTCGCTCAGGATGACACCGGGTACTATGGAACCGGCACCTCGTGCGCTCGATCGGCGCGGTCAGACATCCGGTTTCTGTCGCCGACCCAGCCGGTGGCGAGCGCCACCAGTCCGGCCGCGTCCGGCGGCGCGCCTTCGCCGCGCCAGACGATGTGCAGGTCCGGTCGCAGCAGGAAGACACTCGCACCGTAGACCCCGCGCACCCGCGGCTCGTCGCGGCGAATGACGGAAAGCGGCGCTGAGCGCGCGCGGAACGCCGCCTCGAGCGCCCCGGTGTCGGCATCGCCCTTGAGGTCGAGCAGGGTGTAGTCGCAGCCCAGGACGTCCTGCAGCGCCTGGCCGTCGTCCAGCCACATGTGCGGGATGCGCGCGCCGGGCAGCGCCTTGGGCTCGTAGCGGCTGGTCTCCCACTCTGCCGCCGGCTCGTCGGCGATCAAGGGCGAGCCGGCGTAGGAATAGCCAGATTCCACTCCCACCATGCCGTGCATACGCCGGTGCTCGACGTCGAACGCCGCCGCCAGCCGGGCGCGCACATCAGCGCCGGCCGGCGTGTCCTTATAGGCCTCCGGCGTCACCAGGGCGCGCCAGATCGGCACGCCAGCCGCCGCCCAGCCGGCGGCGTCGACGTTGCGCCGGCCGATCGGGCGACGCTCGCGCTCATAGCCGTCGAGCAATTCCGGTCCGCCCCAGCCATGGATCGTGCCGGCGAGCTTCCACGCCAGGTCGAAGGCGTCGCCGACTCCCGTGTTCATGCCGAGCCCGCCGCTCGGGATCACCAGATGCACCGCATCGCCGGCCAGGAAGACGCGGCGGTCGCGATAGTGCTCGGCGAGCAGCAGGTTGTGGTGCCACGACACGATGTGTGTGATCTCGAAGGCGCAGGGGAAACCGATCAGGTCCTCGATCACCGGCCGGAAGTCGGTATCCGCCGGCAGCGATGTATGCAGGGTGAATTCCGTGCGGCAGCCCTGCGCGATCAGGGTCGAGGCATTGGCGTCGACGAAATTGTAGTGCCGCCCCCGGCCGGTGACGATCTTGCCGTAGAGCTCGTCGGAGCGGAAGATCACCTGCACCAGCGCGCGGATGCGCCCCTGGCCTTCCAGCCTGATGCCGGCCTTCTTGCGCACCGTGCTGGCGCCGCCGTCGCAGCCGGCAAGGTAGCTCGCCCGCAGCTCCTCGCGTGCGCCGGAGACGGTGCGCGCCTGCACCGTCACGCCCTCGTCGTCCTGGCTAAAATCCTCCAGCCCGCAGCCGTAGCGCACGGTGACGTTGGGCGTCGCCTCGGCCACCTCCTTCAGGAGCGGCTCCAGCTTGTTCTGCGACACCAGCTGGTAGGGTTCCAGCAGGAAGGCGCCGTTGGGACTCTCGGCGATCTGCTGGCGACGCTCCGCCACCGAGGGGTACTTCAGCACCGCGATCGGCGGATCGCTGAGCCGCGTCGTCAGGAACACGTCCATCGGGTTGTCGGCCGGATAACCCAGCGCCCGCACCCTCTCGGCGATGCCGATGCGGCGATAGAACTCCATGGTGCGCGCGTTCGAGCGGTCCATCTTCGGATAGGGCAGCGTGGTCGGGCTGCGCTCGATCAGCAGGCAGCGCACGCCGCGCCGGCCAAGGTCGATGGCCAGCGTCAGGCCGACCGGTCCGGCGCCGGCAACGATCACGTCCCAAGAGGCAACATAGCCAGGCAACGGCGTTCCACCCCCCCCTTGCGTCCGTAAAGTGTAGCACCGCGGACGGCACTGTCATGTTCATCGACATTGCGTCAATCGAACAGCGTCGCCAGCCGTTGCTTCATCTGATCCGCGATATAGAGCGCCAGAGCCTGGATCGTGGAGGTCGGGTTCACGCCGCCCGAGGTCACCCAGATGCTGCCATCGACGATGAACAGGTTCTTCACGTCATGGCAACGGCCCCACGCATTCACCACCGACCGTTCCGGATCCGCGCCCATCCTCGCCGTGCCCAGCAGGTGGCCCGGGCTGTTCAGCACGGTGCGCGACGCATGCAGCCTCGTGGCGCCCGCCTCGGTCAGGATTTGCTCGGCCCGGGCGATGCCGTGCTCCATCATGCAGCGCGTGTTCTCGCTGATCGTGTAGTCGATCCGCGGTGCGGGGATGCCGTGGCTGTCCTTCAGCACGGGATCCAGGGTGACGCGGTTATGCTCCTCGGGAAGATCCTCGCAGGCGACGCCGATGCTTACACGGTGGCCGAACAGCTCGCGGTAGACGCGATGATGGTCGCGCCCCCAGGGCAGGCGGCCGGTCGCGGCGCCGGTGATCGCCTCGTTCGCCGGGCCGGTGCCGCGGTTGAATTGCAGCGTGTAGCCGCGCACGAAGCCTCGCGAGGCGTCGGTCTCGTAGAACTGCTTGCTCCACATCGAGGTGATGGGCGCACGCCCGCCATCCAGCGCCTCGTCGACATAGCCGGACACGATCGGCCAGGGATGCAGCATCAGGTTCTTGCCGACCAGTCCGGAGGAGTTGGCGAGCCCGTTGGGAAAACGTGCCGACGTCGAGTTCAGCAGCAGGCGCGGCGTGCCGACGCCGTTGCAGGCCACGATCACGACCTCGGCCGGCTGGAAATGATCGCGCCCCTCGGCATCGTGGTAGATGGCGCCGGTCGCCATGCCGTGCTCGTTGGTGGTGATCTCGCGCACCCGGCAGCGCGTGCGCAGCTC
>Ga0070698_100007013_pt1 | contig 12206 bp, 8 predicted proteins | sample KBSK1502metaG_FD_65477 | JGI IMG/M metagenome (GOLD analysis project Ga0070698, IMG submission 65477) | Corn, switchgrass and miscanthus rhizosphere microbial communities from Kellogg Biological Station, Michigan, USA - KBS K1-50-2 metaG | ecosystem: Host-associated > Plants > Roots >...
TACTGGATTCAAGGTGAGCTGAACTTCCTTGCCCACCGGATACTCAATGACGGTGTAAGTGCCATCTGGATTTTGAACTGTCTTGGTTACTGTCGTCGGTGTTTGTGTGACTACCGTAGTTGTCGTTGGAGTTTGTGGAACTGTAACTGGTGTTTGCGCAGCTGCGACCACCGCCGCTGAAAGAATCAGCAGCGCTGCCGCTAAGATTGAAATTCCTTTACTCATGAATCTCCCTTGCTCCTTCCTGCTCTAATCGCGATTAAATTGTGCTCGGGGGAATTAAGGGCTCGGTTTCAATCAGGTAACCGCAAGCATCATGCCAGCGTGGACAGAGGGAATCGTGGCAGACCGAAGCACAATAGCGGGTTCTCAGCCGGCTTTTGGTTGGGAATTTCTTGCGAGGGTTGGGAATTTGTTGTGAGAAATTGTCAAAGCGCGACACACAACAATACACCTGTGTATGCCATCTTTCCGCGGGCCAAGCTCAGTAACTTTGAAGCTCAGCGATAGCCTTCGCAACGTCTGCAACCTGCGGCAGAATGATGTCTTCAAGTTGCGGGGCGTACGCGACGAAGGTATCGGTAGCGGCAACGCGGCGCACGGGCGCGTCGAGGAATTCAAAAAGTTCATCGGCAATGCGGGCCGCGATCTCAGCGCCGTAACCGAACGACAAAGAGTCTTCGTGAGCCACGATCACTTTGCCGGTCTTCTGCACAGTCCCAGTTATCGCGTTCCAGTCGTAGGGTTGCAAGCTGCGCAGATCGATAACCTCCACACTGATGCCTTTTTGTTCCGCTTGTTTGGCGGCAACTAAAGAACGCTGCACCAGGGCGCCGTAAGTGATGATCGACAGCTCATTTCCTTCGCGAACAGTTTTCGCTTTGCCGAAGGGAATCATGAAGTCGTCGGGCGGATACTGCGACTTGTTGTAGGCCTGGCGGTAGAGATGCTTGTGCTCAAGAAACAGCACCGGGTCGTCGCAACGAATCGCGGTGCGCAACAAACCGTTGGCGTCGAGCGCGTTTGAAGGATAGATAACCCGCAGCCCCGGAATCTGCGTGAAGATGGAAACGCCCGACTGCGAGTGGTAGACCGCACCGCCCTTTAAATAGCCGCCCACCGGCACGCGCATCACGACCGGCGCTTTCCATTCGCCGCCCGAGCGCCAGCGCAGCACCGCCAGTTCGTTACGAATCTGGTGCATAGCCGGCCAGATGTAATCAAAAAACTGAATCTCGACCACCGGCTTTAGTCCGCGCGTCGCCATGCCGATGGCGCGCCCGACAATATTGGCTTCCGCGAGCGGCGAATTGAAGACGCGCGCACTGCCAAACTTCCGCTGCAGATTCGCCGTGACTTTAAAAACGCCGCCCTTGCCTTTGACCTGGGCGAGAAACTCTTCACGCGAACAATCCGCCACGTCTTCGCCAAACACGATGATCCGCGGATCGCGAGCCATCTCCGTGTGCAGGCAACGATTAATCAGGTCCACCATTGTCCCCGCGTTGCCTGAGAGTTCGGCGCCGGCCTCATTGTCAAACTCTTTCGCAGTGGGATCGACGTCAGGTGAATAGACGTAGAGTTTCACCGTATCCGGATCCGGCTGCGGACTGGCGAGCGCCTGGTCAGTCGCTTCGTTTATGAGCGCGGCAACTTCGTCTTTGATTTTCTGCAGTCCATCCTGATCAATCACCTTTTCATCGATCAAGACTGAGTCAAAGCGCTTGAGCGGATCTCGTTCAGCATCTGCCGTTCGCTCCTCCTGGGAGCGATAGAGCTTCTCGTCATCTGAAAGCGAATGCGAGTAAGGACGAATAACCTTAGCGTGTACAAAGGCCGGGCCTTTGCCTTCGCGGCAATATTGGACTGCGCGTTTCATCACCGCCAGAGACTCGAGCGCGTTGGTGCCGTCACAACGTTGCAGATAGAGATTGGGGAAGTTCTTGATGAGCCTGGAGACGTCGCCGCCCGCAGTTTGCACCTCAACCGGAACGCTGATCGCATAGCCGTTATCTTCCAGCAGAAAAAGCACCGGCAGCTTCAAATTACAGGCGCTGTTGAGCGCCTCCCAAAATTCTCCTTCGCTGGAAGTGCCGTCGCCCAGCGAAACGTAAACTACCTCGTCCTTGCGAAAGTTCGACGCGCGTTTCCGCAGTTCTTTGATCAACTTAAAGCGGTACCCGGCTTCCGCGCAGCCGACTGCCTGCAGCAGTTGCGTTCCTGTCGGCGACGACTGGGAAACGATATTGAGTTTTGTATTACCCCAGTGCGAGGGCATTTGGCGACCGTGGGAGTTGGGATCCTTTGCGGCGCCCACGGCGGCAAGCAATTGTTCGAGCGGCGTCATGCCGAGCTGTAGACAAAGCGCGCGATCGCGGTAGTAGGGATAAAACCAATCATAACCGGGCTTCAAAGCCATGCCGGCCGCCACCAGGATTGCTTCATGACCGGCGCCGCTGATCTGAAAGAAAATCTTGTTCTGATTCTTGAGTTGTATTTCCTTGTCGTCGAGCCGGCGCGAGAGATACATCGTGCGATACATCTCGAGCAGCTGCTCGCGAGAAAGTCGAGGTTGATCGCGCCGTTCGCGGCGTTCGTTCTTATCGCGCCGGCGCTCCGGAGCGGCCGCTGGTTTCGACACAGTCGGGGGCGCCTGAGGCTTTGGCAACGAGGCGGGCTCGATTTTTGTAATGGGCGCCGGGCGAAATGTCTTTAGCGGTGGCGCCTTCTCTTCCACCGGCTGCGGCTTCTTCTCTTCAACCGGGGCCGGCGCGGCAGCCGCAGCCGGGGCTTCGGAGACTTTCACTTTGCCCTTCGGTACTAGTTTTAGAACCTTGGTATCGCTCATGGTGTTTGCAGGACAGGCAGTCCTGCCTGTCAATCTGTCTTTTACCTTATGCGGCGCTCGTGTCCAAGCGGTAAGGAAGACGGAAGGCCTGTCCTACTCAGGACTCTTCCAGCGCCAACCGATATTCTTCAGCCATTGACGGATGTCCGTGCGTCTTGGCGGCCTCAATTCCGCGCCGGTAAGTCTCTTTGGCCTTGTCCGGTTGCGCCGCGGTCTCGTAGGCGCGCGCCAGCATGCCAAACGCGTTTCCCTCATCGTCAGCGATAGCGAGGTAACGCTCGAGTGTTTCTATCATCTCCGCGGTTTGTCCAACCTTCTCATACTCTTTCGCCAGGCCAAAAAGTATGCTGCTGTTGACAGGATCGTTCACCAGCATTTGCTTGAAGATGTCGATGCGCGAGGCAGTCATTGTTATTAGCAAACAGCAGGCAGCAAACAGTAAACAGCAGGATAACTCGGCCAACAGTAAGCGCAGGACTTAGAAATTTCAGTTAGCATAGCTATCGGTTCCGGCTGTTTGCTGTTTACTTCCCAATTAACAGTTTGGCAATCGTCTGCAACTGCATGTTTGATGTTCCCTCGTAGATCGCGCCAATCTTCGAGTCGCGCCAGAACTTTTCAACCGGATAATCTTTTACGTAGCCGTAGCCGCCGTAGAGTTCGATGGCCAGCGAGCTAATTCGCTCCGCCGCGCGCGAAGAGAAAAGCTTTGCCATCGCGGCTTCTTTCACGAAGTTCATGCCCGCATCTTTCATGCGCGCGGCGTTGTAGACCAGCAGGCGCGCGGCCTCGAGCTCCGTGGCCATGTCAGCTATTTGAAACTGCACGCCCTGATACTGGTTAATCGGTTTGCCAAACTGCTGGCGTTCGCCAGTGTAAGCGATCGCAGCGTCGAGTGCGCCGCGGGCGATTCCGATCATCTGGGCGCCGATGCCGATGCGGCCCTCGTTTAAAGTCTCTATCGAAGTTTTGTACCCTTTGCCGGCTTCGCCCAGCACATTCTCTTTCGGGACTTTGCAATCAGCCAAAATTAACTCGGTTGTCGACGACGCACGAATGCCAAGCTTGTTTTCTTTCTTGCCGACCGAGAACCCTTCGAAACCCTTTTCGACGATGAAGGCGGTTATCCCGCGATAGCCTGCCTCGGGATTTGCGTTAGCGAAAAGCACGAAAATCTCGGCTTCGTTTCCGTTGGTGATCCAGAGCTTTTGGCCGTTGAGCAAATAGTGGTCACCTTTATCAACCGCGCGGGTTTGCATCGCAAACGCGTCTGATCCCGAACCTGCTTCGCTCAACGCATAGGCGCCAACCTTCGCACTAGCCAACTGCGGCAGGTATTTTGTTTTCTGATCCTGATTTCCCCAGCGCATGAGAGCGTTATTGACGAGTGTGTTTTGCACGTCAACAAACACGCCCACCGAAGCATCAACACGCGAGAGTTCCTCAACCGCCAGAATCGCGGTGAAGAACGACGAGCCGGCGCCGCCAAACTCTTCAGGCGTTTCAATACCCATCAGACCGAGATCGAAACACTGCTTGATGAGTGCCGGATCGAGTTTGCCCTTTTCGTCCATCTCCTCGACACGCGGACGCAGTTCACCTTCGGCAAACTCTCGCACGCTGGCGCGAAACATTTGCTCATCTTCGGAGAGCGTGGTTAACGGGCGACCGGCAAGTTCTTCAATTGCTGTCCGAGATTGACTCATCCTTCACCTGATTCGTCGTGTCTGGATTGAACGCGAGCATCATAATCAAGGCAAAAGTAAAAACGCAAAGCGGGGCGGGAAGAAGGAGGCAGGAAGCAGAAGGCAGTAGGCAGTAGGCACAAAGCAGAAAGCAGAAAGAGGACTACGAGAAATGAACTTCGTAGTGCCCTTTTCGTTTAGCCTTCTGCCTACAGCTTTCTGCTTACTGCCCACTGCCGCAATCCTTTGGCCTTGTGATAGGTTACTTGTCCTTGATCGCAAAGCAGAGGACCTGAACGACTTGGAAAAAGAACCATCGCCCCACTCGACAATCCTGGATCAGCCCGGCGAGGACCAAACTGTTGCGAGTCCGGGCAATACAAACCAGTCCAGAAATCGAAAGCTGGCGCGTTTCGGAATTCTCTTTGCGCTGCTGGGGCTGCTGCTGTTTGCCTATTTTGTAAGGAAGGCCGGTGTTTCTCAGATCTGGGCCGGCATTCAGCGGCTCGGCTTTGGCTTCCTGCTAATTCTTGCCATTTCCTCCGTGCGACAAATGGCACGCTCGCTCGCCTGGACGCGTTGTTTTGAAGCCCCATACAGTCTGCGTTTTCGCGATGCGTTTGCCGCCCGGATAATGGGCGACGCGCTCGGCAACATTGTCCCGTTGGCGAGCGCGGCGGTTAGCGAACCTTCAAAAGCAGCGTTCGTTACTGATCGCGTACCACTAATGGCGAGCCTGGCCGCCCTCGCGCTTGAGAATATCTTCTACAGTCTCTCCGTTGTGCTCTTAATCTTTTCCGGCACCACCGCATTGCTGCTCAGCTTCTCGCTGCCAAAGCCACTGCGTTACGCCAGCCTCGGTGCTCTTGCGGTCACACTTGTAATCGCCCCCCTTGGCTACTTCATTATCCGCAGACGATTGAGGTTCCTGAGTGGTCCGATGTCGTTCCTGAGTGGCCGTGGGATAGCGCAAGGCTGGATGCAGGAAAAGGGAATTCCTCGCGGGCGAGGTCTTGAAGATCGGATCTACGGCTTCTATTCCAGAAACAGTGACCGGCTGATCCCAATCTTTTTACTTGAGGTTTGTTTTCACCTGGCGGGCACCGCCGAGATTTACGTTACGCTTTCGTTCATTAGCGAGGTCGTCGCCCCTACGTTGCTGACAGCCTTCATACTCGAATCGGTCAATCGCATAATAAACGTCGCTTTCAAGTTCATACCTTTCCGGCTCGGCGTCGATGAAGCCGGCACCGGTATGCTTGCGAAAGCGCTGGGATTTAGTTCGGCAATCGGGACGACTTTGGCTATTGTCCGCAAAGGACGAGATCTTTTCTGGACGGGAGTCGGCGTGGCCCTTATGGTCCGGCGTGGATTGTCGCTGCGGAACTTGAATAAGGTAAGCGAGACAAAATCAGAACCGTCAGCGGTGACAACCGGATCCTAATCACTCAAGTGATTTGCTGGGACCGGTCGAGTGATTTGCTGTGACCGCGGGCGTCCCGCCCGCTGTGAGCGCGCAGCGCGAATAGAGGCTCCGACATCACAACTTATTTTTGCGAACGTTTGCGGGCGGGACGCCCGCGGTCCAACAAATCGCTGAGTCACGATGAGGAGAAACTATTCGTAGGCGAGCGCACTCACCGCATCGAGGTTTGACGCCCGCCAGGCAGGATATAGCGCGCCGAAAGCTCCACCAAGAATGCCGATTGCCGCCGCTGTCAGGCCCCAGCTCCAGCTGTACTCAAAGAAGAGACCATAAACCTGGTGAATTGCGTAGCCGATTGCAAACGAGAATACAAAGCCGGCCACTAAACCTACGACACTGATCACCAGCGCTTCCGATTCAATTATGAAGACGATATAGCGGCGCGAGGCGCCCATCGCTTTCAGGATGCCAATCTCACGAGTGCGCTCGGTGATGGTGGTATACATCGCCAGCATCACGACCACAGCGCTAACTATCGCTGCCAGTCCCACCAGTATTCGCAAAAAGACGCCAAGGTAGGGAATGGATTTCTCGAGACTCGAAAATATGTCGCGAGTGAGTTGAACTTTGTTTCCCGGCAGGATCGAGTTGATTCGATTTGCGACTGCGATTTCTTCATTTGGATTACGAAGTTTAACCAGAATGTAGGTGGCTTTTCCGGGCGACTCCAAAGCCTCCTGCATTGCTGCCAGAGTCATCTTCACGCGCGCCCCTGATTCGGGCGAATAAATTCCCACAATTCGATATGGCTTGTCTCCAAAGAGTTTTAGCGAGTCGCCAATTCGTAGTTTGCCGTTCCGAGCCTTCACTTCATCAATCACAATTTCATCGGATGACTGCGGTGGCCGGCCCGAATCAATACTCAGCTCGTTCACCCGCGCGAACGGTTCCCACTCAACACCTTCGATTTGTTCAAACCCAAACCCCTTGCCGGCCTGAGAAACATATCTGATAACCGGTAACGCTTCGGCAACGCCCTCGATTTGTTTCAAACTTTCGACATACTTGGTGCTAAGGTTGGCGCTGGAACCCGTCAGCATCATCGCTCCTGGTCGCGTGAAGATAATTTCCGCGCGCAGATTGGAAGCCCGCCGCTGCAAGTCATTGGACATGCCGCGAGCCAGCCCGGTGAAAAGCATGACCAGGCAGACCCCAAGCGCGACTCCGGCCACGCTAACGAGCGTGCGAATGGGTCGCTGGCGAATGTTAGAAACGACGAGATTGTCCATGCGGGTCATTACGATAAGGCATTTTGCTGAAAGCTACCAATGGGCTCGTGCCCTAATTTGTAAAGCAAACTGTTAGTTTGCGATGCTGAGAGGCCCTCAACGCGACGCGCAAACTAACAGTTTGCGTTACAGAAAACCAAATTAGGACACAAGGGCCTGCGCGTGAGCCGCGAAAAAACCTGTGATAGTTTGGAACTACGATTGGCGACTTTCGAATAAGGGTAGGTCCATTTTGGATCCAACAAGCACCTCCGGCCCAGGCACTGAAGCCGGCGAGGACATCGCTGAACACCAACCCCGCAATAACGAACCGGCGCTGAGGTTTGGGAGTCCGCAAGGGTGGGCTGTAGCCGGCGTGCTTGCGGTACTCGTCGTAATCGGCCTCGGCTTCCGCGTCAGTCGGCTTGGCGCCATCGGCTTCGCTGAAGACGAAGTGAACAAAGTTGAGGCGGTGCAGGCCTACAGGCGAGGCGACATTACCGCCAACGCCGAGCACCCGATGCTGATGAAGGCGTTGATGTTCGTTTCAATGACGTTCGCAAGACAGAACGGCCCGGATAAGCTGAGCGACGAATTCGCCCTGCGTCTTCCCAATGCCCTCTTCGGCGCCTTGACGGTCATACCGCTGTTTCTCTTGACCGCGGCGTTCTTCGATCGTGGGACTGGATTATTAGCCGCAGCGCTTTGGGCCGTCGGCATAAATGCCATCACCTACAACCGGATTGGCAAAGAAGACACCTTGATGGTTTTCTTCATGCTGTTCGCGTTCTACTTTTACTTGCTCGCCAAACAGGCAGACACCAGAAACATAAAGATCGTCAAACGAAATTATGTGCTGAGCGGAATCTCTTTCGGACTCATGCTCGCATCGAAGTATTTTCCACATTACTTTGCACTGAACGCGCTTTACCATCACTATTTCCGCGTGCGCAAACGCGAACCGGGCGAGCCTGCCGGCAAAGCGCCCGGCTATTTCTTTCTCGTTATTCTGGTCGCCTTCATCATTGCGAACCCTCCGGTTCTATTGCCGCAAGTTTGGACCTACCTCAATTCTTACATGGGCGAAAAACTGCTGGTTCATACGGGATATCTCTTCGCCGATCACCTTTATAAGAACAACGTGTCGCGCACACCTTTCTGGGGCACGCCCATCTATTTCTATCTGGTGTTCATGGCGATAAAGATTCCGTTGCTGGTGCTGTTGTCGTTCATGGTTGGATTTGTGGTGTCGGTCAAAAGACGTTTGCATCCGGGCCACGGGTTCGTACTTTTCATGTTTCTGTTCTGGATAGTTCCATATTCATTCTTCGGGGCGAAATGGTTGCGCTACACGCTCTCGCTGATGCCCTTTGTTTATATGCTGGCGGCGGTTGGTGTAGTGGAGCTGATCCGGTTCGTGAGTCGACGCTTAAATGTTTCGCAACTGAGCCATACTCTCGTAGCGGCGCTTTTGGTTGCGATCCTCGTTGGAGCACCGGCCTGGATCGCCTATGCGGCCGGCCCGCATTATGCGCTTTACACAAACGCGCTGGCCGCAAACAAGGTCGGCTATTTCTTTCCGCACGACGAGTTTTACGACGACGGTTTGCGTGAAGCGATCAAGTTTGTTTGTGACACTGCGCCGCCGGGCGCCATCATTGCCCACGAGACACCCGCGACCACGAAGTATTATCTGGAGAAGTTTGGTCGCGTTGACCTTAGTTCAAAAGCGATCTCAGCGCCCGACTTCGACGTCACAAAAACTTCAGGCCCAGCCTATTTCATCGTGCAGCGCGGCCGAACGTATTTTGAGAACCAGGGCAAACTGGCGTTCATCCGTGGGAACTACAAGAAGATCTATGAAGTCTCGGTTAATGGCTTGACGGCAGCCGAGGTGTTTGTGAACGAACCAAACTTGAAACTTTGAAAAGTATGAAGCTGAATAAACAATCTTTCATCGCAGGGCTCGTCATTGTTTTGGCGCTGCTGCTCGGGACCCTTCCTGTTTCGGGTCGTATTCCGCAGCAGGGTTCCAAGCGCGTTCACATCGTAGTTCTCGGCACTACGGATCAGCACGGCAACCTGTTTCCAGTCGATTACTACACCAACAAGGCTGACAATCGCGGCTTGGCGAAAATCGGTACGTTGATCAGGCAGGCACGCAGTGAAAACAAAAATGTTCTTCTGATCGATTCGGGCGATACTATTCAGGGAACGCCGCTCGAGTACTACCACAACAAGAAAAACAATTCGCCGCCGGATCCAATGATGCTCGCGATGAATGCGCTCGGCTACGACGCCATGGCCGTTGGCAATCACGAATACAACTTTGGGTTGCCGGTGCTCGAAAAAGCCCGCAACGAAGCGAAGTTCCCCTGGTTGTCGGCCAACACCTACAATAAAGGAACAAATCAAACCCACTACACGCCATACATCATCAAGGAACTTGCCGGCGTGCGCATCGCAGTCCTGGGACTTACCACGCCGGGAATTCCCAACTGGGAAAACGCTCCGAACTACGCCGGACTGGAATTTCGCGAGCCGGTAAGCGAAGCGCGGAAGTGGGTTCCGATTCTGCGTCGAAAAGAGCGCGCTGACGTGGTAGTGATTGCAATGCACATGGGCCTTGAGCAGGATTTGCGGACGGGCGAAATCAATCCCGGTCAGGTCGCGAATGAGAATCGAGCCGTCGCGATTGCGAAGCAGGTGCCGGGTGTCGATCTCATCTTCATGGGCCACACCCATCGCGACGTGCCGTCAGTCGTCATCAACGGAGTACAACTAATCCAGGCAAACTATTGGGGACGGCATCTCGCGCGCGTTGATCTCTATTTGGAAAATGCCGGACTGGGTTGGCGCGTTTTCGCGCGCGCGGCCCGCACAATCGCCGTTGATGATCGAGTAGTGCCCGATCAGGAAATCTTAAAACTGGGCGAGCCTTACGACCGCGAAACGCAGGCGTGGCTGTCGCGCGCTATCGGCGAGTCTGGGGCCGAGTTAACCGCCACGGAGGCCCGCTTTCGTGATACTGCAATTCTGGATCTGATTCAGCGAGTCCAGCTTGAAGCAGGCAACGCGGATGTCTCAATGGCCGCCGTCTTTAATGAAAACGCGCGCATTGCCAGGGGAGCGGTGACAGTGCGCGACATCGCCGGCCTTTATGTTTACGAGAATACACTGGTAGTGCTTGAGGTAACCGGACAGCAGCTGAAGGATGCGCTCGAACACTCAGCGAAATATTTTCGGCCTTATGAGCCGGGTAAATCGCCGGCCGATTTGGTGGATGAGAAAATTCCTTCCTATAACTTTGATATTGCGGAAGGCGTGAACTACGTACTCGACCTCACCAAGCCGTTCGGCTCGCGTATCGAGAATCTGGAATTTCAGGGCAAGCCACTATCGCCAACTCAGAAAATCCGCCTCGCCACCAACAATTATCGCGTAAATGGCGGCGGCGGGTACACGATGTACAAGGGCGCGCCAGTAGTCTATCGATCGAGCGTGGAGATTCGCGAGTTGATCATTGACTGGGTGGAGCGTCACAAAACGATCCCCACCGAGCCCACGAACAACTGGCGCATCGTGCCCTAATTAGTCCAAAGTCCAAAGTCCGATGTCCAAAGTCCAAGGTCCGCTTTGCCAAATAGACTTTTGGATATTGGACGCGGGGTTGATTAGTCTTCATCGGTAGATAGACTTTGGACTTTGGACATTGGACTTTGGACTTTGGACCCGTATGCCAACCAAATAGCTGCCTTCCGTGTCTATTGGAACGTTAGACGCGTTTTCGCTCCCTCGAGGTAATCCGGATTGAGCAGTGAAGATGAATTAGTCAGGCAGGCCCAGGCTGGCGATACCGAGGCTTTCTGTCTGCTCGCCCAGGCCTACGAGCGAAGAATCTATTCACTGGCACTGCACTATTCTCGTGAGCGCCAGGACGCCGAGGATCTGTCTCAGGAGGTCTGGCTCAAAGCTTACGCAGCGTTGTCCACGTTCAGATATGAATCGAGTTTCTACACCTGGTTGCGGCAGATCACGATCAACTGCTTTCTGAATCATCGACGAGCGAAGTCGTATCGCTGGCATCACCCAACCTCCGACAGCGCCTCGAGCGAAAACTACGCGATTAGCGATGATGCGGGCTCGTCGGCGCGTGGGTTGGAAACTACCTTGCAAAACCATTTGGTGGCCGAAAAAGTGATGCGGGCATTGGCGGGAGTAACGCCGCAACAAAGACTGATCTTCCTGCTGAAACATCAGGAGGGCATGACTTACGACGAGATAGCGAAGGAGCTTGGTTGTTCGCTGGGAACAGTGAAAAAGTCCGTGTCGCGCACCGTCGCGAAACTTCGCGAGAAGTTAGGAGCTAAACAGGAACCGGAAAACTATATCTCCTGTGCCGCCGCAGGAATCTTAAGGTGAGACATTCATATGCATAACTGCAAATTGACCCGAAGTAGTTTCATCGAACTTGCGCTCAGTGAGGTAGAGCCGCAGAGAGCAACTCAACTGCAGGCAGAGTTGAACGACTGTTCGGCCTGCCACGAGGAGTATGAGTCGCTAAGGAGCACGCTGCATGTTTCCAATCAGGCGTTGCGATCAGCCGTGCCGGGCGAAGAGTTTTGGCCGGGTTATCGTACCCGGCTGCATTCCAAACTGCTGGCGAGCCCGACTCAGCAGCTGGCAAGCACCGGCGAACGCCCGTCCGCGTCAGCGGCGACAGTGTCTCTCGGATCGCAATTGTGGTTGGCGCTAAGAACGCTGGCTACGACTTCCGTACGCGTACCAGTGCCTGCGGCCCTGGCGCTCTTGCTTGTATTCGGAGTGTTCGTTTTTGTTCTGCGTGCCCGCGAGCAGGTCCAGGCTCGTCCCTCAGCTCCAGTGGAGTTGGTCAGAACCCATACCGTTGTTCCTGTCATTCAGGAAAAAATAATCACGCGAGTGGTGTACGTCGAGAAAAAAGGTCGCAGATCCGCGAG
>Ga0070698_100007015_pt1 | contig 12204 bp, 12 predicted proteins | sample KBSK1502metaG_FD_65477 | JGI IMG/M metagenome (GOLD analysis project Ga0070698, IMG submission 65477) | Corn, switchgrass and miscanthus rhizosphere microbial communities from Kellogg Biological Station, Michigan, USA - KBS K1-50-2 metaG | ecosystem: Host-associated > Plants > Roots >...
CAGGTCAGCGAACCGTAAAATAGCCATCGCGGGGGCCTCCTTTCATCGGAGGCACAATATATCATAAATCGTGATAAACTCAATTGATCATGTGCGCGAGCGCTTCTGGCGCCACGATCACAGTCCTGAGCGGGTGCGGGAACGGGAGCAGGCGCTGGTTCGGGCACTCGAGCGCGCATACACCCAGCTACCGCCCGAGCAGACGCACGAACGTCAGCGGAACCGGGGGCGTGCACGGGCGTGGGGCTGGGGTCTGGACGATACCCCCCAGGGCGGCATGCATGTCCATACACTGGAGCACACGCCATGAGCGCCCCAGCAGACAAACCACCGGCGACAGCGATTAAAGAGGCCCTGGAGGCGATGCAACTGACCCTGGAACAGCTCGTAGCGCAACAGAAACAGCACGGCGCTCTCGGGCTCTTATTGGCGGACTGCCGCGATACGATCACCGAGGCCGTCGGGGTGATGCACAGCCAGGGCAGTGACATCCTCCAACGGCTGGATCAGGTGCAGCGGCCTCAGCAGCCGTTCGCGCTGGCCTGGAAACCTTGGATCTGGGGAGGACTCCTCGGGGCCATGCTCGTCGGCCTGGTGTGGGCCGGAGTCCCGCCACGCCCCAGCCGCTATGAGTCACTCCTGAGTGCGGTGGACGCCGTGCTCGTCCAGCACTATACGACCCTGCCCAAGGGCGTACAGGAGGAACTGCACACCATCTATGGCCGTCTGGGGATCCAGAGTCCAGGGACACGGCAGGGAAAGGGAGGGGCGAGGTGAGTCGTATCCTCTGCTGGTTGGTCATTATGGCAGGCGTCCAGGGTGCTGCGCTCTATGGGGGCGCACATGTCATTCTGAATGGAACACCCTCGCTGCCGATGGGCTTGTACTGGCGCCTCGCTCGCCCGGCGGCGCTCGAGCCCGGCATGCTGGTGGAACTCTCACCGCCCGATGCGGTGATCCCCTTCATGGAACAGCTCCCGGTTGGTGCCCATTTGCTGAAGCAAATTGCCGGGGGGCCTGGCGATATGGTCTGTTGGCGCACCGAGGAGATGGCGGTGAACGGCTTCCCGGTCGCCCAGCGCCGGAGCCCGCGCCCACTGGCGGTCGTAGTCGTGGGCTGCCGGACCTTGGCAGAAGACGACCTGGTGGTGATCGGTCAGCATCCGCAGTCGCTGGATAGCAGGGACATTGGCCCTATTGATCGACGGCGGGTGCTCTACCGCGTCGTGCCCGTGTGGACGTGGGGAGCCACCTCATGAGACTGCGTGCGTTCCTTACCCTGAGCCTGAGCGCGCTCATCGCCGCACAGGTCGGCACACAGGCATTGGCCTGGCACGCCCACTATGCCCCTGTCCTTGGCACGCCCCTCGCAACCGTACATGCGTTTTACCACGTCCACGGCATCTATGGGCCGTGGCAAGGCTGGGCGTGGGCCTGGCGCTGGGGTTGGCAGGCTCCCGAAGCCGTGCGCATTGCGGGGCTCGCCGCCCTGCTCCCCTTGCTCGGGGGGCTGGCGCTGAGTCTGGGACGCGGGAGCACGATACGCCGCAACACGCCCCCACCAATGACCGGGCACGGCACCACCCAGTGGGCCACAGGCCGGGATATTCGCCAGGCCGGGTTGCGCGCCCAGACCGGCATTGTCCTCGGTGCGACGCGGGGACGGGTCCTGCGCTTTGACGGCCCGGAAAATGTGCTCCTCGTTGGTCCCCAGCGGCAAGGCAAAGGAGTCGGGACGATTATTCCCACCTTACTGGATATTGTGGGGCACACGATTACGATTGATGTACGCGGGGAGACGTGGGAGGCCACGGCGGGGTATCGGGCGACCCTCGGCCGGGTGCTGCGCTTCGCCATTACCCAACCCCACTCGGCGAAGTTTAATCTGCTGGACGAGATCCGGAAGGGGACCCCGCATGAATTCATGGATGCGAGTATCGTCGCGGATATGCTGGTGGACCCTGGGGGGAATAAACCGGATCGGGATCACTGGGAAAAGACCAGCAAAGCGCTCATCACGTGCGCCGTGCTGTACGAAGTGCATCGCCGGGCCCGCCCGACGCTGAGCAATCTGGCCAGCTTTTGGAGTCAGCCGGGGAAAACGATGACCGCCATTGTCGAGCACATCATTGCCACGGCGCCGACCCCGCAAGTGGCGGAGTTGGGCCAAGAGGTGCTCAACAAGGGGCACAACGAAGCGCCTGGCGTGGCATCCTCCATGATGACGCAGCTCTTTGTGTTTCGGGATCCCATCGTCGCGGCGAACACGCGCACGAGTGATTTTCGGCTGGCCGATTTTACGCGGCATGATCACTGGACGTCGCTCTACCTGGTCCTCTCGTCCGGGGAGGAAGAGCATGTGCGCCCCTTTATGCGCGTCTTTCTGCGCCTGGCCCTCCAACGGTGGCTCGAACGCTCCCCGCAGCCGCATCGCATCACGCTGCTGATGGATGAGTTCACCAGTTGGGGCCGCATCCCGTTCTTCGTCACCAATCTGGCCGTGCTCGGGGGGCGGGGGATTCGCACCCTGGTGGCGGTCCAGAATATCCCGCAGTTGCGGGAGACCTACGGCCAGGCGGACGTCATCACGGAGCAATGCAAAGTCCGGGTGTACTTTGCGGCCAATGGCCAGAGCACCGGCAGCGAAATCTCCCGGCAGACGGGCACGGGCACCGCGACGACCTTGCAGGAGAGCTGGCGGCGCGGGTGGGGGACAGGGGGACGGACCCAACAGGCGCACCAGCATGCCCGCCCCTTACTGACGGAAAGCGAGGCGATGCAGATCCCCGAGGACAACGCGGTCATTCAGGTCGCGGGCCATCCACCCATCTGGGCCAGCAAAGTGCGCTTTTGGCGCTGGCGGACGTGGCGCCACCGCAGTCAACTCCCACCCCCAGGGGGAAGGAGGACTCTCTATGACCGACCGTGACATACTGCTGAGCCTGGCGGGGCCGGTCCTGGCCGACTACGTCACGGATGGCACCACCCTCGAAGTCATGTGCAACGACAATGGCACCTGCTATGTGACGCGCCTAGGGGTCGGGACGGTGGAAGTGGCCCATCCCGGCTGGGAGGCGCTCGATCGCTTTCTCCGTGCGATGGCACACGAGGTCGGACAGGAATGGCGCGCGACCTCGCCCCGACTGAGCGCCGCCCTGGACGACGTCGGCTGGCGGGTCCAGGCCGGACGTCCACCCCTGGCCCCCGCGCCATTCATGACGTTACGCAAACATCCAGTGCACATCTTTCCCCTCAGCGACTTTGAGGCCAAAGGCATTCTGAGTCCCCAGGAACGAGCGGTCCTGGAGCAGGCGATGCGGGAGCGCAAACGCCTCGTGATTGCGGGGGGCGTCGGCTCGGCGAAGACCAGCTTGCTCAATGCGCTGCTCGACAGTATCAAGGAGACCGCTGACCGGGTCATTCTGGTCGAAGACGCCCCGGAACTGCACTGCAACGTGCGCAACTGCACCCGTATGCGCGTTGTCAAGGGGCAATGGACCTTACGCGACCTCGTCCAGGATACGCTGCGGCTCAATCCCTCACGGCTCATTGTGGGCGAGGTCCGCGGGGGCGAGGCCCTGGACATGCTCAAGGCGTTTCAGACGGGCCATAGTGGCCTCACGACCCTGCATGTCGATGCGGCGGCGCATACGCTGCACCGGCTGGAGCAGCTCGTGCAGGAAGTCTCCGTCAGTCCCCAGCGGGACCTGATTGGGGAAGTGATTGATCTTGTGGTCCACATGCAGCGCTGGGGGACGTCCTGGCGCTGCACAAGCATCCTGGCGATTGAGGGGTACGTCCAGGGTGCCTATCGTCTGACGCCCCTCACCCAGAAGGACAGGCTATGACACCAACATGGCGGTGGGGCGTGGTCATCGGCGTCCTGGGATTCACGGTGCTCTTGGCGCACCACCCGGCATGGGCCGCCACGGGCACGGGCTCGGGTTTTTATCTGGAGGACCTGGGCGTCAAGATCTTTCAGATGTGCAAGAACGTGGTCATTCCCCTGCTGCTCATCGGCATGGTGATCTTCGCGGCGGGGAACATTGCCTTTGGCTGGATGCAGATGGGGCCAGGGCTGGGCCGGTTGCTCCTCGGCGGGGCGATCCTGGCTGGGGGGATCGAGACCATCTTGTTGCTCGTGGGCGGCCAGGTGCAGACCGCGCTGGTGCTGCCGTGAGCGGGCCGTTTCCCGAGACGGTGCAGGTGCCCCAGGGGCTGGTGCGTGATCGGCTCCTCTGCGGCCTGCCGCCCCTGGCGCTCCTCACGCTGGCCGGGCTGACCATTGCGCCGATTGCGCTGCTAGGTACCTGGTGGCTGACGCCCGTGACTGTCGCCCTGGGCGTGTACATCACGTACGAAGCCCGGCGCGACCCGCAGTTCTTGCTCACCTGGGCAGGCGAATTGCGCTTCAAAGCCCGCTATCACTAGGAGGAGAGCTATGGCACTGCCTGAGATTCCACCGCTGCGCGACAGTCACACCGGGACGCTAGCCGACCTGCTAGACTGGTCAGTCGTGCTCGCGGACACTCCCACCGTCATTGGGACAAAGACCGGGCGTTTGCAGACCACACTACGGTATACGTGCCCTGACACGACGCATCTCCACCCGACGGAGCGCGCGAGCTATCTCGCGCGCCTCCACGAGGTGCTCAGCGCGCTCACCGAGGACTGGGCACTTGATGCCGACTGGTGGCATGAACCGGCACTCGCGTATCCCGAGGCCTGCTGGAGTCATCCCGTCGAGTGGCTCGTGGATGAAGCGCGGCGGCTCGACTTCGAGACGACCCCGCGGTATGAATCGACCGCGTATCTGACGCTCAGCTGGCAGCCCCCACGGGGGCATCGCCGCTGGCTCCAGGAACTGTTTTTGACGACGCGCACCCGCACTACCGTGGCGGGAGCCCTGGATCAGGATATAGCGCGGTTTCAGCAGGGCATCAGCCGCTTTCACAGTCTCCTGGAGGCCGTAGTCCAGCGGGTCGAACTCCTCGATGCCGATGCGACCTGTACCTATCTGCACCAGTGTCTTTCGTGGGCACGGTATGCTGTCCGGTGTCCAGCCCCGGCAACCGATCTGGATTGGCAGCTCAGCGATACGCCGTTTCTCCCCGGCCAGCCGCCCCGGCTCGGCACCATGCTGCTCCAACCGCTGACGATTGCGAGCTGGCAGCAGGGACTAGGCACGTGGTTGCCGGAGGCCCTCGCCGCGCTCCCCTTTCCCGCGCGCTTCCATGTCCGATGGGTGCCTCTGGGGACCCAGGCCGCGGCCCATTTCCTGCACTGGGAGGAAAAGCGCTGGGCCGGCAGTTATCGGCGCCTCACGAAAGTCGGCAAGATGAGCGTGGGCATCGACGGCCAGGACGAAGTGGCCGGGCGCGATACGCGGGCCGATGCGATTGCCGCAGGGCAGAGTCTCCTGCAGGTCCAGGACGAAGTGCTGCTGGGCCAGGAAGTGCTGGGACTCCTCACACCTACAGTGCTCTGCTGGGCGGAGGACACAGAGACGCTGAGCGCGCGCGTCCGTGCGCTCCAGACGGTCTTGTTTCATCATGGCCTGGTCGCACGGGTAGAAGAGGCCGGGGCCTCGCTTGCCTGGCTCGCAAGTCTGCCGGGGCATGTCGCGCTGGGCACCCGCGCCCGTGCCTTGCGGACGCAGGAGCTGACTGCCCTCCTGCCCCATAGCAGCATCTGGAGCGGGCCAGAGCGGAATGCCCATCTGGACGGCCCTCCGGTGCTCGTCGCGAGTACCGAGAGTACCCCCTTTCGGCTGAGTACGCATGTCGGCGAGCTGGGGCATATGCTCCTGGTCGGCCCGACACGCTCCGGCAAGAGTGGCTTCCTCGGGCTCTTGACGCGACAATGGTTCCGCTATCCCAACGCCCGCCTGTGTATTTTTGATCGGGATCATGCGCTCAAGACCGCCACGGTACTCGGCGGTGGCGCCCATTATGCCCTGGGCACGCCCAAGTGTAGCGGCTTCCATGTCCTGGGCGCGATTGACACGACTGAGGAGCAACAGTGGGCGCTGACGTGGCTGGAGGCCGTGCTGACCGGGGAAGGCTTAGCCCCCACCCCAGAGGAACGGGAGGAAGTGTGGACAGCCGTGCAGCGGCTGGCGGGGCTCCAGGCGTCTCAGCGCACGCTCAGCATGTACCAACGGCTCATGCAGTGTCATCGCCTCAAGATCGGGTTGGATCCGTTCTGCACTGGGGGGCCCTACAGTTTCTTTGACGCGACGGAGGACGCCTTTAGCCTGGAGGCGCGGCTCGTGTGCTTTGAGATGAGTACGCTCTTGCACCAGCCACGGGCCATTGGTCCCGCCCTGGCATACATTTTCCACCGGCTCGAAACCGCCTGGTTTACCGGGGCGCCGGTGCAGATCATCATCGATGAGGCAAAATGGTTGCTCGACACGGCCCAGTTCCTGGGTGAGCTGGAAGTGTGGCTCAAGGCGCGTGCCAAGAAAAATGTGTGCATCACGCTCTCCACGCAGGAAATCTACGATGTGCAGCGGACCGATGCCTGGCAGGCCGTGCAGGCGAGTGTCCCTACGATGCTCTTCCTGCCCAATGCGGCAGCCCTGCGCCCGGAAGTACGTCCGTTCTACGAGAGCCTCGGGGTGGGCGAGACGGAGATCCAGCTGCTCGCGCAGGCGCAACCGTTGCGGGATTACCTCTATCGCTCGCCCCTGGGGACCCGGCTGTTTCAGTTACGACTGAGTCCCTTAGAGCGCGTGCTGTGTGCGGCCAGTCGGCCCGAGGAACTCCAGGTCCTGGCGGAGCTTGTCCGCGAGACGACGCCCGCGACGGTGATCCCCGCCTGGCTCCGACACTGGAGCTATCATGAGGAAGCCACCCTCCTTGAAACACTACAGAAGGAGACCCCCAATGTGGACAACACTCCTCTGGTTGAGCCTGGGCATCACTCTCGGAGTGACCGGGAGTACCGTCTATCTGTCCGTGACCCAGCGCACGATACGCAGCGCGTGTGAGCAGGCAGCGCCGGCGTCCCAAGCCTGGGCACCGCTCGATACGCAGCCCTACACGCCTCACGGACACTGGCATTCCCTCGGGAGCGACGAAACGAGGTAAGACATGGACCAGCTCGGCTTCTTCATGCAGATCCTCGACAGTGTGCAGCGGACGCTCCTGCCTGCCGTGGCCACGCTCCGGCACCAGATGGTCTTCTGGTTCGGGCTGTTCCTGCTCCTGGACCTGGTCGCCCTGACGTATGCCGTCGTGTTCAACGGACGTCGGATAGCGGGCATTGCCGGGCTGCTCTTCAAGGGGGGCCTGCTCTGGTGGCTCCTCTACAATTTTCAGGACTTCGTCGAGGGGGTCATCATGCTGTTCGCGCGGCTCGGGCTAACGGCCGGCGGGCAGCACGTGGCGCTGACCCAGTTCCTCGATCCGGGGCAGTACCTGAAACTCGCGCTCGAAGCCGCTGAGCCGCTCATCCAGGCCGCGGCGAACACGTCCTGGATGAGCATGCTCTCTACGGGGTTGCTCTACCAGGGTCTGGCGCTGGCGCTGCTGGGCGCGTTTGCGGTCATGGCTCTGCACATCTTCATCTGGCAGATGGAGATGCTCATTGCCGAAGTTATGCTGTTGGTGCTCATCCCCACGCTGTGCTTCCGGGCCACGCAGTGGGTCGGGCAATCCCTGCTGGCACTCATCATGAACCTGGCGTTGAAATTCGGGCTGGGCGCGCTCCTGGTCTCGCTAACCCTGCCGTTGGTGGGCAAGCTGAGTAGCATGCCTGGCGGCGCGATGATCACCATCCGCCAGGCGGTCCTCACCGTCGTGGGCGGGTGGGCCTTTGCGGTGCTGTTCTTTGCCGTGAATCGACTCGCCAGTGGCCTGGCCTCCGGCATTCCGCAGCTCACGGGTGGCCTCCTCGTCGGCGCGGCGGCCGGCTCCGCCGCCCTGGTAGGCGCGGTCGTGAGTGGCGGAACATCGCTCGGGCTCGGCACCGTGACGGGTGGAGCACGGGTCACCCAGCTGGGCATGGGCACGGTGGGGGCCGTCCAGGGCCTTATGACCCGAGGTCCCGGCACCCCCCTCCTGGCCGCAGCCCGGACCGGGGCCACACAGTCTCTTGCCAGTCCGCTGGCCCAGCGGCTGAGCCGGATAGGCACGACTACCGGGGGCTGGGCGACGGGACACGCCCAGCGCTCACTCCGACAATTCGCCGATGTAACCCGCTATGTGGGCCAGGATCACGGCGGGCACGGCTTCCGACACTAGAAGGAGAGCATCATGGTGCTGCTCTGGATTCTTGCAGTGCTCTTACTCGTGCATATGGCCAGCCACCGACGCTGGCTGAGTGCCCTGGGGTGGGGAGTCGCCCTCAGTGGGGTCGTCCTGGTGCTACGCGCGGCGGGCCAGGCGGGCACCCCCCTCTGGTGGCTGGCGACCTTTGCGCTCTTCTGTGCCACGGGGCTCCTGGTGGGCCGATCGGCCCTGATTCTCTTCTGTAAGCGCTAAGGAGGATACTATGCCTCGAATACTGCGGTGGATACTCGTTGGCAGTCTTCTCGGGCCCACGCTGGTCTGGAGCCAGCAGGCGGTCATTGACGTGAGTTCCATTGCCCAGATGGTGGTGCAATATGCGACCCAGGTCAAGCAGTATGCCGAGCAAGTGAGCCAGACCTATAACCAGGTGCAGCAGTTGCGGCAGCAGGTGGCCATGGTCGAAATGGCCCTGCGCAATCTGCAGCACTTCAACGTCAATGATATCCAACACCTGTTGTCCCTGGGGCAGCAACTCGATGGCAAACTCGCGCAGGCGCGCATGATCGGCTACCAAGCCCAGACCGTCGTCGGTCAGGCCGAGGCGGTGTACCCCAAAGTGACGCGGGCGCTGAGCGGGGAACAACTGATCCAGACCAAACAACACTGGGCGGCGGCGCAGCGGGAGGCGGCACAGATTGGGCTCCAGGTACAAGCCATCCAGGGCGATCATGACGCCACGATGCAACACATTGCCACCCTGGCGCGAGCGAGTAGCGCCACGGACGGGAGCTTGGCAGCCCAGCAGGCGCAGGCACAATGGAGCGCACTCCAGGCTGCACAAATGGAAAACCTCCAGGGGCATCTGGCCACCCTCGCCAGACTGGAGACTTTAAAGACCCTGGAGGATGCCTCGCAGAAAGAAGCCACCAGTCAAGCCCTCAGCCAGGCGTGGGCGCCCCTCGACGGGGACTACACCCCGACGGGCCACTGGCATAGCCTCACACGCTAGGAAGGAGACCGGAACATGCGTGTACAGACGAACAACGTCAACGGCATCCACCTGGCGGCGCATACCGGGCGCCAGGAGGAGATCAATCGGCTGGAGGAGGCCAGGCGTGCCCACAGCAACACCCTGGCGCAGGCGTATACCGCGGCGACACGCTGGCAGGCGGTAGCGCTAGGCTTACTCGGGACGACGCTGCTCAGCACGGGGGCCGTGGCCTGGCTCGCCACGAGTGGCGTCCGCGTGGTGCCCTATGTCATCCGGGTGGACCAACTCGGACAGGAGCAGCCCCTGAGCCCACTGCCCCAGGCCCCACTCAAAGTCGAACAAAGTGTCATGCACGGGGTACTGCTGGACTGGGTGGAACATGTCCGGAGTATCAGCAATGACCCGGTCGTGTTTGTGCACAACTGGGACCGCGTCGCGGACTACACGACCACGACAGGACTCCGCCAACTCCAGGCCTTTCGCCAGGAACAACGGACCCGCCAACAGATGGGGCGACGCGTCCAGGTCACGGTGGGCGGGGTCCGCCCCATTGGCGGCGACAGCCAGAGTTACACCGTAGACTGGCGCGAAGAGGTCTATGACCAGAGCGGCCAGCTCCTCACGGACGAATCGGGGCTGTGGACCGCCACGGTACGCCTCGCGAGCTGGCAGAGCACGACCGCCCAACAAGAAGTGGATTTGCGGCGGAAAGCCAAAAACTTTCGCAATATCCTCGGCGTCTTCGTCGATGAAGTCTCGTGGACCATGCGACCCTTCCCAGAAGGAAAGTAGCCCCCATGCAACCCCTCATGCCACCACCCCCCCCCGTGCAGCGCCAGGACCGCCGCAAGATCGGCCTGGTGGCGCTCGGATTGCTCCTGGGCGCGAGCGCGGTGTTTCTGATCAAACTCCAACAGTCGGACGTCCCGGTCGCCTGGCGGGGCCGGACGATCCCCGAAGAAGCCGGGGCGGGAGCACTCCCAAGCGCCGCAACCGAACTGAAACTCCCGTCCTCGTATGGACAGGTGTCCCTCCTGCCCCCGCCCCCACTACCACCCTCCACACCCACGGTGCCCATCACGCAGGTAGTGCTTCCGGGCGGGGAGACGGGCAACCCCTTTGTCCCCACCCCCACCACCGCCCCTATCGCTGTGGGGCCACGGGCACCCGCTCCTCCTCCAGCACCACCACCGTCCGCCGTGGCGAAACCGGCTCCCAAGCCGCCAAGTAAGTGGCTCTTTGCGAATCTCAAACAGGACGGCGAGGTCCAGGAACCCCCGTTTCCGCTCCCGAAAGGGGAGATGGCTGAGGCCGCAGGGTCAGGGAGCCACCACGCCGACGGCTTGTTCCCGCAGGCCGTCTGGGGCACGCCCGCCGACCCCACTAAGGTCCTCTACCGTTCCCAGGTGCTCAAAGGCATTATGCAACACGACGTGCAGAGCGACCAGCCAGGGCTGATGCGCATTCTGGTCACCGAAGAAGTCCAGGACCGGTTCGGCCAGGGGCACGTGCTGGTGCCGCAGTACACCATCGTGCTCGGTGTCCAGGACGGCAAGATCAGTTTTGGGGCCTCCACGCTGGGGATGGTCATCGACAGTATGGAGTTTCCCGATGGGACGGTCGTGGCGCTCACCAAGGCCAAAGCGGGGGATGCCACGGGGGCCACGGGTGTGCCAGGCGTGGTCAACAACCACTGGGGCCGGGTCCTCGCGGGCGCCGGCATCACGGCGCTGCTCGCGATTGGCACGCGCGTGCCCGCGGGGAATCAGCAGGGCTTCGCGCCGACCATCGGGCAGGACGTGGCCGGCAATGCCGGGGGGAGCATCGCGACCAGTGGCCAACAGATCGTGCAGCGTGAGCTGGCCGTGAGCCCCACGATCACGCTCCCCTATGGAACACCGGTCACGGTCCAACTCACCGAAAATGTCAATTTCCAGACGCCCGGCGTGCTTGTGCGCCACTAGGAGGACGCGTATGCGCTTCTCTCGACGGACCTTCATTCTGAGTGCCACCCTCCTCAGCCTCACCAGCGCGTGTGCCAGCCATCATCCCTACGAGGCCGCCCTGCCCATGCCGCGCACGGTCTTGGAGCCCGCGCCCGAGAGCGCGGGCGAAGACCTGTTACCGCCCGCACCCCCGCGGCCGCTGGGCGTGCCATCGTCCGAGGAATGGGCGCGCTGGCAGCAAGAGGGCGCAGTGCTCCAGATGCCGACCACGCCGGCCCACGAGGCGCCCAGTGGGCGCCTCGTGCATCCGCCCGCGCCCGCCCGGGGGCAGGTGACCAGGAGCGCCATGGTCCGCTATGTCTATACGCCAGGCAGCATCTACGAGGTCCAGACCACGCCCCAGAGCCCCACGTATCTCCTCTTGCCCCCCGGCGAACGTCTCGCCGCGCCCCCGGCGGTCAATCCGGACGCCTGGGCGGTGGGGCTCGTGCAGATGGGGCAGGACGCCGCGCGGCAGGAAGCCGTCGTGGTGCGCCCGCTCCAGACCGGGCCGGAGACGACCACAGCCTTGCTCTTTCAGAGTGGGCTGATGATCTTCTGCAAGCTCCGCGCGCTCCCGACCACGCGCATGGTCAGTGTCACGTGGACGCTGCCGCCACGGCCTAGGCCGCTCCTGGCATCGACGGCAGACGCGCCCAGCGCGGTACACCCACCGAAGATTGACGTCGGACGGCTCTATACGGCCTATCGGATCGCGCCCCAGGGCACGCGGGCCCCGGCCTGGCTGCCCGTCGCCACCTTTGACGATGGCACCCGCACCTATATCAAATTCCGGGAGGCGCTGACGTATACGCGGGCGCCGGGCGTGTTCGGCAAGACGCCCCAGGGCACGACGGAGCTGGTCCAGAGCCACATGTATGTCGTGCCAGACCAGCCCGAACGGGGCGCCTGGCTGCTCGTGCAGGGGCTGTGGCCGGCCCTGGAGTTGAAGGATAGCGCGGGGATGGTCGTGACCGTGGTCCGACAGGCC
>Ga0070698_100007017_pt1 | contig 12202 bp, 11 predicted proteins | sample KBSK1502metaG_FD_65477 | JGI IMG/M metagenome (GOLD analysis project Ga0070698, IMG submission 65477) | Corn, switchgrass and miscanthus rhizosphere microbial communities from Kellogg Biological Station, Michigan, USA - KBS K1-50-2 metaG | ecosystem: Host-associated > Plants > Roots >...
CAGGTGACCGCCGCCGTGCTGGTCTACCGCGTGCTCACCTGGGCGCTGCCAATCGTGGTCGGCATCGGCACCTACCTGTGGTGGCGCCGACAGTCGCTGACAGCGGTGACCCACCAGGGGGTGCCAACCGTCGAGCCGCAGCCGCCGGCAGGATGATCCACCACGCACGATGCCCGGTCGACCCTGCCGCTTGCGCTACCCGGCCGCACGCCGCTCGAACAACCGGCGGGTCCTGGGTGGGACCGATTCGTCTGGTCATGGGATCGGCTGGGGGCAGCTGCCACGGCTGGCCGGCTCATCATGCCTGCTTGGGGTCCAGCTCCAATCGCCCGCCGGAGCGCTGGCTGAGCGCCTGGCGCAGCCCATCGCGGCTGGTGAACCCCAGCAGCCCGGGTAGCTCTGTGGCAAACGACCCCTCGACATCGCTGGTGGAGTGCAGCCGGTAGCTCACGCAGCCGCCCGCGAACCGGTCATACCAGGTCGCCCCGAAGGCGTCGGTGGCCCGGTCGACCCGCTGGTAGCGTCGCACCCCTTGCGTCGGAGACGGCGTCTCGACCGTGCCGACAGTGTCGCAGACGGCCGCAAGGCGCACCACGACCGCGCCGCTGCCGGCCCGGTCGTGGTCCAGGGTGATCACCGAGCGGCCGTTGTTGACGGCCACGTCGGCGACCGTCCAGCCGGGCACTCGGGACCGCACGCATGGCACCAGCGACGCCGACGGCACCGACTGGGCCTCCAACCACAGCGGCTCCAGCCGCCCGCAGTCCAGGCTGTGGATGCCAAGCGAGGTCCTGACGGCCATCCTGTTGTCGAAGATGACGGTCGGGTTCAGGGCGACCAGGACCAGCAGGAGCACGATCGCCGCCCACAGCCCCACCCGGCGCGCGCTCCACCGCTGCACCCGGATCGGCCGCGGCGCAGTGGGCAGCAACTTGACGAACTCGCCGTGCAGGTCGCGGCCCTTCTCCCGCAGCATCCGCCGCAGCTGCGAGGGCAGCGCCAGCCCACGGGCGGCAGCGAACCCCTCGCTGATCTCCTCCACGCTGAATTGGCGCAGGGCACGCTGGTACACCTGTTCGGGGCTGGACCGCAGCGCCAGGCACAGCATCATGTTGGCCAGGTCGACCGCCTGCCGCCAGGGGCTCGGGCGGGCCTCCACGAACGCCACGTCGATCAGCAGCAGCCGGCCGTCACGCACCAGCAGGTTGGCCGGCTTGATGTCGCGGTGCGCCAGCCCGGCGTCCCACAGCCGGCGGATAATCCCCACGCCATCGTCGATGGTCTCCTCGCCGACGGTAGCCTCGCCGAGCTCCACCGCGCCGTCGAAGAACTCGGTGACCAGCAGGTACTCCCGGTCGGGGGTCAGCTCCACAAACCCGTAGGGGGTGGGGCTGGGCAGCCCGGCGCGCGCCATCAGCGACAGGGCGTAGTCCTCCTGCTGCACCAGCCGCCGCACCGTGTTGAACGGCTTTTCGTCCTCCAGCCGGCCATACAGCAGCTCCCGGCCGAGCTTGTACCAGCGGTCGGCGCGCAGGTGGCTTTGCGCGTACAGCTTGGCGAACAGCTGCCTGGGCGGGTCGCCCTTGACGGTGATCCGCAGCGGGGTGGACCCGGCCGAGCCGGCCAGCCCGAACGGCCTGACCTCCTCGACCAGCAGGCCGAGCTGGTCCTGCAGGCCCCGCCGGATGGCAGCCCCCCGCTCGCCGCCCACGTCCAGGTGGGCGGCGCGGCCGCGCCGGTAGGTGACCGGAAAGACCTCGCTGGGGGTGAAGCGGCGAAACAGCAGCAGCGGGATGGTGACGCCGATGCCCACCCCGAGGAGCACGTCGTTGGGGGCGTCGACGCCCAGCGCGACCCGGGCGACGCCGACCAGCGCCACCAGCCCGGCAGCCACCCACTTGCCCCGGTTGCGCCAGCGGCCCTCCGGCACCAGCGTGTACAGCACGCCCACGAGGGTCGCCGTCATGTAGGTGATCGGCAGTGACGGCATCGCCCACCCGCCCCAGCTGGTGCGCAGGTCCACCCCGAACGGTCGTGGCCGCCGCGCGGCGATCGCCAGGCCCGCGGTGACGTTGTCGCCAAGGGTCCAGGCGACGATCCATACGATCAGGTGCCGCCAGCGCCGCAGGACCAGCAACGCCCCCAGCAGCCCTGCCCACAGCAACATCAGCGTCCACCAGGAGCCGACGTGCGCCAGGCCCTGCCAGAGCGCCTGCAGCCCGGGCGCGTGCAGCCCGCCAAGCCATCGCACGACCGTGTCGCTGACGACCGTGGCCTCCACGGAAGGGCCGCGCAGCCCGCGGGCGAACAACGCCAGCGTCAGCCCGATCAGTGCCACCGCGGCGACCAGCCAGCCAACCCCACTGGTCTGCAGCCGGTACGGCAGCGGCGGCGGCGCCCCAGTTGGCCGGCGGCGACGCGGCGACCGGACCGCCTCCCGGAGGGTAGGGTGGACCAGCGGAGCGCTCGTCGGCGTCGACTGGTCTGCGGGCACGTCCATGGCCCTCCCCCGGGGCAGCTCAGCCAGCATGAAGCACGTTCCTTGCTGGCTTCGGGCTTGTCAAGGCTTGGAACGCGCCGGAAGCAGCCGCTTGCAGGCCGTGCCGTTCAGGGCCGTGGCGGCCCCTTGACGTCCCGGCGGGCTGATTTGGCCTGCACTATCGTGCCGCTATCCACGGCGCCACTGGAAGCCGCCGGGGACAACCCCGATCGACTCACCAGCGAAGCGGCGTTTGCGCGCCTGTGCGACGCCGCCTCGATTCGGCGATCGCGCTGCTTAGCTGGCATCTAACAGAGCAGGCTCGGGCAGCGTTCGGCAGGATTCTTGTTGGCCGCGACGTTGACCGTGGATGCCCACTGGCTGGTCAGGGGCCGCGCCGCGTCTGAGGACGAATCGAGTGGCCGCCAGTGGGCGCCCCTGGCGACCGTCGACCATTGGCATGTCATGAAGCTGTGCATCGAGGGCAGCCTGGACAGGGTCGGCATCCAGGAGCAGGCAAGAGCCGCTGTCAAGGTCGATCAACGCGGCGGCCGGGCCAGTGCAGGGTAGCCCGGCCGCCGCATTCGCTGCCTACGGGATCGTGCCGTCGGTGGTGTCGCCCTCGGTTGCGGTGAAGTCGGTCGCCCTGTCGGTGCCGATGCCGCCGCTGAAGCGGTCGACGCCCGGCCCGCCGGTGAGCCGGTCGTCGCCAGCGGCGCCGAACAGGCTGTCGTCGCCCGCGCCGCCCGACAGGATGTCGTTGCCGTTGCCGCCGCACAGCAGGTCGTTGCCGTCCCCACCGCTGAGCGTGTCGTTGCCGTTCTGGCCGAAGATCAGATCAGCGCCCGCGCCGCCGGTCAGCGTGTCATTGCCGTTGCCGCCGACCCGGACCGTGACCTGGACCATGCCGGTCTTCTGCCCGTCGCTGACGGTGACGGTCACGGTCGCGGTCCCGCTGCGCCCGGCCACCGATGTCACCTTCAGCGTGCGAGCGGCGCCGCTGCCGCCAAGGGCCAGGTTGCCGTTCGGCACCAGCGTCTTATTGGAAGAGGACGCGCTGAGCGTCAGCGCCTCCGCTGCGCTCTCGACGTCGCCGACGGCGAGGTTGATCGTCCCCGAGTGGTCGTCAGCGCCGCACGTCCCGCCGGCGGCCACGGTCACCGTAGGAGGATCGTTGACGGCACTGACCGTGATCGTCACCGTGGCCAGATTTGACTCCAGGGCGCCGTCGCTAGCCCGGTAGGTGAACGAGTCGCTGCCGTTGTAGTTGGCGGCCGGGATATAGGTCAACGAGCCGTCGGCGTTCAGGGTCAGGCTGCCATGGCTCGGCCCCAACGCCACCACGGCACTCAAGGCGTCACCGTCGAGATCGCTGTCATTGCCGAGCACGCCGGGGGCGGCCATGGTCAGGGGCGTGTCCTCGGCGGTGCTGTAGGTGTCATCCACGGCGGTGGGGGCGTCGTTGACGGGGGTGACGGTGAGCGACACGGTGGCCAGGTTGGAGGTGAGGGTGCCGTCGCTGGCCCGGTAGGTGAACGAGTCAGGGCCGTTGTAGTTGGCGGTGGGGGTGTAGACGAACGAGCCGTTGGCGTTGAGGGTGAGGGTGCCGTGGCTTGGCCCCGTCACCGTTACGGCGGTCAGTGGGTTGTTGTCGGGGTCGCTGTCGTTGGCGAGCACGCCGGGGGCGGGCACCGTCAGGGTGGTGTCCTCGGCGGTGCTGTAGGCATCGGCGGCCGCGGTCGGAGCTTGGTTGGTGATGGTGTTGTTCAACAGCACGGCGACGTTGTCATTGGAGAACGTCGTGTTTGCGACGGCGAGGTCAGGCTTGCCGTCGTCGTTGAAGTCGCCCACCGCGACCGAGGTCGGGCCGCGGTCTGAGGTGGGGAGGTGGGACCCTGAGGCGATGGTGGTCGCCGCGGTGAAGCTGCCACTGCCGTCGCCGCGCAGCACCAGGATCACGCCAGATTGCTTGACGGCGACGGCCAGGTCGGGATTCCCGTCCTGGTTGAAGTCGCCCACCGCCACTGAGGCGGGGAAGTCCCCGGCGGGGACGCTGGCCGCTGCGGTGAAGGTGCCGCCGGAGCCGCCGAGCAGCACCGAGACAGTGCCGTCGGAGGCGTTGGCGACAGCGAGGTCGGGGTCGCCGTCGCGGTTGAAGTCGCCCACCGCAACCGAGGCGGGGAAGCCCCCGGCGGGGACGCTGGGCGCTGCGGTGAAGCTGCCGCCGGTGCTGCCGAGCAGCACCGAGACACTGTTGGAGAACTCGTTGGCGACCGCGAGGTCGGGATGCCCATCCTGGTTGAACTCACCCACCGCCACCGAGGCAGGGAAGCTGCCGACGGCGAAGTAGCTCGGACCGGTGAAGCTCACCGGCGCCTGCGCCCGCGCGGGCGGGGTCAGGAGCAGGGCGGCGATGAGGGCTGGGGCGACGAGGACGGCGAGACGGATGGTTCGCATGTGGTCTCCATTGGCACCCGGTACCGATGTTGCTCCTGGAGTTGCTGCGATGGGTCACCGTGCGACGAGTCCCGCGGATCGGCGTCAGTCGCGGGACCGCAGCGAAGCAAATCACCTGGAGCGTGGGGGATATTTGGTCGGACCGGCCCGCTTACTTCCCGGATCAGCGCGTTTGTTCGTCCCCTCCACCGCTGACCCAAATCCGAGGAAAGCCGTGTCGCGCGGCGGAGTCTAGTCCGACGACCACAGATGTCCTAATCGGCAAGCACGGGACTCAAGGAACGGGGAGAAATGCCGCGAGAGAATATAATTCTCATATTCCTGGCTGGCAGCCTTGGCGGCGTGACGGGCGGTGAACAGGATGCCACGCACTGCGCGGCGTATACCGCCAGGCGACCAGGCCCGCCACCCGTCCGTCGGCCGCCGGCTCGGCGCCTGGTCGCTTGCGAACCTCGTCGGCGTGTCGCCGCTTCTGGCTATGCCGTCCATCTGCGGAAGGCCCGCTCATAGAAGCCCTGAACAAGGCGAGCACCAGAGAACGAGCGGGGATGCCAGCCCTGAAGCAAAGTGGTGCGGGCATCGTCTTGGAGCTTGTCGCGGCCTTCGCGGCGCGCAGCCTGGTCAGGACGGGACAGCCCGGCCAGGTCGGCGTTCGACAGAGGCGGGTACACGCGTTGGGGGAGCACCGCGACGCACAGCCACATAGCGTGTAGTCGCTGCCGAGCCGGCGCACCAGCGCCGTGAACCGCTTGCTGACCGTGTCCGGCCGGAGCGGGGTCCGACCGTCCGGTGTCCGGGCGCACACGTACGCCTGGGACTCCAGCCGGCCGCCGAACTGCTCTGCAAGCTGCTCGCAGCGGCCTCGATGGGCGTGAAGCAGCTCGACCGTGGCCGCGTCGAGTGCCAAGAGCCGCTCGCCATGCACGCTCTTGGGGTTCTTCCGCGCGTACTTCTGGGAAAGGCTCTTGGCGGTGACGACGCTGCCGTTGATGCTGACCGTCGCCGCATCCAGGTCCAGGTCCAGCCACCGCAACGCGCAGACCTCGGACGGCCGCAACCAAGCCGTGGTCCTCAGCGGTAGGAACACCGCGAAGTCCGGTTCATCCACGAGTGCCCCAAACAGTTCTCGGGCCTGCTGCGGGGTGGGCACCGGGCGCGACTTGCCCTTGCCGCCTGCCGGCCGGGCCATCAATGCCGGGTTGAACGGTATCCAGCCCCACCGGGCCGCCATCCCGAGCGCCCCGGACAGGATCATGTGGACATCGCGGACTCGGTTCGCGCTCAACCGTTGGTCGCTCGCGCTGGGCTGCGCCGCGGCGACAGCCTTGCTTGGGTCCTCGCCCTGGCGATCGCCTCGGCCTTGGCGCGGCCTTTCGCGCGGGATGCGGCCTTGGCGCTGCCGTATCGCTGTAGGTCGTCGTAGAAGGCGTCAAGGACGCGAGCGTTGACCGTATGAAGCCGTTTGCCGCCCAAGGCGGGCTTGATCTTCTTTGCGATCAGGCTGCGGTAGTCCTCAACGGTGTCCGGCGAGATGGGCTTGTCGCTGGCGGCGCGCCGTTCAATCCAGAGGTCAACCAGCTCACCGAGGGGTCTTGAGCCGTGTCCCGGCGTGCTGCCCGTCCGCGACCTCGGTCCGCAGGCGGGCCTCCAGCTTCTTGGCTTGGCGATAGCTGCCGTTGACCTGGCGCGTGTGTTGCCGTTGCTTGCCAGTCAGCGGGTCAAGGCCGGCGTAGACGATGACCTGCCATCCGCCGCGGCGTTTCCGGATGGTCACAGCTGGGCTCCCGGTCGAGGGTCGATCGTTGACCTCTCGTTGACCGTAGCCCAAGCGGAACGCCGTCTGTGGTGGGCAGGGACGGGATCGAACCGCCGACCTTGCGGTTTTCAGCCGCACGCTCTACCGACTGAGCTACCTGCCCGAGCAGCGCGAGACTCCGGCGAGGAGTCTCGAGCGGTCCCGACGGGATTTGAACCCGCGACCTCCGCCTTGACAGGGCGGCGAGCACAGCCAAGCTGCTCCACGGGACCTGGTACGGCCCAACCTAACGTGCCCCCAGCGGAGTTCGAATCCGCGTCGCCACCTTGAAAGGGTGGTGTCCTAGGCCACTAGACGATGGGGGCCCGGTTCTTCTCGGGGTGGGCCGCGTCGGCCTCGAACCGACGACACCCCGGTTAAAAGCCGGGTGCTCTACCAACTGAGCTAGCGGCCCACGGGCAGGGCGCGCCGATGGTGCCATCGCCGTGCCCTTGCTGTCAAAGAGATTGTCGCACCCTTGCGACTGCTGCCGCTCGCTCATGCGTCCGGGCCCGCCTCGCGCTCCGCCCTGGCCTGATCGGCCGGCAGCAGTTTGTAGCCGACGCCTCGAACCGTGGCGATCATCGACTCGTACTCGGGGCCCAGCTTGGCTCGGAGCCGGCGGACGTGGACGTCGACCGTGCGGGTGCCGCCGAAGAAGTCGTAGCCCCACACTTCCTGCAGGAGCTGGGACCTGGTCGATACCCGACCCGGCCGGGAGGCCAGGAAGCGCAGCAGCTCGAATTCCTTGTAGGTCAGGTCGAGCGGCCGCCCGCGCAGGCGGACCTGGTACGAGACGGGGTCGACGACCAGCTCGCCGACGCGGATGGCAGCGTCGGGCTCGACGGTGTCCGGGCGCTGGACCAGCAGGCGGATGCGCGCCTCCACTTCCGCTGGTCCCGCGGTCGGCAGGACGAAGTCGGAGGTGCCCCAGTCGGGCTGGAGGCCGGCGAGCCCCGCTTCTGGGATGATCACCATGATCTGACTGGATTCTCCGGCGGCGTGCAGGGTGCGGCACAGCGCCTGCGCTTTGGAGAGGTCCCTGGTGGCGTCGATCAGCACGAGGTCCTTGCCGGAGAGCCCGGCGAGGCTCGACAGGTCGAGAGGCACGGTGGCGGTGGTGTGCACGAGATACTCGAGCGCGGGAAGGACCTCTTTCGCCCCCCCGGCTCGGTTCGTCAGGCAGGCTAACTCGGCCACCCTCTGGTTCTCACCTCACCGTCGTCCCGGCCGCCTTCGTCGATCGGGGCCACAGCGGGTTGCGGCGGCCGGAGCGCCACCGGCACCGTAGCATCCGCCGTCGAAGTGGGACAACGAGGAGCGTGCACAGTGGTACGGGTCCGCCTGTTCGCGGCCTTGCGCGAAGCGGCCGGGGTGTCGGAGCTGACCGAGCCCGCTGGCCGGCTGGGTGAAATCCTCGGTCGTCTCCGGGATCGTTACGGGGAGCGGTTCTCCGCCGTGCTGGCCACCGCCAGCGTGCTGGTCGACGGCGGCCGCTGCGGCGACCCGGCCACCGAGGTGGCCGACGGCGCCGAGATCGCGCTGCTGCCACCCTTCTCCGGCGGCTCCCGCTGATGCGGAAGCTGCTGCTCGTGCTGCTGGTCGCGGCCGTGCTGGTCGGCACGGACTTCGCGGCGGCGCGGGTGTTCGAGAGCAGGGTCACCACCGCGCTGCAGAGCAAGTACCAGCTCGGGAGCCGGCCGATCGTGCAGGTGCGCGACTTCCCCTTCCTGCCGCACCTGTTGACCGGGCGCTTCTCCACGGTCGACCTGGCCGCCACGGACGCGCGGGCGCGGGGTCTTGAACTGAAGAGCGTCGAGGTGCACCTGCGCGACGTCAACGTGCCGCGAGCGGTGCTGTTCGGCGGGCATGGGCTGGTGCGGGTCGGCCGGGCGGAGGGTCAGGTCGAGTTGAGCCAGGACCAGATCAACCGGCTGCTTGCCGATCGTCTGGCCGGCGGCGAGGTGACGCTGGAGCCCAGCGGCGTGCGACTGCGTGTCAGCACCCAGGTCCTCGGCCAGCGGGTGGACGCGGTGGTGGCCGGGCGGCTCGCGGCGCGCAACGGGCGGCTGGCGTTCCAGCCCCAGTCGGTCGAGGTCGGTGGCGTGCGGGACCCGGTGCTGGAGAGGAGCCTGATCTCGCGGTTCGCCGTCGACGTGCCGCTGCCCCAGCTGCCGGCCGACATTCAGGTCGAGCGGGTGGACACCGAGCCCGGCGCCGTGGTGCTCGCCGGCCGCGCCGCCGCGGTCGAGGTCGCCGCCTGAGCGGACTGGTACGCTCCCCCAAGGAGGCTGGCCGGGCCCGGCCGGCCACGTGAACAGGAGCTTTGCGTTCCGATGACGCTGGAGGCCTTCTACACGGGGCTGCTGGCCTTCATGCTGGCCGCGTCCGGGGTGTTCGCCGTATACGTGATCTACCAGCTGCTGCGCGGCTGAGCCAGCCCCGGGCAAGAGAAAACCCAGGGGGGTTCGGCGCCTACGTTCACTCACGCAGGCATGCGCTCACGCGAGCAACACCGCCTTGGTTGGACCAGGCCAAGGCCCCCTGGGTTCGGTGACTTGCTGAGATTCCGCGGGCGGTACCCGTCCCGCGATTCAGGAGCGGGTCGCCCTATCGGGCAGTCACCTCGCGGGTCCGAAACGGTTTATGCAGTTGGACCACCTCCTTTCTCGCGTGCCGCCAGTTAGCCACACAAGTGGCTGCTTCCGCAACGCGATTACGATGGTTGCCATGACCGCCGTTCTGAACCTCGAAGCCGCCCTGGAGGGCAGCCGCTCCGGCGTGGTCGCGGTCGCGCGCGACGACCTGGCCGTGCTGGAGCTTGGTGGCACCGACGTGCCGGCCTACCTGCACGTGGTGTCGTCCCAGCACACCGCCGATCTCCGCCCGGGCCAGGCCATCAGCGCGCTGCTGCTGTCGCCCAAGGGCAAGATCGAGTTCGCCTTCCGCCTGGCCGTGACGCAGGGCGGGGCGCTACTGGACACCGAGGCCGCCGCCGCTCCAGGCCTGGCCGAGCGCCTGGAGCGCTTCGTCTTTCGCTACGACGTCATGGTCCGCCAGGTTGCCGGTGGCCCGGCAGGTCAGGCCCCCGGCGCTGTGACCCTCCTCGGGCCCGGCGCGGGGGCGGCGCTGGAGGCCGCCGGGCTGCCCGGCCCGCCGACGGGCCCGGACCGGGCGACCGTGACCGACGGGTCGGTGGTCCACCGCACCGCGGTGGGGATCGACCTGGTGGGGTCGTCCGCAAGCGGCGCGCTGGAGGCGCTCGGAGCCGTGGGGGTGCCGCTGGGCCCGCCGGAGGTGTGGGAGCTGGCGCGGATCGAGGGGGGCGTCCCCCGCTGGGGCGAGGAGCTGACCGACGACGTGCTCGCCGAGGAGGCAGGGCTGCTCGGCTCCCACGTGCATCTCGACAAGGGCTGCTACCCAGGCCAGGAGACGGTCGCCAGGGTCCACAACCTGGGCCAGGTGCAGCGGCGCCTGGCCGGGCTGCGGTTCAGGGGCGGCGAGCTTCCCGCGCCGCGGACCGAGCTGCGCACCGAGGACGGCCGGCGTGCCGGCCAGCTCCGCAGCGTCGCGCGGCACCCCGATCTCGGGCCGATCGGGCTCGCCTACGTCCGCCGGATCGTCCCCGACGGCTCGCGGGTGCTTGCCGGGCAATCCGAGGCGACCGTGACCGAGGTCCCGTTCCGCCTGGATCGCCCGAACATGTAACACGCGGCTCGATCCCGCTATTCGCGATTCCTGCGTTCTCTGCGCATCTGAGAATTCGGAGAGCCTTTTTGTGTTCTGGCAGTAGGAGCCGGGCGGGTTGGCGGTTACAATGCTCCGGCTCGCCAGCCTTGAGCGGTCCGGGCGCGCGGGGACGCCTCGGGCTCAGAGGAACGCCGGGCGCTTCGTTATGGGCGAGGCTCTCGGAGAGCAAACTATGACGTCCGGCTCATTCCGGGCATAGGGGGCCAGTGCAGCCATGGTCTCCCAGGTACACAGGGGAAGCGGAAGATGAGCGTCGAGGCAATTCCAGGCGGAAAGCGCCGTATCGACCGGGTGCTCGACCCGCGGTTCGTCGCTGACGTCGATCGCCTCGAGCTGGACGACTTACGCCGGCGCCGCAGCGAGGCCGAGGCCGAGGAGGAGGGCATCTCCTACCTGCGCCGGGTGCTCCAAGGCCGCATCGACATCCTGCGTGCCGAGCTGCTGCGCCGAAAGAACGGCGCCGAGGGTGAGCACGACGTGGCCGGCCTGGTCGCCGGGCTGCCGCGGATCCTCAGCGACGCCGGGCCGAGCAGCTTCACCGCCATCCCCAAGATCCGCATGCCCCTGCCGAACGGCAAGCATCGTCGCAGGCTGGAGCTTCTGGTCTCGGACGAGACCATCGCGCGGCTCCCCGAGCTCGACGTCGCGGAGCTGACCAGAGCCGTCGAGCTCCTGAGCCGTGAGGAGGAGCTGGTGTCGGCCAGCCGCAGAGCCGTTCAGCGGGTGGTCGACGTGCTGCGCGGCGAGCTGGCTCGCCGCTATCGGGACGGAACCGCGAGCGTGGCCCAACTGCTGGAGTGATCACCGTTGCCGGTCCCAGCCAGCCGGATCGGGCGGGTGCTGGACCCGTTCACCGGCGGGGTCCAGACGCCTTCCTTCACGCAACTGTCCCGAAGCGCTCAAGATCCCTGAAGTGCGCTCCGATTGTAACGAGGCGGGCCCGGGACGGCCCCGTCGCCCTGGACGTCGCCCGGTCGGAGCGCCCAGACGTGGCGGTCCTCGACCTGACGGCGTCCGGGCTGGACGGGGTCGGCGTCTGCCGGGCGCTGCGGGCCGATTCGGGCTGGCCTCGATCAAGGTGGTCATCCTGTCGGAGCAGGACCGGCTTGCCGACCGTGCCGCCGCCCACGCCGCCGGGGGCGGACGCGTATCTGGCCAAGCCGTACTCGCCGCTCGCCCTGCTGGACGTCGTCCAGCGGCTCTCCCGGGGGTAGGTGCCAGCATGGATCCAGCGACTCGATACCTGAACCAGCTCGAAGCGGCGCAAGAGCAGCTCTTGGTGTTCGCGCGCGAGCTCAACCTGCTCTACCAGTCGGAGCGGACGCGAGCCGGCGAACTGGAGGAGGCCCTGCGCCGGCTCGAGGAGTCGTACCTGGACATGGTGAAGACGCTGGCCTTCGTGGTCGAGGCCAAGGATCCCACCACGCGGGCGCACCTGGACCGCACGCACGACTACGCCACCGCGCTCGCCCAGGTCGTCGACGCGGAGCTGGCCTCCGACGCCTGCCTGCGCTACGGGTTCCTGCTGCACGACGTCGGCAAGGTCGGCGTGCCGGAGGCGATCCTGAACAAGCCCGGGCCCCTCGACGAGAACGAGTGGCTGGTCATGCGCACGCACCCCGAGATGGGGGTGCAGATGGTCTCGGGGATCAAGTCGCTCGGCCCCGCCGTGGAGGTCATCCGCTCGCACCACGAGCGCTGGGACGGCGGCGGCTACCCGG
>Ga0070698_100007019_pt1 | contig 12201 bp, 5 predicted proteins | sample KBSK1502metaG_FD_65477 | JGI IMG/M metagenome (GOLD analysis project Ga0070698, IMG submission 65477) | Corn, switchgrass and miscanthus rhizosphere microbial communities from Kellogg Biological Station, Michigan, USA - KBS K1-50-2 metaG | ecosystem: Host-associated > Plants > Roots >...
AGCAACGACACAGAGTAATGACCAGTTGGATCTGCAATCCAAAAGCAGATGGGAACACTGTCCAGAAACAGGAGCGGACTATTTACTTATTTGGGTTAGATTCTTACAAATAGAAAATTATTTTCCATTATATGGAGTATAATCGCTGTGTATGCGATTGTCAAGGGTAACCGCTCTGACGCTCTGACATCCACTCATAAATTCTGCCGGTGAAATTGAAACCACTTCAAAAGTGCAATCAATCTTGGCAATGAGGACTAGCTAATGACCAGCAGAGCCAGAACCATATAGTAGATGTGTGAGTTGCTATAGCCAGGCCGCCTTCGCAGGACAAGTGCGTTTGGCACTCTTTGCACCATCCGATGAAACAAACCGGACAGTATCACGAAGGCAGGACAAAATCACCGAACAGTCACTATGGCATTTTCACCAACTCTCAACATACCCCGCCACATACCCTTGACAACTGCATGCGTAGAGCGTATGCTCCATACAGCGGAAATTGTTTTTCTATTTTATAGGTCCTCGTATTATCCAAGCGGGTCTTCAGAGGCAGATACTGCCTCTATCGATGGTGGATAATTCAGCCTTCTCTCCTAACCACTTGACCTTTCCTATCAACCCTGCTTATCCTTCCTTTAAGGAAACTTCCCATTCTCCTCATTTCAAGCAACGAGGATTCTTATGACCCTTCGTGTGTTCTTGCTCTTGTTCTTACTCATTTTCTGCCTGGCGCGGCTTTGTCAGCTGCACTGGCTCCATCATAGCCCTCCCCACTCGAGAGCAGTGGCGGTGCGCACCACAGACCAACGTCTCCTCAAGCCACGCTCCCCACTCGATTGTCCAGCCTGTCGCCTCCACCCTCTCGTCGGTTGTGGAGCCAGCGCCTCTCTCTGTGCGCCCCTAACACGAAGTCAAAAGCCGGCGGGGAGCCCCTAAGCGGATGAACGAATTATCCATCATATCCAATGGCTGTACCCGAGGCTCGAAATAGGCTTTTCTGTGGAGAGAGGCTCATTCACATCAAGTTGCGGTTGACATCTGGGCCTGATACAATCATTGAGGGTGGTAGCAAACGTCTCTTCCTCCTCGATCTTGCAGACGCTTCGACCTTGGTGAAACGCTCTCCAAGGAGACACGAGCGGGAATCTCTCGCCTCCGAACAGAGCGAGGTAAGAGAGGGAGCACAGAGGCATTGTCAACTTATCAGTAGACACGAAAATTATTGCTGGGCTATAACGAGGAAAGGTATTGGAGAGCAACGGGAGATCGAGGATATTCGACGGTTAGCTGACCTTATTCATATCGGTCACCTCATTCCAGACCTGGAATTGCCTCTGTAACGTGGCACGGTATTCCCTTGCACTCAGGCGATGTCTTCGCGGTGGGAAATGACTGGAGATTGGACCGAAAGCGGAAAGAAAGCGTGGGGCATGCCCTGCTGATTTGAAACGTCGCATTTTCCGTTCTCGCAGTCGTGTTGGTTGATGCGAATTTTCCGCTCGATTGTTCAGTCGTGTGTGTTGCCGATGCTCGACACTGGCAAGAAGCTCCTTCTTCGCCGCCCCATAGCTGGCCAGTTGGTCGGTGATGATCACGCGAGGGACGTACTCAAGTACTTTGAGAAGCTTGCGAAAAAATCTCTTCGCAGCCTGTTTGTTGCGTCGGCTCTGAACCAGGACGTCCAGCACGTTGCCATGCTGATCGACGGCTCGCCACAGAGAGTGCTTCTTGCCTCGAATGGTAAGCACCACCTCGTCCATATGCCATGTGTCGCCACAGCGAGGACTGCGCTTGCGTAGTTCGTTGGCGTACGTCTGGCCAAACTTCAGGCACCACTGCCGAACGGTTTCATACGTGAGGACAACGCCTCGCTGTGCCATAAGCTCTTCGACGTCACGAAAGCTGAGCGAGAAGCGAAAATAGAGCCAGACACAATGGCTGATGATCTCAGTGGGGAAACGATAGCCTTTGTATTGGGAAGCAGCTGTGGTTGTTTTCATGTGGCCATGCTACCACACTCTTCAGCTTTTTTTGCATCGGGGCCTTACCAAGTTGACAATACCCAGCTATGCTATAATGAAGAGGAAAATCATACTGGTGGCCTGCCGGTAGCATCTGTGCGAAAAGAGGACATGCGTCGCATAACCAATGGTATCTTGCCTTTCACGCTCATCTCCTAGAGCTGATGGGTGACGATGCGGCTTCATTGACTCAATTCGGCTGAAGAGTGAGATGAACCGAAATGGGTGCGAATTTGCTAACTATCTGGCACCTGCGATCTCTTCGGCCAAAAACTACTGGGAGACCTGTTCAATAGAGGAACAGGAGGGCACATTATGCAGGTGTGTTTTCTTGGTGCACCCATGGACCTGGGTGCCGATCGGCGTGGCGTTGATATCGGAGCGAGTGCGATACGGTACGCCGGTCTTCAAGACGCTTTACAGAAACTTGGTTACCTCGTTCACGATACAGGCAACATCACTGTTGCCCAACCTGAAAGCAGGCCCGCAGGCAATTCCCACTTGAAATACCTGGAACCGATTGTCCACGCCTCAGAAGAGTTAGCTGCCCTCGTGACGGAAGCCCTCCAAAAAGGCGAGGTCCCCCTGGTGTTAGGAGGCGACCACAGCATTTCACTCGGGTCGATCAGCGGTGTTGCGCGGGCGCATCAAGATATTGGCGTCCTGTGGGTTGATGCTCACGGCGACTTCAACACTGAGGAGACGACTCCCTCCGGCAATATTCATGGCATGGTTCTGGCCGCCCTGGCTGGGCTAGGGCATGAACGCCTGACGCATCTAGGCGGATGGAGTCCAAAACTTTCTCACAGCACCATTGCTATCGTCGGCGCTCGCGCTCTGGACCGGGAAGAGCAGGTACTGCTTCGCGCACAGCGCATTGCCGTCTTCGCCATGTCCGACATCGATCAGCGTGGTATTTCCGCCATCATGCGCGACGCTCTGGCTGTTGTCGGCCAGCATGGCAATCCCATCCACCTCAGTTTTGATATGGACGCCCTGGATCCACAAGAAGCGCCTGGTGTTGGCACACCTGTGCGAGGAGGTCTCAGCTATCGTGAGGCACACCTAGCCATGGAGATGCTCGCAGACACCAACCGTCTCGTCTCCATGGATGTGGTGGAGGTGAATCCTATTCTTGACCGCGAGAATGCAACGGCGCAGCTCGCCGTTGAGCTCATACTCTCTGCGCTGGGGAAAAAGATTCTGTGAGGGTGTAGGCACAGCTGCCTCACCCTCTCGTTTCTAGTACTCATCCATCGCATATGGTCCAGAGCCACGGTAGCTGTCATGAGAGGTGCAGCGCACTTCGCAGATTTTTGGCAACACAATCAGCCGGAGGAGGCTCCTATGGCACCATTACATGACGCAAAATCCGAGACCCTTGGGCAGGTCCTCGCCTATGTCCGAGACCGACTCCCCCAGGACAAGGCGGCGCACATTGCCGTCTTTGCCAGCGAGTATTACCGTATGATCGCCCCAGATGATCTCATCGAGCGCAGCCCCCTCGACCTGTATGGGGCGGTCATGGCCCACTGGAACCTGGCCCAGCACCGGGCACCACAGGAGTGCAAAGTGCGCGTCTACACGCCCCAGGTCGAAGCACACGGCTGGCAGTCTCCGCACACTGTCATCGAGCTCATTACCGATGACATGCCCTTCCTGGTGGATTCGGTGAGCATGGAAGTCACCCGCCACGGGTACGCCATCCATCTCATTGTTGCCCCGATCATTCATGCGCGGCGCGATGCCCAGGGACAGCTCCTTGAGGTCCTCCCGCCGGAGGCTGCCCAAAGCTCGACGATCACCGAAGCACTCCTGCACGTCGAAGTGGATCAGCTGCGGGAGCCTGCCGTGCTGGATGAACTACGCCAGGACCTGGTCCGCATCCTTGGGCAAGTACGTGCGGTCGTGGAGGATTGGCCGAAGATGCGGCAATCCCTCCAGCAGATCGCTCGTGAACTCGACACGAACCCGCTCTTCGTCGATCCAGAGGAGGTTGCAGAGACCAGGGCCTTGCTCGCATGGCTCGACGAGGGGGATTTCATCTTTCTGGGCTACCGTGCGTACGACCTGCTCACCGGGAACGGTGAAGATCAGCTCCGTGCGGTGCCAGGCTCCGGACTCGGTATCCTGCGGGAAGCCGACGCCAGCCCGGTCTCGCACGACTTCGCCACGCTCCCATCGGAGGGGCACATGCTCGCCCGGTCAAGACGCCTCCTCACCCTGACGAAGGCCGATGCGCGTTCCCCGGTTCACCGGCCCTCCTATATGGACGATGTTGGCATCAAGCGCTTCGATGCTTCCGGGTACGTCATGGGTGAATGGCGCTTCCTCGGTCTCTATACCACCGCCGCCTACCATGCGCACCCGCGTGACATCCCGGTGCTCCGCCACACGTTCAACCGCGTCCTCGCCCGCGCCGCTTTCTCACCTGGAGACCACTACTACAAAGCCCTGATCGATATTCTGGAGACCTATCCCAGGGATGAGTTGTTCCAGATCACGGAAGACGAGCTGTTCGCGATCGCGATCGGCATCTTGCATATCGGCGAGCGCCCGCAGGTGCGCCTCTTTCTGCGGCGCGATCCCTACGGTCGCTTCCTGTCGTGCCTGGTGTACCTACCCCGTGACCGCTATCACACCGAAAACCGCCTGCGCATTCAGCGGATTCTTCAGCAGCAGTTGCACGGGGTGAGCGTGGAGCACGCGGCGTACGTCACGGAGTCCATCCTGGCACGGTTACACATCATCATCTATACGAACCCCGACGACGTTCCTGCCTATGACGTGCGCGCCATCGAGAAGCGCCTGGCCGAAGCCACCCGTTCGTGGACGGACGACCTGCAGGCGGCTCTGCTCGAGCAATGCGGGGAGGAGGTCGGCAACCGGCTCTTCCAGCGCTACCGGAATGCCTTCCCCACCGCCTATCACGCCGAGTTTCCCGCACGTGCCGCCGTGCCGGACATCCTGCGCATGGAGCACCTCGCGCCCGGGGGCGATCTTGCCCTGAGCCTCTATCGACCGCTCGAAGCACCGGAGCGATTGCTGCGCTTCAAGGTGGTGCGATGCGAACAGCCGATGACGCTCTCGGACATCCTGCCCGTGCTGGAGACCCTGGGCGTTGAGGTGGTGGACGAACGTCCGTATGCCATTCGGCCCAAGGATTCACCAGCGGTGTGGATGTATGACCTGGGCCTCGTCTACGCGGGGGAAGGCGAACTGGACACAGACCACGTGAGAGCGCTGTTTCAAGACGCCTTTGCCCAGGCCTGGCACGACGACATCGAGACCGATGGCTTCAACCGGCTGGTGTTACGTGCCCAGCTCAGCGGGCGCGAGATTGCGGTGCTGCGAACCTACAGTAAGTATCTGCGCCAGACGGGCAGCCTCTTCAGCCAGGCGTACATGGAACAGAGCCTGACCAGTCATCCGCAGATCGCCCGCCTGCTCGTGGACCTGTTCCGCACACGTTTCGATCCCGCTACTGGCAAGAACGCGCAGGCGGAGGCGAAACTGGTTGAGGACATCGAGCACGCCCTGGATGCCGTGCCGAGCCTGGACGAAGACCGCATCCTGCGCAGTTTTCTGCACCTGATCCGGGCAACCCTGCGGACTAATTTTTTCCAGCGGGGAGCCGATCAGCAGCCCAGACCCTACCTGTCCTTCAAGCTCGATCCATCCCTCATTCCCGACCTGCCCCTGCCACGTCCAATGTTCGAAATCTTCGTCTACTCGCCACAGATGGAGGGCGTCCACTTGCGGGGTGGCAGAGTCGCTCGGGGCGGGATTCGGTGGTCCGACCGGCGCGAAGACTTCCGCACGGAGATCCTGGGCCTCATGAAGGCCCAGATGGTGAAGAACGCCGTCATTGTGCCCCTGGGTGCCAAGGGCGGCTTCGTGGTCAAGCAGCCGCCTGCAAACCGGGATGCGCTCCTGGAAGAGGTCAAAGTCTGCTACGAGATGCTGATCCGCGGCATGCTCGACCTGACCGACAACCTGGTGGCAGGCCAGGTGATGCCCCCGCCAGACGTGGTGCGCTACGACGATGCTGACCCCTACCTGGTGGTTGCCGCCGACAAAGGGACCGCGACCTTCTCCGACATCGCCAACGCCCTCGCCCGCGACTACGGCTTCTGGCTGGGGGACGCGTTCGCTTCGGGCGGCTCCGCTGGCTATGACCACAAGCAGATGGGGATTACCTCCCGAGGAGCCTGGGAGTCGGTCAAGCGGCATTTCCGCGAGCTGGGCATGGATGTCGAGGCGACCGATTTCACCGTTGTGGGGATTGGCGACATGTCCGGCGATGTGTTCGGCAACGGCATGCTGCTCTCCCGGCACATCAAGCTAATCGGCGCGTTCAATCATCAACATATCTTTCTCGACCCGGACCCCGATGCTGAGCGCAGCTTCCAGGAGCGCGAGCGGCTCTTCAAGCTGCCACGTTCCTCCTGGTCTGACTATGACCAGAGTGTGATCTCCAGGGGTGGCGGGATCTTCCCTCGCAGCGCCAAATCCATCCCCCTGTCGCCCGAAGTCAGGTGCACACTCGCGGTGGAGGCCAGCCAGCTTCCGCCGAACGAACTCATCCGTGCCTTGCTGAAGGCCCCCGTGGACCTGTTGTGGAACGGAGGCATCGGCACCTACGTGAAGGCCAGTGACGAGCGCCACAGCGATGTCGGCGACAAGACCAATGATGCGCTACGCATGGACGGGCGAGAGTTGCGCTGTCGCGTGGTCGCCGAAGGTGGCAATCTCGGCTTCACCCAGCGGGGACGCATCGAATACGCGCTGCTGGGAGGCCGGATCAACACCGATGCCATCGACAACTCGGCGGGCGTGGACTGTTCGGACCACGAGGTCAACCTCAAGATTCTGCTCAACGCGATGGTCGTCACCGGGGATATGACGGAGAAGCAACGCAACCACCTGCTGGCCGATATGACAGAGGAGGTGGCTGCCCTCGTCCTGCGCGACAACTACGAGCAGAATCAGGCGCTGAGCCAGGCCCAGGAACAGGCCGCGGCCTTGCTAGACGAGCAGGCGGGCTTCATGCGTTGCCTGGAGCAGGCGGGCAAGCTCAATCGCGCCATTGAGTTCCTGCCGAACGACGAGCGCCTGGCCGAGCGCCGGACGGCCCGGCAGGGGCTGGTGCGCCCCGAACTGGCGATCCTGCTGGCTTATAGCAAGATTACACTCTACGAAGAACTGCTCGCCTCCGACCTGCCGGACACCCCGGAGCTGGAGAGCGAACTCGTGCACTACTTCCCCATGCCCGTGCGCGAGCGTGCCGCCGAGCCGATGCGCAATCATCGCCTGCGCCGTGAGATCATTGCCACCAGGGTGACCAACCGCATAGTCAACCGGATGGGCAGCACGTTCGTCTACCGCCTGGGTGAGGAAACGGGGGCAGCAGCCGAGGACATGGCCCGTGCATTCACGGCGGTGTTGGAGGTGTTCGACATGAGTCAGCTGTGGGCGGCCATCGAAGCGCTCGACCGCCGGGTCGCGATAGAGACGCAGCTGGGCATGCTGGACCAGACCGCGCGGCTGATCGAGGGAGCAACGCGCTGGTTGGTGCGCCATCGCCGACCGCCACTGAACATCGCCGACACAGCGGCACAGTTTGCTCCTGGGGTGGCGACCCTGACACGAGAGTTGCCCGGGCTCCTCATGGACACCGACCGCGATGTGCTCGAGCAGGCAAGCGCCGACCTCGTCGGCAAGGGGGTACCAGCAGAACTGGTGCTGCGGATCGCCGGGCTGGGGATGCTCTTCTCTGCCTTGGATATCGTCGAGAGCGCCACGGCGAGCTCGCTCGTCGTGGAAACGGTGGCGCGTGTGTATTTCGCCCTGGGGACACAGCTGCGTCTGCACTGGCTACGCGATCAGGTCCTGGGCTTACCGCTGGGCAATCGCTGGCATTCTCTGGCGCGGGCCGCCCTGCGCGATGAGCTCTATACGCTGCACAGCGCGCTGGCAACGGAGGTCCTGCAGAGCGGCCCGCCGGAGCTGGATGTGCCCGGACGCATCGAGGTGTGGGTGGCCCACAACCGCACTCCCGTGGAACGCTGGCTGCAGGTCCTGAGCGACATCCAGTCTGATGAGACGTACACGCTCACGACGCTCTCGGCCGCCGTCCACGGCCTCCAGAACCTCATCCATCCCAGCTCGTGAACAATATCAAGTTGCGTGAGAACCCGTTTCTATCCACTGCAATACTCGTGCTGAGCAACTCATTGCATTCTTCCGATACCTTGATGTGTTCAATTGTGACCTGTGCTGGCTACTTGGAACATCCGTTCAGAAAAATAGGATCTTGAGAGAGGAGTGCTTTGTCTCCTCTCCCCATATGACTTGCGAGTAGCATGGGACAAGATGATATTGAGAACAATTCGTTCACTCTTTTGATACCATGCCGATCTTCTCCCTCTATTTTTCCGAACGGATGTCCCAAATAGGATAGGCGGCTGGCGAGATACCTGTGCTGGCTACCTAACACATCCGTTCTCAAAGGATACGGTTTTCACCCTCGAATTTCGCCGGTGTGATCCGTCTTTTCCCGCCTTCTTACCAGGCTCTCGCAGCCTGCAGGAAGGGCATGGTTGTCTCGATCACGACGGCTTTTCCATCTGTTCCCCAGGTGCAATCCGCCTTGTGTCCAGGTGTGACTGGCCTTCACCTGCTCTACTGCTGTGTGTCAGTGAGGTGGTGTTCCGCTGCGCTGGTTACTCAACTTGCACCATCCATTCCTGAACCAGGAAGCAAACACGACCGGCGTCCTTATCACGATCGATGGTACAGATGAGTGCGTCGTGAGGCACACCTGCTTCCCGCCTGGCTTGCGTTCCCAAGCCAGGTGCTTCCTGTGATAGGTCTGCCCTCCCGTGATACACTTGTGGTGTGAAGATGAACCTGGAGCACATGACGGACCTGCTTCGTCCGTTGCCTGCCGAGGCTCGACGCTGCACGAGGTGTCCTGGCCACGTGGGTGATCCGGCTCACACGTCCCACTTACCGGCGACGCGCAGCACGCAGCACACGCCGGACCGCCTCATAGGACACGCCGTAATCATGGGCAATCTGTCGCAGTGGTTCCCCTTCTTCAACACGCTGGACCACGGTTGCCCAGGCCGTGGGAGGGATCTTCCAGCGAGGATCAGCTACGGCAGGAGGGAGGCCAGACAGAGACACCAGCAGCGGATGATCAAGGGCAGAGGCGAACGGATCATCTCGGGGTGAGGAAGTGGCAGCGTGTTCCTGGTAGAGAAGGAGATCGCCTCTACCAGAGCAGAGTTTGTCCAGCGGGATACGTGCCAGGTGCGACCGATGGTTCGATGCCCGTCGGTTCCGCTGAGATTATTTATGCATTTTTCTAGTAATACTATAACAAGTGTTCTGATACAGCGAAGCCTCTACCTACACTGCATTCCTGATTGACACCTCAGTTACAATGTGTTTGGATACGAAAGTAGGTTCCGTATTTTCCTGGAGCAAAGGGAGGTGATGCAAAAGAGATATTGCAACAGGTGGCGTATTTGAGGTCATTCGTATCATTGTTGCTGTTAGCTAGTACCGGAATAAGAAAGAAAAAGAATCAAAGGAGATGCACGAACAATGAAGAAATTTTTGTTATTGTATTTGTCTCCAGTTTCTGCTGAGCAACAAATGCAAACTGCAAGTCCTGAAGACATGCAAAAAGGGATGGAGCCTTGGGTCAGATGGTTCGATGCACATAAGCAAGAAATTGTTGAGATGGGAACGCCAACTGGAAACGAAATGAACGTGACCAAAGCTGGGAGTTCCAGACCAAAAACGTACATTGGAGGGTATTCTATTCTCCAGGCAGAAGATATGGATGCCGCAAAAGCCATGCTTTCCGATCATCCGCATTTCATGATGGAAGGCAATAGTATTGAAGTCCTTGAGCTGATGCCGATGCCTGGAATGTAAAAAGCTGGTGTGGGCCCACATTGGTGGGGTCAGCTCACAAGTGTCCCTTCATTCTATCAGGTCGTGCAGGGCGAGGCTCACCGGATTTTGCTACCAACATCATCAAAGTGTTGGAAGACCCCGCAGGCACGAGGAACAAAACCTACCCCATCGGTGGCCCAGAATACTACTCCTTTATGCAGATCATCGATGCCTTGCTGCATGCCATGCACAAAACTGGCATCAAAGCCTACGCTCCTACACCCTTAGTCGGCGTAGGCGCTGCCGTCATGGAAGCAGTGCTGCCGAAGCCCCCTTAACCAGCGCAGCCATGACTCTCTTCTCATTCGACAACACCACCGATCTCAATTCCGTCGAGCGAGATTTCGGATTCAAACCCACGTCGTTCACCACCTACCTGCAAGAACATGGCATCTGATTATCCCTTCCTCTTAGTACGAAATTCATATGCTACAATAGGCGCGTATGCTCGTATCTCTAATAGAGAGGAAGCGAACCCACGCAGGGAGGATGTAACGGAGGGAACCCTTGACCATATCGCCAGATTCAACACTCAAAGCCAGCAAAGACCTGCACTTTATAGGTGACACGCTGGTGCGCATTTCGCGTGCACTGCACGAACAGACTCTAAATTAGAGACAGCGGTCGAAGGCACGTATGCCAGCGAGCGAGGTGATCCTCGTCTTCAGCTGCTCAGCAATGCCCTGAGTGTCAGTCGTACAGCTGACCTGGAACTGGGGCGCGTTAACCTGGCTGCAAAGCGCGTGCTGCTCGCATTGCAAGAGCAGTTCAGCACCGGGCAGCAAGCGTCCGTTCCAACTATCACCCCTCCTGCGCAGCCCACAGCCTCAGTCATTCCGGAACACGAGCGTGAGGCCTTGACCACCAGTATCACCAACCTGGAGCGCAAACGCAGCGAACTGGAGACCCTCTACGAAATCGCGCAGGACCTCAATTCAACGCTGGAGTTTGATGATGTACTGCGCCTCGCTATGGACAAGGTCATTAGTGTCGTCGGTGCAGAGCGAGGCTTTATCGTCCTGGTCAATCCTGAAACGGGTAGCATTGAGTTTAAAATCGCACGTGATAAACAGGCTCGCGCCATTGGCAAGGGTGCATTTGAGATCAGCCAGAGTACATTAGATCGTGTTGTGAAGACCAGAAAGCCCATGCTCTCCGACAGTACTTACGATCCTACGAAGAGCATGATGGCTTATGACATTCGCTCTATTATGTGTGCACCTTTACTTGTGCGTGGCAACTGCATCGGCGCTGTGTACGTAGATAGCCGCCTGTATGCAAGCCTGTTCAACGAGAAGACCCTCGATCTGCTGCTCGCCTTCTGCAATCAAGCCGCCATTGCCATCGATAATGCCCGGCTCTTCAGCAAAGTCAACGAAGATAAGCAGTACATGGATAACATCTTTGCCTCGATGGCAAATGGCGTCATCACCACGAACTCTGCCGGCATCATCACTACCTTTAACCTTGCCGCCAGCTACATCCTGGGCTTGGACCCTGCCCAGGTAGTGGGAAAGCCTACCAGGAAGTCTTTAAGGCGTTGCCACAGGTTCGCCTGGCCGAACAGCTGCAAAATGCTACCTTGCAGCACGAGCATGGCACGATTGTCCCCCATTCGATCGATTGTGTTATTCCAGGTCGTGGCACGGTCAACCTGGACCTGCATGTCTCCTCCTTGCGCGATCAAGAGACGGGAGCCCCCATCGGCATGGCGCTTGTCATTGATGACCGTACTGATATCAAGCGCGCCAAGGCCGAGGCAAAGGAAATTCGCGACATCTTTGGGCGCTACGTGCATCCCAGCGTCGTCAACCGGCTTATTGCTGATCCGCAGGCCTTGAACCTTGGCGGAGAAACCAGAGAGATCACCGTCCTCTTTGCCGATATTCGTGGCTCTACCCGTTTAGGTGAGATCACACCACCAGAACAGATGATGGATTTGCTCAATGGCTACTGGGAGAAAATGGTCGAAGCCATCTGGAACCAGGGAGGCACCATCACAGCCTTCTTGGGCGATGGACTGATGGCAATCTTCAATGCCCCGCTAGCGCAGGAAGACCATGCCTTGCGCGCCGTGCGAGCTGCTCTAGGAATGCGGGATATTGTGCTCGCGTACCAGCACAATATCCTCCCGGAACTGCATGTCGCGTTTGGTTTTGGCATCAACACCGGTCAGGCAGTGGTGGGTAATCTTGGTTCAGGGCGT
>Ga0070698_100007020_pt1 | contig 12201 bp, 10 predicted proteins | sample KBSK1502metaG_FD_65477 | JGI IMG/M metagenome (GOLD analysis project Ga0070698, IMG submission 65477) | Corn, switchgrass and miscanthus rhizosphere microbial communities from Kellogg Biological Station, Michigan, USA - KBS K1-50-2 metaG | ecosystem: Host-associated > Plants > Roots >...
ACCCGCCAGTTGCCCTGGCTCATCACCGGCGGGGTGTCCAGGAACAAGGCGAAGCTCAGGCCGCTGACATCCACCCCGTCGATCTGGCCCGAGTCCACGCGATAGGCCAGCAGAGCCCGGCACCGGTCCAGCGTCGCCTTGGCCGTCAGCGCCGACCATGTGCACGGGCAGACCGCATCACACGAGCATGACTCGAAATACGTCCCCTCCAATTGCCACGCCATGGCCGCTCCCTCCTCAGGCAACTCTCCCGCACCAGCCTCCCGCGCGTCGCCATGGTCGTCAATATCTACGGGGCCGGCCGGGGGGTGCCCATCACGGTGGATACTGCCTGGCCTAGTTCGGCTCGGGCGGCGGCGGTGTCGGGATGTCCGGCGCCCAGGACGCGGGTGCGGTCGGCGATCACCTGGCGGTAGAGTCCTTCGGCCTCGGCGCGGCGGCCCTGGCGGGCGGCGAGGCGGGCCAGGGTGGCGCGCGAGGTAAGCGTGTCGGGGTGATCGTCGCCGAGGAGCCGGCGCCGGTCGGCGAGGACCTCGCGGCTCAACTGCTCGGCTTCGGCGTAGCGCCGCTGGAGGCCGAGCATCCGGGCCACGTCCTGCCGCGCGGTGAGGGTGTCGGGATGGCCGGGGCCCAGGATGCGCTGCCGGTCGGCGAGCAGGCCGCGGTACTGCTGTTCGGCGTCGGCGTGGCGGCCCCTCAGTTCGGTCAGCCAGGCCAGGGTGCCGCGGGTGATGAGCGTGTCGGGATGGTCGTCGCCCAGGACGCGGCGGCGGTCGGCCAGCACCTCGCGGCACAGCTCGTCGGCTTCGGCCGGCTTGCCGCGCAGCCCGGTCAGCCAGGCCAGGGTCTCGCGGGCGGCCAGGGTGTCGGGGTGGTCGTCGCCGAGGACGTTCCGGCGGCCGCCGAGGACCTGGTTGACGATGTCGATGGCTTCGTTGTAGCGGCCCTGGCGCCCGATGAGCCAGCCGAGCCGGTGTTCGGTGGCCAGGGTGTCGGGGTGTTCGGCGCCCAGGGTGCGGCGGCGGGCGGCGAGCACCTGCCGGAACATCGGCTCCGCGTCAGCGTAGCGGCCCTGCAGGCCCAGCATCCGGGCCAGCCGGTGCCGGGTGGACAGGTTGTCGGGGTGATCCTCGCCGAGCAGCCTGCGCCGGTCCTCCAGGACCTGGTGGCACAGCTCCTCCGCCTCGCCGTAGCGTCCCCGGAGCCCGACGATGCGGGCCAGCCGGTGGCGGGTGGCCAGGGTGTCGGGGTGATCATCACCGAGGATCCGCCGCCGGTCGGCCAGGACCCGGCGGTACATCTGTTCCGCCTCGGCGTAACGGCCGGCCTTCCCGGCGATCCGGGCGAGGTTCTGGCGGCTCGCCAGGCAGTCGGGATAATCGGGGCCGAGGACCCGGCGCTGGACGTCGAGGACCTGGCGGCTCAGTTCCTCCGCCTCGGCGTAGCGGCCCTGCAGGCCGATCATCCGGGCCAGGTTGTGCCGGGCGGCCAGGGTCTCGCGGTGATCGGGTCCGCGCAGCCGGTCGTCGTCGGCGAGCAGCCGGCGGTACAGCTCCTCGGCTTCGCCGTAGCGGCCCTGCACGCCGATCGCGGCGGCCAGGTCGTGGCGGGTGGCCAGGGTGTCGAGGTGGTCATCGCCCTGGACCCGGAGGCGGTCGGCGAGCAGGTCGCGGAAGATCGTCTCGGCGTCGCCGCTGCGGCCCCGGCGGACGAGGGCTCGCGCGAGGTAACCGCGGGCGGTCATCGCGGCGGGGTCGTCGCGGCTGAGGAAGGTCGCCGCCGCCACGCTGGCCTGCGCGAGTTTCTCGGCCGCGGCCAGCCTCCCGGCGCCCAGCAGGGCCTCGGTGCCGACCCCGCTGACCGTGAGCAGCCGGGCCAGCACCGTGGGATCCAGGTCGTCGGCGAGCAGGTCGATGGCGGCGTTCACGTGCGGCACGAGCAGCCGCCAGGTCGGCCAGTCGCCGGGCCTGGCGGGGTCAAGGCCGGCCGTGGCCGCCTGGAGCAACGCCACGGCGGTGCCTTGCACCGCCGCCTGCTCCGTGTCCGTGCCGGCGGCCAGCCGGATGCGGTTGGCGTCGGCGACCACCGGGTGCACGGTGACGGCGTTCACTCCGGCCGGGCTGCTACCAGCCGAGATCTCGATCAGCCCGGTGCGCGAGAGGCCTTGCAGGCCAGCGCGTAGCCCACGCCGTTCGGCCCCATTGTCTTTATCGGGCCCGGCCCGGTCGGCGAGCAGCTCGGCGAGCGGCGGCATCCGCAGCAGCCAGGCCGGGATGGGCGTGGCGGGCGCGAAGCAGGACAGCACCAGCAGCAGCGGGCGGGCCTGCGGCCTGCCCTCGGCCGCGAGGGCGTCGAGCGACAGGTCCCAGGTGCGCTGGACGGTCGCGTGGATGTCCGCGCCCTGTTCCTCGATGTCGGTGAGGGCCGCGGGCAGCTCCACGCCGTCCAGCGCCTGGCGGTAGCCGGCGAACGTGGACCAGCGCGCGAACGGCGACCCCAGGTAGGCGCCCGCCAGGTGCAGCGCCAGCGGCAGCCCGCCGAGACGGCGGGACAGCTCGCGGGCCTCGTGGCCGCCGGGATCGGCCACCTCGGGGGCCAGGTCGTGGAGCACCTCGGCGCCGGCCTCGTCGTCCAGCGGCTTGAGCTCGCGCAGCGTGACCTGGGTGCCCCAGACCTGCGGATCCCGGAGGCGCGTGGTCACGATCACCATCCCGGCCGGGTCGGCCCGCAGCCAGCCGGTACCGTCGGCCGGCGTGCTGGCGTCGGCGCCGGCCAGCACCGCGGGGTTGTCGGCGCCCTCGAACACCAGCAGCCACCGCCGGCCCGCGACGTGGTCGCCGTTCAGGAACTCCCACGCCCGCGCGGGCGCGGTCCGCGCGCCCTCGCGCACCGGCACCGTCACCGATTCCGGCGCGCCGAGTTCCCGCAGCACTTCGAGCATCCCGCTGGTCAGCAACGCCGAGTCCGCCGCGCGCACCCACCACACGCGGTAACCGCGGTCCTTGGCCATCCGGGCCGCGGTCAAGGCGATGGTGGACTTGCCGAGGCCGCCCATGCCCGCGATCACGAACGCTCGGCTCGCCCGCCACGGGTAGGGCCGCAACGCCCGGCGCAGCTCGCCGATCAGGCCGTCCCGGCCCCGCACGTCGGGCGGGAGCTTGCCGAGCGGCGCCGCGACCGGCAGCGGGCCCGGGTGGCTTTTTGCCTGGGCTGCCTCCAGGGTCAGGTCCGGCGGCGGCGGAAGCACGCGCCCGGCCAGGTGCACCCACGCCGACACGCGCGACTCCTTGACCTGGCACTCCACATGTTCGAAGGCAGCGGGATCCACCCGCTGGCCGCAGTTCCGCACGACGTGGTCGTAGACGTAGTCGGACGCCGCGAAGATCAGGTCGGCCTGCTCAGCGGCGAGCCTGTCCTTGATGGCGGGAGCGTCGACGATGCGCGCGGCGGCGATCACGGCCTGTCCGGTGAGCCCTTCGGCGTCTCTCCCGACCGGCCCGACGTGCAGCGCCGCCCGCAGCTGGATCCGCACCACGTCGCTGGCCCTGCGGTTGTACTGGCGCAGCCGGTCGGCCAGTTCGGCCACCAGCGGGTCGACGACGCGTTGGGAGGAGATGGTCGGCGGCACCACGATGACCGCACCGTCGCCACGGTCCTCGCGATAGCAGGCCGCCCACGGTACGCGGGACGCCTCGAACGCGGACCGGACGATCTCGTACATCGCCGTGCGCACCACGTCACGGTCGCTGTCATTCCGGGCCGGATCGGAGAAGCCGGCCACGTCGGTGAACAAGATCGAGCAGTTCAGCGGCTCGGTCCAGTCCTGCTGCCACGGCGCTGCGGCCTGGTTCTGGTTTTCGTGTGCCGGCCGGATGAGGCCCGTGTCCGGCGTGGCGACCTCGCACAGCGCGGCGAGGCCGTCCAGGTCGACCACGGTCAGCCGGCGGGACCGCTCGCCCCGCGTAACGATCCCGCGGTCCCGCCATGACCGCAGGAACCGCGCGATCGCGTCGGCGCTGGTCCCGGCCCAGTCCGCGAGTTCCTGCTGCGACATCGGCAAGGTGAACACGGTGTGCCGGTCGCCTCCCCGGCGCTGGGCCAGGTCAGACAGCAGCCAGGCCAGGCGCCGCTCCGCGCCTGCTCGCTCACCGGGGAAAAGCCGCGTCCGGTCTTCTTCGCGGCGCTCCATTACCTGGCGCTCCAGCACCTCGACCGCGCGCGGGTGGCCGCGCAGGAACTCGGCGAACCGGTCCGCGGGGACTACCATGGCCGACACCTCATCGAGCGCGGTTACGGTGGCCGACCGGACCTGCGTGGTCAGCGCGGCCCGCTCCCCCACCACGTCCCCCTGGCCGCGCACGGCCAGGATTTCTTCGCCCTCCCGGGTCGTCGCCTTGACGCTGACCTTGACCCAGCCCGAGTCGATGACCATCACCTGCGAGGTATCGTCGCCTGCGCGGCACAGCACGGCACCGGGCCGGAAGACTTCTTCCACCCCCGCGGCGGCGAGCGCCTCCCGTTCGGGGTCGGCCAGCGCGTTCCAGAAACTGCGCGCGGTGGGGCGCTCCCAGCGCACGCTCGCCGCGGCCACAGGGATATCCGTGGGGTTACTGGCCTGGCTGGCGCGGCCGACTTGGCCAGCGCGGCCGACTTGGCCAGCGCGGCTGGCTTGGCCAGCGCGGCTGGCTTGGCCAGCGCGGCTGGCTTGGTCAGCGCGGCTGGCTGCTGGCGATCGCGCGGCGAAGGCCGGAGGATCCTGTTTCGAACTGCCCGGGTCGGATCCGTCGTCCCGTTTCACGGTTAGCCCGTCCCCTAAATCCGATTCGCCCTGTCTGCCGTGCCTATGTGTCGCCAGTGTACGCATAACGCGGGTAGACGCACCGTATCGAACTGATGGATTCTACCTCTTTACTGAGCGGCTTTCGTCCGGATATATCACGTCCAGGTTAGGTGCGGCGGCATGCGGGATTATGCAAATTTCGTTAGAGCATAACCTCAGTGTGCGGATTATAAGCAAATTTGAATTCGATATTCGTCACGGTGGCTGGGACCCGGCTGGCCGCCTCGCCGTCGGCTCGTGATTCAGGAGACTAGCGGGTGGGCCCGCCCCGTGTGCGGGTCGGCACGATCACGGACGACGCCACCCGCAGTCTGCTTGGGCAGGGTTGTCATCCTGGCTAGCTCGAATCCGTCTGACGGAATGTGGCGGCGAAGACCTGGAAGAAATGGCAGTAGGCGTTCCAGTCGCTCACTGGTGGTGACCAGTAAAGCGCGTAGGCGTGACGCACGCTGGCCAAAACATTCCGGTTCGGCACCTGGACTATACGCCATTCCTGCGGTAGGTGAATTCCCAGTAGCGCACGGCTTGCGGCAGGATGAGATGGTAGTCCGGGTAGGTGACCTGGTGATTCGCGGCGGTTTGGCTCGCACATAACCGGCTGGCAGCTAACAGTCTAACCGGCATGAAATGCTTCGTGACGCCAGTTTCGTCGCTGTGCCGCGGCAAGGGTTATGAGCCGCACGAATTCGCTGTGGCTCTGACTCACATCTCGTTGATGGTAACGACGCCTATAGCCTAGCGGTCTGCGATGGAGGCAGCGAACCGGACAAACCGCGCATTCCCGGACGCCAGCCGGGGCTGCCCCGCTGATCGCGTGCACAAACCCCCTGAACCCGCGCCCGAAAAATGGGGAGTAATTGCACACGATCCTGAGATCGGGTGGTGCGGGACAGGGGCCTGCTCAAGATCGCAACGTTACGTTCACGTAGCCAGAGCCTGAAACGTCCGGGTCGCGGGGATGGCCCGGGCAGCCGAAGCCGTGATCAGGAGCCGAGGCCGAGCAGGATGAGGCCGGCCAGGATCAGCATCGCCCCGCCGGCCTGCTGACGCATCAGCCGCTCGCGGAACACCAGCAGACCGCCGATCAGCGGTATCACGGGGTATGCGCTCGAAACGGCGCCCGTTACCGCGACGAGCCCCACCTGGTCTCCCCTGGTGAAGAAGATTAGCCCGGCGGCGTCGGCCAGGCCAGCCGCGACAGCCCAGGTGAGTCCGGGCGCGAGGCGGGCGCCCGCCGGCCCGCGCAGCGGGGTGGCCAGCAGCCCGAGCAGTATCACTATCGCGCCGCCGCGCGCGACCACGACCGGGACCAGCCAGCCGAGGCGGAGCGCATACCGGCCGATCATGAACCCGCCGACGCCATAGCAGAGGGCCGCGATCAGGCCGAACGCCACGCCGATGGCGGGCGCCGCGGTGTTGCCCGCCGGTGGGTCAGGGGCCGGGATGGCCGGAGTCAGCCCGCCTGGAGCCGGCGCGCTCGGGCCCGGCGCACTGGGGCCCGGCGCACTGGGGAGCGGGGCACTGGGGAGCGGGGCACCGGGGAGCGGGGCACCGGGGAGCGGGGCACCGGGGAGCGGGGCACCGGGGAGCGGGGCACCGGGGAGCGGGGCACCGGGGGGTGGGGCACCGGGGGGTGGGGCACCGGGGGCGGCGCCGGGCCTGATCACCGCCAGCATGATGCCGGCGACGGTGGCCACGATGCCGACGGCGGCCTCGACGGTCAGGTGCTCGCTCAGCAGGACCACGGACAGCACCGCGATCACCCCGCCGTAGCAGGCAGAGATCGCGCTGACCAGGCCGACATGCCCGGATTCCAGGCCGCGGTACATGGCCAGGTAGCCGACCACCGCGATCACGCCGGCCAGGACGAGCAGCCAGGCGCTGCCGCCGACGCCGCGGAGTGAGAAGTGACCGAGCAGGAACAGCGTCCAGTACCCCGCCAGCCCGGCGACCTCGCCGATCACCACGGTGCGCAGGGCGCCGATCCGCCGCGCCGCCACCGCGGCCAGGAGCGTGGAGATTCCCCAGCTCAGAGCCGAGAGCAGGCCGTAGCTCATGCGTTCGAGCTCATGCGTGTGCGCTCCATCGACTGTGTTCGCGCTTCATCGACGCCCGGCGAACGCGGCTGGCGCCGGGCCCGCCGCCGAGCCGATCGTGGCTATGCTGCACCTTATGTCACGCCCAGTGGCGAGCGCCGCCGAAGTGCCTGGTACGGCAACCGATGGCGTGCAGCGTATCCAGGCCGTCGACCGGGCCATCGTGCTGCTGAAGGCGGTCGCCGCGAGCACCACGCCGCCGACCGTGCTCGAGCTCGCGCGCCGCTGCGGCATCAACCGGGCCACCGCCTGGCGGCTGCTCCGCACGCTCGAACATCACGGGCTGGTCGACCGCGACGTCGTCACCCAGCGGTACACCGTCGGCTACGGCGCGACCGTGGTCGCTTCGGCGGTGACCGACGACGCGCTGATCCGCAGGGTCAGGCCGCTGCTGACCGACCTGTGCCTGCGCACCAGCGAGGCAGTCACGCTCGCCGTCGCCAGGCGGTTCAACCTGGTGTACGTGGACCAGGTGGAGCCGCCGAACATGATGGCGCCCAACTGGCTGGACAAGCCGCTGCCGCTGCACGCGACTTCGGGCGGCAAAGCGTTCCTCGCCTGGCTGAGCCGGGACGAGCGGGACGCGATCCTGCCCGCGGACCTGCCGCGCTACACCGAGCGCACCGTTACCGACCGGGAGCAGCTCGAGCTTGAGCTCGCCGAGGTCCGCCGGACCGAGTTCGCGCTCTGCGACCGGGAGTACGAGGAGTTCTCCTCCGGCGCGTCAGCCGCCGTGCTCAACTCCAGGCGCTCGCCGATCGCGGTCGTCAACGTCTGGGGTCCCGCGCCGCGCAACTCGGCCCGGCGGCTGCGGGAGATCGGCCGCGAAGCGGTGATGACGGCGGACGAGATCCGCGACCTGCTCGACTGACCTTTGCGGGGACGCCGCTGGTGTTCCTGCAGCACTTCCGCGGCGGGATGGACAACTGGGATCCGCTGGTCACCGATGGGCTGGCCGCGAACCGGCCGGTGATCTTGTTCGACAACGCCGGGGTGGCCGGGTCCAGCGGCCAGACCCCGGACACCATCGAAGCCTTCGGCGACGACGCCGCCGCGTTCATGCGGCGCTGGGCCTGCCGCGGGCCGACGTCCTTGGATTCTCCATCGGCGGTGCCATCGCCCAGGCCCTGACGCTGCGCCACCCCGGGCTGGTGCGCCGGCTCGTCCTGGTCGGCACGACACCCCGCGCGGGCGAGACCGAGGGCAGGGACCCGGATGTCCCGGCCGTGGCAGGCCGTCCGGTACCGGCCCTGGAGGACTTCCTGTTCCTGTTCTTCGAGCAATCCGAGACCAGCCAGCTCGCCGGGAAGCAGTTCTGGGAGCGCCGCCACGCGCGAACCGTGGACGTAGACCCGCCTTCCTCACCGCAGACGGCACAGGCCCAGTCCGCCGCGATGACCGAATGGCGCACGCAACGCGGCGAGCGGTTCGGCGAACTGGCGGCCATCACCCAGCCGACCCTGGTGGTCAACGGCCGCCACGACATCATGCTGCCGACGATCAACTCCTACATCCTCGCCCAGCACATCCCGGCCGCACAGCTGATCATCTACCCCGACTCCGGGCACGGCTCGCTGTTCCAGAGAAGCTGTGGGACCGGATCTTCCCCGGCCAGATCCCCGAGACTCCGGTGCTAGCGGAACCAATTCCCGCCGAGGGATTCCTTTTGGAAGGCAACCGGGTGGTGGCCGTCGAGACCGGGCACACCGACACCGACAAGACCTCGGTGCTGCACGTGCCATCCATCGGCCTGGTCGTAGCCGGTGATGTCGCCTACAACGGCGTGCACCAGTACATTCTCGAAGGCGGCGGCGGAGGCTTGCAGGAATGGCTCCGGGCCATCGATCGCGTCGCCGGCCTTCACCCGCGCCGTCGTCGCCGGCCACAAGAACAAGGACCGGCCCGATGATCCGGCTGTCCTGGACGAAACCCAACGCCAGCGGTGTCTGGCATTCCGTCCGCATCTGCGGCAATGCGATCAACCTGCGCGCTCACCGCGAGCGCAGACGCGCTCAGGAGAGCTGATCGCGGACGGGTCGCCGGTGGCGGGAAACCGTCGTGACCACCGGCGCGCTGACGTCTTGACCCGTGCCGAAGGGGACAGATACGCTGCACATTGGTAACAGAACGTTCGTATCGTGAACACCAGGAGGTGGCACGATGGCAGGCAAGGTCATCATCACCTGCGCGCTCACCGGCTCCGGGCACACCCCGTCGATGTCGCCTTACCTGCCCTATACGGTCGGTGATGTCGTCGACCAGGGCGTGGCCGCCGCGGCGGCGGGCGCGGCCGTGCTGCACCTGCACGCCAGGAACCCCGAGGACGGCCGTCCGTCGGCCGATCCGGCCCTGTTCGCCGCGTACGCCAAGGGGATCAAGCAACGTAGCGACGTGATCGTGAGCATCTCCACCGGCGGCGGCACCGGGATGAGCGTCCAGGAGCGGCTGCAGGGCGTGGTGGAGCTCAAGCCCGAGCTGTGCACGCTGAACCTGGGCACGATGAACTACGGCAGCTTCCCGATGATCGACCGCTACCAGGGCCAGTTCAAGTACGAGTGGGAAGAGCCGTACCTGGAGTCAACCCGGGCCGAGCCCTTCGTGTCGACCTACGCCGACATCGAGTACATGCTCAAGGTGGTCGGGCCGCAGACCGGAACGCGGTTCGAGGCGGAGGCGTACGACACCTCCCACCTGTACACGCTGGCCTACTACCTGGACCAGGGACTGGTCCAGGCGCCGGTCTTCGTGCAGACGATCTTCGGGACGATGGGCGGCATCGGCCCGGACGTCGACCACATCGTGCACATGAAGCGCACCGCGGACCGGCTGCTCGGGGACGCGTACCAGTGGTCGACGCTGGGCGCGGGCCGCTATCAGATGGGCATCGTCACCGCCGCGGCGATCATGGGCTCGCACGTCCGCGTCGGCCTGGAGGACAGCCTCTACCTGGGCAAGGGCCAGATCGCCGAGTCCAACGCCAGCCAGGTCAGCAAGATCAGGGGAATCCTGGAGGCCCTCTCCCTGGAGGTAGCGACGCCGGCCGAGGCGCGCGAGATGCTGGGCCTCAAGGGCCTGGACAATGTGGGCTACTGAGAGGCACCCCGAACACGAGGGCATCACCGGCGTCACCTTCGACAGCGACGGGCACCGCCTCGTCGGCACTTTCTACCTGGCCCGCGGCGACGGCCCCAAACCCACCGCGCTGCTCCTGCACGGCTGCCCCGGCCTGGAGAAGAACCTCGACCTCGCGGTCACGCTGCGGGATCGCGGCTGGAACGCGCTGCTTTTCCACTATCGCGGCTGCTGGGGCAGCGCGGGCCGGTACGACCTGCGCACTATCCCCCGCGACGTGACCGCGGCGGCGGTACGGAACGAGACGGGTTAGGGGGCTGGGGATGACCGCTGTGCAGCCGGAGGCGGCCCGCCGGGTGGGAATCGTCGGAGCCGGGGTGATCGGCGGCGGGTGGGCGCTGCACTACCTGCGGACGGGGTTCGACGTCGACGTATACGATCCGGCCCCGGAGGCGCGGGGCGACCTGCTCCGCATGGTCGAGGCCAGCTGGCCGCTGCTCGAGCGGATGGGGCTGCGCGAGGGCGCGAGCGCGGACCGGCTCGCCTTCCACGACCGGCTGGCCGCGGCGGTGGCCGGCGCCGACGTGGTGCAGGAGAACGCGCCGGAGGATGGGCCGGTCAAGCGCCGGGTGCTGGCGGACATCGACCGCGCGGCCCGGCCCGGGGTGGTCATCGCGTCGAGCACGTCCGGGTTCGCGATGACGATGCTGCAGGCCGACTGCGCGCACCCGGAGCGCTGCGTGGTCGGTCACCCGTTCAACCCGCCCTACCTCATCCCGGTGGTCGAGGTGGTGGGCGGCGAGCGGACCGATCCCGCCGCCGTCGACTGGCTGGCCGCCTTCTACGCGAGCACCGGCAAGCGCCCGCTGCGGCTCAGCCGGGAGATCCCCGGCTTCGTCGGGAACCGGCTACAGGAGGCCATGTGGCGGGAGGCGCTGCACATGGTGGCGGCGGGCGAGGCCACCGTGGAGGAGATCGACGCCGCGATCGCGTTCGGCCCTGGCCTGCGCTGGGCCCTGATGGGTCCCTGTCTGACCTTCCACCTGGCCGGGGGCGGCGGCGGCATGGCCCACACGCTGGACCACTTCGGCGCCTCGCTGCTCGAGCCGTGGACGCGGCTGCAGGCGCCCGCGCTCACGCCCGAGTTGCGGGGCAGGATGATCGACGGCTGCCTGCGCGAGGCCGACGGCCGGCCGGTCGCCGACCTCGAGCGGCTGCGCGACGATTTCCTGGCCGACCTGCTGGTGCTGGTCGAGCGGTACGCGGTGACGGCCCCGCCCGAACCCGCGGAACCCGCGATCCGCTGATGTGATCCTTGACACACGATGCCGGCATCCTTACCATCAGCCTAAATCACATTATGCACGTTATGTTCATATCGTGAACAGACTTAGCGGGCTGCGGGCTGGCACCCGTGAGCTCGTGAACTGACACTGGCAGGGGCTTGCGGGCTCGGACGCGTGAGCTCGCGAACTCGCGAACTCGCACACGCGAGCTCGTGACGGCACGGACTCGCGAAGTCCCTAGCACGCTGCGGCATCCGGATTCATGGCGGCCACCGCTTCGCGACAGCCGGGAGCAGAAATGACCCGGCGCCCCGCCCGTACCACAACCCCGAGCCAGCCTTTACAAACAGCCTCCATAGATCGCATAACAACACGGATTCAACCTGCATTGGAGAAGTTGAAAGGACATGCGCGGCCAGCCTAGTACGAGTTCAATGTTGCGCATCCTGCGGACTGGTTTTGCACATCGCAACGCAACGCTTTATCTCAACAATGGGTTCACGTCGGCATCTCAACAATGGGTTCACGTCGGCATCTCAACAATGGGTTCACGTCGGCATCTCAACAATGGGTTCACGTCGGCGTTGACCCGATGCCACCGGGACATCGTTCGTAGCTCCATCGATCAAGTGCCCACAGCCAGCCGAGGCGCGATGCCGGAGCCCGCGGACAGGAGGGTCATGACATGACGGATCTCTCACGGCGCCAGCTCATCACCGGAGCCGCAGGACTGGCCGTGGTCGGCGGCCTGGCTGCCGGGTGCGGCACGAGTTCCTCGTCGCCTGGCGCGAGTTCCGCCACGGGCGGCGCGGCGGGGACGTCCAAGCGGGGCGGCAACTTCCGGCTGGGGGTGACCGGCGGCGGCTCCAAGGACATCATGGATGGCCAGAACATCATCACCAAGCCC